>Ga0310810_10001390_pt1 | contig 25376 bp, 19 predicted proteins | sample NCmetagenome_FD_207641 | JGI IMG/M metagenome (GOLD analysis project Ga0310810, IMG submission 207641) | Soil microbial communities from experimental microcosm in Duke University, North Carolina, United States - NC | ecosystem: Engineered > Artificial ecosystem > Soil microcosm > Unclassified ...
GTGACGCCCTCGGCGATCTCGGCGGCCCTCTCCGCACTCGGCGAGATCCGTCGTGAACGGTCCTCGGCGATCTCGGCCTTCCGTCTGCGTCTTCGGCGAGAATTCGTCGTGACACCCTCGGCGATCTCGGCGGTCCCTCTCCGTCGTCCGGGAGATCCGTCGTGAACATCTCGTCGTGACGCCCTCGGCGATCTCGGCGGCCCTCTCCGCACTCGGCGAGATCCGTCGTGAACGGTCCTCGGCGATCTCGGCCTTCCGTCTGCGTCTTCGGCGAGAATTCGTCGTGACCCCCTCGGCGATCTCGGCGGTCCCTCTCCGTCGTCCGCGAGATCCGTCGTGAACATCTCGTCGTGAAGCCCTCGGCGATCTCGCCGGTCCTCTCCGCCCTCCGCGAGATCCGTCGTGACGTCCTTACCGAGACGTTGTCTTACTTCAGGCGCGTTTCGATTGCGGGGAGCGCGGCCAGGAGTACGTCGCCGACGGCCTGCATGCTTTTGGCGGACACGTGCTGCAGGTCATCAGTGGCCTGGTGCCAGGCGGGATAGTCGAGGTCGATAATGTCCACTGAGGGGACGCCCTCGGCGAGGAACTCGTCGTGGTCGTCCTCGATCGGGGTGGACTGTTCGAGGAACTCCGGCCGGTGCAGCCGGCGCGCGGCGCTCCAGATGGCATCGGTCAGCCAGGGCGTGGAGTTCTGTTCGCGGCTGATGTCGAGGTCGCGATCCGCGATCATGTCCACCAGGATGAACGCGCGGATTTCCTTCAGCGCGCCCGCCTGCTTCGCCTGCGCGACGTAATAGTGGCTGCCGTAGGTGTGGTCAGTTCCTCCCCAGTCAGGGAGCGTGGCCTCTTCGCCGTCGAGAAAGAGCAGTTCGATCGGCAGCGGGTTTTGCCGCGCTTTCAGCGCGCGCGCCAGTTCCAGGAGGAACGCGGCGCTCGATGCGGCGTCGTTCGCGCCGACGAAGCGGAATTGACTGTAGCGCTTGGTGTCGTAGTGGCCGCCGATCACGATTCGGCCGCGGCCGGACGATTGACCCGGCAGCGTCGCCCGGATGTTGACCATGTGGAGCGGGCCGACGGGCGTGTTCACGTCGAACGGCTGCTCCTCCGGTTTGAGTCCTGCCGCGGTGAGCTGCGCCTTGATGTAATCGCGCGTCTGCTGGATCGCGGGGGAGCCGGACGGTCGAGGTCCGATGTCGACCATGTGTTTGAGGTCGGCGAAGGCGCGTTCGGCGTCGAAATGCGGCGGCGGCGCCTGACCTGCTGCGCCGATGCAGGCGCTCACCGCGAAGGCGACGGCCAGTGCGCGCCTCATACCGTTGTCGCCGCCTGCCGCTCGCCGCGCGGCACGTAGTCGCGGCGTTCGGCGCCCGTGTAGATCTGTCGCGGACGCGCGATCTTCTGATCCGGGTCGGTCAGCATTTCTTCCCACTGAGCGATCCACCCGGACGTGCGCGGGATCGCGAACATGACGGGGAACATGTCCACCGGCAGCTTCATCGCCTGGTAGATGAGCCCCGAGTAGAAGTCGACGTTCGGGTACAGCTTGCGCGACACGAAGTAGTCGTCCTGCAGCGCGATGCGTTCGAGTTCGAGCGCGCTGTCGAGCAGCGGGTTCCTGCCCGTGATCTCGAACACCTGATCTGCCACCTGCTTGACGATCTTTGCGCGCGGGTCGTAGGACTTGTAGACGCGGTGTCCGAAGCCCATCAACCGCCCTTCGCCATTCTTCACGCGCTTGATGAAGCCGGGAATATTCGAGACCGGGCCGATCTCCGTGAGCATCCGCAGGACCGCCTCATTTGCGCCGCCATGGAGCGGGCCGTACAGCGCAGCCGCCGCACCGGCCATCGCGGAGTACGGGTCCGCGTGCGAGCTGCCGATGCCTCGCATGACGCTCGTGCTGCAGTTCTGTTCGTGGTCCGCGTGCAGGATGAACAGGACGTCGAGCGCGCGTTCGAGCGCGGGCTGCGGCTTGTAGCGCAGCTCCGTCATCCGGAACAGCATGTTCAGGAAATTGCCGGCGTAGCTGAGATCGTTGTCCGGCTGATTGTACGGACGGCCGACCGAATGGCGGTACGCATACGCGGCGATCGTCGGCACCTTTGCGACGAGCCTGACCGTCTGCAGCCGCCGGGACTCCTCCGAGAAGATGTTCTTCGCATCCGGATAGAACGTCGAGAGCGCGCCGAGCGTGCTGATGTACATCCCCATCGGGTGCGCGTCGTGGCGGAACGCCTCCATCAGCTTCGCGATGTTCGTGTGGAGCATCGTGTGATGGGTGATTTCCTCGCGCCAGGCCTCGTACTGCGCGGCGGTCGGCAGTTCGCCGAAGAGCAGAAGGTACGCGACCTCGAGATAGTCGCTTCTGGCCGCGAGCTCTTCGATCGGGTAGCCGCGATAGAGGAGGATACCCTTGTCGCCGTCGATGTAGGTGATGCTGCTCCGGCAGGCGGCGGTATTCATGTACGCCGGGTCGTACGTCATCAGCCCGAACTCGTCCGGCTTCACTTTGATCTGGCGCAGGTCGGTCGCGCGGATCGTGTCGTCCTGGACGGGAACCTCGTACTGCGTGCCGGTGCGATTGTCGGTGATGGTGAGCGTGTCCGCCATGTCGTCTAAGACGCCTCGTCGTCGTGCTCGGGGTCCGCAGACGGAGCGGGCTCGTCTGGGACGCGATACTCTTCGCCCAGCCAGCGCCCCAGATCCGCCATCTTGCAGCGCTCGCTGCAGAACGGCCGCCAGGCCGGGTCTTCGGGCCGTTTGCGGCAGTACACGCAGTTGGGTCTTCGAGCGCGCAACCGACTAATCTTACCCTACACCCCGAGCGTCACTCCGGGCGCGAGGCGACAGGTGCGTTGTCCGGCTCGTTCAGGAACCCGGCAATCTGGCGGCGCAGCTCGTCCTGAATCACATCGACTTTGCGGCGCGCATCGAGCACGCGGAAGCCGTACTCGTCGGCGAGCGCGGCGTACTCCTTCAGGAGCGCGCGCTGGTAGGCCCTGAAGCTCTCGTAGATGTCGTCGCCCAGCTTCAGGTCCATGCCGGATTCCCAGTAGTCCATCCCGCGTGACTGCAGGACGCGCCTGATGAGGGTCTTCTCGTCGATCCGCAGATAGAAAACGAGATGCGGCGCGATGCCGAAGCCGTACAGGTTTCGAATCCACTGCCGATCGACGCCCCGGACCCCGGCGCGCGCGAGCGCCGTGAAGATGTAGCGGTCCGACAGGACGATGAAGCCGGCCTTGAGCGCGGGAATGATTTCCTTTTCGAGGCGATCCGCGAAATCGGTCGCGTACAGCAGCACGAACGTGAGCTTGTTCAGCGTGTTGCTCGCCTTCGCCAGTTCGATGGTGGGCTGCATCAGCTCGGAGCGCGTCCAGCCCGTTTCGATCACACCGTAGCCCTGCACCTCCAGCCACTCGCGGAGGAGCCGGATCTGCGTCGAACGGCCGACGCCGTCGGTGCCCTCGACCGCGATGAGCTTCCCGGGATAGTGATCGATCGGAAGATACGGAATCCCGTAGCTGTAATAGTGGCCCGGCTGGGCGCCGATCGGTTCGAGGTCAGGCGGATTCGTCGAGCTGCTCGTCATTGGCTTCAATCTCCAGGTGCTGCGACACCAGGCGCCGGCAGACCCGCTGCTGTTCGGTGATGCTGCCGCTCGCGTTGATCACGCTCAATCCGTACTCCTCGACGCAGCGGTCGTACTCGTCGAGGACCTTTCCCTGGAAGATCCGGAAGCTCTCGATCGCGTTCGTGCTCCACCCCATGTCGAGGCCGGCTTCGTAGAACTTCAATTTCACCCGCCGCGCGAGCAACCGGTCGATCGAGACGTCGATTGGCGTCTTGAAGTACACGGCGAGGTCCGGTTTCACCGCGAAGCTGTACAACTCGCGGACCCAGCGCCGGTCCACGCCTCTGGCCGCATCGCGCGCGAAGGCGGTATAGGTGTAGCGGTCGGCGAGGACGATCATGCCGGCCTTCAGCGGAGGGATGATGTTGTAGAGCAGGCGATCAGCGAAATCGGTCGCGTGGAGGAGGCTGAAGGTCATCGGCGTGAGCGCGTTCTTCTTCTTGCCCGCCTTCGTCGCGGCCTTCACGAGCGCCGACGAGTTCCACTCCGTCTGGAAGACCGGATGGCCCGCGGCGCTAAGCCATTTCGCCAGCAGCCCCAGCTGGGTCGTCTTTCCTGAGCCGTCGATGCCTTCCACGACGAACAGTTTTCCCGGATACGTGTGCGGCGCCGTCAGGTTGTTCAGCATAGGCAGATCGTTCTTCCGTGTCCCGTCCAATCACGTCGAACCGCAGCGGACGCCGGAGCACGCGCTCCAGCGGGGCGCGGTGCCGCTGTGCGGCCCAGAGTTCCAGCTCGATATCGCCCTCGGCCCGGAGACGTACCAGATAATCCTGACCGCGTGAGACGAAATCAACCGCCGAAACCGCCTGCGAATGGCTGCGGTCGAGACCCTCGGCCAGCCGCACCATCGCCGCAAGTGTCCGGACCGTTTGTCGCGCGGTACCCCGTAACGCAGCGTACTCCTCGTGTGATTTCTTCGGTACTGCCTGTCGATGGTACCTCGCGATGAGCGCGATGATGTCAACTTCCACCGGCTCGAACCCCCGCAGACCGCCGTTCCTGATCAGGTAATGCGAATGCCGATGGTGCCGCTCGTAACTGATGTGCACGCCGATGTCGTGGAGCAGCGCCGCGTACTCCAGCCATTCCCGCTCTGCGTCGCCGAGGCCGTGCACGCCCCGCGTCTGGTCGAACATGGCGAGGCAGAGCTGCGCGACGTGAGTGGCGTGGCCGACCGCGTATCCGCACCGCTCGGCCAGCTCGATCACGCTTCGCCGGCGTACGTCGGGATAGCGATCGACCTTCCGGATGTGCCCCGTGTTGCGCTGGATGTAATCCAATACCAGGCCTTCGCGCAACGCGAGGTCGCACAGCGTCAGCTCGGCTGCATCGAGACGACGAAGCAGAAGATCCAGGAGCACGGAACCCGCGACGACGATGTCCGCGCGCCGCGGGTCTAGGCCCGCGACGTGCAGCCGCGCCTCCAGATCGAGACCCGTCAGACGGCGGCGCAGTTTCGAGATGGCCTTTGCCGGTACTCGGCGGTTGCGGAGATCCTCCGGCCCGACGCCGCCCGTTTCGATCAACGCGAGCGAGCCAAGGCTGAGGATCGTCCCCGACGTGCCGATCACGCGGTCGAAGCGTCGCCGTGCAAGGCCGTTGAGGTACGGCCCGATCTCCTTATTGATGTACTTCGTCAACCGCCGCTCATCGCGCGCGGAGAGCGGATCGGATTTGACGAACCGTTCGGTGAGGCGGATCACGCCGAGCTTGAAGCTGCGGCCTTGAGAGACGTGGTTTGCCGTGCCCAGGCTCACCTCGACGCTTCCGCCGCCGATATCGACCACGACAGCCGGCGCTCCGCCCGTGTCGACGCCGTAGCTCGCTGCCGTATGGATGAGCCGGGCCTCTTCCGTCCCGGAAATCACCCGCACGTTGATGCCGGTCGCTTTCGCGACCTGGGCAATGAAATCGCCACCATTGTCTGCTTCACGGACGGCTGAGGTCGCCGCCGCGACGACCTCGTCCACATGGTTCGCTTCCGCAATCCGCTTGAACTTGGAGAGCGTCTGCAGCGCGGCCGTGACCGCCGTCGGGGTGAGGCTGCGGCCGTCGAGGCCGCCGGCGCCGAGGCGGACCATTTCCTTTTCTCTGTCAATCACTTCGAAGGACAGATCCTGCCGCACACGCACGACGATCATGTGGATCGAGTTCGTGCCGATGTCGATGGCTGCTATACGCATGTGCCGGAGAGACGAACGGCAGGGCTGGTGGCGCTGACCTTGCTTAGTAAACGGCAGGTGTATACTGGCCGTTCTGCTCGAGCCGCGCGCATCCTACCATGAACCGTTCGTCGTCTCTGCTTCGCCTCCTCGACCGTCGGACCCGCGCGCTCAAGCGTTACGTGCCGCACGCCCTGGCGGGCGATGACGTCGGAGTACATCAAGCAAGAGTCGCATCCAGGCGGCTCCGGGAAGCCGTGCCCGTGCTGTCGTCCGGACTGCACGGCAGTAAGGCGGGAAAGGCGCGGAGGAAGATCCGCCGGCTGACCGAGGCGCTCGGGACCGTTCGAGAGCTCGACGTGACGCTTGCGCTGCTTGATGAACTCGACTCGAGGCCGGGAGTGCCGAAGAACGCGCTCGCGGAAGTCCGCGCGCACGTCATCGCCGAGCGGGAAGAGCGCCGGCAGGTCATGCACGAGCGGCTCGAGCAGGTCGATCTGCCCAAGCTCGAGCGCCGGCTCGAATCCGTCCGTGAGGCCGTCGCAGCTCCGTCTCGCGATCATTCATGGCGGTCCGCGCTTTCCGAGCGCCTCGTCACGCGCGCCCGCCGATTGAACAAAGCCATCGATGACGCGGGACAGATCTATGCACCCGAGGCCCTTCATCGGGTGCGGATCGCCGCGAAAAAGCTGCGCTACGCGCTCGAGATCGCCAACGAGAGCAAAGGGGCGCCGTGCGCGGCGGATTTGCGGCTGATGCGGCGCGTCCAGGACGCGCTGGGTCGTCTCCACGATCTGCAGATTCTTCAGCATCACGTGGCTGAAGTGTCGGCAGCGCCGCACCCGCGGCGCGCTCCAGGCGATCCCGGCCTCGCGCTGCTGGGCCGTGTCATCGAGGACGAGTGCCGGTTGCTGCACGCAAAATACATTGCGTTGCTGCCCGCGCTCCGCGAGGCGGCGACGCGAATCCGCCGTCAGACCGCCGTTCGCGTCACGGCTCCGCGACGCGCGCCCGCGAAGATGCACCTGCAGGAGCGGCGCACCGCAGGAGCCGCGCGCTGATGGCCGGCTTCGAGCTTTATCTGATCCGCCACGGCCTTGCGGGCGAACGCGGACCCGAATGGCCAGATGACTCCAAGCGCCCGCTGACAGACGAGGGCCTGTCCAGGCTTCGGAAAGAGGCGCGAGGCCTGCGCGAGCTCGGCGTCGGCTTCGACGTCATCGTGACGAGCCCGCTCGTTCGCACGCGACAGACGGCCGATGTCTTCGCTGAGGTCCTCACGACGAAGGCGCCAATCGTCTCGTCGGACGCGCTCGCGCCCGCAGGATCGCCCGCCTCTGTCATTCAGGAGATCGCCAGGCATGCCCGCAAGGGGCGGGTCGCGCTCGTCGGTCATGAGCCGAACCTCGGCGAGCTGGCCGGACACCTCATTCAGGCCCGCTCGGCACTGTCCTTCAAAAAGGGCGGCATCTGCCGTATCGATTTCGAAGTGCCGCCACCAAAGGGTGTCGGGTCGTTGATCTGGTTCCTGCCGCCGAAGGTCCTGCGCAAGATCAAGTAGCCGGTTGCCAGTCGCCAGTTTCCAGTAGCCGGTTGCCAGTCCGCCCGTTTCCAGTCGCCAGTGCCGATTAGCCAGCTCTCAGTTGCCGTGGCCGGTGTAGTTACTGGTTCATGCCAGCTCACGGCTGACACGTTGCCCTGCCGAGCGTGCCGCGGCGGTGTCGTATTGATGCAGGCCCTCGCGGGCGCGGTCGCCGATCCGCCGGTAGAGCGCGATCAGGTCCTTCTCGTCGATGACGTTCCTCGCTTCGGCGATTTCGAGCGCGTGGCGCAGTTCGTGGCCGATGAGCGCGATCGTGTCGGCGGAGGATTGCCCGAACGTGACCTGGATGCGCAGGTAACGCTGTGAGCCGCCGTAGGGGAGCATGAGCAGCCGTCCCACGAGCGTGCCGGGCAGCATCGGCACCGGCTCGATATAAACGATGACGTCGGTGCCTTCCAGACGCGCCATCATCGCGTGAAACGTCGGCGATCGATCCATCCCGGACGCGAGCAGACGCTGGATATCAGCGTTCATCGTCCGCACATGACGGGTCGGAGACTCGAGGAGCGCCTCCCGCGAAAGAGACGCGTGGGGTGCGGCAAGCGACGCCGCCAACACAACGAACAGGACCGAGAGCATTGGGGACCTCCGTCCGCGTTGCTCTCATCCAGCCTCTCCGCGTTAGACGGTGAAACCCCGTAAAGGTTTGACTGTGAGCGGTTTCGGCACGATCGCACAACGAGCGAAAACGAACACCGCGCGGTCCTGGCACGTACGCGCCGCGATCTACGGCACCGTCCCTCGACGCGCGCACTGCCGCGCGTGCTCTCTACGCGGGCACTCCCGCTATGACCACTGCGCCTTTCGGCACGACGATGATGCCGTCGCGGATATGCCAGCCATCGCCGTCCGCATGCTGGAGGCTGCCGGGATTGGTCAGTCGGACGCCGTCGGCGATCCGGGCGTTCTTGTCGACGATCACGCGATCGAGAACGACGTCGCGCCCGATCCCGAGGTCGATGTCTGTCGCGGCGTTCTCCTCCTGATAGAAGTCCGCGCCGAGCAGCACAGAACGCGTTACTCTGGCGCCGCGGCCGATGTGCGTGCGGATGCCGACGACGGAGTCCTCGATCGTGCAGTGCTCGAGGTAGCCGCCTTCGGCGACGATGGCGCGATCGATGTGGCAGTCGTATGCCCGCGTGGACGGCAGGAACCGCGGGTGCGTGTAAATCGGCCGGTGCGGATGGAAGAAGTTGAACGGCGCGCCGCGCTGGGTCAATTGGATGTTCGCGTCGTAGAACGCGTCGATCGTGCCGACGTCGGCCCAGTACCCGCGATAGAGGTAGGCATCCACCTTCAGGGATCCGAGCGCGGCAGGGATGATTTCCTTCCCGAAGTCGATCCCGGGCCGCTGCAGGATGTCCAGCAGCGTGTCGCGAGAGAACACGTAAATGCCCATCGATGCCACGAAAGGCTTGTCGGGCGTCAGGCCGACGGTTGCGCCGGTCGGCGCACTGCTCTTCATCTCCGACAGCCGCGCCGCGTTGGGCTTCTCTTCGAAGCCGCTGATGTGCCCGAGCGCATCGAACCGGAAAATCCCCATCTGTGTCGCGTCGCGGGCGTCGACGGGCTGCGCCGCGATCGTGATGTCCGCGCGCCGCTCGATGTGCGCATCGATGAGTTCGCAGAAATCCATCCGATACAGATGATCGCCGGCCAGGATCAGGTAATAGTCGGCGTCGTAGCCCGAGAAGTGCCGCGCCGCCTGACGCACGGCGTCTGCGGTGCCCTGAAACCACTCGGCGCTGTCGGGCGTCTGTTCGGCCGCGAGCACTTCGACGAACCCTTCGGAGAAGAGATCGAGTCGATACGTCTGCGCAATGTGCCGGTTGAGCGACGCCGAATTGAACTGCGTGAGCACGAAGATGCGTTTGAGGCCGGCGTGCAGGCAGTTGCTGATCGGGATGTCGATCAGCCGGTACTTGCCGCCGATCGGCACGGCCGGCTTCGATCGCATATGCGTCAGCGGAAACAGGCGCGTGCCTCGTCCGCCGCCCAGGATCAGCGTCACGACGTCGTTCATGATCGCGATCTTACGATCGCTCTCTCGCATCGCATCTCAACGGCATCCGCCCGGCACCCATTCGAGGCACCAAGCCCGAAGCACCCCGCCGACGGAGCCGGCGCCGCGATACTATGACTGCTCTCGATGCATAGAGCCGTCCAAGGGCTGCTGATCGCGGCGCTCCTGGCCGTGATCCTGGCCGTCGTGAGCTACACGCGCGCCGACCCGGATCTGTGGGGGCACATCCGCTTCGGTCAGGATACGGTCGCGGCGCACGCCATCCAGCGCGTCGACCACTACTCGTTCGTCAGCGACGTTCCCTGGATCAATCACGAATGGCTGGCGGAAGTCATTACCTACGGCGCATATGCGCTCGCCGGCGGCACCGGCCTCGCGCTGCTGAAGGTGCTCATCGTCGCGGCCACGCTCCTCATCATCGTCCGCTCGTGGCCCGATGCACTTCCCTCGCGACTGCGCCTGTGGCTGGTTGGCGCGGTCCTGATCGGTATCATTCCGCAAGCCGAGCACGTGAGGCCGCAGCTCTTCTCGCTGCTGTTGTTTGCGATCCTGCTTCGACGACTGGTAGCGCCCTCGCGGCATGCGGCGAACGACCTTGCTGAAATCGCAATCGTCTTCGCGCTCTGGGTCAACCTGCACGGCGGCTGGATCGTCGGCGGTGGCGCGCTCGCCGTCTGGGTGGCCTTCGCGGTGTTCCGCGATCACGCCCGCCGCCTGTTCTGGGTCTGCGCCGGGCTGGTGGCTGTCCTTGCCACGTGTGCGAATCCATACGGCTGGCGCATGTGGCAATTCCTGTGGAGTACCGTAAGCCTCGGCCGGCGCGAGATATCGGATTGGCAGCCCGTGTACGCGCTCGGCACGCCGTACGTGATCATCTGGCTCTTCATCGCGGGCGTCGCGACCGCGCTGCTGGTGCAGCGCGTGCGACAGCGCACGATCGATCTCGCATCGCTCACGCTCGTGCTCCTGTTCGCCTTCGCTTCGTTCCGCGTGAATCGCCTCGAGGCGTTTTTCGCGATCGCGGCGGCGATGCTCCTGACGCCAGGATGGCGTGCGGCCGTCGAGCGGCAGCGCGCGTCGCCGCCGCCGTCGCGCGCCAGCCTGGTTCTCGCCGGCTTCATCGGCGCCGGCCTCCTCGCCGGCGCGCTCATTGTCACGATTCAGAACGTCGCCTGCGTCCGTATTCCAGACGAGGGATATCCCGAGCGCGAAGCCGCGCCCGCGATGGCGGCGGCGGGCCTGCATGGACGGATGCTGACGTATTTCGACTGGGGCGAATACGCCATCTGGTATCTGCCCCAGCTATCGGTGTCGCTCGACGGGCGCCGCGAAACCGTGTACTCGGACGCGACGGTCGACACCCAGGTCGCGCTCTACTTCGATCCGTCGACGCGGCGCGCCGCGCTGCAGCGATGGCAGCCCGAATACGCATGGCTGCCGACCAGCCTTCCGCTCACGGCCGCGCTGAAGGCCGACGGCTGGACGACGTTGTTTGCCGGGCAGCAATCGACCGTGCTCTCCGCCCGACCCGCGAAGCCGCTCGACGTACCGCGTCTGGCGGACGGCCGCAGATGCTTTCCTGGACCTTAGCTTCAAGAACTCCCAACTCCCAACTCCCAACTCCCAACTCCCAACTCCCAACTCCCAACTTCCAACTCCCAACTCCCCATTCCCAATCTCGTTATCGATTTCGCGACGGGGCGGGGCGGCCGATGGCGAACGGGTCACGGAGAACGGCGCGCGGCCGATCTGCTAAGATCGCGCCGGAAGTGAGGATGCGTGGCCTTTAGACTGATCCCGCGCGAGGAGAAGTTCTTCGACGACTTCTCGGCGCTGGCCGAGCAGATTCGCCACGGCGCGGCGCTGCTCGATACGATGCTGGCGCCCGACCGGCCCATCTGGGACAAGGCCGACGAAATCAAGGAAGTCGAACACAAGTGCGATTTCCTCACGCATGAAATCATCCAGCGGCTCAACCGCACGTTCGTCACCCCGCTCGACCGCGAAGACATCTTCGCGCTCGCGCGGTCGCTCGACGATGTCATGGACGCGATCGACGCGTGCGCGACGCTCGTACGGCTGTACCACATCGACAGCGTCCGCTTCGGCGCGCGCGAGCTGTCGCGTCTCATCGTCGACTCCGTCGAGCAGATCGCCTGCGCGATGCGCGCGCTCGAGGGACGCCGCGGGGTCGCCGAGTGCGCCGTCGAGATCAACCGGCTCGAGAACGAAGCCGACCGCGTCCACCAGCAGGCGGTCCAGTCGCTGTTCAAGGACGAGGCCGACGCGGTCAAGATCATCAAGTGGAAAGAAATTCTCGACTTCCTGGAAGAAGCCACCGATCGCTGCGAAGACGTCGCTAACGTCGTCGAAGGCGTCGTCGTGAAGCACGCCTGAGCCGGATGGACGCGAACCTGCTCGCGGTAGGCGGGCTCGTCCTCGTTGCGCTGATCTTCGATTACATCAACGGATTTCACGACGCCGCGAATTCGATCGCCACCGTCGTGTCGACCCGCGTGCTGTCGCCGGCCAAGGCCGTCGTGTGGGCCGCGTTCTTCAACTTCGCCGCCGCGTTCCTCTTCGGCACCGCCGTCGCGAAGACCGTCGGCGCCGGGATGGTCGATCTCAGCGTCGTGAACTTCACGGTCATCTATGCGGGGTTGCTGGGCGCGATCGTCTGGGACCTGATCACCTGGTATTACGGACTGCCCACCAGTTCGTCGCACGCGCTGTTTGGCGGGTACGCCGGGGCGGCGGTCGCCAAGGCGGGCTTCTCCGCGATCGTGCCGTCGGGCTGGACGAAAACTCTCATCTTCATCGTCGTCTCGCCACTCCTCGGCCTGGTCGTGGGGCTGGGGGTGATGGTCGCCATTTACTGGACCTTCCGGTCGATGCGTCCCGGGCGCGTGGATCAGTGGTTTCGGCGGCTGCAGTTGCTCTCGGCGGCCGGCTTCAGCCTGATGCACGGCGCGAACGATGCGCAGAAAACGATGGGGATCATCGCGGGCGCGCTCGTGACGGGCGGCTATCTGCAGATGGACCACGGGCAGCTGCCCATTCCGTGGCTCGTGGAGATCGCCGCGTACACCGCCATCGGCCTCGGGACGCTGACGGGCGGCTGGCGGATCATCCACACGATGGGGTCGAAAATCACGAAGCTGCAGCCGATGGGCGGCTTCGCTGCCGAGACCGGCGCGGCGGTCGCGATTTTCGTCGCCACGCATTTTGGCGTCGGCGTCAGCTCGACGCACACCGTTGCCGGCGCGATCGTCGGCGTCGGCGCCACGCGGCGCCTGTCCGCCGTGCGCTGGGGCGTCGCCGGGCAGATCGTGTGGGCGTGGGTTCTCACGATTCCAGCCGCGGCGTTCATTGGCGCCGTGCTCTTTCGCGTCTTCGTCCTCGCCGGGTTCCGCTAGCCGTCCATCCGCCTCGCGCGTACTCACGAGCTGTGTCCTTTGGAGGACACTCCAATCCGGCGCTTTCTCAGAACGCTCAAAAAACGTTGAAAACTGGCATTTTTCGCCGGTCTCTTCATGGCATGGCCGTTGATGAACAGGGGTGCAGAGGAGTGAGGACCATGAGAACCCCGCACACACCGTTCGTCCGACGCGCAGCCGTGCTGGCCGTCGGCGCCGCGCTTGCCACGGTTGGCTGCGCGACGCGCGACGCGGCGTCCACCGATGCGCGACTGGCATCGCCGTCACCTGCAATGTCCGTCGCCTGCGAGCCGACGCAGCGCGCGGTCGTACACCCGACCGTCATTGACGGCGTCGCCATGTCGCAGGTTGCGTGTGTGAGCACCGCCGCGACGACAACTACCGGGACGGGAGTGCAGACAGTTTCCTACGTGCCGCAACCTGCCGTCGCACCCGCGCCAGCGATCGCATATGAACGCGCCGTCAGTTACGACGCGCCGCGCGTCGTGCCGGCCACGTACACGACCGCGGCACCGCAGCGCGTGGTCGACGAACCAGTGCGCCACTACACACGCCGGCCGACGCGTTCGGTCAAGAAGAGCGCCGTCATCATCGGATCGTCTGCGGGCGCGGGCGCAGGCCTTGGCGCTGTGATCGGCGGCAAAAAGGGCGCGGCGATCGGCGCCTTACTCGGCGGCGGCGGCGCGACGCTGTGGGACCAGATCACGAGACACAAGCAGAACCAGTGAACTGACCTCAATTACGGGAACGGGGGACTGCAACGCGGTTCCCCGTCTCGATCGCGCGCACCCATTTCGCACCTCCCGATTGGGAATTGGGAGTTGGGAAGTGGGAGTTGAGAGTTATCCCCGCCGCCCTCCCGCCTCTCGCCTCCCCCTCCCCCGTCCCGCCTCGCGCCTCGCGCATTGGTCCCGACCCGTTCTATAATCGGCGCCGCCGGACGGGTACTGCTTCCCAGTTCCGGCATCTCCTTGGAGGAGGGGAGACGGCATGAACAAGCTGATGTGCCTTTCGGGCATGCTGGCACTGGTGTGCGCGCTGGCGCCTGCGGCAGTGGCGCAGGAAACGCGCGGTTCAATCGAAGGAATCGTCAAGGACGCCTCCGGAGCCGTCCTTCCTGGCGTCACGGTCGAGGCGCGCGGCCCCGCTCTGGTGACGGGACAAACGACGGTCACAGACGGAGAAGGCGCCTACCGATTCCCGGCGTTGCCTCCTGGTATCTACGAGGTGACGGCGAACCTCTCGGGCTTCCAGCCCGCAAAGGTCGCAAACATCGAGCTGCAGCTCGGCCGCATTCTGAAGGTCGATTTCAGTCTCAAGCTCGGCGGGGTGGCAGAAACCGTGGAGGTCACAGGGACGCCGCCCGTCATCGATGTCAAGCAGAACGCCGCCACCGTCAGTATCGACAAGGACCTCATCGATCGCATTCCGCGCGGCCGCGACTTCACGAGTGTGATCACAACGGCGCCCGGTACGAATGACGAGACCAAGGCCGGCGGCCTGCAGGTCGATGGCGCGTCAGGCGCTGAAAACCGGTTCGTCATCGACGGCCTCGATACGACGTCGCTGACGTCGGGCCAGTCGCAAAAGGAGCTGCTGGTCGATTTCGTGGACGAAGTGCAGGTGAAATCCAGCGGGTACAACGCAGAGTATCGCGCCACGACCGGCGGCGTGATCAGCGCGATCACGAAGTCTGGAAGCAACACCTACAGAGGTGACGCCGGATGGTACTACTCCAACAGCGACTGGAGCGGCGCCGAACGGCCCTCGCTCCGGCTCAACCCGTCGAACCAGACGCTCGCCGAATACATCACGACGCCCCGCGACCCGTCGTATAGCAGCGACATGGTGGTGGATATCGGCGGTCCGCTCCTGCACGATCGCGTGTGGTTCTTTGCGGGTTACGCGCCGCAGATCAGCCGCGCGAAACGCACCGTCACCTTTCAATCGACGGGAGAGACGAAGAGTTTCCGCAACGACAGCACCGACCATAACGTCAATTACAACGTCACGACCCAGCTGCTCCGGAACCTGCGGCTGAAATTCGCGGCAAGCAACGAACGTGGCATCGGCGCTCCGTCGACGCTGCCTGGCAAGGAACCGAACGGGACCAGCACCAGCAACCCGACACTCTTCCCGAATCCGCTGAGCCACAACACGTCGAACGATTCATACGCGACGGATCTGGCGTGGATCGTGACGCCGAAATTCTTCGTCAACACGAATGTCGGGTTGCTGACGTACAACACGTGGGGAGTGACGGCGACGCAGTTCTCCGACGTGCTCCGTCACACCTTCAGCGGCTCGAACGTCTGCACGGATCCCGGGCGTGCCGGCACGAGCGCGTGCCCGTTCCCTGAGATTCCATCCAGCCTTCAGAACATCAACAGCTTCGCGGACAACCCGGCGAGCACGCGCGACGTCCGCGACAAGTTTGGTCGCGTCGGCGTGAACGTCGACGGCACGTACTACGGGACGTTCAAGGGACAGCACACGTTCAAGACCGGCGTACAGTTCGAACGTTTGACGAACGACGTGCTGACGGGGGCGCAGGCACCGACGGTCGCCTTGAGCTGGAACGCGTCCCGGACGACGCTCGACGATCCGCCGCGGCAGGTCCGCGGCGCCTACGGCTATTACACGGTCTCGCGCTTCTACACGCAGGGCAAGATCCACTCGAACAACATCGGGTTGTTCATCCAGGACGCGTGGACGCTGAACAACCGGCTGACCATCAACGCCGGTGTCCGAGCGGACAGCGAAACCATGCCGTCCTATCGTCCCGAGAACCCGAGCCTGAAGTTCGGTTTTGGGGACAAGATCGCCCCACGTGTCGGGTTCGCGCTCGACGTCAAAGGTGACGGCCGCTGGAAAACGTACGGCAGCTGGGGTCAGTTCTACGACATCAGCAAACTCGAGCTGCCGCGTGGCGCCTGGGGCGCTGAGCACTGGATCGACTACCACTACACGCTCGACACCTTCAATTGGCCGAGCATCACCTGCACCGGCGAACCGGGCAGCGGCTGCCCCGGCACGTTCATCGAACAGGCGGACCGGCGTCATGTCTCGAACGATCCAAACGACCCGCTCGTCGATCCCAACCTGCAACCGATTCGGACGCAGGAGTTCACGCTCGGGGTCGATCACGAGTTGAACCACCTGATGTCGGTGGGCGTTCGCTACGCGCACAAGTGGCTCGATCGGACCATTGAAGACGTCGGCATTCAGGTCGCGGGTGTGGGCGAAGTGTTCATGATCGCGAACCCCGGGTACGGCGTCGCGTCGAAAACGCTGCTCAATTCCACGCCGCCGTGCACGACGTGTCCGGCGCAGCCGCCGGCCAGGCGTGATTACGACGGTCTCGAGCTCCGTCTGCGGAAACGGCTTGCCAACAACTGGTCGCTGAACACCAGCTACACCTTCAGCCGGATCTACGGGAACTACTCGGGGCTCGCCAGCTCGGACGAAAACGGTCGCAGCGACCCGAGCGTGGAGCGGTTCTTCGACGGGCTGTACATGTCGTTCGATCAGAATGGCAATCCGGTTTACGGGGTGCTCGGCACCGATCGCCCGCATTACTTCAAAGCCCAGGCCACGTATCAATTGCCGTGGGGCACGGGTATCGGCGTCAACTACGACCTTGCCAGCGGTACCCCGCAGTCGAGCACGATTACGTTCAAGAGCGTGCCGTTTTTCCCGTATGGCCGTGGAGACATGGGCCGCACGCCGGTTTTTAGCAACACGGACCTGTCCATCTACCATCGGCTGCATCTGCACGGCCGGTCGGAGCTGGATTTGTATCTGAACGTGTTCAATCTGTTCGATCAAGATACGGTGACGCGTCTCGCCACCTCGAGATACCGTGATCAGTTGCCGGGTCTGACGGACGCCGGGTTTTTCCAGGGATTCGACGAGGCGGCCATCGTTGCCGCGAACGGCAAGGTCCGTCCCGATCCGCGCTTTGGCCTTCCCGATCAATTCCGTGGCGCGCGGTCGATGCGCGTCCAGGCGAAGATCTCGTTTTAGGAAGGCGCGAGCCGTCACGCAACGCTCCGAGCTGCCGAATAGGAATCGGGCGTCGGGAACGTACGAATGAGCCGCCAGCGGGAGGAGTTGGCCGCACGGCGTCGAGGATTCGTCCTCGGCGCCGTTTTTTTCTGTCGCTCACGGGGTTTGCCGCTACGATTGAGGTCGTGATCCTGCTGTCGACGGCGCTCTTCCTCGGCTTTCTGCATGGCCTAGGCGCCGACCATCTCATGGCCATCGCCGCGCTGACGGTCGACGGCCGGGTGCAGTCGCCCGGGGCGCGCCGGGCCCGCGCGCTCGGCGTCGCCACGCGCTTCGCGATCGGCCACGCACTGCTCCTGAGTTGCGGTGCCGGCCTGCTCGTCCTCATCGGCTGGTCGATCCCGGCCGTCGTCGAGCGCGGCGGCGAAATGCTCGGCGGCGCGCTGCTCGTGATCATCGGCGGCGTGGCGCTCTGGGGAATTTTTTCCGGCCGGGTCTACGGCCACACGCACGCGCACCCGCACGAGCCGCGTCCGCACTGGCATCTGCACGTCGCCGGGCCGGACCACCACCGCGCGGAAACGACGCATTCGCATCTGCCCACGATCATCGGTGCGGCGTTCGCGATCAGCAGCCTGCGCGCGCTCGCGATGCTCACACCGTTCGGCGCGCGCCTCGGCGCGGCGCCGCTGCCGCTGCTCCTCTCGCTCATCACCGTGTTCGCCGTCGGCATCCTCATCTCGATGTCGCTCTTCGGCGTCGCGCTGGCGCGCGTGCTCTCGACACACGCGCTCGCGCGGATCGGCGCCGGCGCCTCTTTCCTGGTGGGCGCGTCGTCGGTGGTCCTGGGCGTCGCCTGGATGATCACGGCATAAGAACAACTACCAACTACACAACTCCACAAGCTGGAAGGCAGAGCGCAGCTGTGTGGCGGGGTCGAGCAAACGAGCCTTGCGTCGTTGGGAGTTGTGCAGGTGCTATTTATCTCTTATGCTTCAGAGATAGGCGCCCTGTTGCGCCGCCGGCCAGGAGAGTCCGATTCCGCATCGGACTGAGGCGTTGCCCAAACGGCCCCCTGGCGCGGAACCTTCAACCAATGGGAGGCAGTGATGTCCGACCGCAGCGCAGTTCTCGTCATCGACCTGGCCAATGATTTCGTGTTTGCTCCCGGTACCATCGCGACCGCCGGCGGCCCGGAGTACCAGCAGCGCGCGCAATCGATCATCCCCGCGCTTCGCCGTTTGCTCGAAGGCGCGAGGGGAGCTGGAGTGCAGGTGATTTACGCGACGGATGCGCATCAGCCAGGCGACAGCGAGCTGGCCAAGTGGCCGCCGCACGCGATGAAAGGCACGCACGAGGCCGAAATCGTCGACGACCTCCGTCCCCGACCGGGGGACATCGTCCTCGAGAAATCCACCTACAGCCCGTTTCTCAGTACCGATCTCGAGCAGCGGCTCCGCCGCGCCGGGATTTCACGTCTCTACATCACGGGCCTGCACACGGACTGCTGCGCGCGCCATACCAGCGGCGACGCGTTTCAAAAAGGGTTCGATCTCGTGTGGGTGACCGACGCGCTTCAGGCCTTCACGGACGAGGCGCACCGCGCCGGCCTCGACTACTTCAGGGCCTGGTATGCAACAGATGCGGAGCGGCAGTTCGTCACCGTCGACGAGGCGATCGCGCAGTGGACGGGCGCTCGGGAATTGCAGATTGCAGATTGAAGATTGAAGATTGATCTGCAATTCACAATTCGCGTACGCCGTGACTGCGTAACAGGAAGTACACGGCGACGCAGAAGATGAGGCCGCCGTTGACGCCGAGCACGAGCGGGGCGGACGTGAGGCTGGCCGCCCAGCCGGCCGCGAGGCTGCCGAGCGGCATGCCGCCGCGGAACGCCACCATGTAGATGCTCATCACGCGTCCGCGCAGGTTGTCCGGCACGATCAGCTGGACGAGCGACGACGTCATCGAGAACACCATCAGCAGCGATGCGCCGGTGCCGAAGAGCACGAGGTCGCTCACCCATCTCACGCGCGACACGGCGAACGCGGTGACGAGGATGCCGAAGACGGCGAGGATGATGAGGAGCACGCGGCCCATGTGCTCGAACCGTCCGAGCCACGCAACGACGAGCGCGCCGCACACGGCGCCGGCGCCCGAGAACGCCATCATGTGGCTGTACAGATTGATGTCGCCGTGGAAGATGTTTCTGGCGAACACCGGCAGGAACGTCAGCAGCGGGAGCCCGAGAAACGTCGTCAGCGACGCGAGGATCGTGAGCGCGACGATCGTGGATTCCTGGCGCGCATAGTTGAACCCGCCCTTGAAGTCGTGCATCATCGGCGTCTTCTCGGGCGGCGGGATGTGTTTGATCGTCAGCGAGAGCAGCGCCACGATCACCACGAAGAACGAAAGGCCGTTGATCGTGAAGCAGGAGGCCGCTCCCCATTTCGCGAGCGTGTAGCCGGCGAGCAGGGGCCCGAAGACGCGGGCCAGGTTGAACTGAATCGAGTTGAGCGCGATCGCGTTCGGCAGGTCCTTCTTCTGGACCAGCGAGGGAATGAGCGCCTGGTACGCCGGGCCGCCGAAGGCCTGCCCCAGACCGGCCGCGAACGACAGCACCAGAATGTGCTGGACGCGGACGATGCCGACGTAGACCAGGGTGGCCAGGACGAACGCAGTCGTCATCTGGACGAATTGCGAGCCGATCAGGAGATGGCGCCGATCCCGGCGGTCGGCGATGACGCCGCCGAGGAGCGTGAACAGCAGAATCGGCAGTTGGCCGAGGAAGTCGTCGAGGCCGAGGTAGAACGACGATTTCGTCAGGTCGAAGACCAGCCAGGCCTGGGCAACTTCCTGCATCCAGTTGCCCACGGTCGAGGTAAACGCCCCAAACCACAGGACGCGAAAATCGCGATAGGTATAGGCAGCAAACGCGCGGCGAAACAAGCGCGTTTATCTTACGTCATACGCACAAGTTAGCGTCCCGCCTTGATCCGCGCCCCGGATCTGCGTATACTCGCCCGGTCAGGCGAATAAAAAGCGAAACCACGCACTGGCAACTGGCAACTGGCAACTGGCAACTGGCAACTGGCGACCGGCAACTGGATATGCGAGCTGCACTCGAAGCCCTCCTCCGCGATCACAAATTGGACGTGACGCTCACCTCGAGTGCTCCGTGGACCGAGGTGCCGCCGGACCGCCTCGCCGCCACCGGTCACGGTGACTTGGACGGGGCGCTGGGCGGGGGGCTGCGGCGCGGGCATGTATCCGAGATCGTGGGCGCCGCATCGAGCGGACGGACGACGCTCGTGATGAGCGCGCTGGCGGCTGCGACGGCGCGCGGGGAAGTCGCGGCGATCGTGGACGTCTGCGACACGTTCGATGCCTCGTCCGCCGAGGCGCACGGCGTCGATCTGACGCGCGTGCTGTGGGTGCGCGATACAGGCGATCCGGTCCGCGCGCTGAAAGCGTTTTCGCTCGTCTTGCAGGCGGGCAATTTCGGTCTTGTCGTGTTCGATCTGGCGGACGTGCCGCCGCCGATGGTGCGCCGGTTTCCGTTTACGACGTGGATGCGCGCGGCGCGAACGATCGAAGGAAGCGACACGGTCGCGCTGATCGTGGCGCAGGACCGCACGGCGAGAAGTCCGCTCGGCGTCACCGTCTCGCTGACGACGTCACCGGCGCGCTGGGTGGGCGGCGCCGCGCCGCGCGCCCGCCTGTTCGCCGGCGTGGCACCGTGCCCGCGAATCATGAGAGCGCGCATGTAGCGCTTGGGAGTTGGGAGTTGGGAGTTGGGAGTTTCCCTTGTCTATTCCCTCATACGACGATTTGACGCCGCCCATCCCGGACATCGTTGCCTCCGATACGGTGCCTCAGCTCGCGCGATTCCTGCGCGCGGCGCCGGCCGCGCACGCGCCGCACGCGGAGCTGCCGGCTGACACGCCGTCTCGGGCCAGGCAGCAGCCGCATCAGCTATTTGCGTGCCTGCGAGGGCCTGCAGCCGAGGAGGCGCTGACGGCGATCGCACGGGATTTCTCGCCGCGTGTGAGGCGTGTGGCGCCAGGGGAGCTACTGGTCGACGTCAGCGGGCTCGGTCGCCTGATCGGCGCGCCGGGCGACATCGCGCGCGAGCTGCGCCGAACCCTCGTCGAGGCCGCGGTCGAAGCAACGGTGGCGGTCGCCCCGACGCAAACGGCTGCGCGCGTGCTCGCGCGCGTGCCGCGTCAGAGGACGATCGCGGACGCGCCGGTGACGGTCCTGCGGGAGCTGGAATCGCTGCCGCCGGGACTCGACGTGCGCGAGCGCGAGCGCCCGTACGACACGCTCGCGCGCTGGGGAATCACGACGCTCGCCGAATTCGCCGCGTTGCCGCCGGCGGAGCTCTCGTCGCGCCTGGGCCGTCGCGGTGCGGCGCTGCAGCAGCTCGCGCGCGGCCGCGACCCGCGGCCGTTCGTCCCCGATGCTGCGGTTCCGCGCTTCATCGAGCGCCTCGAGCTCGAATGGCCTGTCGATGCGCTCGAGGCGCTGTCGTTCGTCTTTGCGCGGCTGCTGGAATCCCTGTCGGTCATGCTCGAGCGCCTCGACCGCGGCGCCGCGGCGATCCATCTCGATCTCCGGCTCACCGATCGATCGATCGACACGCGCGTGCTGCAGTTGCCCGCGCCGATCCGCGATCCGCGGGTGCTGCGCACGCTGCTGCTCCTCGACCTCGAATCCCGGCCGCCATGCGGCGTCGACGGCAGCCGCGAGGTCTCTGTCGATATCGTCACGATCGAGGTCGACCCGGCGCCGTCGCGGATTACGCAGTTTTCGCTGCTCGAACGCGCGGTGCCGTCGCCGGAAACGGTGTCGACGCTCGTCGCGCGTCTGTCGGCATTGGTGGGGGAGTCGCGTGTCGGCTCGCCCCGCGTCGTCGACTCGCATCAGCCGGGCGCGTTCGTGATGGAGCCGTTCAGCGCGACCGTCGCGCGGGAAGCGCCGCGCCCCGATGCGGCCGCGGCGACGGCGTACGTGCTGCGGCGCCAGCGGTTCCCGCCCGCGATCCGCGTCAACGTCTCCGGCGGGCGTCCCGTGTTTCTCGCGCCGTCCCGCCGCGGCATCCCGTCAGGTGCCGTCGTCCAGTGCGCAGGCCCGTGGCGTTCTTCGGGCGGCTGGTGGATGACACGCAACCAGGTCCCACGCCAGCCGCAAAGCGGACCTGTCGCGCCGAAGCCGCGAAGCGGCGATCCTGAGCCTGTCTCGCCGAAGCCGCGAAGCGGCGATCCTGGACCTGTCGCGCCGAAGCCGCGAAGCGGCGAAGGCGGATGGGATCGCAGCGAATGGGACGTGGCGCTCGCGCGCGGCGAGGTGTGTCGCCTCTTCCAGGACCGCGCGACGGGCTGCTGGTTTTTCGAAGGGTTGTACGACTGAGACGGCGACGCACAGGATTCTTTCGTGTACATCGAGCTGCATGCTGCGTCCGCATTCTCATTCCTCGACGGCGCATCGCTGCCGGAGGCGCTCGTCGATCGCGCGGCCTCGCTCGGCTATCCCGCGCTGGCGCTGCTGGATAGGGACGGGGTCTACGGCAGCCCGCGGTTTCATCTCGCTGCGAAGAAAGCGGGCCTGAAGGCCATCATCGGCGCCGAGCTGACGATGACCACTCGAGCGTCGTCTGAGATCCGTCGTCCGGTCATCGCGTCTGCCGCTCCCGCCATCTTCAAGTTGCCCGTCCTCGTAGAGTCGCAAGCCGGCTACCGCAACCTGTGCCGCCTCGTGACGGCCATGAAGCTTCGATCGCCCAAAGGCGAGGGCGCGCTCTCGCTCGACGAGCTCGACGGACAGACGTCCGGCCTCATCGCGCTGGCGGGCCGCGCGATGCTGAGCGGCCACCGGTTCGGGGTCGGCGGCCTCGTCGATCGCCTCGTCGGCATCTTCGGCCGCGCGAATGTCTATCTCGAGCTGCAGCGGCATTTGTTGCGCGACGAAGAGGCGGACAACCACGCGCTGCGCGATCTCGCGGCCGCGTTTCATCTGCCGCTCGTCGCCACCAACGGCGTTCGCTTTGCCGAGCCGGCCTCGCGGCCGCTCTACGACGTGCTCACCTGCATCCGGCACAAGACGACGATCGAGCGTGCGGGCCGGCGTCTCACGTGCAACGCGGAGCGATACCTGAAGCCGCCGGCGCAGATGGCGGCGCTGTTCGCGGATCTCCCGGAGACGATCACGGCGTCGCGCGATCTCGCCGATCGCCTGTCGTTCACCATGGCGGATCTCGGGTACCGGTTTCCTCGATATCCGGTGCCGGACGGGGAGTCGATGGCGTCGTTTCTCCGCAGCCTCACGCTGGCCGGTGCGCGCGAGCGGTATCGGCCGCTCGAGGCGCCGCATACGCGGCAGCTCGAACGCGAGCTGCATCTCATCGAGAAGCTCGATCTCGCCGGCTATTTCCTCATCGTCTGGGACATCGTCAATTTCTGCCGCCAGCAAGGCGTGCTCGTCCAGGGGCGCGGATCCGCGGCGAACAGCGCCGTCTGCTACAGCCTGGGCATCACCGCCGTCGATCCGATCGGGATGGATCTGCTGTTCGAGCGGTTCCTGTCGGAAGAGCGCGGCGAGTGGCCCGACATCGACCTCGATCTGCCGAGCGGCGATCGGCGCGAACGCGTGATTCAGCACGTGTACGAAAAGTACGGCCGCTTCGGTGCAGCGATGACGGCGAACGTGATTACGTATCGCGGCCGAAGCGCCGCGCGCGAGGTCGGGAAAGTCCTCGGCCTCGAGCCGCCGCAGGTCGACGCGCTCGCGAAGGTGATGAATCAGTTCGAGTGGATCGATCCGAAGGAGACGCTCGAGCGCAACCTGCGCGAGGCCGGGATGGACGCGCTCAACCCGACGATTCAGGTGTTCGGCCGCCTCTGGACCGAGATGCAGGACCTTCCGCGCCACCTCGGCCAGCATTCCGGCGGCATGGTGATGTGCCAGGGGCGGCTCGACGAGGTCGTGCCGCTCGAGAATGCATCGATGCCCGGCCGCGTCGTGATCCAGTGGGACAAGGACGACTGCGCCGACATGGGCATCGTCAAGGTCGATCTATTAGGACTAGGCATGATGGCCGTCCTGCAGGATGCGCTGGAAATCGTGAACAGCGCCTCGTCCGATGATCGATGTTCGATGTCCGATGATCGACGTTCGATGTCCGATGGTCGATGGTCGATGGTCGCCCAACCTCTCACCTCCGACCTCGAACCTCGCGCCTCGCGCCTCCCGCCTCCCCCCTCCCTCGCGCCTCCCGCCTCGCGCCTCGCGCCTCGCGCCTCGCCGCTCGATCTCGCGCATTTGCCGCCGCACGATCCGGCGGTGTACCGCATGCTGCAGGAAGCCGACACGATCGGCATCTTCCAGGTCGAATCGCGTGCGCAGATGGCGACGCTGCCGCGGCTTCGCCCGAACACGTTCTACGACATCGTCGTCGAGGTCGCGATCATCCGTCCCGGGCCGATTGTCGGGCAGATGGTGCATCCCTATCTGAAGCGGCGGCAGGGGCAGGAGCCGGTCGCGTATCCGCATCCGTCGCTGCAGCCGATCCTCGAGCGGACGCTCGGCGTGCCGCTCTTTCAGGAGCAGTTGCTGCGGATGGCCATGGTCGCCGCGGGCTTCAGCGGAGGCGAAGCGGAAGAATTGCGCCGCGCGTTCGGGTTCAAGCGATCCGAGCGCCGGATGCAGGAGATCGAGAAGAAGCTGCGCGCGGGGATGGCGAAGCAGGGGATCACGGACGAGCCGGCGGAGGAGATCATCCGATCGATCACGTCGTTTGCGCTGTACGGGTTTCCCGAATCGCACGCCGCGAGCTTTGCGCTGCTCGTGTACGCGAGTGCGTACCTCAAGGCGCACTATCCCGCGGCGTTCTACACGGCGATGCTGAACAACCAGCCGATGGGGTTCTACCATCCATCGACGCTCGTCAAGGACGCGCAGCGCCACGGCGTCCGCTTCGCGCCGATCGACGTGCAGGTGTCGGACTGGACGTGCCGCGTCGAAACCGACGGCCGCGTGCGGCTGGGGCTCATGTATGTCAATGGGCTGCGCCGCGACGTCGGTGAGGCGATCGAGGCGCGAGGCGCGAGGCGGGAGGTGGGAGGAGAACGGCGCGTAAGCGAAATCCGGTGTCCGAAGTGCGGATGCGACGATCAATCGATGGTCGAGGCGCTGCACACGCATGAGGCGTTCTGCAACGTCTGCTCGCATGTGTGGCCCGTCGAAGGTTCCATCTCCCGCGTCGCCCCTCGCCCCTCGCCCCTCGCCCCTCGGTTCTCCTCACTGGACGATTTCATCCGCCGTACCGGTATTCGCCGCGACGAAGTCGCCACGCTGGCGTCCATTGGCGCGCTGAACGCGTTCGGCTTCGATCGGCGGACGGCGTTATGGCAGATCGAGCAGGCGATCAGGCCCGCGGGCGAACTTTTCGAGGAGGCTTGTAACAGCGACTCCCAACTCCCAACTCCCAACTCCCAATCCTCCA
>Ga0310810_10001391_pt1 | contig 25345 bp, 25 predicted proteins | sample NCmetagenome_FD_207641 | JGI IMG/M metagenome (GOLD analysis project Ga0310810, IMG submission 207641) | Soil microbial communities from experimental microcosm in Duke University, North Carolina, United States - NC | ecosystem: Engineered > Artificial ecosystem > Soil microcosm > Unclassified ...
TGCGGCTATCAGCACGCGCATATGGGTTTTGAGATTGTTGCCCAAAGCACAGAAGAGTTTTCGAAGTGGCTTGAGCAACAGCGCAAGCCTGCGGAACCGCCGCGGGATCCCGACGCAGCGCAGGGGTTGCAGGTATTCATGTCGCACGCCTGTGTAATGTGCCACACCATTCGGGGCACTGACGCGGGCTCGCGGATGGGGCCGGACCTTACGCACATTGCCAGCAGACACATGATCGCGGCAGAAACCCTCCCCAATACTCGGGGAGCGCTGGCGGGCTGGATCGTCGATCCGCAGAGTACGAAACCAGGAAGCCAGATGGCGGCAAACCCGCTTCCACCCGATGATCTGAATGCGCTGATCGCATATTTGCAGAGTTTGCAGTAGGAGTTAGCGCTGATGGCTGTGGCCGATCCGATTATCGTGAGTGCAGGCGAAAGCGAAGAACGCCTCGAGCGCACCTGGAGTGAGCGGGGGGGAATGTATCGCTGGTTCGCGCCTGTTCATCACACCACCATCGGCAAGATGTACTTCGTGACCGCGGGCATATTTCTTCTGTTGGGCGGAATTCTGGCGGCGCTGATAAGGATTCAGCTGTCGCGACCGGAAAACAATTTCCTCGGACCCGACAGGTACAACCAGTTCTTCACCGTGCACGGCAGCACCATGATTTTCTTATTTGCCGTGCCCATGATGTATCAGGCTTTCGGAGTTTACCTGGTGCCGCTGATGGTGGGGGCACGGAACATCGCCTTTCCTCGTCTGGCAGCTTTTTCTTACTTCATTTACGTCGGCGGATGTTTGCTGCTGTGGGGCGGGCTGCTTCTCAACATCGGCGCTGATGCGGGATGGTTCAGCTACGTTCCGCTCTCGGGACCAGCTTTCTCGCCAGGGAAACGCGTCGATTTCTGGGCGCAGATGATTACTTTTACGGAGCTTTCCGCGCTTGCAGTCGCGGTTTGCCTGATCGTAACCATCTTGAAGTACCGCGCCCCGGGAATGACTCTTAACCGTATGCCGCTGCTCGTCTGGGAGAAGCTGGTGCTTTCTTTCATGGTGATCTTCGCGATGCCAGCCGTGATGCTGGTGAGCACCATGCTGTTGATGGACCGAACGGCCAACACGCATTTCTTTAATCCCGCAGAAGGCGGAGATGTGCTGCTTTATCAGCACCTTTTCTGGTTTTTTGGACATCCTGACGTTTACATCATTTTTCTGCCAGGCGCCGCGATCATTTCGACGCTGGTGGCCACCTTCTCGCGCCGCCACATCTTCGGCTACCCAGGCATTGTCGTCGCGACCATTGCCACCGGCTTTCTTGGGTTCGGGGTGTGGGTCCATCATATGTTCGCCACCGGCATTCCTCAGCTGAGCGAGAGCTTCTTTACGGCTGCGACGCTGATGATTGTCATCCCGACCGCTTACCAGTTTTTTTGCTGGATCGCGACACTGTGGAACGGCAGGCCGCAACTCCGCCTGCCCATGCTGTGGGTGGGTGGTTTCTTTTTCGTTTTCATGATCGGGGGCCTGTCGGGGCTGATGCTGGCGTCGGTGCCGGTCGACCTTCAAGTACACGACACATTTTTTGTGGTCGCACACTTTCATTACGTGCTGATCGGCGGCGCGATGTTTCCGATGTTCGCGGGAATCTATTACTGGTTCCCCAAAGTAGTTGGGCGAATGGCCCACGAGGCGCTCGCCAAGGTTCACTTCTGGCTGTTCTTCATTGGTTTTAATCTCACCTTCTTCACCATGCACTTTCTTGGTCTGCGGGGAATGCCACGGCGCATTTACACCTACCTGCCCGAGATGCATTGGACGGGCTTGAACCAGATTGCCACCGCCGGCGCGGGTTTCATGACCCTTGGGATTCTGGTGTTCCTGATCAACCTTTTTTGGAGCATAAAGCGCGGTACCATTGCAGGCCCGAACCCGTGGGGAGCAGGCTCGCTCGAATGGAGTGTTCCATCGCCTCCCCCGCCCTACAACTTCGTTCACATTCCAACCGTAGACGGACGAGAGGCGATATGGGACGCTCCGCCGAATCCGGTGTTCGTTTCTGGAATTCGCGACGAAGTACGCGAAGTGCTTTTGACCAACAGCCTTGATGCCGAACCAGAGGCGAAAGAAGAGCAACCGGCCCCCAGCGTCTGGCCTTTTCTGACTGCGGTAGTGGTCTCCGCGGTCCTGATCGGCTCGATCTTCACTCTGAAAGCAGTTTCGTATGGAGCGCTGCCGATTGCGTTCTCAATTATCGCGTGGATCTGGCCTAAAGAACACGAAGTGGAGGAACGCCGAGAGCACGAGAAGTGGCGAGCAGCGTAAGTATGGAACGAACAACAGACATTCCGGTTCTGGATGTTTCGGGCCTTCCCACTGTGGTTTTCCGTGAGCCCAACCCAATCTTCTGGGGCAATCTGCTCTACATGCTGATTGAAGGCGCGATGTTCGCGATGATTTTTGCGAGCTACTTCTATCTGCGCACACGCTCAACCGAATGGCCGCCGGGATTAGCGCCTCCATATCTGTGGTATGGCGTAGCCAACACGATTTTGTTTTTGACAAGCGTAGTTCCTGCTCGAAGCATTCAACTGCGCGCGCGAGCCGGAGACCTCGCCGGCTCCCTTACTGGACTGATCGGCCTGGCGGCGTTTGGCCTGATATGCCTGGTCATCCGTGGTTTCGAATTCAAAGGCCTGAACTGCCGTTGGGATGCTAATGCCTATGGCTCTATGGTATGGGCCCTGCTGGTGCTTCATACCGGGCACTTGCTGACGGAGTGGATTGAAACACTGGTGATGGTTGCGTTTGCGTCGAGCCGGAAAATGGAAGGCAAGCGCTTTCCGGACTTCGACGTGAACTCGGATTACTGGTACTTCGTAGTGGGTTGGGCCGTGATCATGAACATCGTGCTCTACGGAACCACGAGGCTCTTGTGAGGCACCATTGAGCACCCAGGAACAACTCGCGCGTGAAACCAGGTTCGAGTTCTATGGCTGGTGGGGAATTTTTGCCGGTCCGATCGCTTGGGCAATGGATGAAGGCTTCAGCTACTCAGTAGTTCAGCACGCGTGTTCAACGGGCCATTTTTACGTTCTGTACGCTGCCACTGCTGTTTTTATATCGGTCGCACTGAGCGGGTTCTTCGTGGCCTTGAAATCGTATCTGCGATTTCCCCAAGGCGAGCTGGATGGCGGCAAGCCTCACGACCGGGCACAGTTTCAGGGGATTCTGGGGATGATTTTCAGCCTCGGTTTCCTGGTCGTGATTCTTGCATTAGGCGTACCGCGCTGGTTGCTGAGCCCGTGCTCATAAAAACATGGTTCACCTGCTACATAACGGTACTCTGAGCAGCCAGGCGTTGACGACTCGCACTGCCGGGTGGTCATGGGATGTTTACTACACGGTTCCTATCGCACTGACTGCTTGTCTGTTTCTGATTGGATTTTTGCGAATGAACAGGCGACTCGGTCCATCACGTGCTCGCTGGGTTCCTTTTACGAGTTTTGTGCTCGGTTGGTTTTCGCTGGTGATAGCGCTGAATTCGCCTATCCACGAAATTGGCGAGCAGCTGTTCTGGGTTCATATGACGCAGCATGAAATCCTGGTGCTGATCTCAGCGCCATTACTTGTATTGTCGCGCCCTATTGCAGTTTTCTTGTGGTCGCTGCCACGCTCGTGGCGCGTGCAGCTGGGAAACTTTTCAAAAACCGGGCCTGTCCGAAGTTCATGGTTGTTTATTTCTGCGCCGTTGGTCGCCTGGACTCTGCATGCTGCTGCATTGTGGGCTTGGCATGTGCCTGCACTCTTTTCCGCTACTGTGGATCACGCATGGATTCACGGGTTGCAGCACATAAGTTTTTTGGGCAGCGCCTTGCTGTTTTGGTGGGCATTGCTTCACGGCGATGGCGCCAGACTGAGCCAGGGTGCAGCCATCCTATATGTATTCACCACCGCAGCACACACCAGCGCACTGGGAGCGCTGCTGACTTTCGCACCTCGGGCCTGGTACGCGCCTTATCTCCTTACGGCCAATTCCTGGGGACTCAGTCCGCTGCAGGACCAGCAAATGGGAGGCCTCATCATGTGGATCCCGTCGGGGACGGTGCTGGTCATTATCGGATTGATGATGGTGCTCTCTTGGATGCGCACATCCCAGCAACGCTGGGAGTACACGCATACGGCAGCTGTTTTGCGCGACGCACGAGGCGTTCATGAAATGTAGCGGCAAAGGAGCCATGCACGAAAGTGTGAAAGCGGCGCTTGTACTCGTTCTTTTTGCGCTGGTTGGGTGTGGGCGCGAATCTCGCCTGGACCAGCAGGCAGGGTTGCTGACCGGTGGAAATGCCCACGCCGGAAAGATAGCAATTCGCCGATACGGTTGCTATACCTGCCACACGATTCCAGGCATTGCCGGCGCGCGAGGTTTGGTTGGCCCCCCGCTCACGCAAGTCGGAAGCCGTTATGTGATTGCGGGTGAGCTACCCAACACCGCCGCAAATCTTGAACGCTGGATTCAACATCCTCGCCAGGTTGAACCACACACACTTATGCCCGAGATGGGAGTTACCGAGCAGGACAGCCGGGATATTGCTGCGTATTTGTACACCTTGAGATAAGAGGCTTGCGGAGAGACAAATGTACTTAAATAAATTCTACGTCGCGATGATCTTTTCAGTTCTACTCTCAGCCGACCTGTGCAGAGCACAGGATTGCTCGAAGGTGCCGAACTACGAAAAGCTGAAGGCGGCGATGACGAGCGCCGTCAAGCAAGGCCAAGGAGGAAACGGCGGCCTGGGCAACCAGGAATGGGGGACGGTGGTGAATCGTGATGGCGTGGTTTGTGCCCTCGTCTTTACTGGTCCCGAACGAGGTTCGCAATGGCCTGGTAGCCGGATCATCTCCGCCATGAAGGCAAATACGGCCAATGCATTCAGCATAGATAATTTTGCACTTTCCAGCGGCAACATCTATTCCAGCGCACAACCTGGAGGATCGCTGTATGGCATAACGCTTCAACCTAATCCCGCAGTCGTACTGGTGGGCGACCCTCAGAAGTTCGGTCAAAAGGACGATCCCATGGTCGGAAAAGCGCCGGGCGGCGTTATCGTGTTCGCGGGAGGCCTGGCCTTATATAGCAAAGACGGAAAAATCGTGGGAGGGCTGGGCGCGAGCGGCGACACTGCCTGCGCAGACCATGTGATTGCCTGGCGAGCACGGCATGAGCTGGGGTTAGACAATGTTCCGATGGGAGTCGCTCCCGGACCGAGTGACAATCTGATTTTCGATATTCAGGACGGTCAGAGCCCGAGCGGCTATGGACATCCTTCGTGCAAAGGGGGAAAGCCAAGCGAAGAGATCATCAAAGACCTGACCAACAAAATTCCCAGCGGCCCCCATCACTGAGCACGCTCAACATGACTATTACGCTGCGGGTAATCGGAGCTGTCCTGATCCTGATTTCACTTCAGGACCAGTTTCAGACTTTGTTTCATCCCGCGGGTCGGGGCGCGCTCAGCGATTGGACCGGAAAAATAGTCTGGAAGACGATGCGCTTCTTTGCCAGGAGAAACGTTGGAAGGTTAACTCTTGCAGGGCCGTTCGCCCTGCTGCTGATTATTGTTATCTGGGCGGGCCTGCTTTGTTTAGGTTGGGCCTGTCTGATTTTTCCGCAGCTGGGATCTTTCACCGTTATGGCCGGTTTGGATCCCGCTCAGCATCATGGCTTTTTCGACGCGCTCAATATTTCTGTCGGGAGCCTGATTACTCTCGGCGGCGACATGATGCCAACTACCAAGGGCATCCGCTTCCTTATGAGTCTTGAAGGGGTATTTGGCTTTGCCTTGCTGACCGCCAGCGTTTCGTGGCTGCTCTCGATCTATCCAGTCCTGGAGAGTGGGCGCAGTTTCGCTCAGGAAGCGATGTCGCTATACAACGCTTGCCGCCGATGCCATCTCGCGATTTCCGATCTGGCCGAATCTGAGGCGCACAGCCTTATCCATGGACTGGCTGTCCAACTCGCATCAGTTCGCAATCAGATGGTCCAGTTCCCCGTGACGTATTATTTTAATGTGGGCGAAAAAAAGACCAGCATCGCTGCAGTCATGCCGTTCGTTGCCCATATTGCGGAAGAGGCTGAACTTGACATTCGGCCGGGAGTTCGCCTCGCCGGCTCAGTATTGAGCAGCGCAGTCGACAACTTCGCAGAATTTGTTGGAAGTACTTTCCTGGGCATGCCCAATGGGAATCGGAAAGCAATCTTATCGACGCTGGCATGTGATCACATGAGAGATCCAGTAGGGCTTGAGCTACTGGACAATACCGACCATCGTGGTGAGGAAAAGAAAGCACATTCTTATATAGACCATTCCTGAGATTGACCTGGGAACCGGCCTTACGGGCGCTTGGTACGTAATGGACCTGCCGGGCCTCGGTTACGGCTTCCCCGAATTAGTGAGAATCATCAGCGGAATAGCCGCTATGGCAGCAACAGTGATGAGCACCAGAAATGCCACTCCAATCATCGTGTCGAACTTACTGTTAACGTGCTTTCCCATAACGTTCTTGTCGGCAGCCACTTTCAGGACGGGATAGTAGGTGAAAGGCATGATGACCATTCCAAAGATGATTGAGACATCCACAAGCACCAAGGGACGAACACCAGTAAGGGCGACGATCAGTGCCAGGACAAACATACCGATCCAGGTAAACGTATAAATGGGCACTGATTTGGCGGGACGGTTCTTGCCCCACTCAAAATTGAAAAACTGACACACGTTGTAAGCGCCCGACAGAGCAGTCTCGACGGACGCTCCTGTAATACAGGCCAGCGCTCCCAGCGACGCTACAATAAGGGCTTTCTGCGCGAATGGAAACGCTCCCGCGAGCGTTGCAGTGCCCAGCAAGTCGGGAAAAATATGCCGCGGCAGAAAAACCAGTGCGCCCAGAATCAACAAGGCAATGGTCAGCAGCGACCCCAACGTGGAGCCAAGCGCTGCCACCATAAAGTTCTCGCCAAGATCTTCGCTGGTCCAATCTTCTTCGATGGCCCCTGACGAGTAGAAATGCACCTCGTACTCCATCAGCATGGCACTGAATATTCCGACCGCGAAATAGGCGTAGAGCAAAGATCGCTTTGTTTCTGGCTGGACGAATGTCGGCACTAATCCGCGGACAAGCTGGTTCCAGTCTGGATGCAGCATTACTGCGGAAACCGCAAAAACAATCATCAACAGACCTGTTAAACCAAACGTTCTCTCAATCCATTCGAATCGCAACAGGAAAACGGCTATCGCGAGGCACAGGGTAGCGCCGATCAGCAGCAGTTTCTCGGGCCAACCTGTGAGCAGATGCAGGATTATGGCAACGCCCCCGAGTTCAGCAGCACAGGTAATCAGGTTGAGCAGGTTGGAAGCAATGAGCGTCGCAAGCCCCAGGCGAAACCCCAATCGCGTCCGCAGGAGAGCAAAAACTGGTTCTTTAGCAACCACCGCGATCCGGCCACACATTTCCATGTAGACAATGATTGCGATCGTGCCCAGCACGATTGCCCAGGTCAGTTGGTAACCGAACAGGGCGCCCGCCTGCGTAGTAAAGACAATCTGTCCCAGGTCAACAAAGCCTCCCAGCGCGGTCATAATCCCGAGCGCGATGCCGAGAAGCTTTTTCATAATGAGGATTGTGCTCGCTGAAGCGACCGCCGAATCTCATCCACCTTCGCCCTAGGCCCGGCTAATCCGGCGGGATTGTCAACATTGAGCCGAGCTGTGATCAGTTCCTTGGTCAACTCTTGCAATTCTGTCCGCAAGTGTTCAAGCCCCTGGGCACCGGTTTCGGGCGAACTTTCGCCGATCTGTTTGGCCAAACGTTCTATTTCGCCGATCAAGTAATCGAGGTGACCGTCTGCATAATGCTCTGTTACACGACTTTGCTGCATTTCATCGATGAGCAGTTCGGCTTCGCTTGCAAACGATAATGAAGCGATCAGATCGGAGCGCGCTTCGTCCTGGGTTCTGGTTTTCTCGTGGGAACAAGAGATAAGCAAGAGGAGAGTCGTGAAAAGCAGTGCTTGAAACCCCTTTGCCATGGATCAAAGATGCGCAAACCTACTCGGGGTTTGGCCGCCGGACCTACAAACGTACCGGTCAATCGCTTGCCTGCTCTAACAATTTGGCGTCCCATTGCCCTTCAAGCTGGTGAACTACTTCGCACATGTTCAACCCATGCCCTCAGCTCATCCACACTCATGAAGTTCAGAATGCGGTCCCTTGAAATTTCTGCTCGAATTGCGGCGGCGAGCGAATAGTCCATAAATCGGAGCTGTGATGAATCGTGGGAATCTGTCCCAAGAGAAATTCGACAGCCGGACTTCTTTGCGAGTTTAAGCAGATCTAGGCTCAGGTCCTGGCGATCTGGATATCCATCAATCTCGACGGCTTTGTCCAGTTCCGCTGCAACCGCAAATACCTGCTCCCAATCGGCAGTGAGCCCTGGCCGAAAATTGTAGATACGCCCCCGTGGATGCCCAAGGATTTGAACGTCGGGATTACGCAACCCGGCGAGATAACGTTCAGTCTGGTCTTCTTTCCTGCGCAATGCGGAGTGGAAACAACCGAGCACCACGTCAACCTTTTGCAGGCAGGCGTGTTCCATGTCCCCATCCCCAGCGGGACTCAGGTTCAATTCTATGGATCGAAGCACCTGAAAGCGAGCGCCTTCTGCCTGTAACTTTGCATTTACGCTCCGGATTTCTTCAGCTTGCTGTTCCAGTTGCTGCTCATTGATGCCGCCTGCGATTTTCAAACCTTTCGAGTGATCAGTGATCGCGATGAACTGGTAGCCGCGATCTAAAGCCGCCCTTGCCATATCTTCAATGCAACCGGAACCGTCGCTCCACACAGTGTGCATCTGCAGATCGCCATTCACGGAAGCTGCCCAATCAGGCTTCTTCGCGAGCACGTTCTGTGTCTCCGTGGCGGTCAGGAAATGTTGCCGAATTTCAGGAGGCCTGGGTATTGAAGGCGGATCTTCGATCCAGGCGTGAATAATACGGTTCAGAGTTGGCCCAACCGTGGGAAGCTCAGTGAGTGAGCGGCCGTCTTGCAGAATGAGAGCGGCTTCTTCGAGCCACATCAATGCCTTCCGTGAGGCCCGCTTTAGAGCTTTTTGGAGAGGCATCTTTGAATCCTCGGCTGCGAGCGCTAACAACTCTGCGATGTCCGAATTCCGAAGAAACCCGTTTTGGCTGATTCTCGGCACTGGTATTGCCCAGGCGTGACAATCCTGGGGAGGTTTGATGCGAGCCATTACCATCTCGGAGGACGAAACTGTAAATGCTTATGTTTCAGCACGTCGCATTGCGCCCTCAAGCATCCTAGTGAGTTAACTTTTCTGCGAGCGGAGGCGATAATCGAATGCACATGCTGGAAAAATATTCCGAGGAGGCGTATGGCATGATGCGAGTCGTCACGGCATTTGTATTTGCCTGTCATGGCGCGCAGAAATATTTCGGGGTGCTCGGCGGAGCCGTCCAGATTCACACCACGCGAGGCTTGATCGCTGGCACAGTTGAGCTGATTGGAGGCGCGCTCATCCTTACCGGCCTTTTCACGCGAATTGCCGCCTTCTTCGCCAGTGGTGAAATGGCCGTCGCGTACTTCTGGGTTCATGCTAAAAGAGGCTCCTGGCCTATCCTCAACAAGGGCGAGTTGGCGGTTGTGCTGTGTTTCGCGTTTTTGTATGTGGCTTGCAAAGGATCGGGCAGGTACGGGTTAGATAATCTCCTCCAGCGGGCGCGAAGCCATCAAGCAACCAGCGACGATGGCAGTCTGGAGTCCGCGGCTGCGATTCGAAGATAAAGCGTGCTCACTGAACGAAGCTATTGCACGGCGCCATTAACTATGGACGCAACTTCTGCCATTGGTATAAACACAACAGAAAAGAACCCAATACTATGGTGGAAAACGGGCTACTTCTTCGATGATGCGGAACTCGCACCACCCGGCAGCGCGAATGCCACATAAACCCCGCCCGAGCCGAACTTGGGATCTTTGCCTCCGCCCGCCGCAATCACGACGTACTGCTTCCCGTTGATAGCGTATGTGGCCGGTGTCGCGTTCCCGGAGAATGGCAGTGTATCTTCCCACAGCAGCTCACCCGTATCCTTATCAAACGCGCGTAATTTTCGGTCGAAATTCGTCGCGCCGATAAAGATCAGGCCGCCGGCGGTAACGATCGGACCCCCATAATTCTCAGAGCCCGTGTTCTTCATGCCTTTTGCCGCGAGCTCGGGATACTCGCCCAGATTGATCTTCCACTTGTATTCCCCGGTGTTGAGATCGATCGCATTGAGCGTCCCCCAGGGCGGCGCAATGGCTGGGTAGCCTTCGGGATCACGGAATCGCCGATAACCGGTGATTCGATACTTCATGCCTGCCGGGCGAGCCTCAGTGCTGGACAGTTCCTGGTTTTCTCCGGTCAGAAGGAAAGTTATGAGCCCATTCAATTGATCCTCATACAGATTCGGAAAGGCCGGCATCCGCCCCTTGCCGTTTCTGATCGTCAGAGTAATGTCGGCCGGACCCAGGCGATCACCAATGGCGACCAGCGACGGAATATCGGGAGGCGAGCCCGCCATGTTCTCCCCATGACACACGGCGCATTGGCTCATGTACACAGCGCGAGCCCCATGCTCGCCTTTATCTTCGAACAGCGACGCCGTCCAAGCCATTTCGTTTGAATTGATGAAAATGACATTCGTCTCAGGGTCGAGCGCTGGGCCGCCCCATTCGGCTCCGCCGTCAAAACCAGGGAACACGAGCGTTTCCTTTTCCACCCGGAAGGGCACGAATTGACCTTGGTTCACCATGTTGCCGAAGCGCTCAAGCGCCCACTGATGTGCTTCCGGAGTGCGGTTCGTCAATTCCTTCTCGCTGATCGATTGCCGCGCAAAGGGAGCAGGCTTGGCGGGCAGGCCCTGCTCCGGAGACGTCTGCTCGCCGGGCAAAGTGCTGGCTGGGTATTTCCGATAAGCGACTGGGAACATTGGTTGACCGGTCAGGCGGTCGAACACAAAGACGTAACCTTGTTTGCTGGTCTGCGCCAGTGCATCCAGATTTTTGCCGTCATGCTTCACCGTGAATAGCACCGGCGCTGATGGAAAATCGCGGTCCCATAAATCGTGCCTGACTGCCTGGAAATGCCAAATGCGCTCCCCGGTCTCCGCATTCAGTGCCAAGAGGGAATTCGCGAAAAGATTGTCACCAATGCGATCGCCCCCGTAAAAGTCGAATGCGGCCGAGCCGGTCGGGATATAAACGATGCCGCGCTTCGAATCTAAAGTCATGCCTGCCCAGTTGTTGGCGGCGCCGCTGGTTTTCCAGGCATCCTTCGGCCACGTCTCGTACCCAAACTCGCCGGGATGCGGGATGGTATGAAAAGACCAGCGCAAGCGCCCATTACGTACATCGTAGGCGCGGACATCACCCGGCGGGGCGGGGAGCGTCTCGGGATTGCGCCCGCCCACAATGATCAGGTCTTTGTAAACGACTCCCGGGCTGGTCAGGGCGATGGATTGCCAGCGCGGTTCGCGGCCAAGGTCCTGCTGTAAGTCGACCCGACCGTCTTTGCCAAAAGAAGAAATTGGTTTCCCAGTCTTCGTATCAAGAGCGTAAAGAAAATTCATCACACCAACTAAGATTCTCTCGTCATTCCCGTCCGACCAGTAGGCAAGGCCCCGGTTTGGCTGCATTCCTTTGATTCCGGAATCGAAAGTCCACAGATGCTCACCGGTCGCCCCATTCAGCGCGAATATCTTCTGAGTTGGGGTGATGCCATAAAGTTTTCCGTGAACCATGAGCGGGCTGGTTTGCAGGCCGCCTTGTTCGCCGGTATCGTATGTCCACGCCACCCGCAAGGCTTTGACATTGGCTCGATTGATCTGCGCAAGAGAAGAATAATGCTGGTTGTTTGGACCTCCCCAGATCGACCAATCCAGTTGCCGGAACGGTTCAGTTTCGCGCCGCTGAGTGCCAGGAGAGGAAATGAATGAGCAAAAGATCAGCACAATTCCAAGAGATTGAAGCAGCAAGGAACGGCTGATCATGGGATCACTTTAACTCAGAGAACTATGATGCCGCAGCCCAGCAGCGTCTGCAATCCGCACCCTCGGCCACACTGATGGAATTCCTCCGTTCGGAAAAATTGTTGCCCAGGGAAGGGCTGGAGGCCGGAAATGCGCTGCGCGCGACGAGAGCCTTCTGATCGAAATCAGTGGTTCCGGCCATGCGCACATGAATCAAGTCGGCTAAAACTTTAATGTTTTTGCCCGGCTCGCAGGAAATAAGACGAGGCGGTGGACGCATTCTGCGCAGGCCGAATAGCGAGGTAACGGTAGAACCGGGCTCGCCCACGCTTCTGCCATGCGGGCGCTTGATAGTCATCCACTCCCAGCCCGGAACGCAACGAGCTGAAGAATGCATGTTTCGCAGGGTTAACCACAATCCCAACGTGTCCGTGCCAGACTATGAGGTCTCCTGGCTGGGGTGCATTTACCCGCTGAAAGGCTTCAATTCCACTGTAAAGATCTGACGATCGTGCGTATGGATAAACGAATCCGGCTCGTTCGTAAATTGCATGTACCAGATGTGAGCAGTCCAGCGTGGCAGTTCGGCTGCCACCGAGATTCAGCGCGGCGGCGATTATGGACAAGCCATCGTCTTCCGAAAAAGGGGCACGCTCGAGAGCTAGCTCTTGCTGGCGCCTTTTCGCTGCGGGCGCCGCACACACAGCAAAGAGGCAAAACACCGCGATCGCAAGTAGCTTCGTGATTCGCACAGTGGGGATTTTGATGCGAGTTTCCCGGCCTGTGGAGATTACGGGGGGTCTACAGCCTTGGTCAATCCGATGTTACATGCGGCCAATATCAATGCCCGGCTGAACCGACCCTGTGTTTTTGATCACGGTATGCTGTATCGCGAGTCACTGATTTCTCTGTTTTGAACTTCTAATCTGCAGTTGTTTGAAGATGGCAACTCGTGAGCCCCATCTCCCAGGTGGATAGCTTAAGGGTCGAACATCATCACGAAAGGAAAAACGATCATGTTTGCTCGCATTGTTGAATTTATGCCAAAACTCGAAAAGAAAGAGGAGTTCCTGAAAGTCGTTCGCAGCGAAGTTGTACCAATTCTCAAGAAACAACCTGGTTTTCTGGAGATCCTGCCCTTTGTTCCGGAAGTCAAGGCAGAGAAGATGATTACCATCACATTCTGGACCGAGAAATGGGCGGCCGAGAAATACGAGCGGGAAGTATTTCCAAAAGTCGAGGAAATCTTGAAGCCTTATGTGATCACCCCAGTGAACTTCAAGCATTACACTCTGGAGACCACAGTTTGCGAGCGCTTCGTCCAGGCAGTTGCTGCCTGAAGTGCGCACGGGCACGTCAAGCCGGAGCGGCAATGCTGCTCCGGCTTTCATTTGAGAGAGTCCGTTACCTGGCGATGCTGGGAAAATCCTCCACGTCAGGCGCCTTCGCAAAGGCAGGCGCTGCACTAGCCGCATACAAAACATCGGCCAGCTGTTATAATCCGGCTCCGTCTCGTACTTGGGATCTAATTCAATACTAAAATTTGGAGGAAATTTGAAAAGCACCTTTGCGCTGCTTCTTGTGCTGCTTCTTTTCGTGTGTGCTTCTGCGGTGCAGAATGCGCCGGCTCAGTCCGCGGCACGCACCGACGTCTACCATGTTCACTTCGCAAAAGCCACTCTGGGTAAGGGCGCTGAGGAAGGCGACTTCCTTAAACAGACCGATCCCAATCAGGCTATGCCAGAACACCGCATTGTTTTGCGCCACCAGAGTGGTGAAGATTGGGATTACGCTGTGATCGAGCATCTCGGAACTAAGGCAACGATCACGGCTGCGGGCACTCCGACTCCTGCTGCTGCGCGTGACCTCAATGCATGGCACAGTGATACCTTCGTGAACGGGCCCGCGTGGCCCGAGTTCGCGAAACAAATGGGGCTCGACGATGCGGCAAAGAGTGCCGGTTCAGTGTATGTGGTCGCCGTATTTCGCGCTGCGCCCGGTCATCGCGATCAGCTGGAAAAATCACTTGCTGAACCCGGTAGTGGCACTGCCGGCAATGTACTGTTACAGCATCTCGAGGGTTCTCCCTGGCACTTTCTTTCAGTAAGCCGTTACAGTTCCTGGGAAGATTTCGCGAAGGGCGAAAAGGCGGATGTGGCAAACACCTCAAAACCGGATAGCGGTTGGTTAGGTGTGCGCACCCACTCTTCGTACCACAACGACACCATTACCGATCGGATCGCTCCATAGGTTTCTTCTGCTCTGTCCGATTTCAAACAAAGCCTGGCCTGGCGGCCGGGCTTTTTAGTTCAGCGATGTTGGGCTTTAACCGGACGGTTAGTATGGGGCTGCAGAGAACGAATGCTATCCTGCTTCGGAGACGGGCTGCATATAACCCAACGTCAGCTAAATGTCCCTGGGACCCGAAACTTTTTACGCTCGGGCGAATCTCGATGAGGGAGCGTTGAAAGATGCACAAGAAAATGCGGTGGCTCGCGGTGGTTCTTGCTTTGTTTGCCGTAAGCTGCAAGGGTGGTCGAGGCAACACTTCGCAACCTGTGCTTCGCCTGGCCATGATACCCACCACTGATCCGGGGAAATTCATGCGCGAAAGCCAGCCGCTGGTGGCGTATCTCGAAAAAGAAACCCGCTCTCGCGTAGAACTGGTCGTCCCAACGAATTATGCGGCCGTGGTGGAAGCCGTCGCGAACGACCAAGTCGATGTCGCATACCTGGGCGGCTTCACATTCGTACAGGCTTCAAAGCGTGCCGGTGTGCAGCCTCTCGTGCAGCGTGAGCGCGATCAGAATTTTCACAGCGTATTCATCACACAACCCGCATCAGCGATTAAAAATCTGGCGGACATCAAAGGGCATTCCTTCGCGTTCGGCGACGTAAACTCCACCTCCGGACATTTGATGCCCGCCTACTACATGCGCGAGGCCGGTATTGATCCGGGCGCCTTGCCCAAAACTGTCTATACCGGAGGACATGATGCCACCGCGCTGGCGATCGCGAATGGGAAAGTGGACGCCGGCGCGATGGATGAACTGGTGCTGGGCAATATGTTGAAGTCGAACAAAATTTCTGCCAACCAGGTTCGCGTGTTCTATACCACGCCCGCTTTCTTTGATTACGTATGGGCGGCGCGAAAAGGGCTCGACCAGAAGGTGCGCGATAACTTTACTGCCGCTTTCCTGAAACTGGACGCATCCAACCCGGGGAACAAGCCACTGCTCGACCTACTGAACGCAACCAGGTACGTGCGCGCCGAGGATTCAAATTACGACAAATTGCGTCAGGCAGCTCGCAGTGAAAGTCTTTTACAGTGATTTATTCGCTACACAGCGTGGCCAGGTCCTTCCCTGAAAGCCGGGGAGAGGTGCGGGCACTGAACGGAATCACGCTCCAAATCAAGCCGGGCGAGATGGTTGCCCTTCTCGGCCAGTCTGGCGCGGGAAAGACAACACTGTTTCGTGTGCTGAATGCAACCCTGCGGCCGACTGCCGGTTCTGTGGTCTTCGATGGAGCCGATACGCTTACTCTGACGGGTAATAAACTACGAGCTATGCGCCGAAGAGTGGGAACTATTTATCAGCAACACAACCTCGTACCTTCACTCACGGCGCTGGAGAATACGCTTTGCGGAGCGCTCGGCACGATGTCTTTTTCTACCACGCTACGCACCATCTTCTGGCCTGCCAAAAGCGATACGGAGCGCGCGATGCACGCTCTGGAGCTTGTTGGGCTGGCGGAAAAACGGAACTCGCGCGCAGACGAACTTTCCGGCGGCCAGCAACAGCGCCTGGCGGTTGCGCGTGTCCTGATGCAAGCGCCAGACGTCATCCTGGCCGACGAACCAACAGCATCGCTCGATCCAGGTTTGGCGGAAAGTATCACCTCACTGCTGATTCGACTCGCCCGGGACGGGAAGAATACTCTTATCATGGCCGTTCACAGAATTGACCTGGCTCTGCAGCACTTTCCGCGGGCGGTAGGCTTACGCGCAGGCGGCCTTTCTTTCGATGTGCCCTCCGGAGAAGTACACTCCGACCTGCTGGAGAAGCTGTATTCCCGAAACAACAATCCAATTGAAGAACACGATGGCGAGCACATCCAGTACAGACTCCGCTGCGCTCGATAGCACACCGGCAGCGCTGGTTTCTGGACGGGTGCTTTGGCTGGCGCCGGTGCTGGCGCTGCTCGCGGTTTCATGGCGGTTCGCAGAAATCGATCTCAAAGTGCTTTTTCGGCCGGCAACATCAGCCGCGCTGGGGAATTTTGTAAGCAGCCTTTTTCCGCCGGATTTGTCCCTCAACTTTCTGAGAACTGTCTTCTGGGCGGTGCTTCAGACGATCGCGACCGCAATCGCCGGGACGGTTCTGTCGATCGCGGCGGCAGTGCCGCTCGCAGCACTCGCCACCGGAACTCTATGGAACCGCGGAGTGTTGGTTTCTGCCGAGAGTGGCAGCCTGGCCCACAAGGTGGGGGTGATCGCAAATCGTCTGGCGCGGGCGCTGTTAAGTTTCATGCGGGCGGTGCCGGACCTGGTATGGGCTCTGCTCTTTGTGGCCGCAGTGGGACTGGGACCGCTGGCGGGAACCCTGGCTTTGACTGTCTCTTATTGTGGGGTGCTCGGCCGTGTGTATGCCGATGTTTTTGAACATGCCGACCCGCGACCATTGGAGGCGTTGCAATCGACTGGAGCGACTCGCCTGCAAATCTTTCTGCGCGGAGTGTGGCCGCAGGCTCTGCCGCATCTTGTGGCCTACTCGCTCTATTCCTTCGAGTGCTGTTTGCGGGCAGCCGCAGTACTCGGATTTGTTGGCGCGGGCGGTATCGGATACGAGATCAGTGTTTCGATGAAACTTTTCGAATACGGCCAGGTTCTTACGCTTCTGTTGGTTTTCATCGCGCTGCTGGCTGTAACCGACGCCGCCAGCCGCCTGGCACGAATGCGCCTGAACAGAACTGCGAATCGCAAGCCCCGTACGCCTGCACCTGGCGAGAAATCGTCAGCCAGGTCGCGGATTAGTTCCAAACGATGGTTGGTTCCCCTCCTGGTTTTGTCAATGTTCGCCGCATGTTTTCCAGTTGCGGGCTTCTCATTCGCGGCATTCACTTCCACCGGGATGCTCGGCCGTGTAGGCATGTTCGTGCAACACATGCTGCCTCCCGATTTGAGTTGGGCCTTCGTGCAAGGCCTGGGCACGGCGCTGCTCCAGACCATCGCAATCTCTCTGCTAGGAACGCTGATCGGGCTGGCTTTGGCGGTGGTATTGGCATTACCTGCGACATCTACCCTGGTGTTCCTGCCCCGCGACTCGCCGGGAGAAGTTTCGATCCTGGAGCGCATTGTGCGCTGGTTTCTATTTTGGAGCGCGCGCCTGGTGCTGAACGTCCTCCGATCTATCCCCGAACTGGTGTGGGTGCTGATCTGCATTCTGGCGGTAGGCGTCGGTCCCTTCGCAGGCACCATTGCTCTTGGCCTGCACACCGCGGGCGTGCTGGGTAAGTTATATGCGGAGACCATGGAAGAAGTGCCGGTGCGCCCTATCGAAGCGTTGCGTTCGCTGGGTGCACGGCCTCTGCAGATTCTGCTTTGGGCAATCTGGCCGCAAGCCCGCCCCCTGTTGAGCAGCTACACGGTGCTACGCTGGGAGATGAATTTGCGAGCGTCCACCATTTTAGGGCTCGTCGGAGGCGGCGGCCTGGGACAGGCGATATATAACAACGTGCAACTCGGCTTCTACTCGCGCCTGAGTACGCTGATCGTTGTGATCTATGCTCTGGTTCTGACCAGCGACTGGATCGGAGAACGGTTTCGTTTGAAGGTGGCGTGATTACAAGTCCTCAGAGTAGTAAGAGCTTTGACCGGAAATAATGATGAATGATGTCACAACCAAGCCTTCCGTTGGTCTGAAGCCGTTAACGGCAGACGCTGGCATCTCCCTTGGACTGGGGCTGACCAATGAGTGCAATCTCACCTGCTCATTCTGCTATCGAGATCCGACTCGCGCCGACCGTCTCTCACTCGATCAAGTGAAGGCAGTCATGGATCGCCTGCCAGTACGGTCGGTGAACCTGGGCACGGGTGAGAACGGAATGCATCCGGAGTTCAAGGCAATACTCGCCTACCTGAGAACCCGGCCGGTCAAGCTCACCATCACTTCGAACGGACACAGTGTCGCGTTACTGGAAGATGACGAGCTGCGCGCTTTTCACGACATTGAGTTCTCGCTCGATTATCCGACGCAAGCGGAGCAGGACGCCCAACGCGGCGGAGGCAACTGGGAACTAATCGAGCAGCAAGCTGAACGCTGTGTGCGGCTGGGTGTGCCTGTGACCATCATCGCCGTCATGATGAAGTCGAATTACTTACGTCTGGCAAATGTTGCGTGCGTAGCGAAACGCTTCAACGCTCCCTTGCGGGTGAATGTCTACCAGGCAGTGCGCTCGGACCTGTTCGCTCTCACCTATCAGGAATATTGGCAGGGATTTCGTCAGCTTTTCGCGAGCACCGATGTGATCGCCATTGGCGAACCTTTAGTCAGGGCAATGGCTGGCTTACCGCCGCTTGCAGGCGGATGCGGGGTAAGCACGGTGCGGGTCACTCCGCGCGCTACTACCCATCCCTGTGTTTATTGGCCCGGCTCAGGGGAGCCACTCACAGATTTGATTTCAACGGGACCACAGGTTCTGAACTCGACAGCATTTCAGCAGGCCCGCATACTACCGGAAGCTTGCCGATCCTGCGAGTTCCGCGAAACATGTCACGGAGGATGCGCCGGAAGACGACGCCTGCAAGGCGCCTTGCTGCAGCCTGATTTCTATTGTCCGATCGTTCGAGGCGAGCGCCCGAGACTTGAAATCCGAATGGCCGCAAATCGCGACTTGCCCAAATTCGGCAGCTCGTGCACTACAGTGGTCATTGCCCGGGAACTCTAAGAAAAAGAGTCCAAGGGTTTTCAGGTTCGCTTGATGATGAATACCGTCTTGTCATCAATGCGATCGTCTTCCTCAATTTCCCTGAGATGATCATCATCTTTGATAGCATGTTCCAGCAGTGCATTGCAGATCTCTCGCGCTGACTGCCAATAGTGATCACACATCACTGATTCAAGATGCCGGCGTTCTTCCAGATCGCTCCCATCATAAACTCCATCGGTGTATAGGAAGAGGATGTCGCCAGGACTCATCAGCGTAATCTCGGCAATGTCGGAGGTGTGCGCTTCCCTGACCCGCTGTTCCAATGAAAAGTATTTCTTGCGGTCGGGATGATCATCAGGAATCTGCAGGCCCAATGCAAAAAACTGTACCATCCGGTCTTTATCCAGCTGCACGAATTTGCGAAATTCAGCGGAGAACACCAGCGGCGGCGGGTGTCCGAAGTTTACAAACCGGAAATAACCGTAGGGACGCACCTCGCCATAAAGCATGGTCGCGATCTCACGCGCATTTTCTTTTTCAGTTCTCCCCAGTGCATTGCGGGCTGTGACCGATTGCGCCAGACGAAGGTTGATGTTTTCAAACAGCTCCGGCGTTGTTCTTCCGTGCTGATCAAGCTCGGAGAGCATGAAAGCATGAAATGTGTCGTGTACGGTGGATGCAATCTTGGCTGAAATAATTCCGTGTCCTTGAGCATCGACCAGAAGAACGCCCGCTGTACTGCACAGCTCCGGTAATATTTCAGCGACTCGCACCTGCTCCGAGCTTCGCGCCGCCCGGTAGCCAGCTTCGACGGCAGGAGAAAAACCCGGCCTTGATTTCAACCATGCGATATGGTCGTCCACGGCATTGCGCGGCACCGCACCCGGCGGGAGTGACTCGAGAAATTCTTTTGCCAACTTTTGAGCTCGCTGGACGCGCGCCTCAATATCGTAACGTTGCTGGAAATTGATGTACTCGAACAGATCGCCGCCCACGGTACCTGCAGGAATGGAATTTCCGTACATCTCGATTCCCCGTATGTGGGGGATCGCGCCTTCTACCGGCATAAGGCGCTTGCGCAGGTACTCGTCGATCATCTCGTCTGTTGGTGGTCCGGCCATATTAAGGATTATGCACTATCACTGGTCACCTGGCTTTCTGGAAAGTTCCGATTGTGCGAATTTTCGTAGGTGCAAATCGCGATCGGTCCAGTCTGAGCAGCTCATGCGCAAGCCTGGCAACTGCCGGACAGTCCGCCGAATTGCATTGCTGTACCGTCGCGCGTATAAGGTTGGCGGACGAGGCTCACGTTTGAATATGCTTTCGCGAACTGTCGGGGTGGATGGTTGAGCGGCCCAACAGGATTTTCAACTGATAAAAGGAGATAACCGATGAGATACAAATTTCTGTGTACGTGCTTATTATTGTTGATTGCTGTATCACTCGCTTCTGCGCAGACCAAACGCACGTTTTCCGGCAAATGCGGAAAACCGGAAAATCCGCAGAGCATTCCAGTCGGCGACAAAGACGGCCATATGTTCATTGTTGAGCAAGGAAAATGCGAGACCGACAAAGGGGAGATTGGTGGTGCGAAGAGCAAGGACGGTGCATTCTCCGAGCATGGTGAGGTGATGGGTAATCACATCAAAGTCTCGGGTGTTTACGTTGAGACCTACGACAGCGGCGATAAGGTCTTCTACAGTTATCAGGGCGCTTCAACGACGAAAGATGGCGCACTTGCCAGCGGCAACAACACTTGGCGAATATCGGGCGGTACCGGAAAGATGAAAGGCATTACGGGCACGGGCAGCTGCAAACTTACCCCCGGTGAAGGCGGAGGGTTGCACTACGCCTGTAACGGCGAATACACCTTGGCCGCCGCAAAAGAGTAAGTCTACCTGCTGAAAAAAGGGCAGCCCTGAGGCTGCCCTTCTTATCTGACCGCTTGGCCGATTACTATCGGCCGTTCCTTAATGACCGCATCCCTGGATAAAAGCCGTTCGCTATTTCGCGTCCATCCATTTATCGGAGCCAGCCATTTTAACCGCCACATCCGAAATCCAAAGATGCAACGGTTTGCCGTCGGCCGTGCCGCGGTGCTCGGTTGAGACCAAGAGTGGACCTGCCTTCTTGTAGCCCGTCCAGGTTGCGGTCACGAGGCTCGGCTTCTTGTCCCCGCCGCGGTGATAAACAAACGCCTGCACGCGGTTGTCTTTGCCGGCATAAAGGTCCCAGGTATCGCCAGGCGTGTAACCGCCGACTTCCGCCGGATACTTCACCGACACCAACCTGGCGGAACCGGCGCCCATGGGCAGCTTTTTCATGCCTTGATCAGTGATGGTTGCGCTTTTGTCCCAATAAGCATGGAAAGGGAAAATCAGCCAATAGTTGTCGTTGACGAAAGCCGGCTCGACTTCGTTTTTGACCGCGTCAGGTTGATTCGGATCAAAGCGCACGTAGCTGACTTTGACTGGCTTGCCCTCTTTATCTTTTCCTTCATAGGAGACCTTGTTGGTCTTAGGCTCCCACTGCCAGACGTGCGAAGCTTTAAATAGCCCAGGGATGTCAACATTCCAGGTATAGCGGACCGCGTCAATTTGCTCGAATGAATCGATACCGTATGCTTTCGCGATCTGTTCGATAACTGCCGCGCGCTCTTGCGCCCAGCAGTTTGCAGCAAAGACCAGCAGCCCAAGCAGCAGGGACCGGGTCACGGTTAAACAGCCCAACTTTGCCATCAAGAATCCTCCTCGGTGAAGTGAAATGAATATCGTTTTGGAAAACGCACAATGAATGCCGCTGGCAGACAGCACGCAGCAGCCACTACCAGAACAGAGATCTAGGGTTACGCCGCGCCAGCAGCGCGTCAATTCCCCACGCTCGGCCCGCGCCGCCTATTGCCAGTCCCAGCGACGCGAGCACCGGAACCAGCAGTTCCCAAATCCACGACGTCCCCCACTCCGATACCCAAAGGCTGCCAAGATAAAGGAACGTGACAAAAGCAGCTGGACGAGTAAGCAGACCAACAATTAACAGGATCCCCAACAAGATCTCCGTTACCGCCTGCATCGGAGCAGCCATAGCGGCGTGGCTTGCCGCTAATCCCATGATTGATTTCCACACTGCGGGCGAGTGACTCTGCTTAATGTAATAGTTGATGAGTCCCGCGTATCCGCCGGGAGTGTAGAGGCCTTTGCCTAGATTCTCGAAGAACACCCACACCAACATCGCTCCGATAGTTACGCGTACCAGGGCCAAGCCATTTGCCGCATGGCGGTGGCCTATAGAGTTGCCGGATAAATTCTGTGCTTGAACTACGCTGGCCATCATCATGAACCTCTCCGCAGATTGGTATCAGCAACGCCGGTTTACACATTCCCTTACAACTCAACTTGGGTTCGCAACCGTGGCGGGCGCCGATTGTTTTTTCGGTCGCAAGATTATAACCGCAGCGGTGATTGCGACCGATCCGTATTCCAGCAGCATGATCCAGTCTGGAACTATCCACGGACGGCCAACCGCACGCAGATGCCAGACATAGTAGGTCGGAATAATGCTCACGGTCCATACGATGATTGGCAGCGTAGAGGCTGTCTGCACGAACGGCAGCACCCACAGCAGGTACCAGGGATAAATCACCGGGGCGCACAGAAGCGATGCGGTCATAGGCCAGGCAAACGCATCCGGAGACCATTCCGCAGATCTCTTTCTCATCCAGACTGCGGTCAGAAATCCGACCAGCACCGCAAGCCCGGCTGCGATCTGTGGCGCAGCCACTCGTTCCATCGCCGCAAACACAGGATCATTGAAACGGAAACTTCGAACGTAGGTGACAAGCGAGCCGACCGGAATCCGTCCGCGATTGAGGAATGGAATATAAAGAAGTCCGGTCACCACTGCCGCCAGCGCGAGGTCGCGAATGCGCACCCGCTTCCAGTACAGCGGCAGCAGCACCATGGGCAGCAGTTTCACCATTACCGCCAGCCCAAAGGTCACGGCCGCAACTGTTCGCCAGCGTCTGAGCAGCGCCGCCGCGGACAGCAATAGAAGTAGTACGCCGACAATATCAATGTGGCCGCTGCCCGCTACCTCTGTCGAAAGCAGTGGATTCCAGGCATAAGCCAGCACCCAGTGTTCTGGCTGACGGAGCTGACGCAACACGTCAAGCAACACCAACACGATCGCCACATCGCAAAAAACAAATGCAATTTTCAGGGCAAATGCAGATTCGCGAATCGCGGTCACGGCTCGGAAAAACAGCTCCGCTCCCGGCGGATACAGGCTCGGCAAGTCCGGATTATTCAGACCACGTGTTTCCGATGTGTGCAGACCTGCTAACGCCGGATCGCTCGGAACAAGTAGATAAGGATTGTAGCCAAGCCGTTGCACCCGGCCGTCCCAGACATATCGGTGGATGTCGTCATCGAATCCCGACGGCATTCTGAGAAATAAAACATGCCATAACGCAGCCAGCAGAAGTCCGCCGATAATCAGGCAGCGCGGGAATTTCGGTGTGGAGAGGAACTCTCGAATGGCAAAGAGGTAAGCGACACCGGCAACCATCAGTGGAATCATGAAGGCTGATTCACCGGTGCGGCTGAAGTTGCGTGAACAAATCGTCAACGACGCCAGCAGAATGGCCCCGAGCACGTAAAGCCTGCCCTGGGGCGTGATCTTCACAACTCTCCCAGGGAATGCCGCAGGTCCGCGATTTCCTGGCTCCATTCGCCGAACCATGCTGCCGTGCGTGGCGCCTTTGCCGGAGCGAGCCGTAGTTCCCCAGCCAACTTAATCAAGTCGCCTGCGAGGTCGATGTCATAAAAAGATTCGGTGAAGCTGGTCGAAAGCCCAAGCGACCTGGTGCGTGTCAATAATCTTTCAAGCGCACTCCTGGTCCCCATGCCATCGTCTTCGAACAACGATGGGTAAGCGGCCTTGGCGCCCACAAGGTAATAGCCGCCGTCGAGGGTTGGCCCAATCACCACGTCATGTCTGGTCAGGATCTCGAAAGCATTTTGCAGGACCGAAGAAGGAAGGTGCGGACTGTCGCTATTGAAAGCGATAATGTGGCGCGGGCCGTTGCCCGTGAAATGTCGAAAAACCGATGTGAGTCCAGCGGTCAGGCCTTCTCCCTTTTGGGTCACGATCGGCACAGTATTGCCCAGCAGGTCTCTCAGTCCGTCCGTGTCGGATTCAGGGCACATGACCGCGACCTCCACACCGGTTAGCGACTTCGACAACGCTACGGTGTCCTGTAAAAGGCAGCAATATAACGCGGTGATGGCCGGCACAGGGTAGCTCTGAGCGAGTCGAGTTTTCACCTTGCCCGGCTTGGGTGCTTTTGCCATGATTACCAGCGTGCGGGTCTCAGCAGGGCGCACCGCGGTCTGACTGGAAAGTTCCATAAGAGAGACTGGTTATCGGGATTTACGACGTCGAAAATAATAACTTACGATCCTGCTGAGAATGAACCAACCCGCCCCTATCGTTCCCTTTAACGTGCCGCTGATTTTGGATTTTCCGATTCGCGGGTAATAGCTGACCGGAACTTCAACAATGCGATATCCCGCGAGCGCCCCTTTCAGGATCATTTCCACTGCCCACCCGTAAGTCGTCTCTTCCAGCGACAGAGCGCGAAGCATGTCGGCGCGCCCGGCGCGGAACGGTCCCAGGTCCGTGATCTGCACTCCATAGAGGGCCCGGACCAGGCCCGCAGCCAGACCATTCCCAAATCGCTGGTGCCAGGGTAATGCAGCGGCATGGTCTTGGCTGCCGACCCGCGAACCAAGCGTAATATCCGCTCGCCCTTCGATGATCGGCGCCAGCAGAACCGGCAACTCAGAAGGGCGATCGCTGTAGTCTCCGTCGAGGAAAACCAATATGTCAGGATTGTCCGCCCTAGCCAGGCCGGTCAGGCAGGCGCGTCCGTATCCGCGCCGTGGTTCGCGGATGACTTGCGCGCCCCGACTTTGAGCGACCTCTGGCGTTCCGTCACTCGAATTGCTGTCGACAACGATGATCTCTGTGACCAGATCGGTCGGCAAATCGGCGAGCACGCGGCCAATCGCCTGCGCTTCGTTATGAGTAGGAATGATGACGGACACTCGCACGCATCACCGATGAGACCACGCATATGGCATCAGATTCGCTCTAAACTGAGGCCGCAATTCTATTCTGTTGATTGCTTGTTTGCTACCGGGTGGCAAGGGACTCGCTTGCCATTGTTCACCTAAAAGACAGTCATGGACGGGACATCATTCCGCAATCCGGGCGAGAACTGAGATAGTTTCCCATTCGAGCTACGCTACACGAACCTTCTTGCGGCAACGCCCT
>Ga0310810_10001394_pt1 | contig 25328 bp, 19 predicted proteins | sample NCmetagenome_FD_207641 | JGI IMG/M metagenome (GOLD analysis project Ga0310810, IMG submission 207641) | Soil microbial communities from experimental microcosm in Duke University, North Carolina, United States - NC | ecosystem: Engineered > Artificial ecosystem > Soil microcosm > Unclassified ...
GTAGCTTTTGGCCTTGTCTTCGAACATTATTTTCTTTACCCGCACCAAGTATGCAAGATCTGACTGTTTTTCTTTTGTCATCTCAAGAGATTCATCATCAAGACCCAAAATGTATGCTGCCTCAAGTATGTCTGTTGGATTGTACCCTCTTTCTTTTCTTAACACTTGTAATCTTCTTGCAATGTCTCGTATCAGACCCCTTGCTAACATTTCGCGGTTTCTAGTGGTACTGATAAACACAATAAGAGAGTCACGGTTTGACATTGCAAAGCCCTCTTTTTCAGAATATCCTACTATGAAATCTTCTTTTGCTAGTTCGATCTTGTTATCACCCAAATCAAATGTGTAAGTTCCATTCTTCAGCAGGTTGTCTACGATATCACTTGGCTCTGTCTGAGAAAACTTGTCTAATAGCCTGCCCATGTCTTGTTTTGCCTTGGGTCCAATTTTTTTTCTTTCAAGTTCTACTTTGGGAGTAACTGGAATATTTTTCTGTAATAAGTCTGATACTAGTTCAAGTCCGTCTGATTTTTGCAATTCAATTATGTCATACTTTTCTACATTAAGCTGTGAAAGCAACATATCTGAAAGTGATTCTAGCTTTGCCTTTTGGCCCGGCTCAACACAAATTATTGCCTTGTCAAGGGGCCATCTTCTCTTGAGCTTACCCTTCATTCTTGCAGCTGCTGAAACTGATACTGATTCTTTCATCAAGTCAAATGCCTCCTCAACTTTATCGTTCGTAAGGTCCGATTTTGAGACTGGAAAGTCTTCCAGAAGTATGTTCTTTTTTTCTGCAAACATGGAACCGTATAGATATTGTGTAGTAAATGGACAAATTGGATGCAAAAGTATGTCTAGAGTTTCTAGTATTTCTGAAAGAGTTGCATATATTGCAAATCTTCTCTCTCTTTGAGAATCATCATCTGCCCACAACTCTTCACGCGTAATTGGAATATACACTTGACTTACTGCATTTATCAGGTAATCATCTATTGCTCTTGATGCTTCATGGAATCTACACTTGTCCTGTGACTCTGTAACTGACGAAATTAATTTTTGAAGCTTTGATAAAATCCAGATCTCTGATTCTTTTAGGAGATTTTTTTCCTTTGCCCATTGTATGTTGTGTGTTTTATCATACTTGTCGTAATCACTATTTTGTTTAAAGTACAAATGGAGATGGTACAAAGTGCTAAGAATCTGATACGGCCTTGATACAAGTTCATCTGTACTAAAATTAATTGGCTCAATTGGACTTGATTTCCACATAAAGTATAATCGTACTAGATCAACAGAATATTTTCCAAGTAGTTCGATTGCATCCATCACATTTCCTTTACTCTTGCTCATCTTGTTACCGTTTTTATCAAGTACATGACCTTGGAACAAAAATGATTTGAACGGTGCAATAGGTGCATTGTTGAAAATTACGTTTTCAATAAGTAAGGTGTATGCCCATCCCCTTGTTTGATCTATTCCTTCTGTTAGAAATAGTGCTGGAATGAGTTCATTGTAATCTGTATCTGACAATGATGCATATGGAGCAGCGCCACTATTGTGCCATGTATCCAAAACAAATTGTTCTCTTTCCATTTTGTTTCCACATTTTTCACACTTTATGGATATGTTATCTATCCATGGTCTATGCATCTCAAAGTTTGGCCCATCTGGAAGACTAGATGCTGATTTTACTAGCTCGTCTCTTGAGAAGAACCATTTAGTATGATGGCAGTTATTGCAACTCCACATGGGCAAAGGACAGCCCCAGATGCGCTCCCTTGAAATACACCAAGGATGTTTGTCCTTTATTATCTCCAAAAACCTGTTTCTTGGAGGCTCGTAGAAATATTCTACGCCCTCTGCAGCCTTTACTGCCTTGTCTCCTAATCTGTCCAGAAAATAGAAAAATCCTCTCCTTGCAAGCCAAAGTAACTTGTGTTGCGACCTCCAGCACAATGGATATTGGTGTTTTATCTTACCAATTCTGACAAGTGCACCTTTTTCTTTTAGAGCGGTTACTATTTTTTCATCCGCATCTCTTACAAATAATCCTGCATATGCTCCTGCTTCTTTTGTAAATTTTGCCTCATCATTTATTGGATTAAATATTGATATTTTTCTTCTTGATGCAATTTCAAAATCTTCTTCTCCGTTGGCAGGGGACAAGTGAACAAGGCCGCTTCCTGTTTGTATGTCGACAAAATTTTCTGCAACGGCAATGTGAAAGTTGGGGGATTTTGAAGACTCTTCCAATCCCGGAATATCTTCTAATAATGGGTGGATGTATTTTTTCCCTTCTAGTGTGGATCCTTTTACAGTCTTTACAACTGTGTATTCTTCAATTTTTGCCTCTTTCATGAACTCTTCTAATCTTTTTTCTCCAACCAGCCATGTTTCATTTCCAACTTTTGCATAAACATAATTTTCATCTGGATTCAGACCCACCATTGTATCTGTAACCAAAGTAAATGGCATTGTAGTCCAAACAATTAGGTAAAGATCCTCGTCCTGCAGCTTAACCTTGTAGTAAAGTGATGGATCTACTACGGTATCATATCCCTGATTGACTTCTGCGTGACTCAGTGATGTCTGACAGCTTGGACAGTATGCCACCACCTTGTATGACTCTGATAAAACTCCTATCTCTAGGGCTTTTTTGAGATACTTCCATTCGCGTTCAATGTACTCGTCTTTGTATGTCCAGTATGCTTTTTGTTGGTTAAATGACATACCTAAAAGTTTGTCAAACTCTACCCATTTTTCATTAAATCTGTAAACAATCTTTTTACATTCTGCAACTATTTTTTCAATTCCTACTGATTCGATAATCTGGGATTTGCCACCTGAAATTCCTAATTCTTTTTCTGCCTGTAGTTCAACTGGAAGTCCTTGTGTATCCCATCCTGCATTGAAAGTTACCTTGTATCCGCGTAAAGTCATGTATCGGTACCACAAGTCTTTCATTATTCTTCCTCGAAGGTGCCCTGCATGTGGAATGCCATTCATGGTGGGAGGTCCTTCTACAAATGCAATCTTTCTAGTCTTGTTCGGTGATTCCGAAATTAGTTTCTCTAGATCAAGTCCTGATAGATACTCCTTGACTTCGTCCTCTATTTTTTTTGGATTAAAATCAGTTGATAACTGCATTCAAGGGTGGGATGAACTATCTCATATTATAAAGGTACAATCTGGTCTGTTGGTTTTGTGCAATTGTCTATGATGTGACACTAATTTTGGAATCTACTTTGATGTGAATTCGTTCGCCACTGTGTACGTGATCATTGTAAATCATCTTGGTTTTGATTCCTTTCTTGTTTAGATATCCTTCAAGCAATAATGCCCATGGGATGGAGTGACCACTGTTGAGCTTTGATTCTATCACAAAGTGGTTTGCATTGGCTTCGTAACGTAGATGACCCGAACATGTTATGTCAAGTGTGGAATCTACCAAAGATATTATTTCATCAAGTGTCTTTGATTCAAGATCAATTCCGTTTTTGTTCAAAAAGTTCAAAATGTCTACTGCTTTGTTCTTTGAGTTTATCATGGAATTCAAAACATAGCCTAATCCGTTCTGGGTTATGATCTGAATTGTCTTTAATGCTTCTTGAGCTTCACTCTTTGTCATGTCTCCTAGATTGCTTATCTTGACTCCATTTTTCCATATTTGATCAAATGACTTGACTTGGTTTGTTCCCAATACATCATTTGAGTGAAATATTGCACCCTTTCCATTGTTGCCATTTATCATGAGTATTTCAGAATCGTCAAAAATGAATACATTCTGAGCAATGTCTGATGTTTTTATCTTGATTCCAGCTGGAAGTCCATGAAATGTTTCAGAACCTACAAGGCTTGTAGGTATAACCATCTTGATGTCGATATCTTTTCGCAAGGCATGTAGAAGAACTTCCTTGCATTGTGACAATAGATTCAATCCCCATGAATCAATCACTATGTGTATCGAAGTCTTGGAACCCTCTATCATAGTTTGTAGTTGTTTGAATACATAATTTGCAGCCAAGTGGAAATATCTTTGCTCTTCTGAACCTCTTGCTTTCTTGCTGTCTTCGCTTAGTTGTTTTAGTTTTGTAATGAGGCTGTTCATTGCATTTACTCGATTAATCTGCTCCTGTATAATTTCATCAAATGCATCTTCTGGTGCAATCGCGGTGCACATGATTGGTTTGCTTTTTGATATTATTGCAATTTTTTTTCTTTCAAGTTTTAATAGAGTTGGATAAACCTTGGTTCTTGGTAGGTTGGAATAATATGCAAGCTCACCTGCGGAAATCGTACCTTTTGTAATTAGGGTAACATATGCTTGGGCTTCGTATTTACTTAATCCGAACTCTTCAAGGCTTACGGCTAGGTCTTGACCTTTAACCATTGAGTGGGATTAACAAGTTGGAAGGTAAACTGAATAGCTAAATTCATTGAACAAAGATTCGAAAAAATACTAAGCTGTATCCTCTGCCAGTGTTACCATGGTTACACCACTTGGTGTAACAAGGCCCGTATAAGTACAAAGTCAGGTCTCTTGCTTGGGAATGAACCAATCAAAATGGGTAATAGAAAATCAGAGTAAAAGCCAACTTGTACGTGCAAGTACTATCAAGCCAAGAATAGACTATGCGACTGAGATTGTAGATAGTCTTCTTGATGTTCTGGTACAACATAGGCATGATGTAACTCAAAATAATATTGATTTGTACAAGCGACTTGACAAGGACTGTACATCACTTGCTACACTTGAAAAACAGGTAAGATATGAGCTTGAACTGTCTTATACTATAGAATCTTTGAGGCAGATAAGACGAAGCCTTGACTGTATAGTAGGGCTTGGAAACGTACCTACTGTTCTTTCTCCTACCATCTCTGTTGTAAGGACAATTCGGTCTAAACTCTTGGCACTAATGCCTGCCATGGATTTCCAATTGGGAGAGTTGTCACTATTGCTAGGTGGAATAATAATTGATGCAGCACATTTGGGAAGCACAACGCTAGACTTTGCCAAGGCCAATGAGGTCTCAAGCAGGCTCTTAGATGAAGCTAAATTGATCGCCGACTCTAAAATAAACAAGCAGTTCCCTAATCTAGATTTCTGGTAAGGCTTGAGCATATATGATTAATTTTGCAAAGAATGATGGCCAATTAGACTTGTCTGGGCATTTAGACAAGATAAGAACACTTTCTTCAAAGATTGACACTAAAATATCTCAAAAAGACAAGGATGTCTCTGATACTTTTATCGAGACCTTGTCTGCTGAAGAACTAAAAGACATTAGACAGATAATGCATGCCTCTGAATACTTGCTTACAAAATACCAAGACAAGAAAGAGATCAAGTCATTTTTACAGGAATTCATTGAGATAATACTTCATGCGGCAAATTCTGTTAATGGGATGAAGAATGAGCTTGAGGATTTGGTTATATCTGCAGAATTTGCACTGCAACAGATTCAGACACTTCATGATGATGTGGCTGGAAACCTCGCCTTCCAGAAAGGGTCTCAGACCAAGATTGACGATTTTAAGATACCATCATTTTTAGATACGCTTGCTCCAGTTCAGGACCCTGTAAAAATAGTGCCTGTAAAGACTGAAGTTTCCATACCAGAGGTTGGTTCAATTAATTTAACAAATTCTGCTAGACGAGTTAACACTGGTGATTACCTTGGAAGAACTGCAGTCGAGATATAGTTGATGATATTATGAGTCTAGCCCCACAAGAATTAGAAAATAGTGCAAGCAAATTTGCAGCAGAAGCAATAAAACTTGATTCCCAAGGTGCCAGAGGAATGGCGATTGCAAACTATCAGAGAGCAATCGAATCACTTGTTAAATTAATCCAACTTTATCCAGAAAATAAATTAAACAAAGTATACCAAGAAAGAACTGCAGCATACCAGAATCGTATCAAGGCACTACAAATGAACAATGTAGAACTAGAACCAGCAGTAGATCCAAAGGCAACTCCTGAAGAACAAAAACAGTCTCTTACTAAAAATGAACTAGACTCGCTCATTATGAAAGAAAAACCCAACGTAACATGGGAAGAAGTTATCGGTTTAGAGGATGCAAAAAATGCTTTACGAGAATCAATCGTATATCCTGCAAAAAGACCTGACTTGTTCCCACTTGGATGGCCAAGAGGAATCTTGCTTTATGGTCCACCGGGTTGTGGCAAGACAGTCATTGCAGCAGCTACTGCAAATGAAATTGATGGTTACTTTATCAATGTAGATGCAGCATCTATGATGAGCAAGTGGCTGGGTGAAGCAGAGAAAAATGTCTCAAAGTTATTCCAGATGGCAAGGGGACTTGCAGAAAAAGAAGGACTCCCAGTTATACTGTTCATTGACGAAGTAGATTCACTTCTTGGCAACCGTAACAGTGAGATTGGTGGAGAGATTCGTGTCAAAAACCAATTCTTGACTGAAATGGACGGAATAAACGGAAAAGGAAAAGACCTCAAACTCTATGTCATTGGTGCTACAAACAAGCCATGGAGTCTTGACTGGCCGTTTCTTAGAAGATTTACCAAGAGAGTCTATGTATCATTGCCATCACTTGAAGCAAGAGAGAATCTATTCAATCTCTATACTGCTCCATTGCACAAAGATGAGAAAGTAAAGGCTATGGAACTTGCAAAACTTGCAGATGGATATAGTGCATCTGATGTAAAAGACATTTGCCAGTCTGCGCAATTAATGGTTGTAAACGACTTGTTCCACTCTCCACACTTTGGAGAGGAGGTACTTGGAGAGCCAAAATCCCAGCCACGTGTACTTACGACAGCAGACTTTAAGGAAATAATATCTCGAAGAAAGCCAAGTGTCAGCATGGAAATGATACGCGCATACTACAAGTGGACTGAACAGTTCAAGGCACTCTAAAATTTTTATTTTCAGATATTTTCTTGCGATTTCGTATTTTTCTAATTTTGGTGGAAGTTTGAACTTTAGATCGGCATAAAATTTAAATCCCTATTAAAATCCACATGCAGAGGGTTTCAAGGATTCCAACAAAAAAAGCCAAATATGCAAACAAGTTTGGTATGTTGATTTTAGAAGACGGCACTGTTTTTGAAGGAATGGGGTTTGGATATTCTACTGTAGCATTTGGTGAAGCGGTGTTCAATACTGGCATGACGGGTTATATTGAAGCATTAACCGATCCATCATACAGCGGGCAAATTTTGACTCTGACATACCCACTTGTTGGAAACTATGGCGTTCCAAATCCTACGGAAAAAGATACTGATGGTATAAGAAAGAACCTAGAGTCTGAGATGATCCAGGTAAGAGGTTTGGTAGTTCACGAATTGTCCCTTACTGCAAGTCATTGGAACATGACATTGACACTCGATGAGTGGCTCTATAATGAAAAAATACCTGGAATTTCTGGAATTGATACAAGGGAGCTTACAATAAAACTTCGAACAAGCGGTGTGATGATGGCAGCCCTTGTAGTCTCTGATACTCCGATTAATGTCGCTGAAGTCAAAAAGAAACTAGAGTCTGCAAAAAAATACAACGATGAGGAATTTATGAATAGTGTATCAATAAAAGAGCCTCAAACATTTGGCACAGAATCAGAATCAATTGTAGTAATAGATACCGGAGTAAAAAATTCCATATTGCGTAATGCACGAAATCTTGGATACAAGGTGATTAAAGTTCCATGGAATTATTCTCTTGAGAAAATTTTATCATTTAATCCAAAAGGTGTTATATTTTCAAATGGTCCTGGAGACCCAATAAAATGTGCTGAAACAATGAAAACTGCAAAACAGGTAATTGAAAAAAATATTCCTACACTTGGAATATGCCTTGGAGCACAAATATTGGGACTTGCAGGCGGTGCAAGCACTTACAAGCTAAAATATGGGCATAGGGGGCAGAACAAGTCTTGCATCAATCTTGACAACAATCAAGTCTATGTGACAAGCCAGAATCATGGATATTGCATTGATCCTGACTCGCTAAAAAATACTGATTTCAAGTTATGGTTTACAAATACTGATGATAAAACAGTTGAAGGAATAAAACACAAGAAAAATAAAATAATTGCTGTACAGTTTCATCCAGAGGCATCACCTGGACCTTTTGATTGCATGTTTATTTTTGAAGAGCTCAAGAAACTCATAGGGGAGGACAATGCCAAAAGATGAGTCGTTAAAGAAGATTCTAGTTCTTGGCAGTGGGGCAATCAAAATCGGAGAAGCAGGCGAAAGTCACATCAAGTGACCGTCAATTCGACTACTCCGGTAGCCAATGTCTCAAAGCCATCCAGGAAGAAGGAATCAAGAGCGTTCTTGTAAATCCAAACATTGCAACAATACAGACTGATACAAGATTTGCAGACAAGGTCTACTCTATTCCAGTAAATCCAAAATATGTAGAGTCTATCATAGAAGCAGAAAGGCCAGACGGTCTAATGCTTGGCTTTGGAGGCCAAACTGCACTCAACTGTGGAGTAAAGCTAGATGAACTTGGCATTCTTAAAAAATATGGAGTCAAGGTACTTGGAACTCAGGTGCCAGGAATACAGGCAACTGAAGACAGACAACTCTTCAAGGATTCTATGATTGCATGCAATGTACCTGTTCTAAAAAGCAGAACTGTGTACAACTTTGAGGACGCAAAAAAGATTGCAAATGAATTGGGCTATCCTGTTATCGTAAGAGTTGCATATACGCTTGGAGGAAAAGGTGGCGGTGTAGCTCACAACGAAATTGAACTTCATGAAATCGTAACAAGGGGTCTTAATGCAAGCCTTGTTGGCCAAGTCCTAATTGAAGAATACATTGGACATTGGAAACAAATTGAATATGAAGTGATGGCAGACTATACTGGAAATAATGTCATAATATGTAACATGGAAAATGTCCTGTCTATGCGGGTACATACTGGAGATAACATTGTAGTTGCACCATCTCAGACACTAAATAATTATGAATATCAACTACTGCGTTCTGCTGCGTTACGTGCTGCAAAACATGTTGGAATTGTTGGAGAATGCAACGTACAATTTGCGCTAGATCCAGATTCGGACAAGTACGTTGCAATTGAAATGAATCCAAGACTTTCTCGCTCTTCTGCCCTTGCAAGCAAGGCAACAGGATATCCAATTGCATACATGGCTGCAAAAATTGTAATGGGTCATACTTTACCAGAACTTGTAAACAGGATCACCAAGACTACAACTGCATGCTTTGAGCCGTCTCTTGATTATATTGTATGTAAACATCCGCGATGGGATTTTAGCAAGTTTGAGCTTGCAAACCGTAACTTGGGACCTACGATGAAATCTGTAGGTGAGGTCATGGGTGTTGGAAGATGCTTTGAAGAGTCTCTGCAAAAGGCAATACGCATGCTTGAGATTGGAAACGATGGCCTTGTTGCAAACCGCACTCCTGATAAAAAATATGATGTTGAAGAGATTGAAAACAAGCTACAAAACCCCGATGACAAGATACTGTACTATGTTGCAGAAGCACTGCGACAGGGAATGCCACTTGAGCAAATCTACAAGCTTTCTGCAATCGACCCATGGTTTATAGAAAAAATTGAGACTATTGTAAAAACCGAAAAAAGACTCAAGGAATCTCCACTTGATAACAAATTACTACGAGAAGCAAAACAGTTTGGATTCTCAGACAAGCAAATTGGAAGGCTTGTAGGAAAAGATGATCTTGAGATAAGAAAAATAAGAAAAGAAGCAGGAATCACGCCTGTTGTTAAACGAATTGATACACTTGCAGCAGAGTGGCCTGCAAAAACAAACTATCTGTATCTTACGTATGGCGGAAAGACTAATGACTTTGAAGTAACATCTGACTCGCAAAAAATTGCAGTGCTTGGTGCTGGTCCATATAGGATTGGCAGTAGTGTAGAGTTTGATTGGGGAACAGTAAACATGGTATGGGGCCTAAAAGAAAATGGCGTAAAAGAAGTTTCTGTAATAAACTGTAACCCAGAGACTGTATCAACTGATTATGATATATGCGACAGGTTGTATTTTGAAGAGCTCACACTAGAACGAGTGCTTGATGTTGCAGATTTTGAAAAACTAGATGGAATAGTCACTGCAGTGGGTGGACAGACCGCAAACAACTTGACTCCAAAACTTGCACAAAATGGAATCAAAATAATTGGAACATCTTTTGAAGACATTGACAGGGCTGAGAATCGTTCGATATTTAGTAAAGTACTTGATGATCTGAATATCAAGCAGCCTCCGTGGCAAGCCTTCTCAAGTCTTGCTGATGCCAAAAAGTTTGCAACCAAAGTTGGCTATCCTGTTCTTGTAAGACCTTCCTACGTACTCAGTGGTGCTGCAATGAAAGTTGTCTGGTCTGAGACACAGCTCAAAAAGTATCTTCAAGAGGCCACCAATGTCTCACCTGACTATCCTGTAGTGATAACAAAATTCATGCTCAACTCGCTTGAGGCAGAAGTTGATGGTGTGGGAGATGGCAAAAATGTGGTTATCGGCGCAGTGATTGAACACATTGAAGGTGCTGGAGTCCACTCTGGTGATTCCATGATGTGCATTCCACCCTGGACTCTGAACAACAAGGTGATAGATGCAATCCTTGATTATACAAAAAAAGTGGGAATTGCATTTAAAATTAAAGGACCGTTTAATCTGCAATTTTTGATAAATCAAGATCAAGTATATGTGATTGAGCTTAACATCAGGGCATCACGCTCCATGCCCTTTGTCTCAAAATTTGTAAGGATGAATCTTATTAACCTAGCAGCACGCGCAGTGCTTGGAAAACCTCTTCCATATGTTGCAAAAGATAGATGGCGCAAGATTCCGCATTATGGAATCAAAGTTCCACAGTTTTCGTTTATGCAGCTTGATGGGGCTGACATCATCTTGGGCGTTGAGATGCAGTCAACAGGGGAAGCTGCATGCTTTGGTGATAGCTTCTATGATGCTCTTGCAAAGGGTCTGACTTCTGTAGGATATTCTCTTCCAACACAAGGGTCTGTACTTATCAGCGCAGGTGGGTCTGAAAACAAGGAAAAATTATTGCAGACTGCACTCTTGCTCAAAAGCCTTGGATACAAGTTGCTTGCAACTGAACACACTGCAGAATTCTTGTCTGATAAAAGAATAGGCGATGTTGAGGTAGTATACAAGATAAGTGAGCCACAACGAAAACCAAACATTGCTGACTTGTTATATGAGAGAAAAATTGACTTTATCATAAACGTACCAAGTACCTCGACACTTGAAAAATATGTTGGCATGCTTTATGATGAATATCAAATAAGAAGAAAGGCAGTAGAGCTTGGAATCCCTGTGTTGATAACAACAGAGCTTGCAGATTCTTTTGCAAAGACACTAGAGTGGCTAAAGCATAACGAAACCACTAAAAAACCATTAGAGTCATATGAAAATGTGGGATGATTTTGTACTCATTAAATTATGTTTTTGAGTACTGATTCGTCTCCTATTATGGAGCCATCAAGTGTTACAATCTTTGCGGAATGATTGTCTTTGATTCTTTCAAGTATTGGAGATATTGACTTTTTGTGATAGCGTTTATGTGTTGCATAAAAGTACTTATTAAAAGACGGTACTATGATTATCTCAAGTTCGCCGCTAGTTGATGGAAAAATATTTTTCTTTGCAGTCTTGATTGATACCCATAGTCTCTGTCCATCAAGTACTGAACCCTCCTGAAAATATACTGGGTGGAGATGCCCCATTACTATTCTGTTCACATGTGAAAAGTTCTCAGATGGCATGACGTGGCCATGTGTTAACAATGTATCCCCTATGACTAGTCCAGATGGGCCTGTCATGGTAATGTAATCTGGAACCAAGCGCGATAGATTTCCATCATGATTCCCGGGAACCACTATCATGTTGATCTTTTTTCCAATCTCAAAAAACATTGGAACCATCTGCCATTCTATTTTTGAGATTGAATCTATGCCTGACTTGATATCACCTAGAAGAACCAGGCTGTCAGGTTTTTCAGACTTGATCAAGGCATCAAGGGTTGAATGAATCTCTTCAATCATTCCCTCTGGTCTGACATTAATGTCGTTTGAGATCATGCCAACTTCAAACCCAATGTGCAAGTCGGTAACGACTAGAAATCTCTGTTCTTCTTCTAGAACTAGTGCTGGCTGTGAAGGAACAATTCTTGTCTTTACCATCAAAGATATACGCGTCTTTTTTCAATTAAATTCTTGTGAAAGAGTCAGGAAATGTAGAATCCATAGTATCATCAAATGGAGTAAAACTACATCTGTTTGAACCAAGCAGCAGAAAGATCTGGACTGTAGTTGGAAAAGACAATGAACACTGGCTTGATTTAGATTTAGGATACTGTTCTTGTGAAGATTATTACTATAACGCAATGGAAAAAGGTAGACAATGTTACCATCTGCAAGCAGTTCAATCTGCACTGAGTCAAGACAAGGTTGATACGATAAAATTTCAAGACTCTGAGTTTGAAAGTTTCATCTCTGCTCTAGTACAAGACATCGTATGACGGGTACCAAAACATCATGTACTGGAGATAAAAGAAATCTAGTGTGTAAAATAATCTATGATTTATTTTAGAGGTATTGTAAAAAGGTCATCTTTTGAGACACCTTTCCATAATCCAATCATCCCTTCTGGTTTGACTTGTTCTACTTTGGTTATCTTTTGGATCTTTATGTGGTCAGGAGTCGGTGGCATCCAAAGCATTGCCATGTAATCACCTACATTTCCTACTGAATCTGGTTTGGCAGCAAATATCTTTTCTTTTGCAAAACCGTTTGCAACAAGCGCACTTGTCGCACTTGCCTCCAAATCTCTTCTACCATGCGTAAAAAGATAAACTGATTTTGTTGCATCTACTTGGTACAATAGAGTATCTCCAATTGATGCTTTAATGAATATTTCTAAAACCAATCTTGGATTATATACCTCATGATTCAAGCCGAAAGCATTGGTCAATGTTTTGGTTGTGGGCTCTGGAGGACGAGAGCACGCATTAGGTTGGAAACTCTCACAGAGTCCAAAAGTGGATAAAATTTACTATGCACCTGGAAATGGTGGAACTCAAAACAACGTGAATATTTCTTCTGACGATATTGATGGCCTTGCAAAATTTGCAAACGACAATGACTGTGTCACAGTAGTGGGACCTGAAATTCCCTTGTCAAATGGCATAGTTGACGAGTTTACAAAAAAAGGATTACAAGTTTTTGGTCCTACCAAGAGTGCCGCACAGCTTGAATCAAGCAAGATCTGGGCAAAAAATTTCATGAAAAGAAATGGAATCCTGACAGCACGATTTGAAGTATTTGACGATCCAAAAAAAGCAATAGATTTTGTAAAATCTGTGGATTATCCATTGGTTGTAAAAGCTGATGGTCTTGCTGCTGGAAAAGGAGTGATTGTCTGTAATGATTCCGATGAGGCAATTGATGCAATAAACAAGATGCTGGTACAGAAAAATTTTGGTAGTGCTGGCTCAAAAATTATCTTGGAAGAAAGAATAGATGGCGTGGAAGCCTCTTTTATCGCACTCTCTGATGGTAATACTGCATATCCGATGGCAACAAGCCAGGATCACAAGAGAATTTATGATAATGACAAGGGCCCGAACACTGGTGGGATGGGCACATACTCTCCAACTCCTGTTATTGATGATACAACTTCAAATGAGATTCAAAAAAATGTTATTGAAAAAACAATCACATCCTTGAAAAAAGAAGGTATCATATTCAAAGGATTTCTTTATGCTGGAATAATGCTAAAAGATGGCAAACCATATGTTCTGGAATTTAATGCAAGAATGGGTGACCCAGAGTGCCAGCCTATCATGATGCGTATGGACTCAGATTTTTTTACATACATCCAAGCAAGCATTGATGGTACATTATCTTCACTGCCTCCAATGTCCTGGAAAAAGCAAAGCGCGGTATGTGTTATACTTGCATCAAAAGGATATCCCGAATCTTATCCAAAAGATGAAGTGATAACAGGTCTTGATGATGCACTTCCTGGTTCACAGGTATTTCATTCTGGAACAAGAAAAGAAAATGGCAAGATTCTGACAAGTGGCGGTAGGGTGCTTGGAGTGACAGCTGTTGGAGACACTTTGGAATCTGCAATTGCAAATGCATACTTACGGGTAGCAAAAATAAACTGGCCTTCCAAGTATTGCAGAACTGATATTGGTAAAAAAGGACTTACTTGGCATAAATAACAGAGTCTTCTGTTACGATACAATCCATCTTTACATCATGGTCGTCATGCGGAAATGACTTTAACACATGTTTTGCATATGTTAGACCTATTTTCTTTGATTTTTTACCGTTTAGATACCTGTCATAGAATCCAAAACCATATCCTAATCGGTATCCTTCTCGTGTGAGTGCTATCGCAGGAACCAAAATGACGTCAAGTTTTTTGACCGTCTCACATTTTTCCTTTGGCTCCATGACTGAAAAGTTGCCAAGCTCAAGATCTGACAAGCCAGATACTTTTTTGAATATTAGGTCATCCCCATCCACTCTGGGTAGCGCGACCTCTTTGCCTTGGTTGAAAAATTCTTGTAAAAGATCATGTGTCTGAACTTCACTTCCTATGGAATAATACGTACCAATTGACTTGGCTTGTCTGTAAAAGTCAATCTTTCTTAGATTATCCCTAATTCTGTTACTTGCGATTTTTATAAAATCAAGTGAAAGTTCATCTCGTGCATCAAGCAGTTGTTTGCGTAGTCTTGATTTTTCAATTGGGTTGGACAAATTCTTTACTAATTGATGCAGCTGTAACGGTGTTTTTTAAAAGCATCGCTATTGTCATTGGACCAACTCCTCCTGGCACAGGCGTCACATAAGATGCCTTTTTGATGACATTGTCATAATCTACATCTCCCACAAGTTTTCCCTCAAGTCTTGCAGTGCCGACATCAATTACTATTGCGCCTTCTTTTACCATGTCTTCTGTTAGTATGAACTTTGATCTATCTCCTATTGCAGTGACTATGATATCTGCACCAAGACACTGTTCTTTGATATTTTTTGTTCTAGAGTGACACGTTGTAACCGTGGCATTTTTTTCAAGCATCAGGTTGTAGAGTGGTTTTCCAACAAGATTACTTCGGTTTATTATCACGGCATTTTTTCCTTCCAAGTTTATTTTGTAATAGTCAAACAATTCCATTATTCCAGAAGGTGTGCAAGGTTTGAGAATTGATCTTCCTGATGTCAAAAGGCCAATGTTGTAAGGTGTTAATCCGTCAACATCTTTTAGGGGAGATATTCTTGAGGTTGTTGTAAAGTCATCTATCTGGCTTGGCAATGGAAGTTGAATCAAAATACCGTGAACCGTCTCATCGTTATTTAACAAATTGACTAGAGAATTCATCTCTTTTTGGGAAAACGATGCAGGAAGTTTATGGTCTTTTGTAGTGATGCCAACATCAGCGCATGCCTTTTGCTTGTTTCGAACATATGTGGCAGAGGCTGGGTCGTCACCTACTAGAACGGTTGCAAGACATGGCACTATTCCGTCTGATGATAGTTCCTTTACTGCTGACCGTACCCTGTCCTTTACTGACGATGCCACTAGAATACCATCTATTTTCTGCCCAGTCAAACAAACTTGGATGATTTTTTGGATATTTAATCTTTGGAGGTTTGTCTTACCCATGATGTAGTTTAGTTAAAATCATTAAGCACTCTGTTCTGGATTATTTGCTTGAAGATAGAATTTGATACAAACGAGTATGTGAAAAAAATCGCAAAAAGTGGTACATACTTTCACACATTTCTAAACAAGGAAAACATTGCAGCTGGGATCTTGTACCTGGGACCTGGAGATGAAGATACACAAGAGCCACATGAAAGCGACGAGGTTTATTATGTAGTAAAAGGAGATGGATTTCTTACAATCAATGGAAAGGATTATCCAATTTCAGAAGGCATGTCATATTATGTTGCAAAAAAAGTCCCACACAAATTTCATGGAAACAAAAATGATCTTGTTGTAATGTATTTTTTTGGCGGACCTGATTCTTAGGAAATTATCGTCTTTCTTCCAGATATCTTTATTTTTCCTTTGGCAAAGAGCTTTACTGCCTTTGGGTAAATCTTGTGTTCTTGTTTGAGAATTCTTTTGGAAATACTTTCTTCGGTGTCACCATCTTTTATCTTTACAACTGATTGTAAAATGATGGGACCTGTATCCACTCCTTCATCAACAAAATGAACTGTGCATCCAGAATATTTCACTCCGTATTCAAGGGCTTGTCTTTGTGAGTGTAATCCTGGAAATGCTGGCAATATTGCTGGATGGATATTCATTATTCTTCCCTTGTAGTGCCTAATAAATTCAGGGCTCATTATTCTCATAAATCCTGCAAGGCAGATGAGGCAGTTTTGTGGTGTAATTTTGTGTTTTTCTAATACTGAGACAAGCTTGGAATCATACTCCCAGTTTCCTCCCTTGAGACCTTGGCTCTCTACCACTTCTGTCTTGACTCCTAGTTTTTGTGCTATGGCCAAGCCTTTTGCGTCTGGTTTGTTTGAAATTACCAGTGCTGGATTGATTGGGATTTTATTTTTTTTAACAGATTTTAAGATATTTTCCATGTTGCTTCCCCTACCTGAGATCAAGATGACAAGATTCAGCATGAACTGGTTTTGTTCTTATGCGAATAAACATTTTGCTAATTCTGATTTTCCAAAGATCGATGTTTAATCCATTACATCATATGTTGCGCCTGATTAATCTTGCAATTTATATTCAATCCTATGGGCACAAATCTCAAATTGAATTCAAAGGTCAAGATGACATCAAATGGAATTGTAGTAGTGCATGGTGAAAAGACAGTTCATCTTGATCCAAAACGCGGAACTGGAAACGGGATAAGTTTTGTATCCCATGCACATCTTGATCATTTACACCACCAGAAAGGAGAGGGAGTGCTTATTGCATCTAGGCAAACAACGGAGATTGCAAAGCTTAGGGGGTATTCAATTGAAAACTATGTCGAAGAGTATGAGAATTTTGCCATGTTTGATGCAGGTCACATACTTGGTGCAAAGGGACTGTTGTTTGATGATTTGTTCTACACTGGTGATATATCGATTCGCGACAGGGGATTTATGAAAGGTGCAACTGTTCCAAAATGCAAGACACTGATTACCGAATGCACGTTTGGAATGCCGGAATATGTATTTCCTACAATTGATGATACTGTAAAACGCGTAAATGAAATCATTTCAGAATTATACGGAAAAGGAAAACCTGTGATTTTGCTTGGATATGAGCTTGGCAAGGCACAAATTCTTTCACATCTGTTCTCTCACTGGCATCCGTATTATCATGACTCTGTGAAAAAAGTCAATGACTTGTACCGACAATTTGGCGTGCCACTTGACGAATCTATTGGGCATACTGAAGCAGAATCTAGTGGACTCCTTGAGAAAAAACCATGGTTGATGATTGCACCAAACATGAGTGAAAGAAATGCCTTTGTTCGATACATGAAGTCAAAATATGGTGCAATAACAATTGGATTTAGCGGATGGGCCCAGTCTTCTAGATTTTCCTTTGCTCGAGGGCATGACTATTCCATTCCTCTAAGTGATCATTGTGATTATCAGGAACTGATTAATTTGGTAAAAAGATGTAATCCTGAGAAAATTTATACTGTTCATGGATTTGTAGATGAATTTGCTGCAGACCTTGTCAAGATGGGCTATGATGCACAACCTTTGCGTGAAGGCTCGATTGATGATTATATGTAAATTAAATTTTCGAATTTACTACTTTCTGAAAATTACCTTTTTATTCTTTAATTGTTTATTGCTGTGTCCCACTTTCAGGTCTGTCTTCCTTTGATTTTTGTTGTTCTACTGCCTTTTTGGTACTTTCCAAGTATGCTATTGTTGTTCCAAGATTTCCAAATCCCATGGAATTTAGTGATTCTGATGGAACCATGATTATGGTATTTCCTTGAACCTTTATCGATTCGTACAGCATGTTGGATTGTCTTAGTGCGTATGCCACAGGATTATCTGCGTATACCTTTGCTGCCTCTAGAAACTTTTGAGCAACCAGAACTTCAGACTCTCCGTATGTCACTCTCGCGCTCTTCTCACGTTCTGCTTGAGCCTGCATTGACATTGCCGATTCCAGTTCTTGTGGTATTATCACCTGGCGAATTTCCACGCCGCTTACCTCCATTCCCCAGTTACTTGCCTCGCTTGAAATCGTGGTTTTAATATGTTGATTAATTTCTTCTCTTTTTGAAAGTACATCTTGGAATAATGAAGAACCGATGTTATTACGAAGTGTTGTTTGAGAAACTTGCTGTATCATTTGATTAAAATTTTCTACATTTAATATTGCGTCCTTAGCTCTCTGCTCGATTATTTTGTAACGAAGTATAGCATCAATAGTTACTGGAACATTATCTTTTGTTAACATTCTCTCAGCTTTGAATTCACTCACTTTTTCTCTTATGTCTACAACAAGTATATTGTCTGCAAAAGGCAGTCTAGTTTGAACTCCGGGACCTACCTGTCTTTGATATTTTCCTAATCTCAGTATTACAGCTCGCTCATATTGTTTTATGATCATCAGAAATGCCGAGATGATGATGGATATGCCTAAAACAAGTGAACCATAGGTTATCAGTGGATTGTTAATTGACAGTCCTGCACCAATACCGATGATGAGAATCAGTACTCCTATAATGACATGTGATCCAGAGCCCTTTTGTTTGACAAGTCGTTCTGCAAAATTAAATGATGAATAATCTCTTGACAATTTTTTACGCCTAGTATTACTAGCGCGGCCTAGAATTTAAAGTGGGACGCAATGGATAGGACAAATTTAGCATTTCATGTAAACTTGCGAATTGCCCTGTTATATGCGACCCCGAATCTATGTGCCTCGTCTCTTGCATACTGTAAAACCTTGAGTGCGGGGCTGCTCTTTGGCATGACTAGAGGCTTGCTGTTTCTTGGCTGGTACACCTCCTCGTTCTCTTTTGCAAGTGAGACACAAGGTACTCTCACGCCAATTGCATGAAGGGCCCCAAGTGCTGCATTTAGCTGGCCCTTGCCACCGTCGATTAGTATGAGGTCTGGCATCTTGGCCTTTTCTTCCTTTAGCCTGAGGTATCGTCTTTTTACTATCTCATTTATCATTGCAAAATCGTCTCTTCCATGTACCGTTTTTATCTTGAATTTTCTATAGCCTGAAGTGTTGGGTCTTCCATCCACAAGACATGACATGGAACCCACCGCATAATCTTCACCATGATTTGAAATGTCAAAGCATTCTATTGTTCTTGGAATGTTTTCAAGTCCTAGTTTTTCTTGGAGCTCAACAAGTGCAGGGTCTACACCCTTTGTAATTACAAGTGTGATATTTTTCATGATTAGATCAATTATCTCACGTCTTTTTCCAGTTGTTGGAACTAGTATGTGGACTGAAAATCCTGATGAACGAGAAAGGACTTCTTCAAGTATCTCTTTTTTGTCTGGTATCTCGCTTGCAATAATATATTTTGGAATTGGATTTGTAGAATAGTATTGGGACAAGAAACTAGAAAATGTATTATCACCAACTAGATCAAAAGAAAATTTGGTCCTATCTTTTATCACTCCGTTTGATAAACGAAAACTCATCAAGTGAGCAGTCTGGTCTTTTATTTTAATCCCAAAATATTCTTCATCAGAGCCTATTCTTGGAGATTCCATTTTTTGTTTGACCTGTAGATTGGAGAGTCGTTGCAATGTATCGTGTATCTCCTTTGCTTTTTCGTACTGACGGTCATTTGACGCCTGCTTCATGTCTTGGTCTAGCTTGATGACAAAATCCTCAAGTCGTTGCTTGCCTTTTAGAATTGATTCAAGATCAGAAATGTGGGTACCATAATCTTTTTGCGCCTGCTTGAATTGGCATGGGGCTTCACAGTTTCCAAGATGGTATTCAAGGCATGCTTCTTTTGGGAGTCTCTTACAGATTCGTATCTTGAATGTCTTGCGCAACAGGCCAATTGAGAGCATCTTTGAGCTTCCATGCGTAAAAGGCCCGTATACCCTTCCTCCGCCCAAAAACTGGCCAGTTCTTGTCCTTCTTGCCACCATGAGGCGCGGAAATTCCTCATTTGTTATTCTAAGGTATGTGTATCTCTGTTGGTCCTTGAGTTCAATGTTGTATGGCGGTCGATATCGCTTGATCATGTTTGCCTCTAAGAGAAAAGCTTCTTCTTCATTATCTGTAAGAACAAACTCAATGTCTGAAATTTTTTCTACAAGTTTTTGGGTCTTGTAGTTTTGATTTTTTAAAAAATATGACTTGACACGATTTTTTAGATTCTTTGCTTTTCCAATGTACAAAATTTTCTCTGTAGAATCTTTCATGATATAGATGCCTGGATGTGACGGGATTGCAACCTTTGTTATGTCAAGAACCATTTTTCAAAATTCTCTTTAGATATTGACCTGTGTAACTTTTTGGGTTTTGTGCAACTTGTTCTGGAGTTCCAGATGCAACGACTGTTCCACCACCGTCTCCTCCCTCTGGACCCAAATCAATTATCCAATCAGAATTTTTTATAACGTCCATGTTATGCTCTATGATGATTATTGTATTTCCAAGACTGACAAGTCTGTTTAGTACCTCAAGCAATTTCTGGACATCTGCAAAGTGCAGTCCAGTAGTTGGCTCATCAAGTATGTAGACTGTCCTACCTGTGTCACGTTTTGACAACTCTGCTGCAAGTTTTACACGCTGAGCTTCTCCTCCTGATAATGTTGTAGCTGCTTGGCCAAGCTTGATGTATCCTAGTCCAACATCTGATACTGTCTGTAACTTTCTCTGTATTGAAGGAATGTTTGCAAAAAACTCTAATGCTTCTTCAACTGTCATTGCAAGAATATCTGATATGTTCTTGTCTTTGTAGTGTACTGATAATGTCTCTGAACTATATCGCTTGCCTTTGCATTCATCACATACGACATAAACATCTGAGAGAAACTGCATCTCTATTTTTTTTACTCCGTCTCCCTCACAAGCAAAGCATCTCCCGTCTGCAACGTTAAATGAGAACTGTCCTGGAGTATACCCGCGTTCCTTTGATAGTTCAGTTCCTGCGTATAAATCCCTGATTGGCGTAAATGCGCCAATGTATGTGGCAGGATTTGAGCGTGGAGTGCGCCCTATTGGGGATTGGTCTATTCCTATAACCTTGTCAATTTCGACCATTCCAGTTATGCCCTTGTGTTTTCCTGGCCTGTCTATAGAGCCATAGATCTCAGACGCAAGTGCCTTGTACAATATGTCGTTTACAAGAGTGGATTTTCCAGAGCCTGACACTCCCGTTACTGTAACCATCATTCCAAGTGGAAACTCGACATCGATATTTTTTAGATTGTTCTCTGATGCTCCTTTGAGAACTAGTTTGCCTTTTTGCTGGTGTTTTTCTTTGTCAAGTTTTATGGCGTCATGATTTTTGAGATATCTTCCAGTAACAGACTTTTCACTTTTTAGAATTTCATTTATTGTTCCTTCAAAGACTACATTTCCTCCATGGACTCCGGCATCTGGACCGAGATCAATTATCCAGTCTGAGCTTCGCATGACTTCTTCATCATGTTCCACAACAAGTATGGTGTTTCCCAAGTCGCGAAGCTTTGTCAGTGTCTTGATAAGTTTTGCATTATCTCTTTGGTGCAAACCAATTGTTGGCTCGTCAAGAACATAGAGTACGCCTGTAAGGTTTGATCCTATCTGTGTTGCAAGTCTGATTCGTTGGGCCTCTCCACCTGATAGTGTGGAGCTGACACGATTAAGTGTGAGATAGTTCAGTCCTACATTTCTTAAAAATTCAAGTCTTGATAATACTTCTTTTAGAATGGATTTTGCAATGTATTTTTCTGTCTCGCTTAGTTGCAAATTCTTGAAAAACTCGTAACACGCGTCAATTGATAGATCACATGTATCCATTATTGAAAGTGAATTTATTGAAACTGCTAATGCCTCATCTTTGAGTCTTCTACCGTTGCATGTGTTACATGGCGTCTCTCTCATGAACTTGCTGAGTTCTTCCCTTTTTGACTCTGAATCAGTCTCTGCAAAATTTTTCTGTAGGCTTGGTATCACACCATGAAAGTTATTGGTATATTCCCACCTAGAGTCTGTTGACTGGGACTCGTAAGAGAACTTGACTGCCTCCTCACTTCCATACAGTATAACTTGGAGTTGTTTTGAGCTCATCTTGTTTATCGGAGTCATAAGATCAAAACCATATTTTTTGCCCACGTCGCGTAGGGTTTGTCTTCTAAACGACGAGAACCTGCCTGACCATGGTACAATGGCACCATCAAGTATTGATTTTGTCTTGTCTGGAATCAGCAGGTCTGGCTCAAACTCCATCTTTACTCCAAGGCCATGGCATGTCTTGCAAGCTCCAAACGGAGAGTTGAATGAAAATCCCCTTGGCTCTAATTCTCCGATTGAAATTCCACAAAATGGACATGCATTGTTTTGGGAAAATATTTTTTCTTCAGTATCTACAACCATCACGTCACCTTTTCCTGCCTTGAGTGCAGTCTGGATTGATTCATACAGTCTGCTTTTTTCTTCCCAAGATGCCTTGACTCGGTCAACTACAATTTCGATATTGTGCCATTTTTGTTTATCAAGTACTGGAAACTCGCCATCAAGTTCTATTATCTCTCCGTCTACTCGAATTCTTGAATATCCTTGTTTTTTTACCTGCTCGAATAATTTTTCATAAGTTCCTTTCTTTCGTCTTACAAGAGATGCAAGGATCAATATCTTTTTTCCATCTGATTCTTTTAGAATTGATTCGCAGATTGATTCAACTGACTGGTTTGATATCTTTCTTGAACACTTGGGACAGTGAGGTGTGCCAATTCTTGCATAAAGCAGTCTGAGATAGTCGTAAATCTCTGTGATTGTACCTACTGTAGACCTTGGATTCTTGCTTGTGGTCTTTTGCTGGATTGATATTGCAGGTGACAACCCTTCAATAGAATCAACATCTGGCTTGTTCATCATCTCAAGGAACTGTCTTGCATATGCTGAGAGTGATTCTACGTATCTTCTCTGGCCCTCTGCGTATATTGTATCAAAGGCAAGTGTTGATTTGCCAGACCCAGATAGTCCTGTAATTACTACCAGTTTATTCTTTGGAATATCCACGTTGATGTTCTTTAAGTTGTGCTCCCTTGCACCACGGATGATTAACTTGTCATTCATTTTGTAATTGTTTTTGTATCCTTGTTAGTTTGTCACGATATTCAATTGCATGTTCAAAATCAAGATCTTCAGCATAACGTTTCATGGTTGCCTCTATTTCTATTGCCAATGTCTGTATATCATGCTTTGACATGTGTTTTGTTTCATCTAGCGTTATGGTCTGTTGCGGAATTGCTTTTATGATGCTTGTTGGAATGATTCTCATTTTTTTGTTATATTCTACTTGCTTGCTTCTTCTTCTGTCTGTTTCTGATATTGCAAGTGCCATTGATTGAGTTTTTTTATCAGCATACATTATCACAGCACCGTCTACATTTCTTGCAGCCCTTCCACATGTCTGGATTAGACTGGTTACATTTCTCAAAAATCCTTCCTTGTCTGCATCAAGTATTGCCACAAGTGAGACTTCGGGAATATCAAGACCTTCCCTTAGTAGGTTGATTCCAACTAGTACATCAAATTCCCCAAGCCTGAGCTGTCTGATGATTTCAGTTCTCTGGAGATTTTCAATCTCAGAGTGAAGATATCTCACCTTTACCTTGTGCTTTGACAGATACTCTGCCAAGTCTTCTGCCATTCTCTTTGTAAGTGTAGTAACAAGTGTGCGTTGGTTCTTTTCTGTTCGTTTTTTTATCTCTAAAATCAGATCATCCATCTGGTTTTCCGTCTTTCTTACCTCAATTGTTGGGTCCACAAGACCTGTGGGTCTGACCAGTTGCTCTACAATCTGAAAACTCTGTTTTCTCTCATAATCTCCGGGAGTTGCAGAAACAAATATTGTATTTTTGATATACCTTTCAAACTCTTCAAATTTCAATGGTCTGTTGTCAAACGCACTTGTGAGCCTAAAGCCATAATCGATTAGAGATTTTTTTCTAGTGTGGTCTCCATTGTACATACCATGAAGTTGTGGCAGTGTTACATGGGATTCATCAATTACAAGCAAAAAGTCTTCTCCAAAAAAGTCTAAAAGACAAAATGGAGGCTCGCCCGGATTTCTTCCATCAAAGTGTCTTGAATAGTTTTCAATTCCAGAACAATAGCCCAGTTCTTCAATCATTTCTAGATCATATTTTGTTCTCATCTCCAGTCTCTGTCTTTCAAGCTCTGGCAACTCTGTCAGCCTCTGTTTTAGTTCATTTCTGATTGACTGGACTGCAAGTTTTCTAACATCTGCAGCAACAAGATAGTGCTTTGCTGGATAAATTTTGATCTTTGAAATCTGTTTTTTTTCTTGGAGTGATACTGGATCACAGATTGATATTTTTTCAACTTCATCTCCAAATAATGAAATCCTTACAACTGAATCTGAATATGCAGGAATTACGTCAATTGTATCGCCCTTGATTCTAAATCTCCCTGCTAACAGTTCAGTATCGTTTCTGTCATATCTTGCATTGACGAGTTTTTTGATAAGTGAACTTCTTCCAATTTCTGTATCTTTTTCAATTGTGATTGCCATTGTCTCCCACTCACTAGGTGAGCCAAGTGAGTATATGCAAGAAACAGTTGCAACAATAATTGTTGGCTCTCCTGAGAGCAGCATGGCAGTTGCCTCAAGACGCAATTTTTCTATCTTTTCGTTGATTTGTGTATCTTTCTCAATGTAGGTATCTGTCTGTGCAATATAGCTTTCAGGCTGGTAATAGTCATAGTATGAAACAAAATATCCAACATTATTTTTTGGGAAAAACTGTTTTAGTTCTGCATAAAGCTGAGCTGCCAGTGTCTTGTTATGTGATATAACAAGTGTCTTTTTTCCAGTCTTGGCTATTGCGTTTGCAACTGTAAAGGTCTTGCCACTGCCAGTTACACCAAGCAGTGTCTGAATCTTCTTTTTTTGAATTCCTTGAACTAGTTGTTCTATTGCCTGCGGCTGATCCCCTGTTGGGGTAAATTCTGAAGCAAGCTCAAAGCATGGATTTTCTAGCAAGTATTACAAAATGGTCCTGTTTCAAATTTAAAGCAAATGGTAATTATGATATCTTTACCAGTTACGCTCTTCTGATACTTGAAGGCCATCTTTTGTCTTTGTCACACCCATC
>Ga0310810_10001395_pt1 | contig 25305 bp, 21 predicted proteins | sample NCmetagenome_FD_207641 | JGI IMG/M metagenome (GOLD analysis project Ga0310810, IMG submission 207641) | Soil microbial communities from experimental microcosm in Duke University, North Carolina, United States - NC | ecosystem: Engineered > Artificial ecosystem > Soil microcosm > Unclassified ...
GCGAACCCGATCTCGGGCATGACGATCGCCGCCCTGATCGGCACTGCGGCCATCTTCCTGGTGATCGGCTGGACCGGGGTGGATCACCGGGTGGGCGCGCTCACCATCGCCGGCGTCATCGCCGTCGCGGCGGGCAACGCGGGCGCCACCAGCCAGGACCTCAAGACCGGCTTCCTGGTGGGCGCCACGCCGCGCCGGCAGCAGATCGCGATCATGGTCGGCGCCATCACCTCCGCGCTCGCCATCGGCTGGACCCTGACCCTGCTCAACAACACCTACACCACCATCGTCCCCGACCGGCACCCCGGGGTCGTGCTCGAGGCCGCGGCGCCCGGCACCGGCGACCGGTCGGTCACCACCCTGGGCGAGCGCAGCACGCATCAGGGGCGGGAATACGAGGTGGTGCGGGTGAACCTGCCCACTCAGGGCGTGCAGCCCGGCAAGTACCTGATCGACCCCGCGACCCACGAGGTCGCCTTCCTGGTGGACCCGGGCATCGGCGGCCGGATCCGGGAGATCGACGGGCGGCCCATCACCAAGCTCGACTCCCCCAAGGCCACCATCATGGCCCTGGTGACCGACGGCATCCTCACCCAGAAGCTCCCCTGGGGACTGGTGCTGATCGGGGTGTGGCTCACGATCGCGATCGAGCTGATGGGCCTGCAGTCGCTGCCGATCGCGGTGGGCGTCTACCTGCCGATCTCCACCTCCGCCTCGATGTTCGCCGGCGGGGTGGTACGCTGGCTGGTGGAGCGCCGCATGCGGGGCTCCGAGCGCTCCATCGCGGAGGTCGAGTCCGGACCCGGAGTGCTGTTCTCCAGCGGCCTGATCGCCGGCGGAGCGCTGGCGGGAATCGCCATCGCGGGGATCGCAGCGGCGCTGGTGGGCAAGGCGGACGCGGCCGGCGTGCCCGCGGCCGACTACCTCGCCCACGTGACCGGGGTGCAGCAGATGCTGGGCGGCTTCGCGACGAGCGACCTGGCGGCGATCCTGGTCTTCGCCGGCATGGGCGCCGTGCTCTACCGCGTCGCCAGCCGCTGAGATGGCCGCCGGCGCGCCGGTTTCGCCGGGGATCAACGCGCGGATCGTCCACGCCTCTCTGGTGACGGGCGTCGTGCTCTTCTGGCTGGTCGCGTGGTACATCGGCCGGAGCCAGACCCAGCCGATCTATTCGCTCCCCGACCGCCGGGTGCTCTACATCGCGCTGTTTCTGGTGAGCGCGGTGCTCTTTGGCGCCGCCATGTTCACCGCCGGGCGACTCATGCCGCCGGTGGCCGGCCAGTCCCAGGACGACTGGTGGGCCCGCAACCTCGGCAAGGCGATCGTCATCTGGGCGCTGGTCGAGGCCCCCTCGCTCCTCGGTCTCCTCGCTTACGTGATCACCGACGACTTCCGCACCCTCCTCGCCACCCTTGCCGGCCTTCTCCTGTTCGGGAACTACCGCCCCGGCCGGCTGCTCGAGCGCTGATGCGGGTCGTGACGCTCCTGCCAGCCGCCACCGAGATCGTGGCGGCGCTGGGCGGCGCAGACCGCCTGGTCGGAATTTCCCACGAGTGCGATTACCCGGCGTCGGTGCTGGGTCTGCCGCGGGTCACCGCCACACCGATCGACCCCTCTCTGCCGGCGGCCCGCATCGATGCCGAGGTGCGCCGTCTGCGCGCGAGCGGCACGCCGGTGATCGGGATCGACGCGGACGCCCTCCGCCTGCTGGCGCCGGACCTCCTCGTCACCCAATCGCTCTGCGAAGTGTGCGCGGTGGCCGACGGAGAGGCCTTTCGCCTCGCTGCCGCGCTCGAGTGCCCGCCCGAGGTGCTCCGGCTCGGCGGAACCACACTCGACGGGGTCTGGCAGGACTTCCGGGCGGTCGGCCGCGCGCTCGACCTGGAACGGGAGGCGGACGCGCTCGTCGCCGGACTCGAGGCTCGGCTCGCCGCCGCCCGGGTCGGAGCACCGCCCACCCCGCCGCGCGTGCTGTGCGTCGAGTGGCTGGACCCGCTGTTCCTCGCCGGCCACTGGATCCCCGAGCTGGTCGCGGCGGCCGGGGGATGCGACGCGGCCGCTCTGCCGGGGAGTCATTCGACCAGGCGCGAGTGGAGCGAGGTCGCTCCGCTTCGGCCCGACCTCATCGTCGTGATGCTGTGCGGATTCGGGGTGGAGCGCTCGCTGGCGGAGCTCGAGGCGATCGGCCCGGACGCAGAGGCCGCCCTCGCCACCGCGCCGGTCTGGGTCCTGGACGGCAATGCCTACACCTCGCGGCCGGGGCCGCGCCTGGTGGAGGGGGCGGAGCGGATCGCGGCCGCGCTGCGGGGCGAGGACATGCCGGGACTGGTCCGCTGGCGCGATGCCGTCTCGCTCCGACCCTGAGGACCGGCGCATCGTCCCGGCGGAACCGTCGCAGCTGCCGCTCATGCGGCAGCTGTTCCAGGAGTACGCCGCAGGGCTCGCGATCGACCTCGGATTCCAGGGCTTCACCCAGGAGCTGGCCGGCTTACCCGGCGACTACGCCCCGCCCGCCGGCCGGCTCCTTCTGGGCCTGGAGGGTGACCGTCCGGCCGGCTGCGTGGCGCTGCGGGCGCTGGAGCCGGAGGTGTGCGAGATGAAACGTCTGTACGTTCGCCCCGACTTTCGCGGGACCGGATGGGGCAGGCGCCTGGCCCAACGGATGGTGGACGAGGCGAAGGCCGCCGGGTACCACCGGATGCGCCTGGACACCCTCGCGGGGATGGACGAGGCCCAGGGTCTCTATCGGGCCATGGGCTTCGAGCCGATCGCGCCCTACCGCTACAACCCGGTCCCCGGCTCGGTCTTTCTGGAGCTGGATCTGGCGGCCGCGCGGGGGTAGACAGCACGGGCTGCGACGGCGACCTTTGACCTCCCTCACCACTCCCGGATCATGAGACCCGAGTCGCTCGCGTTCCTCAAGTCCCTCCTCGATACCCCCGGTCCGTCCGCGTTCGAGGCCGCCCCATCGCGGCTGTGGCGGAAGGAAGCCGAGCGCTTTGCCGACGAGGTGCGGGGCGACGTGAGCGGCAACTCGTACGCGACGCTCAACCCGGCGGGGCGCCCCCGGATCATGCTGGCGGGCCACATCGACGAGATCGGGGTGATGGTCACCCACATCGACGACGACGGTTACGTCAGCTTCGACACCATCGGGGGATGGGACCATCAGGTGTTCGTGGGCCAGCGGGTGCGGCTCCTCGGCCGTGAGGGGCCGGTGGACGGCGTGGTCGGCAAGAAGGCGATCCACATCATGGAGAAGGACGACCGCGAGAAGGCGTCCAAGGTGGAGGATCTCTGGATCGATGTCGGGGCCGCGAGCCGGGACGAGGCCCAGCGGCGGCTCCGCATCGGCGACCCCGGCGTCCTCGCGGCCGGCGTCATCGAATTTCCCAACGGCCGGCTGGTGAGCCGGTCCATCGACAACCGCATCGGCGCGTACGTCGTGCTGGAGGCGGTGCGGCTGCTCTCGTCGGAGGGCGCGCGTCCGGCCGCCGCGGTAATGGCGGTCGCCACCACCCGGGAGGAGATCGCCGCCACCGGCGGCGGCGCCCGCTCCTCCGTGGCGGCGCTCGAGCCCGACGTCGCGGTGGTGGTGGACGTCACCCATGCCACCGACTACCCCGGAATCGACAAGCGCAAGTACGGCGATTACCGGCTGGGGGGCGGGCCGGTGCTCGCCCGCGGCGCCTCGGTCAGCGAGCCGGTGTTCGAGCTGCTGGCGGCGGCGGCGGAAGCGGAGGGGATTCCCTACACCATCGAGGCGGCCTCGCGCGACACCCACACCGACGCGGAGGCGATCTTCAACGCCCACCGCGGAGTGGCCACGGCGCTGGTGTCGGTGCCCAACCGCTACATGCACAGCCCCAACGAGATGATCGCGCTGGACGATATCGATCGGACCGCTCGATTGCTCGCCGCGTTCGTGCGGCGGCTCGCGGGCGATACCGACTTCGTGCCGCGCTGACCCGACCGGCTACCTTTCGCTCATGCATCGTCCAGCGCGCCTGTTGCTTCCCTTCGCCCTGTCGGCACTCATGCCGGCCGGCGCGCTGGCTCAGTTCGGCACGCCCCCGCCCCAGCCGCCCACGCCGCCACCTCCCGCGCCCGTCATCACCGGTCTGGACGACATCCGGTATCTCAGCTCCGATGCTCTCGCCGGACGGATGACCGGCTCAGTCGGCGCCGACAGCGCGGCCGCGTATCTGGCGCGCCGGTTTCAGGAAGTCGGCTTGCAGCCGGCGGCCGGCGGCTGGTTCCAGACCTTCACCGTCGCGAAGCAGGCGCCGGTGGCCCAGCACGCCCACGTGGGCGGGCTGACGGCCAAGAACGTGATCGGCCTCCTGCCCGGACACGACCCGATCCGCCGCAACGAGACCGTGATCGTGGGCGCGCACTACGACCATCTCGGACTGGGAGGGTTCGGCAGCCTGGACCCGGACAGCACCGGCAAGGTCCACAACGGGGCGGACGACAACGCCTCCGGGTCCGCGATGCTGCTCCAGATCGCCCAGCACCTGGCCCAGACTCGGCCGGCCCGGACCGTCCTCTTCATCGCCTTCAGCGGGGAGGAGCTCGGTCTTCTGGGCTCGGCCTATTACGTCAAGCAGCCGATCTATCCGCTGAGCAGCACCATCGCGATGATCAACCTCGACATGGTGGGCCGGCTCCGGGACCGCCGCCTGATCGTCTACGGCGCGCGGACGGCCAAGGAGTTCCCCGCCCTGCTGGATTCGTTGAACTGGCACTTCGGGTTCGACCTGAAGGCACGGGGCGACGGCTACGGACCGAGCGACCAGTCGTCGTTCTACGCGGCGGGCCGGCCGGTGCTGCACATCTTCACCGATCTGCACGAGGACTACCACCGCACCACGGACGACTGGCAGAAGATCGACACCGCCGGGTTCCGCAAGGTGGCCGATTTCACCACCGGCCTGGTGACTGCGCTGGCCAACCGGCCCTCCCGGCTCACGCTGGTGGATGCGACGCCACCGCCACCGCCGCCGACCGCGAGCAACGGCACGCCCCAAGGTTATGGTGCCTACCTCGGCACCATCCCCGACATGAGCGACAACCCGGGGGGCGTCCGGTTGCTCGGCGTCCGCGCGGGCAGCCCCGCCGAGCAGGCCGGGCTCCGAGGCGACGACATCATCACCCGCATCGGGGACATGGACGTGCCCGACCTGCAGGCCATGACCAACGCGCTCCGCAGCCATCAGCCGGGAGACTCGGTGCAGATCGTCATCCGCCGGGGCACCCAGAGTACCACGGTGAAGGCCCGGCTGGGCACGAGAGGAGGGTGAGGTGGCGGCGCTCGATTCGGGACGGGTGATCGCGGCGCTCCGGGGCGCCTTCGCGCGCGAGGTCGGCCGCACCGAGCTGCTCCGGCTCGCGGCCGAGCGGATCCGCGCCGCCGGCGCACCGTACACGTCGGTGTATCTCTACATGCTCCAGGGCGAGGAGCTGGTGCTCGAGGCCTTCGCCGGCCGGGAGACCGATCACACCAGGATCCCCGTGGGCAAGGGTGTCTGCGGCACCGCGGTGGCGACCGGGCAGGATCAGAACGTTCCCGACGTCCGCGCGGTGGAAAACTACATCGCCTGCAACACCTGGACCCGCTCCGAGCTGGTGGTGCTGATCCGCCGCGGGGCCACGATCCTGGGCCAGATCGACGTGGACAGCGACGAGCCCGATCCCTTCACGCCCGAGGAAGCAGCCGAGGTGCGCAAGGTGGCGGAGGCTCTGGCGGTCCTGCTCTAGGTGAGCGCCGTGGCCGCGCGGGAGTCGCAGGAGTCGGTACGCGAGGTCTCGATCTTCGTGCGCCGGATCGGCTCGGGGCCGCCGACGGTGGTGCTGCATGGCGGCCCCGGTGCCCATCACGATTATCTGCTGCCGGGCTTCGATGCCCTGGCCATCGGTCGCGAGCTCATCTACTACGATCAGCGAGGAGGGGGACGCTCGGCGGTGCCGCGCGATGTCCCGGTCGGCTGGACCGAGCAGGTGGCCGACCTCGAGGCGCTGCGCGAGCGCTGGTCGCTCGACCGCCTCTCCCTCGCCGGATATTCCTGGGGCGCCCTCCTCGCCCTGCTCTACGCCCTGGAGCACCCCAAGCGGATTGAGCGGCTTGCCCTGGTGTCGCCGGCGCCGACCTGGCGCGCGGCCCGGGAGAGCTACGAGGCCCGGTTCAACCAGCGCAACCTGGATCCCGTCTTCCAGGAGGAGCGCCGCCGCTTGCGGGAGAGCGGACTTCGCGAGCGTGACCCCGCCGCCTTCCAGCAGCGCATCTTCGAGCTCTCGGTCGCGGCCTACTTCCACGATCCCGAGCGGGCCCGCGACCTGACTCCCTTTCGGGTCACCGGCCGCACTCAGCAGGAAGTCTGGGCCAGTCTCGGCAATTACGATCTCCGCCTTGAGCTTCCCCGACTCCGCGGGGTCCCCGCGATCGTTCTCCATGGCGAGGACGATCCCATCCCGATCGCCACCGCGCGGACCACGGCCGACCTCATCGGTGCCTCGCTGCATCCGCTCCCGGCCTGCGGCCATGTGCCGTATGTCGAGGCGTTCGAACCGTTTGTGCGGCTGCTCGACGGCTTTCTCTAAACCCCGCTCCGGTCTTCCGCATTACCTTTCCCGGATGGCCCGCCCCACCCCGTACGACCTCTTCCTCGCCCCCATCGCCGACGAGAGCTTCCCCCGCATTCGAGCCAGCCTCGCCGCCGCGGCGGTGGATCCGGCCGACCGGGATGCCTTCCTGATGGATCGCGAGGTGGTGACCCTGATCCGTGAGCTGCGCGGCGACGAGGCGCTGGGCGAGGCGATGGATCAGATGGTCGCCCTGGTGCACCAGACCTATCTGGCCTGGGACGCGGGACTCATTCTGGTGCCCCTTACCGATCAGGCGACCGAGGCCATGTTGAGCGAGCCCCGGTCGGACGCGCCCGCCGCCGCCGACTCGCCGAAGGCCTACTATGCCCAGATGCCGGAGCGGCTGGTCTGGGCCAGCGTCGTCGAAGGCGAGCCGCCCGAGCCGCTGGACGGCTGCTTCGTGAGTCGCGTGCCCGATGCCGACCTTCGGGTCCTCGGCATCTTCGGGCTCCGGCCCGACCGGGCCGGTTTCAGCGCGGTGGAGGTGGGCGGGGCGCGGCCCGGCAGGCTCGCCCGCTCAGACGGGACGGCCCTGTTCGCGCCCACGCTGCCGGGCGGCAGGGCCGCGGGCCTCCATTCGATCACGGGTGAGGAAGAGCTGCTCGAGCTGGGGTGGCGCACCACCGGGCTCGCGGCAGCCGCCGCCGGAGCGGCCTGATGGAGACACTCAAGGATTTCATGGACAAGAAGGCCGTAGCCGAGGTGCTCGATCAGATCGCGGCCTTCCTTGAGCTCAAGGGCGAGAATCCTTTCCGCATCCGCGCTTTCCGCACGGCCGCCCGGGCGATCGGCAGCTTCCCCGGCGATCTCCGCGCGGGGCTGGAGGACGGCTCTCTCGCCGCCACGAAGGGCGTCGGCCCCGCCACTCTGCAGATCGCCGCGGAGCTCGCCGGCACCGGACGGGCCAGCCTGCTGGAGGAGCTGCGGGAGCAGATCCCGCCGGGGCTGGTCGAGATGCTCGCCATCTCCGGACTCGGTGTGGCCAAGATCCGCCAGATTCACGACGTGCTCGGCATCGACTCGCTGCCGGAGCTGGAGGCGGCCGCCCTGGATGGTCGGCTCGCCAAGCTCCCGCGCTTCGGTCAGAAGACCTCGGAGAACATCCTCAAGAGCATCGCCTACCTGCGCCAGGCGAGCACCTACCGGTTGTCGCATCACGCCGCGGAGGAGGCGGAGGGGCTGCGGCGCGCGCTGGAGCGCCTGCCCGGCGTGGTCTCAGCGGTCGTCGCCGGAGACGTCCGTCGCAGGGCCGAAGTGGTGCGCGACGTGGTCATCGTGCTGGTCGCCGGGGTTCAGCCCGCCGACCTGTTCCGCCGCCTCAACGAGGTGCCCGGCGTCCACGAGTTCGCCGGACAGGACGAGCGCCGGCTGACGCTGCGCTTCGCCGGCGGAGCGAGCGCCCAGATCGTGGTGACCACGCCGGTCAACGCGGGCGCGGTGCTGGTCCAGGCCACGGGGAGCGAGGCGCATCTCCGGGACCTGGCCGAGCTGGCGCGCTCCCGCGGCCTCAGCGTGACCGGCGCGGCGCTGTGGCGCGGCAGCGAGTTCGTGGCGACTCCCGACGAGGAAACCTTCTACCGGGCCCTGGGCCTCGCCTGGATTCCACCGGAGCTGCGCGAGGGCAAGGGCGAGGTGGCTGCCGCCGGTCGGGGTGAGCTGCCCCGGCTGGTCGAGCCGCAGGACCTGCGTGGGTTCCTCCACTGCCACACCACGTATTCGGATGGGTCCACCACGGTGGAGGAGCTGGCGCGCGCCTGCCGCGCGGCCGGCTATCAGTATCTCGGCATCACCGATCACAGCCAGGCCGCCGCCTATGCCGGCGGACTCTCGGGGGATGATCTCCTCCGCCAAGCCGCCGAGATCGACGAGGTCAACGGCCGGCTGACCGACTTCCGCGTGCTGAAGGGAATCGAGGCCGACATCCTGCAGGATGGACGCATCGACTACGATGACGCCGTTCTCGCCCGGCTCGACTTCGTGATCGCCTCCGTGCACAGCCGCTTCAACATGGCCGCGCCGGAGATGACGGCCAGGATGCTGGCGGCGATGGACAACCCTCACCTCACCATCATCGGCCACCCGACGGGGCGCCTCCTCCTCTCGCGCGATCCCTACGGGGTGGATCTCGACACGGTGATCGAGAAGGCGGCGGCCACGGGCGTCGCGCTGGAGATCAACGCGGATCCCCACCGGCTCGACCTCGACTGGCGGGTGCTCCAGCGCGTGCGCGCGGCGGGAGCGATGGTCTCCATCGGCGCCGATGCCCATAACGTGGCAGGGATCGGCCACGTGGCGTACGGCGTCGCCATGGCCCGCAAGGGGTGGCTCGGCCCCGACGACATTCTCAACGCCCGGCCGCTCGACGGGTTCCTCGCCTTCGCCCGCGGACGCCGGCAGTGAGCCCGCGGGGGAAATCGGCCGGCCGCCGTGCCGCCGTCGCCACCAGGGCGCCCGCGCGGAAGGGCCTGCCGCCCGTGCCGGAACGGGCCAAGGTGGTGCTGCGCCGTCTCAAGCGGCGCTACCCCGATGCGCACTGCGCCCTCGACCATCACAACGCCTACGAGCTGCTCGCGGCGACCATTCTCTCGGCCCAGTGCACCGATGCCCGGGTCAATCTGGTGACGCCGACGCTCTTCGCCCGGTACCCGGACCCCGCCGCGCTGGCCCAGGCGCGGTCCGATGACGTGGAGGAGATCATCCGCTCCACCGGGTTCTTCCGCAACAAGACCCGCAGTCTGATCGGGATGGCGCAGGCCGTCGTGGCGGAGCATGGCGGTGAAATTCCCCGCACGATGGAGGAGCTGCGGGTGCTGCCGGGGGTCGGCCGCAAGACGGCCAACGTGGTGTTGGGCAACGCCTACGGAATCAACGAGGGGATCACCGTGGACACCCACGTGGCGCGGGTGTCGGGGCGCCTCGGCCTCACCCGGGAGGAGGATCCGGTCAAGATCGAGCGTGATCTGATGCCCCTCTTTCCCCGGAAGGACTGGGCGCTGCTCTCGCACCTTCTGATCTTTCACGGCCGCCAGACCTGCATCGCCCGGCGTCCTCGCTGCGGCGAGTGTTCTCTGGCGGACCTCTGTCCATCGGCGGCGCTCTGAGCAAGCGCCTCGTCGGACCACTGCTCCTGCTCCTCCTGGTGGCCGCGCTCGCCCTGGCCTGCGTTCCGGCGTCCGATGCGGATGCGCAGGCCCAGTGGCAGGTGCGCCTCCCGCTGGAGGCCCATCGTACGGGAGAGTTCCGTCATCCTCGCCTGCTCGAGAGCTCCGGCGTGATCGCGAGCCGGCGCTACCCGGGCGTGTTCTGGACGTTCAACGATTCGGGCAACCCGCCCGAGATCTTCGCGACCGACTCGACCGGCCGGGACCTCGGCGTCTACCGAGTTACCGGTGCGGCCAACTACGACTGGGAAGCGATCACCCTGGGCCCGTGCGGCAAGACCGAATGCCTCTATATCGCCGACACCGGCGACAACGACGAGATCCGGAGCTCGGTTCGGCTCTATCGAGTGCCGGAACCGGCGGTGCGGGCAGGTGGACAAGGTGTCACGGACCGGGCCGAGGTGCTCGAGGTTCGCTACCCCGATGGGCCGCACGATGTGGAGGCGGCGGTGGTCGCCCCGGACGGCGCCGTCCTCCTCGTGAGCAAGGGTCGGAGCCGCGGGGTGCAGGCGTTTCGAATACCGGCAACCAGGTGGGGGCGAAAGTTGGTAACCGCGGAGGCCCTGGGTCGGATTCCGGTGCCGCCCGGGCGGGGCGCTCGGGGGCTGGTCACCGACGCGGCGTTGTCACCCGACGGAACCGAGATCGCCGTTCGAACTTACGTCGAGATCTTCTTCTTTCGGCTGGCCCAAGGCGACACCCTTCACCCTCTCGGCACCGCCTGCGATGTGACCGGCCTGGAACTCCAGGGTGAGGGCCTCACCTGGCTGCCGGACGATAGCTTCCTCCTCACCAGCGAAGGCCTCTTCGGCGTTCAGGGGACGCTGACGCTGGTCCGCTGCGCCCAGGCATAGGCCCGGATGCCCTTCCGCATCGACGCCCTGCCGCGAGCGCTTCGGGTCAGCCAGTGGATCAAGAATCTCCTGGTCTTCGTTCCGATCGTGGTGGACCACCGCCTGCTCGACCCGCCGCTGTTCACCGCCGCCTGTATCGCGTTCGTCGCCTTCTGCCTGGCCGCCTCGGGCGCCTACGTGCTGAACGACCTGCTCGATCTCGAGGCCGACCGGGCGCATCCCACCAAGCGACTGCGCCCTTTCGCCGCCGGTGACTTCGACCCGCGGGCCGGCTGGGTGCTGTGCCCGCTGCTGCTCGGAGGCGCGGTAGTGCTGGGGGCGGTGGCGCTGCCGACCGACTTCGTCGCCCTGCTGCTGCTTTATCTGGTCGTCACCACCGCCTACTCGACCTGGCTGAAACGCCTCGCCGTGCTCGACGTACTGCTCCTGGCCGGGCTCTACACGCTCCGCGTGCTGGCAGGTGGCGCCGCCACCGGTGTCACCCCGTCGTCCTGGCTGCTGGCGTTCGCGATGTTCCTGTTCCTGAGTCTCGCCTTTCTCAAGCGGTTCGCCGAGATGCGGGAAGCCGGCCCGGCCGAGCCCACGAACCGGCGCGGGTATCGCGCCGGCGATCTCGCGTGGCTGGGCTCGATGGGCGGCGCCAGCGGCTACCTGTCGGTGCTGGTGCTGGCGCTTTATCTCAACAGCGAGCAGGTGGTGAGCCTCTACCGTCGGCCCACGTTGCTCTGGCTGGTCTGCCCGTTGCTGCTCTACTGGACCGGCCGACTCTGGTTCCGGGCCAACCGCGGCGAGATCCACGAGGACCCGATCGTGGCCGCCGTGAGCGACCCTGTGAGCTATGTCGTCGGCCTCTTCGTCGCGATCACGATGATCGCTGCCCTCTAGCCCCCGGTACGATGACCGCTCTCTCGATTCGTTCGCTCCTGCTCGCGAGCCTCGCGCTCGCGTCCGCCTCCACTCTCTCGGCCCAGACCGGGTCCGCAGCCTCGGCCGGCACCCGGGTGGCCCGGGCGGTGGACTCGATGGTCTTCAAGGCCCACCTCGAGTTCCTGGCCGACGACGCCCTGGAAGGCCGGGCGCCCGGCACCCGGGGCGGCCTGCTGGCCCAGAAGTACATCGCCGCCCAGTTCGAGCGCATCGGGCTCCAGCCTGCGGGTGACAGCGGCAGCTACTTCCAGCGCGTCCCCATCATCGCGCTCACGCCGGAGCCCACGCTCGCGGTGAGCACCCCGGCCCCGATGCCGCTGACCTGGAAGCAGGACTACGTCCTCTGGTCGATGCGGAACGACTCGCTGGTCAACCTCTCGGGCGACCTGGTGTTCGTCGGGTACGGCATCGTCGCCCCCGAGCAGCAGTGGGACGACTACGCCGGCGCGGACGTGAAGGGCAAGATCGTGGTCACGTTGGTGAATGATCCTGGCCTGCAGGACTCGACCATCTTCAAGGGCAAAATCCTCACCTACTACGGGCGCTGGACCTACAAGATCGAGGAGGCCCGCCGGCAAGGCGCGGCCGGGATCCTCATGATCCACACCACCGAGAGCGCCACGTACCCGTGGAAGACCGTGCTCTCGGGCTGGACCGGTCCCCAGGTCCGGCTGGAGGCGCCGCCCAGCTCTCTCCTCGCGGCGGGGTGGATCCAGCAGGAGACTGCGGCCAAGGTTTTCCAGGCGGGTGGCAAGGACCTGGCCGAGCTGACCGCGGCGGCGGCGCGTCCAGGCTTCAAGGCGGTTCCGCTCGGCGTGGCGGTCACCGCATCGGTGAAGAGCGCGATCCGCCGCACCGAGACCGCCAACGTGATCGGCCGACTGCCCGGCCACGGTCCTCACGCCCGCGAAGCGGTCCTGATCGGCGGCCACTACGACCACTTCGGCATCGGGGCGCCGGTGAACGGCGACTCGATCTACAACGGCGCCGAGGATAACGCCTCCGGCACCGCGGCCGTCATGACCGCGGCCGAGGCGTTCGTTCGGAGCGGGGTCCGTCCCGACCGATCGCTCATCTTCATCGGATTCGCGGCCGAGGAGTCCGGACTGATCGGATCCCAGGCGCTGGCCGACCACCCGCCGGTGCCGCTCCGCGACGTGGCCACGATTCTCAATCTGGACGTGATGAACCTCTACGGCCGGACCACCGACGTGAGCGCGCTCGGCCTCGATCAGTCGAGCCTGGGCAAGGTGTTCACGGCCGCGGCCGCCGCGGAAGGCCTCAAGGTCAGCACCAACGAGGAGGCGCTGCTCACCGGGTCCTACTTCCGCTCCGACCACTTCTCCCTGGCCCGGGTCGGCGTCCCGGGGACCTCGATCGAAAACGGATCATCCTACGTGGGGCGTCCCGAGAGGTGGGGCCGGGAGCAGAAGGAGAAGTACACCGCCGAGCGCTATCACCAGCCCAGCGACCAGATGCAGCCCTGGTTCACCTACGGCGGGGTGGTCCAGCAGCTCCGGGTTACGGTGCGGACCGCGCTCGCGGTGGCCGACGCCCCCGCTCAGCCGGTGTGGAGTCGCAGCTCGGAGTTCCGCGAGGCCGGCGAGCGAAGGGTCGCATCCGGGAAGTAAGTCGCTCGGTGGCAAGGATCTGCGGGCCCTACCCAAGCGGGCCGGCACCGTCTATCTTTGCCGCCGTTTGCGTTTGCCTACCCGGGAGCGTCTCTGGAACTGCCTACGCACCACCGGATTCCGCTCACCTGGCTGCTGGAAAACGCCGGGGCGTCGATCCGGTACCGCACGCTGACGGAGCTGGCGCCCGCTGGGTACGCCAGCCCGGAAACGGTCGAATCCGCCCTCGTGGCGGTGACCGAGTCCAAGACGGCGCTGGCGGTGGTGAAGAAGCAGAAGGACGCCGGCACCTGGGGCGGGAACCTCCTCGGACTCGCCCCTTCGGCGTCTCAGGGCATCAAGGACGTCGGCACCATCCCCAACTATCGACGGCTGCTCCAGCTCGGTTGGCCCCGGGCCGGACGCCCCTTCAAGCTGGCCGATCGGGTGCTCTTCCGCCTGCTCTCCCGCGACGAAGACCCCAGCCTGCTGTTCGAGTACCTCAAGGTGGTGAAATCGGATCCGGAAGCCGCGCTCTGGGCCCGGGAGATGATCCGGGAGGCGGCATCGACGGCGCTCGCCGAGGCAGGCTTTGCCGACGACCCCCGACTCCGCGGTGCGGGGCACAAGATCGCGAACTCGATCTCCCAGTTCCTCCGCAGCCCTGTCGCCGAGAAGCCCTTCGTGAAGTCGGGGAAGAACCTCGCGCTGCACCCGGAGGCCCATCCGCCGACCTGGTACTCCGTCGCCATGATCGCGGCCATGCCGAATCTGCGACGCGAGCGGGCCGGGTTTACCGAACGGCTGGGGCATTATCTCGCCCAGCCCGCGCCCAAGAAGGCGTTCGTGATCCAGGTGGGCAAGCGGGCCCTCAAGCCCCAGCACCTGCTCCTGGGCGACCCGATCGAGGCCGACGCCAAGGGGATGGCCAAGGACATTCCCCTCGCGCTGTACTACATCGAGCTGCTGGCCCAGATGGGGGCGCTGCAGTGGGCTCCGGTCGCCACCAAGGTGCTGGCCCGGCTCGCCAGGGAATGTGACGACCAGGGGGTGTGGAACCCCAAGAACCTTCGGTCTCAGCCCAAGGCCGGCGACAAGATCACCTACCACTTCTACCCTCTGAACCTCGACGCCAAGACCACGGAAGAGCGGGAGGTGGACGTGACCTTCCGGCTGTCGCTCATCGCCAAGCTGTTGGGATGGCAACTGGATTACGCCTGACGCAGGGGATTGACCGCCTAGTCGTAGTTTCACATACTACTGCATGGCCCGGATCGATCTCACCCCGTTCGGGTTCACCCCCACCGAAGGCCTGGTCTACCAGGTCCTCCTGACAGGAGGACCCGGAACAGGTTACGCCGTCGCCAGATCGGCCGGCCTGGCCCGCGCCAACGCCTACAGCGCACTCGAGGGGTTGGTCTCGAAGGGCGCGGCCAGGCTCGATGCCGGGAGGCCTCGCCGCTACCGCCCCGAGCCCCCCGCCGCCCTCCTCGCCCGGATCTCGAGCAACCATGGCGATGCCGTCGAGCGCCTGACCCGTGAGCTGGAGAGCATCTCGGTACCCGGCACGCCTACCCTGGTCGAGATCGATTCCGGGCGGTCGATCCTCCAGCTGCTGTCCCGCGACGTTGCCCGGGCCTCGGCCTCGGTCTCCCTGCTCGCTCCCCCGGATGCGTATCCGCTCCTCGCCCCAGCGTTGCGCCGGCCGCTTGCCGCCGGGGCTCGGCTGACGCTCTTCGCCACGGGTCCGGTCGATCTTGGGTTCGTGCCGGTGGAGTCGGCGCCCGTGGACGGCAGCGCCTGGCCCGGCACGCCCGTGCTCATGATCGTGGACGATCGCGCCGCGCTGGTCGCGGCGCGCGATGGGGCCGACGCGCGGGGCCATTGGAGCACCGCGCCGGCGTTCGTCGCCACGGCCCGGCTTGCCTTCGAGCGGCTCACCCGCGCATGAGCGAGGACGACGACCCGATCCTGGCCCTCCAGCGTGAGTACCTCGCCGAGCTCCCCGCGACGCTGCTGGATATCCGTGGGGAGATCGACCGCTTTCGCCGAGGCGACGAGGCAGTCGCAACGAGCCTCAAGACCCACTTCCACCGGCTCGCGGGCTCGGGAGGATCCCACGGGTTCCCGGCCATCAGCGCCGCCGCCCGCGAGACCGAGCAATGGCTCCGCACCAATCCGAGGCCGGCAGACGCACCGCGGCTGGACGAGGCCGTGACCAGGCTGGAAGAGATCGTCGAGAAGGCCGCGGAGGGACTCGAGTAGGCGAAGGGCGAAGGGCGAAAAGCGAAGGGGGAGCACCCGCAGCCCGGATGCTCCCCCTTCCCCTTTCACCTTTCCCCGCTCTTAATGCCTGAACCCCGTCGACAGCGGCAGTACATCCCGCGGGTTCTTCTCGTCGCCGAAGAGCAGGCGCCCCTCGCGGAAGGTGGCCCCGCGCAAGGTGAGCGCGAGGACCTCGCCCAGCTCCTGCACCAGGTACACCTCGATTTTGTCCCGGACCTCCTTGGGGAGATCCTCGAGATCGGGCTCGTTCTCCTTGGGCAGGATGATGCGGTTGATCCCGGCCCGCACCGCGCCGAGCACCTTCTCCTTCACCCCGCCGATCGGGAGCACCCGCCCCCGCAGGGTGATCTCACCGGTCATGGCGATGTCGTGGCCGACCGGCCGACCCGACAGGGTAGACACGACGGCCGAGGCCATCGTCACACCGGCCGACGGACCATCCTTGGGGATGGCGCCCGCGGGCACGTGGATGTGGATGTCCCGGTCGAACATCTCGTCCTGGATCTGGAGACCGCCCGCGTGGGAGCGGGCGTAGGTCCAGGCCGCCCGGGCCGATTCCTTCATCACGTCGCCCAGCTGGCCGGTCAGCACCAGCTCGCCCTTGCCCCGCATGGTGGAGGCCTCGACGAACATGATGTCGCCGCCGGTCGGAGTGTAGTACATCCCGGTGGCCACGCCGATCTCATCGTGGCGGGCCGCCTTCTCCGGGTGCACCCGGGGCCGGCCGAGCAGGTCGTCCACCATCTCGCGGTCGACCTTGATCTCCTCGACCTCGCCGGCCGCGATCTTCCGGGCCACCTTCCGGGCCAGCTTGCCCAGCTCACGCTCGAGCTGCCGCACGCCCGATTCCCGGGTATAGGCGGTGATCACCTCTGACAACGCGTCGTCGGTGACCTCGAGCTGCTCCGGGCTCACCCCGTTCTCCCGGAACTGCCGGGGGATGAGGTATTTCCGGGCGATCTCCGCCTTCTCCCGCTCGGTGTAGCCGGCGAAGTCCACTACCTCCATCCGGTCGAGCAGCGGGCCGGGGATGTTCTGGATGAAGTTCGCCGTCGCGATGAACAGCACTTCGCTCAGGTCGAACGGCACGCCCAGGTAGTGGTCCACGAAGGTGTCGTTCTGGGCTGGATCGAGCACCTCGAGCAGCGCGCTCGCCGGATCGCCCTGGAACGACACGCCCAGCTTGTCCACCTCGTCCAGCAGGAACACCGGGTTCCGGGTGCCGGCCTGCTTCATCCCCTGGATGATCCGGCCCGGCATGGCGCCGACGTAGGTGCGTCGGTGACCCCGGATATCGGCCTCGTCGCGCGCGCCGCCGAGCGAGATGCGGACGTACTTCCGCCCCATCGCGCGGGCGATCGATTTGGCCACCGAGGTCTTGCCCACACCCGGCGGACCGACGAAGAGCAGGATCGGACCCTTGGCCCGCTCATCCGGGTTGCCCGGATTCGGCACGTTGCTCGTCGGGACCGTGGCGGTCGCCACCGGCGCATCGGTGGACTCGCCGGCATCGGCCTCCTCCTTCCGCTCCACCTGCGCCTCCGCGTCCTCGCGCCCCTGCGCCTCCGCGTCCTGTTTCTGCCGGAGCTGGCGCACGGCCAGGAACTCGAGCACCCGATCCTTCACATCACCCAGTGCGTAGTGGTCCTCGTCCAGGATCCTGGACGCCTCCGCCAGGTCGAGGTGCTCCTTGCTGCGCTCGTTCCAGGGGAGCTCCGCGATGTTCTCGAGGAAGGTCCGGATGACCTGGGACTCCATCGACTCCCGGCCGATCCGGGTGAGGCGGTTGAGCTCGCGGTCCACTTCCTTCCGCGCCTCCGCCGGCAGGTCGAGCGCGGCGAGCTTCTCCTTGAGCTCGCGCAGATCGTCCCGCTCGTCGTCCTCCCCCAGCTCGCGCTGGATGGTCTTGAGCTGCTCGCGGAGGAACATCTCTCGCTGCCGCTCACCCAGCTCCTCCTGCACCTGGGACTTGATGTCCTCCTGGGCATCGAGCACGCCGATCTGGCGCTGCACATGGACCAGCGCCTTCCGGAGCCGCTCCTCGACGCTCAGCGTTTCCAGCAGCCCCTGGCGCTGGGCCGGGGTGATGTCGATGTAGCCGGCCACGAGGTCGGCGAACTTGCCGGGCTCGTTGACCCCGGCGAGCACCTGCTGGACCACCTCGTCCGGCAGGCCCGACTTCTGGCCCAGCTCCGCGGCGCGGACCCGGGCCTCGCGATGCAGCGCGACGAAGGCGGGATCCTCGGGATTGAGCGGCAGCATCTCTTCGGCCTCGCGCACGACCGACTGGAGATACCCTTCCTTCTCGCTGTAATGGATCGCGATCCCGCGGCGCTCGCCGTGGAGCAGGAGCTGCATTCCGGACAGGCCCCGCTGAAGCTGACCGATCCGGGCGATCGTCCCGATGGTGTACAGCACGTCCGAGCTCACGCTCTCGACGTTCTGACGTTGGGACACGGCAAAGACCAGCCGCTCAGGGGTAGCCAGCGCGGCCTCGATGGCTCGGAGAGTCGCCGGCCGGCCGGCGCCGATCGGCGCCGTCACACCCGGGAACAGCACGACTTCACGCAGCGGCAGGACCGGCAAGGTCAAACGTTCACTCATCTAAGTACTACTCCTTCCAATTCCCTTCAGGGAAACTGGCAGCCCAAGCTGCAGAACCTCGGGCTCAAGTGCACCCGGCGTGCCATGCTCAGGGCTGCGCAGACGCTGCCAATCAACAGCTTACGGCAGCGGATGGGTTCCCCGATAGAGCCAATCGGCTCCATCCTGGCAGGTCCGCTCCGATCTCGGCGGGTTTGCTGCCAAAATGGCGTCGGCTCCGGACTGTTCCGGCCACCTGACTTCAGGGTAGCGGGAGGGGCAGCGCCGGTACAGATTGTCTGCCATGTCCGGCTGCATGTCCAAACAGCACGGCAGCTTCCCGCGCGCCGCCTCGGCGCCTCGCTTGCCGTGACCAGTCCCGCCGAACAGCCTCTCCCCACCCGCCTCGCCGCCGCCCTGGGCGACGCCTACACCATCGAGGGCGAGATCGGCCGAGGGGGGATGGGCGTGGTCTATCGCGCCCGCGACGAGCGGCTGCAGCGGCGGGTGGCGATCAAGGTGCTGCCTCCCGAGCTGGCCTTCCAGCAGGATATCCGCGAGCGCTTCACCCGCGAGGCGCAGACGGCCGCACGGCTGAGCCATCCCCACATCGTCCCGATCCACACGGTCGGCGAGGGGCTGGGGCTGGTGTACTTCGTGATGGGCTACGTGGACGGGGAGTCGGTCGCCGCCCGCATCCGCCGGAGAGGAAAGCTGCCGGTCGACGAAGTCCGCCGCATCATGGCGGAGGCCGCGGACGCGCTCAGCGCCGCCCATGCGGTCTCCATCATCCATCGCGACATCAAGCCCGACAACATTCTTCTGGAGGGCCCTCGGGGTCGGGTCATGGTCACCGACTTCGGGATCGCCAAGGCGCTGTCGGCGGGCTCGGGCGCGACGCTCACGGGAGCCGGTGTCGCCATCGGAACGCCGGCGTTCATGAGTCCGGAGCAGGCGGCGGGCGAGCGGGAGATCGACGGCCGGTCGGACCTCTACAGCCTCGGGATCGTCTCCTATCAGATGCTCACCGGCGAGCTGCCGTTCAACGCGCCCACCGTCGCCGGCATTCTGATGAAGCAGATCACCGAGGTCGCGCCCGACGTGCGGACCCGGCGGGACGACGTGCCCGAGGATCTGGCCCTGGCCGTGTCGCGCTGCCTGGAGAAGGATCCGGAAAACCGCTGGCCCACCGCCGACACGCTTCGCCGCTCGCTGGAGAGCCGGGTTGTGAGCGGATATCAGCCCACCGGTCTCGGCTGGCGCGCCGGGAGCCGGCGAGGAGAGGCCGCGCCGCGCGGCGCTTCGTCCGCCGAGCCGCCGGTCCGTCGCGGCCTGACCGACGCGGGCCGTGCGGACCGCCGGGATCGCCAGCTCGCCCGCCGAGGTGGCGTGGCGGCGGGACCCATTCCTCGCCGGCCGCCCGCGCCGAGGGATCGCGACAAGCTCCCCGACACCGGCGAGCCCAAGATCGTGCAGAAGGTCCGCGGGGAGTTCGCGAGCTGGGCCGCGGTGTCGCTCGGCTGCATGGGGATCAACATCGCCACCGGGATCGACCATCCCTGGTTCCTCTTCCCCACATTCGGCATGGGGATCGGCGTGCTGCGCAACTATGCCCGGCTCTGGCAGGCCGGCTACAACTGGCGCGACGTGCTCGCCCGTCCTCCCGCACCGGACGCGATGGAGACCAAGCTGGTCAAGGGCGTCCGGCTTCCGCGTGAGCTCCCCCGTCCCACCTACGAGGAGTTCGGCGCCCACCTCAAGGCGATCGAGCAGGTGCGGGACGACCGGATGGCGATCCAGAAGCTGATGGAGAAGCTGCCGCCGGCCGAGCGCAAGATGCTCCCGGAGGTGCAGCAGACCGCCGACTCGCTGTACGAGCGCGCGGTGGACCTGGCCCGAACCCTTCACGCGATGGACAGCAACCTCGACACCGAGGGACTGGGACCCATCGACCAGCGGATCGCCGCCCTGGGGAAGGAGCCCGACGACCCCGAGCGTGACCGCCGGCTGTCCCTGCTCGAGCGGCAGCGGCAGACGATTCTGGACCTGCGGGGCCGCAAGGCCCAGGTGGCGAGCCATCTGGAGTCCTGCGTGCTGGCGATGCAGAACGTGCGCTTCGATCTCCTCCGGCTGCGCTCGGCCGGCGTGGCCGCGGTCCTGGGCGATCTCACCCAGGCCACCCAACAGGCCAAGGCCCTCTCTCGCGACGTCGACAATGCGATCGCGGCCGCGGGAGAGATCCGCGAGGCAATGAAGTAAAGCCCGAATGCGGATCCTGCTGGCCATCCTCATCCTGGGTCTCGGCACCTCGGCCGCGGCGCAGACCCCCGACGAACCCCGCACCATCGTGTTCGCCGCAGAGCGCGCCGTCTCCGACGACAGTGCGCAGGTCGCGTCGGCCCGGTGGCAGGCCGCGCTCGGACGCGACTCCTCCGATCGGACCGCTCTGCTTGGCCTCGCGACCCTGGCGCGGATGACCTACGACTTCCCCACCGCCGAGCGTCTACTGGGACGCCTGCTCGCGCAGCGATCCGGCACTCCCGATCGATGGCGGGTCCAGGCCCGGCTCGGCATGTACCGCGTCGCCTTTGCGCAGGGCGATGACGGACGCGCCCGCGGGCTCCTCGACAGCGCCGTCGCGGACGCCCGCCGGATCGGCGACCGGGACGGCGAAGCCGACGCGATGATGGGATTCACCAGCGTGCGTGGCCCCGCCGCCACCGCGCTGCTCGCGGCGCTCGACACCCTGGACGCGCTCCTTCCGCCCGGCGACGGCCGCGACCGCGCCGAGTCCATTTGCCGCCGGGGCCTCTATACCGGAATCGGCGGCGACACCGCCGCTATCGGCGTCATCCGCGCCGGCATCGAGATGGCGCAGCGGGTCGGCGAGCGCCGCCTCACCGGCCACTGCCTCGAGGCCTATGGCCTGGTGCACAGCGTCCAGGGGCACGCCGACTCGGTGTTGCCCATCTACGAGCGCGCCGAGGCACTGCTCCGGGCCACGCATGACCACGCCTCGCTGGCGCGACTGGAGAGCCGGCGCAGCGACGAGTTCCAGGCCCGCGGCTGGCTGGGCGAGGCCAAGCTGGCGCTGAGCCGGGTCCTCGCCGAGGCGGAGATCTCGCACAACCGGCAGCGGGCGGGGTACGCCTACGCGGGGCTCGGGATGCTGGCGCTCCGGGTGAGCGACCTGTCCACCGCGGCCCGCCGTTACGAGCAGGCCGCGGCGCTCTATGACTCCCTCGGCAACGGCGAAGGGGCCATGATCTCGCGGCAGAATCGCGCCGAGGTGATGGAGGTTTCGGGAGACCTGCCTGGGGCCCGCGAGGGATTCCACGGCGCGCTGGCGGAGGCCGAGAAGGGAGAGTTCTTCGAGGACGCCGTGATCATGCGCCAGCACCTGGCGCGGATCGCGATCCGCCTGCGCGACTGGCCCGACGCGGAGCGTCAGCTGGCGGTCGCCGACTCGGCGGCCCATGCCAGGGGGCTGGAGCAGATGCGCGGCTCGCTGGTGTACGACCGGGCTCGGCTCGCGATCGGCCAGGGCCGGCTCACCCGAGCCGCGGACCTGCTCGACCGAATGCTCCGGGATCTCACTCTCGACGACCAGCTCCCGCGCTACACCGCTCGCCTCCGGCTGGCGGAGGTGCGGGCGCGCCAGGGCGATCTCGACCGGGCCCAGGCCGAGCTCACCCAGGCGGGGGGGGAGCTGGAGACATGGCGGGCGGGCCTGCGCGACGCCGAGCTGCGGCAGTACGCCTTTGCCGCGACGACACTGGGGGAGACCGATCCGCAGGCGCCGGTCGCGACTGTGCTTGCCGCGCTGGCCAAGGGTGGCCGGGTGGACGCCGCGTTCGCGCTGGCGGAGCAGCGGCGCGCACGCACGCTGGCCGAGCGGTTGGAGCAGGCCCAGGCGCTGGCGACGGGTTCCGGTTCTCCCCGTCGCGAGGCGCTTGTTTCGAGTCCATCCGGCAGCGACCCGGCCTCTCCGGTGCCGGACAGCAGCACGGCGTTGCTGGAGTACGTCGCCGGAAGCGATGGGGCGCCGACGACGCTCTTCGTTCTCACCCGAGCGGGGAGCAAGGCCTTCGAGCTGCCGCCGGCCGATTCGCTCGCTCCCTCGATCGCGCGGCTGGTGGCCCTGCTCGAGTCCGGAGCAGCGGGCGAAGGCCCCTCGCGCGCCCTGGGCGCGACGCTGCTGGGCGCGGCGGACACGGCGCTGCCTGCGGGCATCACCCGGCTGGTCGTGGTGCCCGACGGACCGCTCCACCGGGTGCCGTTCGACGCGCTCCGTCTCGGCGATGGACGCGCCGCCGTGGAGCGCTGGGCCATCGGTGTCGCACCGTCGGCCGCGGTGGCCTCCGCCATCCGCCGGCGACCCGAGCCTTCCGGCGGTCCGTCCCGACTCCTGGCCCTGGGTGACCCGGTCTTCACTGGCCCCACTCTCTCGCTCGCCCTGCGCGACGCGGAACCGTATCGCTCCGCCTTTGACCGTGCCGGCGGCCTGCCGCGGCTGGCCGGCAGCGGCGACGAGGCCCGCGAAGTGGCGCGGTACGCGCCGTCAGGAGCGGACGTTCGCCTGCGGGAGGAAGCCAGCGAGACCTGGCTCAAGCGGGCGAATCTCGAGCCGTACCGGGTCATCCATCTCGCCACCCACGCGCTGGTGGACGAGACCTCGCTCGCCAATACGGTGCTGGCGCTCTCCCCCGATGGAGAGGACGACGGCTTCGTCTCCCCCGGGGACCTGGCCGCCCTGCATCTCGACGCCGACCTGGTCGTCCTCTCAGCCTGCCGGACGGCGGGCGGGGTGACGGTGGCGGGCGAAGGGGTCCAGGGCCTGGCGACCCCGCTGCTCGCCGCGGGCGCGCGGGCGGTGGTCGCGACTCAGTGGCGCATCGGCGATCGCAGCACGGTGCGGCTGGTGGATGATCTCTACGCCGCGCTGGCGCGGGGGATCCCCGTGGCCGATGCGCTTCGCGCGGCCAAGTTGGCGGCGCTCCGGCGCGGCGCGCCGGTGGGGGAATGGGCGGGATTCACGGTGGTCGGCGACCCGCTGGTGCGGGTGCCGCTGGCGATGCCCAAGCCGAGGGACGAGGGGCCCGGAGGGATTCCACTGGCAGCCGCGGTGGTCCTGCTGGCGGCGACCGGCGGGCTCGGCTACTGGGCGATGACCCGGAGGCGGCGCAGCTCGGAGCGGGGTCCCGGGGCCGGGGAAAGCGCGATCACCCACCACTGATAGCTGCCCGGCGCGAGCCGGGCGGCCGAATCGGAGGTGAGGGCGGTGTCGTGGGTTTCGGCTTCGATGGCCAGATCGCCGGACGGGGTCAACACCTCGAGCCGGTAGCGCGACGCCCCCTCGACCGGGCGCCAGGCGAAGCTGACGGGCGAGCCGGCCGGCACCTCCGCACCGGGAGCGATCAGCTCGACGCGGCCCGTGTCGCCGGAGCGCACGGTGTCCTCCGCCGGCTTCAGGACCAGCCGGCCCAGGCCGACGGCGAGGAGCAGCGTCGCGGCCAGCGCCGCCGGCATCATCCACCGCCGCCGGCCCGGCGCCGCAACCGCACCGGAGCGCTGGCCGGCCTCCTCGACCGTCCGGAGCAGGTCGAGCTCGGTGCGGCAATCGCCGCAGCTCATCACATGATCGAGGGTGGCAAGCCGGCTGGCCTCGTCCCCCTCGCGCCGGACCAGCGCCTGGATCGCCTCGGGCGAAGGACAGGATGCGCGATCCCGCCGGCTCCGGGCGAGATGTGCCTGGTAGGCCTCTTTGAGCTGGGCCTCGGTCACCTTTACGCCTCCGTCGTGTCCCATCCGATTCCCTCCTGGGCCAGCCGTTCTCGAAGATCGGCCAGGCCACGGTACAGCAGATTGCGGGTCTTGGCTTCCGTCCAACCCATCAGGGAGGCGATTTCCTCGCGGGGATAGCCGGCCAGGTGCATTCGGACCGCTGGGCGTCGCGACTCGGCGATGGTCTCGATGGCCTGGGCGACTTTGCTGGCGAGTTCCGAGCCTTCCAGAACCCCGTGGGGATCGGGTGTGGGCGCCGAGAGAACTGCCACGGGCCCCTCCTCGATTGGATCGTGCCGGTCGGCCTGCCTGGCCCGCCGGCGCCGGAGGACGTCGAGCGCAGCCGTAGACGCCGTCCGGTATATGTATGACGTATTGGCCTCGCCAACCATCTCACTCGTCCCGCGGGCCCGCCAAAGCCTGATCCGGACCTCCTGCATGACCTCGTCCAGATCCGACTCGTCCAGCCGGTATTTCCGCCCCACCTGTCGCACCATGGCCCCATAGCGGCTGACCGCCGCCTCCAGGGCCAGGGAGAGGTGCTGCCCCGCCTCTTCGAAAGTCATGCGACCAATGTAATTGCAGGCCTTACCTCTGGGCCGCCTGGAGCAGCTCCTCGACCGACCGGAAGCCCAGGGGGCCGTCGGCCAGCTCGACATGAGGCCAGTCCCACGAGCGCTCCGGAGTACCCAGCAGGCGGAAGCGGCCACCCTCGAATCCGGCTACCCAGCGGCGAAAGGCGATCCAGCTGGACCGCGTTCTGGGATTGCGGAGATCGCCGTCGCCCACGACGAGGTCCACCGCGTGGCCGGCCGAGTGCATCGAGGTGGCGGTGAAGGTCAGGCCGCCGCCCTTCACCATCAGGAAGGCCTGGCGCTCGGGGGAACGGTAGGCCTCGGTCACCCGCACCTTGAACCCGGCGGCACGGGCCGCGGCGAGCAGTCGCTCGAATCGGGGGCGGGCCAGCGAGTCGAGGGACGCCAGCGTCGTATCGACCACCCGGGCCTGCCAAGGGAAGTCGTCCGGGCGCATGGTGCGGAGCCGGTGCTCCAGGTGTTCCCAGCTCTCGCCCTCCCGCCGAATGGACGCGGCGCCGACCCGGTAGGAGCGGACCAGCCGGGCCGCGCCGGGATCACGCTCGGTGTCGTAGTTGAGGTGACCGGTCTGGGTGGAGTCGGAGAGGTACAGCCGGCTCGGGTCCTCGATGCCGAAGCGGCGGCGGAGCAGCTCCCGTTCTTCCGCGGAGAACGGCCGGGTGAGGTAGTGCGGCACGCCCTCGGCGTCGCGGCCGGCGTAGCTCATCGGCGGGTGGGCCACCGCGTTCAAGGCGGCGAGGCCGCCCGTAAGCGCCATCGCGATCGAGGTGGGGACTCCCTCACGTACCTGAGCGAGCGCTCTCGGCGCGGCCAGGGTCAGTAGGGTGGCGGCCGCGAGGAGGACGCGGCCGCACCATAA
>Ga0310810_10001396_pt1 | contig 25305 bp, 21 predicted proteins | sample NCmetagenome_FD_207641 | JGI IMG/M metagenome (GOLD analysis project Ga0310810, IMG submission 207641) | Soil microbial communities from experimental microcosm in Duke University, North Carolina, United States - NC | ecosystem: Engineered > Artificial ecosystem > Soil microcosm > Unclassified ...
CGTACGTCTGGCGCTTCGAGGCCGCGGCGAGCGGGCCGAGCGTGACGGTGCAGGCGCTGACGCACGGCAACGAAGTGTGCGGCGCGATCGCCGTCGATTGGCTGTTGCGCGAGGGCGTGCGCCCGCGGCGCGGCACGCTCACGCTGATCTTCGCGAACGCCGAGGCCTACGAGTCGTTCGACGCGAGCGATCCGTATGCGGCGCGCTGCATCGACGAGGACTTCAACCGTATCTGGGACGAAGCGGTGCTCGACGGCGAGCGGCGCTCGCGCGAACTCGCGCGTGCGCGCGAGCTGCGTCCGTTCTACGATGCAACCGACCTTCTACTCGACCTGCATTCGATGACCGATGCCTGCCCGGCGCTTGCGCTCGCCGGGCGTCATCGGAAGGGGGTCGAGCTCGCGAAGGCGCTCGCGATACCCGAATACATCGTCGTCGACGTAGGCCATCGCGCGGGAAAGCGGTTGCGCGACTACGCGGGGTTCGACGATCCGCACGACGCGCGCAACGCGCTGCTCGTCGAATGCGGGCAGCATTGGGAGCGCCGCACGCCGCGCGTCGCAAGGCAATGCACGCTGCGCTTCCTTCGCCACGTCGACCTCGTCGATCCGGCGTTCGCGGCTCCGCAACTGGACGATGCGGCGATACCTCCGCAGCGCGTGATCGAGATCACCGACGTCGTGACGATCGCGAGCGACGCGTTCGACTTCGCGATGCCGGTCTCGGGGATGATGACGATCGGCGCGTGCGGGACGCTCCTCGCCCGCGACGGTGACCGCGAGATCCGCACGCCGTACGACGACTGCGTGCTGATCATGCCGGCGCGCCGGCCCAAGCAGGGCGAGACGGCGGTCCGTCTGGGCCGCTACGTGGACTGACTGACCGCGGTTCACTGCCCCGACCGCGATGGGGCCGGCCTCACGCCGGCGCCGCGTCGTACCAGTAGCGACGCGCGCGCTCGCGCTCGACCACGACGTCGATCGCAGCACCGGGAACGAGCATCACCGTGATCGCACCGGCCAGATCCGTCCGCGCGCGTGCGGCGCCGGCGTGCGCGTAGCGCGCGAGAATTTCCGCACGCGGATGGCCGAAACGATTGCGATAGCCGGCGGCGATCAGCGCGAAGTGCGGCGCGACCGCGGCGATGAAGGCCGGCGTCGACGACGTGCGGGATCCGTGGTGCGGCACGACGAGCACGTCGGCTGCAAGCGCCGCGCCGCGGCCGAGCATCTCCGCCTCCGAACCGGCCTCGATGTCGCCGGTGAGCAGCACGTTGCCGCCGCCCGACGTGATCCGCAGCACGCAGGACAGGTCGTTGCTGCGTCGGCCGCCATCGGCATACGCCGTGGCCGCCGGATGCACGAACTCGAAGTCGACGCCGTCCCAGCTCCAGCGTGCGCCCGCGCTGCAGCGCGCGGAGGGCGGCGCGCGCGCGTTCGCGGCGAGGATCGGATGATCGAGCGGGAGCGACGAGAGCATGCGCTGCACCGGCAACGCGCGAATGATCGACAACGCGCCGCCCGAGTGATCGCTGTCGGCGTGGCTCACGATCAGCGCGTCGAGCTGCGCGATGCCGGCCGCGCGCAGAAACGGCACGACGACGCGTCCGCCGGCGTCGATCGCGTCGGTGAAGCGCGGCCCGGTGTCGTAGACGAGCGCGTGCCGCGCCGTGGAAACGAAAACCGCGAGGCCCTGTCCGACGTCGAGCACGACCATCCGCAGACCGCCCTCCGGCACGCCGGGCGGCAGCAGCAACGTCATCGGGAGCGTCCACAGCGCGCCGAGAAAACGGCCCGGAATTCCGCGAGGCGCGATGAGCCAGAGGATGCCGAACACGGCGACGGCGACGGTCCAGCCGCGAGGGGCGTGCGACGACCACGCTGCGAGCGGCAGCGCCGCAAGCCATTCGAGATAGCGCATCAGGACGGTGAGGATCGCATGCGCGACGATCCACGGCAGATCGAACGGCACGACGACGCCGAGAAGCGCGAGCGGCACGACACCGAGCGTGACGACGGGGATCGCGATCGCGTTCGCGAGCGCGGACACGACCGATACCTGCTGGAAGATCGCGAGCGTGCCCGGCACGAGGCCGATCGTCACGACGTATTGCGCTCGCGACGCGTCGCGCAGCCATTCGGCAGCCCGCTCGCGCAGCGACCTCGCAGGCGGCGCGCGCAGCCGGTTGCTGCCGGCGTAGAGCAGCAGGCCGACGGCGCCGAACGATAGCCAGAACCCGGGTGCGAGGCTGGCCCACGGATCCCAGGCGAGAACCGCGACGAGCGACCAGAGCCACACGAGCGCCGCCGTCCCGGGTCGCGCGAGCCACAGTCCGGCTGCCGCAACCGTGAGCATCAGCAGCGTGCGCACGGCCGGCACCTCCGCCCCGGCGAGCAGCACGTAGCCGAATGCGACGAGTGCGCCAACGAGCGCCGCGATCCTGCGAGCCGGCACGCGCAGCGTCAGCGCAACGCTGCGACGCGCGAACGCCAGCGCAACGGCGCCGGCGAGCGCCGCGAACACCGTGACGTGCATTCCGGAGATCGAGACCAGATGCGTAATGCCGGTCTTGTTGAAGACCGCCCACTGCGTTTCGGGAATCGCGCGCTGGTCGCCGATCGCGAGCGCCACGAGCACGCCCGCGTAGCGCGCGCCGGGCAGCGCATTGCCGATGCGCTCGCGGACTTGCTCGCGGGCGCGCTGCACGTAATCGCCGGGGCGGCCCGCGAATGCAGCGATCCGCGCGTTTGCCGCGTCGTCGCGAACGTAGCCGGTGGCCCGAAGGCCATGCTCGAGCAGCCAGGCTTCGAGGTCGAAGCCGTGCGGATTGACGTTGCCATGCGGACGCTTGAGACGCACGACGAGCGCCCAGCGCTCGCCGGCATGCACGGCCGGCGCGGCGGCCGCTTCGTCGCGCGCGGATCGCGGCGCATGCCACGCGAGCGAAATGCGTGAAGGGACGACGGCGCCGGGCGTCAGCACGCGCTCGACGGCGAACGCGAAGCGCGCGCCCGACTCGTCGTTCTGCGGCAGATCGTCGACGACGCCGGCGATCCGCAGATCGACGTCTTCCCACGCGCCGGGCAGCGCATCGGCGAGGCGCATGTCGGCGCGCCATGCGGCGTAGCAGAAGCCGAACAGCCCTGCCGCGGCAACCATCAGAGCAGCGCATGCCCACTGGGCGCGAGCTTCGCCGACACGTCCGGCGACGCAGAGCGCTGCCGCCATGGCGCAGCACGTCACGATCGCGAGCGTCCCCGAGCCGGGCGGCAGCCGCGCGCATGCCTGCAGCGATGCGTCCCCCGCCGCGAACGCCGCGAGCGCAAGCGCAATCGGACGATTCATGCGGACCGGCCCATGCGACACCCGTCACCGTGACGGCGGCATGTTGGCTCGGGGCGCCGCGTGGCGCGATCGGCCGTTCGGCCGAGCCGCGCAAGATGGCTTCAGCCCCGCACCCGAGTCGCCGATCGGCAGAAAGCGGTGCTATGATGCCCCGCCGAAACAAGCCACCTCTCGGTGCAAGTCAACGTCGTCAGGAGGACGCATGCGTATCCGTCTTGCAAGCACTGTTCTCGCAATCGCTGCAGCGGCCGTGCTGGCTGGTCCCGCTCTCGCGCAGGAAACCATCAAGATCGGCGTCACCGAGCCGCTCACCGGCGCCTTCGCGGCGTCCGGCAACTACGTCACGCAGGGAGCGCGCCTCGCCGAGGAGGAGATCAACAAGTCCGGCGGAGTTCTCGGCAAGAAGATCCAGCTCGTCGTCGAGGACAACAAGTCGAATCCCACCGAGGCCGTCGCGACGGCGGAGAAGCTGATCAACAGCGACAAGGTGCCCGTGATGATGGGCGCATGGAGCTCGACGCTGACGCTCGCGGTGATGCCCAAGCTCGAGGAGTACAAGGTGCCGATGCTGGTCGAGACGTCCTCCTCCGGCAAGATCACGACCTCCGGCAATCCGTACGTGTTCCGGATCAGTCCGACGTCGGAGATGGAGGCTCGCGCTTTCGGCCCGTTTTTCAAAAAGCTGGGGATCAAGAAGGCGGACTTCCTCGCGACCAATAACGACTTCGGCATCGGCGCCTCCCAGGCCTTCGCCGAGACGGCGAAGAAGGAAGGCGTGAATGTCGGCGTCGTGGAGACGATGGATCCCAAGGCGACCGACTTTTCCGCGCAGCTCGCCAAGATCAAGGCGTCGGGTGCCGATACGCTGTTCGTCACCACCGCCGTCGAGCAGGTCACGCTGATCCTCAAGCAGGCAAACGACCTGCAACTCAAAACGCGCATCATCACGACCGGCGGCTCGACGTCACCCGACCAACTGATCGAGCAGGCAGGCGCCGCCGCCAACGGCTCGATGCACACCGTGTTCTTCACGCCCTGGTTTCCGGATGCCGTCAAGAACCCCGACGTCGCCAAGAAGTTCGTCGCGCTCTGGAACGAGAAGAAATACAACACCGGCGGCCTGACCGAGGGCTTCCGCGGCTGGGACGGCATCTATACCATCGTCGCCGGCATCAAGGCCGCCGGCTCGACGGACAGCGCCGCGATCACCAAGGCGCTGTGGGGCGTGCACGTGAAGGGCGTCAACGGGGATATCGCCTTCATCAAGCAAGGTCCGGCCGGCAAGGAAAGCGCGCAGAACGTGCCGAGCGTCTATCTGATCAAGATCGAGAACGGCAAGGTCGTCCGAGACTAGCCGCGTCCTGCGACGCGAGATGACACGCCCGCCGGGAACGCCGACCCGGCGGCCGGATTGCGCGTCTTCACCTTCCCGCACGCGCCCGATCGGCCGCTGATCGCTGGAGGCGGCCCCACGCGCCGGAGTCAAGTCCGCTGGATCAACTCCTGCAGCACGGCGCGAATGCCTTGATCCTGGGCGGGACCTATGCCCTGCTGGGCATCGGGCTTACGCTGATCTTCGGCATCATGCGCGTCGTCAATTTCACCCACGGCGAGCTGTACGCGTTCGGCGCATACATGATGTTCATGTGGGTCATGCGCCTGCACGTCAATTTCTTCGTTGCGCTGCCGCTCGCCGTGGGACTCGGCGTGGCGCTCGGTGCGCTGATCGAGATCGTGCTGCTGCGTCGCCTGCAGGGCGCCGACATCGACACGACGATGCTCGTCATGATCGGCGCGTGGATCGCGATGCAGAACGCCGAGCAGTTGGCATGGTCCGGCGTCGCCCAGTCGATCAAAATGCCCTTCCCCTCGCAGCCGCTGGTGCTGGGTCCTGTCTCGATCGGCTGGGAGCGGCTGTTCGTATTCGTCGTGGCCCTCGCGCTGATCGGGCTCACCTATTACCTCATCGACCGAACCAGGCTCGGCAAGGCGATGCGGGCAACCTTTCAGGATCGTGAAACCTCGATGCTCATGGGAATCGACGTCAAACGGATCAACACGGCCACTTTCGCGCTGGGCTCGGGCCTTGCGGCAGCGGCCGGCGCGCTCCTCGGTCCCGTGTTCGTCGTCCAGCCCGACATGGGCGACCTCGCGTCGCTGAAGGCATTCGCGATCGTGATCCTCGGCGGACTGGGCAACATCACCGGCGCGACCATCGGCGGCTTCATCCTGGCGTTCATGGAGGAAGCGGGCGCCGGTTACATCTCCTCGGGCTTCCGCGACGGCATGGGCTTCCTCCTGATCATCGTGATCCTCATCTTCAAGCCGACGGGGCTGTTCGCGCGCAAGGAGCGGATCGGTTGATGCGCCATCTGTCGACGGTGGCGTGGCTGCTGTTCCTCGTCTCGGTGCCGTTGTGGCTTCGCAGCCCGTATTTCCTGCATGTCCTCATCATCACCGGCATTTTCACGATCGCCGCGATGAGCCTCAATCTGCTGCTCGGATATACCGGGCAGCTAAGCCTCGGCCACGTCGCGTTCTTTGGCATCGGTGCCTACACGAGTGCACTGATGTCGCTCGGCTTCGACGTCAGCGTCACCGAATCCTGGAAGCTCGTCGTTGCGCCGAAGCCGGTGGCGATCTCGCTCGCGGTCGCGATCGTCGTTTCGGCGTTCTTCGGCTGGCTCATCGGCAGGCTGTCGTTCAAGGTGCGCGGGGCCTACTTCGTCATCGTCAGCGTGAGCTTCGCCGAGGTCGTGCGCCTCGTCGCGCTCAACTGGGTCGCGCTCACCCAGGGGCCGATGGCGCTCAACAACATTCCTCCGGTGACGCTTTGGCTGCCAGTGCTCGGCGTGTACCGATTTCTCGCCAAGACGTCCAACTACTACCTGATGCTCGCGGTGGCCGTGATTTCGTACGTCGTCATCGCTCGCCTCGTGCGCTCGCGAGCGGGTCGCGCGATGATCGCGCTGCGCGAGAACGAGGCGCTGGCGACATCGGTGGGCGTCGACGTCACGCGCTATCTCGTGCTGGCCACGGTCGTGTCGGCCGCGATCGCGGGAACGGCGGGCGCGCTCTACGCCCATTACGTGCGCATCGTCGATCCCGACATCTTCCTGTTCATCTACACGGTGACCATGGTCATCATGGTGGTCACCGGCGGAAAGGGCACGCTCGCGGGACCGATCGTCGGCGGCCTCATCTTCGGCATCGTGCCGGAGGTTCTGCGCGTGGTGGCGGGACCTGAAGTGCAATGGATCATCTATGGCGCCCTGATGATCCTGATCGTCTATTTCCTGCCGAAGGGCATCGTCCCGGCGCTGGGCAACGCCTGGCAGGGTTGGCGTGACGCGCGCCGGGCGAGCATCGACGCCCTTGCGTCTGCGCCCGCTGCGCGCGACGGCGGAGCGTGATGGACGAGGCAGCAGCATCCGGCGTCGAGTTGCGCGTCACGGGTCTTTCGATCCGTTTCGACGGACTCGTCGCCGTCGAGAACATGAGCTTCGAGGTACGAAACGGCGAGGTGCTGTCGCTGATCGGCCCCAATGGCGCAGGCAAGACATCCGCGTTCAATGCCATCACCGGTTTCCTGCGCGCATCGTCCGGCGAGATCACCTACCGAGGTCGGCGCCTGAATGGCCTGAAACCCCATCAGATCGCGAAGATGGGCCTCGTCCGCACGTTCCAGAAGACGAGCGTCTTCGACGGCCGCTCCGTGCTCGACAATGTCCTGATCGGGCTGCACCTGCAGTCACGCCAGACGCCGGCTGCCATCATGCTCGGCCTGCCGTCCGTGAAGCGGGAGGAGCGCGCGCTGGAGGCCGCCGCCCGGGACATTCTTCGCTTCGTCGGACTCGATGCGCGCCCGCGCGAGCTGGGTTCCGCGCTGCCCTACGGCGAGCAGCGACTGCTCGAAGTCGCGGTCGCGCTCGCAGCGAGCCCGAAGCTGCTTCTGCTCGACGAGCCCGTCTCCGGCATGAATCCCGCGGAGAAGGCCGACTTCATGAAAACGCTCGCCCGCATCCGGGCCCGCGACGTCACGGTGCTGCTGGTAGAGCACGACATGCGCACCGTGATGGGTGTGTCCGACCGTGTCATCGTCCTGAACCAGGGCCGCATCATCGCCGATGGGCCGCCGGCCGACATCCAGCGCAATCCGGACGTGATTCGCGCCTATCTCGGCGAGAGGTACGCCCGTGCTCACGGTTGAGAACCTGGAGTGCCGCTACGGCAAGGTTTCTGCGGTACGCGGACTTTCGCTCGACGTCAAACAGGGTGAGCTCGTCACGCTGATCGGCGCGAATGGCGCCGGCAAGACGACGACGCTGAAAGCGATCTCCGGCGTGTTGCGACCCGCGGCGGGACGCATCCGCTTCGACGGCGAGGAGATCACCGGAATGCCGGCGAAGCAAATCATCGCGCGGGGCATCGCGCACTGTCCCGAAGGGCGGCACGTGTTTCCTTACATGACGGTGCGCGAGAACCTCGAGATGGGCTGCTACCTGCGCCGCGACAGCCATGCGATTGCAGCCGACATGGAACGCCTGTTCGGCCGCTTCCCGATCCTCGCCGAGCGACGCGATCAGGCGGCGGGCACGCTGTCGGGCGGCGAGCAGCAGATGCTCGCGATCAGCCGTGCGCTGATGTCGCGGCCGAAGCTCGTGCTGTTCGACGAGCCGTCGCTCGGACTCGCGCCCAACATCGTCGAGCGCACGTTCGAGATCATCGCGCAGATACGCGCCGATGGCGTGACGGTGATGATGGTCGAGCAGAACGCGTTCGCCGCGCTCGAATTGTCGGACCGCTCCTACGTGCTCGAGCAGGGCCGAGTCACGCTGTCCGGCACCGGATCCGAACTGCTGAACAATCCGCAGGTCAAGCGCGCCTATCTCGGCGGGTGATCTGACGCGCGTTGTGGCGCAACGTGGCCGCCCGTTGCGCTCGCCCCCCAGACGATCATACTATCGTCCAGCACATCGGTTCAGTGACACCTCATGCTCGATCTGACGGATAACGTCGACAACCAAAGCCTGCGCGGCTTCCTGCGGATGGTCGAAACGCGCTATCCGGAGGACATGGTCCGCATCCGCGAAACCGTCGATCCGAAGTTCGACATGACGGCATTGGTGTTCGAGCTGGAGCGCGCCGGCAGGAATCCGGTGGTGGTGCTCGAAAACGTATCCGGCCACGACATGCCCGTCGTCACCAACGTTGCCGCCAATCGCAAGCTGCTCGCGGCCTGCCTCGGCGTCGCGCCGAACGAGCTGCCGGCGGCGTTCCGCGAGCGGTGCCAGAAATACATCCCCTGCGAACGGGTGGCCCAGGCGGCGTGGAACGACGTCGTCGTCGAAGGTGACGATGTCGATCTCACCAAGCTGCCGATCCCGCTGCAATTTTCCGTCGATGGCGGGCCCTACATCACGGCCGGGCAGATTTCGGCCCGCGATCCGGTCACCGGCGTCGACACCACCGGCTTCCACCGGTTGATGCTCAACGGCAGGAACCGCCTCGGCGTGTCGCTGCACTCGCGTCGTCGCATGTACGAATGCCATCGCCGCGCCGAGGAGCAGGGCAAGTCGCTGCCGGCGGCGATCACCATCGGCACGCATCCGCTGCATTACATGGGCTCGATGGTCTACGCCTATCCGCCGAACGTGCGCAAGTTCGAGATCATCGGCGGGCTGTTCGGAGAGCCGTACCGGCTGGCGCGCTGCGGCGTCGACGACCTGGAAGTGCCGGCCACTGCCGAGATCGTCATCGAGGGCGAAATTCTCGCCGGCGTGCGCGAGCCGGAAGGACCGTTCAGCGAATTCACCGGCTATGCGTCCTATCGCAGCACGCAGAACGTGTTCGTCGCCAGGCGCATCCGCATGCGCGGCGACGCGATGTATCACGCCGTCACCTCGGGGATGTCGAAGGATCACATCCTGGTGTCGTGCATCACGCGCGAAGGCGAGATCCTCAACGCGCTCAAGCGCAACCTGCCGAACGTGCGCGCGGTGCACGTTCCGCACACGACCTGCGGCGCTTTCATGGCGTTCATCTCGATGAGGAAGACCGCCGACGGCGAGCCGCAGATGGCGGTAATGGCGGCGCTCGGCACCGAGCTTTATACGAAATACGTGATCGTCGTCGACGACGACGTCGACATTTTCGATCTCAACGATGTAATGTGGGCGGTGGCGACGCGGGTGCGGGCGGAGAAGGATATTTTCTTCATCCCCGGCGCCAAGGCGGCGGTCCTCGACCCGACGTCCGACCCGGAGAATTTCACCGTGACCAAGATGGGCATCGACGCTACCCGGCCGTCGGGCCGCGATTTCGCCGAACGGCTGGTCATCTCCGAGGAGCAGCGCGCCCGCGCCCGCAATCTGTTCGAAGCTGCCGGTATCAAGCTGTAAACAGGGCGACAGACCGTGCTGCAGACGGACAAAAGGCAAACGGAGGCAACATGAAACAGCTTGCGCGCTCGGCATTACTCGTCGCCCTTTTTTTGTGCGCGGCATCAATCGGCACTGCGCACGCTGAAACCAAGGTGCGCTTCTCGCTTGATTGGATTCCCGGCTCGGTGCATTCGCCGTTCTTCATCGCGTATTACAAGGGCTACTACAAAGCCGAGGGCCTCGACGTCGTCATCGATCGCGGCAAGGGGACTGTCGGCCTGATCCAGCAGTTGGCGACCGGCGTCTATGACATGGGCTACCCCGACATCAGCGTCCTGACCGACTTCGACTCGAAGAATCCCGACAAGGGATTTCCTGAACTGATGATGGGCTACGAGCAGGCGCCGGCCGGCGTCGTGTTCCTCAAGACCAGCAATATCAAGGAGCCGAGGCAGCTCGAGGGCAAGGTCCTCGGCGCGTCGGCCAACGATGCCGGGTTCAAGCTGTTTCCGACCTTCGCCGCCCATAGCGGCATCGACATGAACAAGGTCAAAATTCAGTTCATCGACCCGAAGTTGCGCGAAACGCTGCTCGCGAAGAAGCAGGTCGATGCGATCATCGGGCAAATCTTCAACACCACGCTCGAGCTCAAAGCCAAGGGCATCGATCCGAAGGATGTCGGCTCGTTCCTCTACCGCGATCACGGCCTCGACCTCTACGGCAACGGCATCGCGGCCTCGCCGCAATTCCTGAAGGAGCATCCTGACGCCGTGAAGGGATTCATCCGCGCCACGATCAAGGGCTTTCAGGACATGGTGAAGAATCCCGAGGAGGCGGTCCAGATGACGTTGAAATACGAGCCGCTGCTCAATGCCGGCATCGAGCGCGACCGGCTCGAGCTCGCGATGAAATGCTGCATGGTGACGCCGAACGTCCTCGAGAACGGCGTCGGTGACATCGACAAAGCGCGGCTCGCACGCGCCATCGACATTCTCGTGAAGGGCTTCGGTCTTCCGAGCACGCCAAAGCCGGACGCAATCTTCAACTCCGCCTATCTGCCGCCGGCGAAGGACCGGATGGTGAAATAGGGCAAGCGGGGCCATTGCACGGTCGCATCGCAATGGCTTTCATCGAAATCGCCGGCGTCGACTTGCGCTATGGCGGGCAGCCGGGGGCTGACGACGGTGCCGGGACGCTGGCGCTTGCCAATGCCAGCCTGACGGTCGGACGAAACGAATTCGTCTCGATTGTCGGGCCGAGCGGATGCGGCAAGTCGACGATGCTGAAGCTGATCTCGGGTCTCGTGCGGGCGACGCGCGGCGGCGTGCGCGTCGCCGGTGAGGAGGTCAGGAAGCCGCTCAAGACGGTCGGCATGGCGTTCCAGAATTCGACGCTGCTGCCGTGGCGCAATGTGCGCGACAACGTGCTGCTGCCGCTCGAAATCGTCGAACCCTATCGCAGCCAGCCGAAGAGCGAGATGGCGGCAAAGCGCAAGCGCGCCGACGATCTGCTGGCGACCGTCGGCCTCGGCGATTTCGGCGATCGCATGCCCTGGCAATTGTCCGGCGGCATGCAGCAACGGGCGCAGTTGTGTCGAGCGCTGATCCACGAGCCGGCGATCCTGCTGCTCGACGAGCCGTTCGGCGCACTCGACGCGTTTACGCGCGAGGAACTGTGGGATGTCCTGCAGAACCTCTGGCTGCACACCCCATGCACGGTGATCCTGGTGACGCATGAACTGCGCGAGGCCGTCTATCTCTCCGACCTCGTCCACGTCGTCAGTCCGCGACCTGGACGCGTGATCGCTTCGAACGCGGTGCCGATTGCCCGCCCGCGCACGCTCGGCATGACATTCCAGCCCGACTTCGTGGATCTGGTGCACGCTTGCCGCCATCACGTCAGCGCCGGGAATGCGACGTGAAGCGATCGACCGTCGAAAGACTGGCGCCGTGGATCACGACGCTCGCGCTGCTGATGTTGTGGCAGTTGAGCATCATGGCGTTTCACGTCGAGAGCTTCGTGCTGCCGACGCCGATCGAGGCGATCGAGCAGATTTACACCAATCGCTATCCGCTGATGGTGCATGGCCTCGCGACGCTGGGCACGACGCTGCTGGGCTTCGCGTTTGCAGTGGTGTTCGGGCTGATGCTTGGAATCCTGGTCGGCTCGTTTCGCCTCGCCTATGTCTCGCTCTATCCGATCCTGATCGGCTTCAACAGCGTGCCCAAGGCGGCGATCATCCCCGTACTGGTGATCTGGTTCGGCGTCGGGACGGTGCCCGCGGTGATCGCGGCGTTCCTGCTGTCTTTCTTCCCGGTCGTCGTCAACGTCTCCACCGGTTTCGCCACGATCGAGCCGGAGCTGCTCGACGTGCTGCGGGTGCTCGGCGCGACGCGGCGCGACATGATCGTGAAGATCGGCATCCCGCGCTCGCTGCCGTTCTTCTTCGCCTCGCTCAAGATCGCGATTACCCTGTCGTTCGTCGGCACCGTCATCGCGGAGATCATCGCCGGGAACAACGGCATCGGCAACCTGATGCTGATCGCGAGTTCCAACTTCAACGTGCCGCTGGTTTTCGCCGCGCTGCTGGTCGTCGGCGTCATGGGCGTCGGCATGTACGCGATCTTTGCCGCGCTGGAGACGCGTTTCACGTCATGGTCGGTGCGCGGCGCGGGCCTGGGCGTGGAATATGCGGCCGGCGGTTGAGGGCGCGGACTGACTGGCAGAGGAATGCCGATGCGCACGTCGATCAAGGCGAGTTGGATCGTAGGGCACGCGGCCGGCCATCACCGGCTCATCCGCGACGGCGTTGTCGTGTATGAGGGAAACAGGATTATTCATGTCGGCAAGAACTTTGACGGTACAGTCGACAGCACGATCGACGCCACGGACAAGCTGGTGGCGCCGGGCTTCATCGACACCCACGTGCACACCGGGCACCGCGCCACGCACCGACTGATCACCGATACCGGCCGGCCGATGTATTTCGGCCAACCCTTCCTCGAGATCAGCGTTCCCAGGGAAGGCGCAGTCGTCAAAGGCGATCCGCGCTATCTCAAGCATGGCGACGCCGGCGCCGAGGCGGCCTTTGCGCTCAACGCGATCTTCACGGTCGCCGAATTGCTGCGCAACGGCGTGACGACCTTCATCGAATTCGGCAGCCAGGCGCGCGTGCAGGACGCGCTGCTTTCCGAAGTGACGAGACTCGGCACCCGCGCCTATCTGGCGCCCGGCTACGATTGCGGCCGCTGGGTCGGCAACGACCAGGGCCGCCTCAAGCGTATCCGTAACGACCGGCTCGGCCTCGACGGACTCGAGACCGCGCTCGACTGGATCGAGAAAAATGACGGCGCCGCTGGAGGCCGCGTGCGCGGCATCCTGGTGCCGCGCGAGGTCGAGACGTCGAGCGTTGCGCTATTGCGGCGCACACGCGAGGCGGCGGACGCCAACAGTCTTCCGATGGCGACGCACGCCGCCTACAGCGTGCTCGAGTTCCACGACGTGGTGCGCGAGCACATGATGACGCCGATCGAGCTGTTGGACGTCCTCGGCATGCTGCGGCCAACGATGAACATCGGCCACGGCAACTTCATCGCCGACAATCCGAATCTCAACTACGCCAAGTCCCGCGACCTCGAGCTGATGGGCAAGTCGGGCTCGACGATCTCGCACTGCCCGATCAACATCGTCCGGCGAGCGCGCGTACTGGACAATTGGGCGAAATATCAGGACGCCGGCGTCAATATCTCGATCGGCTCGGACACCTATCCGCGCGACATGATCATGAACATGCGCACCGCCTCGTACATGGGCAAGGTGATGGGCCATTCCTATTTCGCCGCGACAGGCGGCGAGGTATTCGAGGCCGCGACCCTGGGCGGTGCGAAATCGGTCGGCCGTGATGATCTCGGGCGGCTCGCGCCCGGCGCGCTCGCCGACATCATCATCATCGATCTTTCCGGCGGCAATACGCTGCGCTACGGCCCGGTGCGTGATCCGGTCAGGAGCGTGGTCGATTGCGGCGTCGGCGACGATGTCGATACCGTCATCGTCGACGGCAAGGTCTGCATGCAGGGCGGCGTCATTCCCGGCGTCGACTTCCGCCAGATCAGGGCCGACACGCAGGCCGCGAGCGAGGCGATCTGGGCGACGCTACCGGATTGGGACCCGCTCGGACGAACGGCCGACGAGGCCTGTCCTCATTGCTATCCCGACGGATAAGCGTCTCGCCGCGCGTGGACGTTGAAAGCGGAATGTTGGCGTGCTTCTTCCAGGGGCGCTCGAGCGTCTTGTGCCGCAACATGACGAGCGCGCGCACAACGCTTCGGCGGGTCGCGTGCGGCATGATGACGGCGTCGACATAGCCGCGCTCGGCGGCAGGAAACGGCCGGCACCAGCGTGTCGAGCGACAGGTCGACGCGATCGCAGTCGTCAAACGAGGGTCGTTGCGGGACTTCATCGGCATTCGATTGCGGCAGGAAATCGAAAAGCCGGCGGATCTGCAGCAGCGCGTCGACATCATTGTCGTAGGCGCCGTCCGCGATCGAAGACGTCGTCGTGTGCACCAGCGCGCCGCCGAGCTCTTCCGCCGTAACGCTCTCGTTGGTCACGCGCTGTGCGATGTCGGGACCGGTCAGGAACAAATGGCTCGTGTCGCGCACCTTGAAGATGAAGTCGGTCAGTGCCGGCGAATGGACATCGCCTCCTTCGCACGCCCCCATGATGAGCGAGATTTGCGGGATCACGCCGGAGGCGAGCACGTTGCGCTGAAAGATCTCGCCGTAGCCGCCAAGCGCTGCGACGCCTTCCTCGATGCGTGCGCCGAGAGCGTCGAACAGAAGGCCGACGATCGGCGCGCGGCCTCGCAGCGCCAGGTCCTGCACTTTCGTGATCTTCCGCGCATGAGCCTCGGCGAGCGCCCCGCCGAAAACCGTGACATCCTTGGCAAACACGCACACCGAGCGGCCATTCACCGTGCCACAACCGGCGACCACGCCGTCGCCGGGGAGTTTCTGTAACCCCGTTGCGCTTGTTCGCCGTGATGCACGACGAGTATGTCGAGCTCCTCGAAGGAGTTCGGGTCGAGAAGTAGCTCGATGCGCTCGCGCGCCGTCAGCCTGCCGCGCTCGTGCTGGGCTTCGATGCGGTCCCCTCCTCCGCCGTGCAGCGCCTTCGCGCGCAATTCCGCGAGCCTGGCGGCGTCAGCATCGCTCACGCTGGAACGCCTTGAGTCGCGGGATGATCTCGTGCGCGATGATCTCGATCTGGCTCATCTCGTACTTGTACGGCACGAAGACCAGCTTTTGCACACCGACCGCCAGGTGCTCCTCGAGTTGCGCGACGCACTCGTCCACGGTGCCGATGATCGCGCTGTCCTTGGTCGATTCGCTCCACGACGCGTAATCCCATTCCTTGCTCAGCCATTCCATCATCGGCGCTTCGACGGCCGCACGCGACTTGCCGATCATGATGGGCAACTGCGCGCCGTTCATCAGCGTGTCGGGGTTCTTGCCGGCCTCGGTGGCGAAGTCGCGGATTTTCGCCCACGACTTGGCGAAGCTCTCGGGACGATAGAAGTACGTGAGCCAGCCGTCGCCGGCGACCGCGGCGCGCTTGAGAACGCGATCGACGTAACCGCCGATCAAAAGCGGCGGACGCGGTTTTTGCACCGGTTTCGGATACATCACGCCGGCCGGGATCTTGTGCTGACCCCATTCGCCCTTGACCATGTCCTCGGTCCAGAAGCGCTTCAGGATCTCGAGATTCTCGTCCATGATCCTGCCGCGCTGCTCGAACGGCACGCCAACCGCGTCGAACTCGCGCTTGTACCAGCCCGAGGCCACGGCCAGCAGGAGCCGGCCTCGCGAGAGCTGATCGATGCTCGAAAGCTGCTTCGCGAGCGCAACCGGGTTGCGCAACGGCAGCACGAGCACGCCGGTCGCGAGCTTGATTTTCGTCGTCCGTGCGGCGATCGCCGTGAGCAGCGTGAGGGAGTCGATGATCGGAAAGGAAGGCTCGACGCCGAGCAGGATGTGATCCCAGACCCAGAGCGAGTCGAAGCCCATCTCCTCCATCTTGACGCCGTAATCGACCAGGGCCCGGGCGTCCGGCATTTCCGGATACGCGGTGAAATTCCGGACCGCTATCCCGTAAGTGTTGTGCAGGTCGGTCATCAATTTCGCTCCGTGGCGGCTCAGGCAATGTAAAGGCGTTCGGGGTCCAGCCTGCGCAGCACGTCGAGCTCGCGTTGTGCGGGAGGTGCCGTCACCGTGATGTCCGCGCCGGCGACGAGCTCGAATGCGGTGTTTTCGCGGACCTTCTCGAGCGTCACCCCGGGATGGAGCGCGACGACCTTCATGCGCTTCGTGACGTCGTCAAAGCCGAAGATTCCGAGGTCGGTGACGACTCGATACATGCCGCCCGCTGCAAGGCCGGCATCGCGGCGCGTGGCGCCGCCGCGCAGAAATCCGGGACTGGTCACGAAGTCGACCGTTTCGACGAAGCGGCGCTTCTCGTGCTTCATCGCGACGATCATCTGCGTGAGGCTCGAGATATCGTTGCCGCCGCCCGTTCCAGGGAGACGTGCCTTCGGATTCGCCGGGTCGCCGATGTACGACGAGTTGAGGTTGCCGAACTGGTCGATCTGCGCGCCGCCCATGAAACCGAAGTCGACGTAGCCGCGCTGCAGCAGAAGCAGCACGTCGGTGCTGCCGAGAACCATGTTGGCGCGCTTGGTGCACCGCTGCTCGTTGGTGGACGGAGGCAGCTTGCCGGGTTCGATGATGGGGCCGATGACGCCGCCCTCGAACAGGATCGTGAGTCCCGGGCAATTCACGGCCTGCGCGAGCGTCGCCGCGAGCAGCGGGATGCCGACGCCCGCGAACACGACCTGTCCATCCGCAAGAAGGCGCGCGCTCATCACCGCGAGCAGTTCGCTCGCCGTGTAGCCGCCGCTACTCATTGGCGATGCTCCGGCCGCGCCGCGCCGCATCGAGCAGATCGTCGAGCCCGAGCAGGCCGAGGTAGTCGATCCACGATTTCGGACCGTAGACGTAGCGCTCGAGGTATTCGCGCATTCCGTCGACCGGGTCCGCGTTGACGAGCGAAGTATAGTAATCCATGTGCCGGAACAGCGGCTCGTAGACGCCACCGCATTCGTGCGGAGCGCAGCCGAACGGGACCTCGACGACGGCCTCGACCGCGAAGAACGGAATCTTGGTCTGGTCGGGCGCGCGCCGGATCTGATCGTTCGATACGATCCGCTCGGTCGTCAGGATCACGCGATTCGCGGCCAGCGCGAGATCGATATCCATGAACTGCAGCCCGTCGATCTGCGCGTTTCCGTACGCATCGCAGCGTTGCACGTGGATGATCGCGACATCGGGGTTGAGCGCCGGCACGAGCAGCAGCTTGTCGCCGGTGAACGGGCACACCATCTCGCGCGGTTCCGGGCGTTCGCGCCGCACGTCGGAGCCCAGCATCGAGCGCACCGGCAGGAAGGGAAGTCCCATCGCGCCGGCCCGGAAGCGCAATCCCATCGCCATGTGACTCCACTCGTCGAAACGCGCGATGCGGCGCTCGACGTGATGGCGCATCACCTTCGAGATCCCCCACACGATGCCCTGGCTGAACCAGCTCGTCACGATGTGATCGCTGACGCCGGACGCGAACAGCAGGTCGCCCTCGCTCGAGACAATGCCGCGCGAGCACGAAAGCCGTTTCTTCCCGGCGCGGATCAGCGCCCAGATCATCGCCATCGGCGTGCGCGACAGCGTGCTGCCGCCGATGCCTACCGTCTCGCCGTCGTGGACGAGCCCGGCGGCCTCCTCGAGGGAAACCACCTTTTCATGAAGACTGCGGTCGCGCTCGGCGAGCGTGCGCCGAAGATCCAGATAAGACTGTCCCACATCCCCTCCCCGTTCGACGGTCGACGACGAGCCGCTACGCGGCTCGTATCGCGCGCATCGGGCTAGCTCACGGGCGTCGCCCCGACTTCCTCGTTGAATGCTTCGATCAGCCGGTCCCAGGCGGGAACCGACGCCTGCAGCTCCGACCAGAATGCATCGTCCTTGCGCTTGTCGAAATCGGCGATCGACACGCCCTGCTGCTCGACCCACGTGTAGTAGCCGAGATTGAAGATGCGCCGCCGGTCCCTGTGCGTGAGCTCGATCAGATGATCATCGGCGATCGCTTGCAGATGCGCGCCGAAGATCTCGCCGGCATTCGTCTCGTCGAATCCGCCGGCGTAATGACGCGCACGATAGGCGTTGCGCTCGCTGTCGTAGAGTCTCGCCGAGTCGGTAGCGACCGTGACGATGGCGTCGTTCGCACCGAGCTCTAGGTGCTTCGCGATCTTGATCGCCGCGACGATGTTGGCGATGCCGGAGATGCCGATGTCGCCAAGCCGATCGATCGCCTTCGCATCGATCCGCTGCCTCTTGGCAAGATACGCGCGGCCCACCGCGTCGTTGAAGAGCAGGTTCAGCGCATCCGTGCTGCGGTCCGACACACCGACGACGAAGCCGGTGTTCATCACGTTGTGGATGAGCGGGATGTGCTTGTCGCCGATGCCCTGGATGTTGTGCTCGCCATAGCCGTTGCAAAGCATCGTCGGACATTCCACCGCCTCGACGGCAGCGATTCTCGCGCCGTGAACCGACTCGAGGTAGTCACCGGCGGCGAGCGTCCCCGCCGACCCGGTTGCGGCGACGAACGCACGCAGACGAAGCGCGGGCTCCGCTTTGCGCATGTCGTGAAACACGCGGTCGAGCGCCCGCCCCGTGCAGAGGTAATGGACGAGGTAGTTGCTGAATTCGGCGAACTGATTGAGGACGAGGTTCTGCGGCTCGCGGGCAAGCTCGGCGCATTCGTCGTAGATCTCCTTGACGTTGCTTTCCGTGCCGGGCGTGCGAACGATGTCCGCATCGTCCGCCACCCAGCGCTCGAGCCAGGCGAAGCGCTCGCGGCTCATGCCCTCAGGCAGGACCGCCACCCCGCGGCATCCCAGGATGCGCGAGATCGCGACGCCGCCGCGGCAATAGTTGCCCGTCGACGGCCAGATCGCCTTGTGCCGGGTCGGGTCGAAACGGCCGGTGACAAGACGAGGCACGAGGCAGCCATAGGCGGCAAGAACCTTGTGCGCGCCGATCATCGGGAAGCGGGCGCCGAGCGCCACGACGATTCGCGCCTTCACGCCGGTGAGCGCCTCGGGCAACACCAGATAGGCGGGAACATCGGCGCGGCCCGTGCGCGCTTCGTCGTTGAACCAGTGCACGCGCCAGAGGTTTGCCGCCTGCGGCTCGTCGGGGCCGACACCGGCAAGCGCCGCAAGATGCCGCACCGGAATCCGTTCGGGATTTGCGAGCTCACTGAACGTGGGCAGCGTGACGTTCAGCTGACGCAGCCGTTCCACCGCGTTGCGGCGCGAAGCTGCGTCGGCGATCTGCGGCTCGAGTGCGAGATGGCTCATGCGACGAAACGTCCTTTCGCGTTCAGCGGTGCAGCAGGCGCCGCAGCGCGCCCTTGATGCGCCGCCACAGTACCGAAAAAACGAGCGACCCCGCATCGAGTGTAGCCGGCGGGACCGCTTGCGCGGCGCCTGGGCCGCGATCGACCGCGTCGAGGCGTGCCTGCAGATTGCGCGCGAAGGTGTCGGTCATGCGCGCGGCGATCTCCTCGACGATCGTCGATCGGCCGAATTGCGCGAGCGGACCGGTCAGCGTGTAGCCGACCTCGAGGTCGACGCGCGTCGCGGTTGCGTCTTTCTCCTCGAGCAGCACGTAGCGGATTTCGCCGCGTGTCATCGAGCCCGACCGCGCGTCGCGGGCGCTGCCGCGAATCGTTCCGGAGTGGTTCGAAGGGTCGCGCACCGCGTCGGCGACGCCTTCGAACTCGGCGACGATCGGCCCGACCCTGACGCGCATTCTCGGCTGAACGTGGTCGTCCGTCGGCGCTCCGATGAGCGAGGTCCCCGGTAAACAGGTCGTGACGTCGGGGAGCCGGCCGAAGAATGCCCAGACATCATCGCGCCGGTGATCGACGCGAAACGATTGGCGCAACGTCGACTGGAACTTGTCTGTCGGGGGCGCCGCAGCAACGGCGCGTGACGCCGGCCCGGTTGGCGCCGATCCGGACGACGCGATTGCCGTCGTTGACGAGGAAGCATGGGCAACCGGGGAATGGTCTGTCGTCGGCGCACGATCCGAGCCGACGGGTCCCAATGTCGTTCTGGGCCTCGGCGGAAGCGCCGCGCCGTTCGCCGCACGCGATTCGATCACGCGCTGTATCGCCCGAACGATGCCGACATAGCCGGTGCAACGGCACAGATTGCCGCTCATCGCGACACGGATTTCACGGGCGCCGGCATCGGGCATTCGCAGCACGACGTCACGCGCCGAAGCCAGCATGCCCGGGGTGCAATAGCCGCACTGCAGCGCATGCTCGCGCGAAAACGCGGCGCGCAACGCCTGCATCACCTCGTCTTCGTCGAGTCCTTCGATCGTCGTGATGTCGGCGCCGTCGCAGGCGACGGCAAGCGTGATGCAGGAGCGGGCCGGCATGGCATCGATCATCAGCGTGCACGCGCCGCAGATCCCGTGCTCGCAGCCGAGATGCGTGCCGGTGAGCCCGAGCGCGTCCCGCAAGAAGTCCGCGAGACTCGTCCGGGGCTCGACGTCCGCCGCGACCGCCCGGCCGTTCACGGTGAGGTTGATCGCCGTCATGCGAATCCGGCGCTCTCCGCGGCGCGCTTCAACGCGGCGACGTGGATCTGGTTGTCGAAGCGATCGCTCATGCCTGCCGAGATCAGCACACGCGCGGCCGCGCCCGCATCGAACGCGTTGGCGCCTCCCATGGGGGAGCGGCCGGCGAACAGCGACGCCGCATCGCGGACGACGATCGGCGTCGACCGTGTCGCGCCGAAGACGGCGCGGAAAACGGCGCGCTCGGGGTCGTGACAAATCGCGCCGATGGCCTGCGCGAGCTCGCCCGGCTTGCGGGAGATCTTGCAATAGCCGAAGCGTGCGGCGCGCGAGAAGCGCGGAATGCGAATCGACTCGAGGATCTCGCCTCGTTCGAGCGACACCTCGAAGACACCGGTGATGAAATCCTCGATCGCAAGACGCCGCGCGCCAGCCGGACCGCGAAGGATCACCTCGGCGCCGATGGCGGCGAGACTCGACGGCCAGTCGGCGGCCGGATCGGCGTGGACGAGGCTTCCGCCGATCGTTCCGCGCGTGCGTACGGCCCGGTACGCGATGTCGCGCGCAACGCGGGGAAGCGCGCCGCCGGTGACGTCGGGAACGCGCCCGTCCTCGAAGTCCGCGTGCGTGACGCACGCACCGACGGTGATCGCATCGTTCTCCACGTCGACGCGCTTGAGCTCGGGAATGCGCGTGATGTCGACGAGCATGCCGGGCTGCGCCAGACGGAAGTTGAGCATCGGCCCGAGCGACTGGCCGCCAGCCAGGATCCTGACGTCCAGATCGTCGCGGTCGTTGAGTGCGATCGCATTCGCCAGATCGGCCGGGCACTCGTAGCGGAAGCGCGCGGGCTTCACCGTCAGTCGCCCGGTACTGTCTCGCGCGGGACGATCGCGCGCGCCTGCGCGATCGCGGCGAGAACGCGCAACGGCGTGATCGGGGATTGCAAGAGCTCTGCCGCACCCAACGATTGCAGCGCGTCGTTCACGGCATTGGCGATCGCGGCGGGCGGCGCGATGGCGCCGCCCTCGCCGATGCCCTTGACGCCGAATTCGGTGTAGGGCGACGGCGTTTCCATGTGAACGATGCGCAGCGCCGGAACCTCGGTCGGTCCCGGCAGCAGATAATCGGACAACGTCGACGCGAGCGGCTGGCCCGACGTGTCGAACGGCATTTCCTCATAGAGCGCGGTACCGATGCCCTGCGCCACGCCGCCGTAGATCTGGCCGTCGACGATCATCGGATTGACGAGCCTGCCACCGTCCTCGACGACCACGTAGTCGAGAATCTCGACGTCGCCGATCTCGGGATCGACGGCGACGAGCGCCGCATGCGCGCCGTAACTGAACGTGCCCGAGTCGCGAACCGGCTTGTAGCCGGCAGTGACCTCGAGGCCCCCCGGATTGACGTGGGCCGGAAGATCCTGCGGGCGCAGATACCAGACGCGCGCAATCTCGCCGAGCGCCACGCTGCCCGAAGGGCCGATCGCGCGGCCGTCGCGCACGTCGACCTGCGCCGGGTCGGCGTTCATCAGAAAGGCGCCGATCGTCGCGAAGCGGCGTGCAATCTCGCGGCACGCAAGCGTCACCGCGCCGCCCGCCATCACCATCGAACGCGAGCCCCACGTTCCGGTGGAGTATGGCGTCACCGCAGTGTCGCCATGCACGAGATGCACTTTGGACGCTTCGATGCCGAGAATCTCGTTCGCAATCTGCGCGAGTGTCGTCTCGAGGCCCTGGCCGTGGGAATGCAGGCCGATGCGCAGCTCGAGTCCGCCATCGGGCGTGACGCGCGCGCTCGCCTGCTCGTATCCCGGCACCATCGGAATGCCCCAGCCCGCGTAGACCGACGTGCCGTGCGCCGCCTGCTCGCAGTAAACGGCAAAGCCGACGCCGATGCGCCGCCCGTCGGCCTCGCGCGCCTTCTGCCGCGCACGAATGGCGGGAAGATCGATCGCCGCCATCGCGCGACGCAGCGCCTGCGGGTAATCGCCACTGTCGAAGTGCTTGTTCGTGATGTTGTCGAACGGCATCTGCTCGGGCCGCACGAGGTTCTTGAGCCGCACCTCGGACGGCTCGATGCCGGCCTCTCTTGCCACGGCATCGAGCACGAGCTCGAGCGCAAAGCAGACGCCCGTGCGCGCGACGCCGCGGAACGGGAGGATCGGGCACTTGTTGGTGGCGACCGAGTACGTCCGGCAACGATAAGCCGGGAAATCGTAGGGCCCTGGCAGAATGCTCGCGACCTGCGCCGCTTCGAGGCACGCCGAGAACGGATACGCAGAATACGCGCCCGAATCGACCGTCGCTTCGCAATCGATGCCGAGCAGCCTTCCGTCGCGATCGGCGTACGCGCTGATGCGGTAGTGGTGCTCGCGGCAATCGGCGGCGGTCAGTTGCTCGCGCCGATCTTCGATCCAGCGCACCGGATGCCCGCAATGCAGCGCGAGCCAGCCGAGCGCGACCTCTTCGGGCAACAGGATGCCCTTGTAGCCGAACCCGCCGCCGATATCGGGTGCGATCACCCGGATGCGGCCGTGATCGAGACCGAGGCACTCGGAGAGGCCCGTGCGCACGATGTGCGGCATCTGCGCCGCCGTGTAAACGACGAGCTGCTCGTGGCGGCTGTCCCAATGCGCGACGACGCCGCGCCCTTCGATCGGCGACATGCACTGACGCGCTGTCCTGATCTCGCGCGTGACCTTGATCGGAGCGTCGAACGCCTTCGCGATGTCGACTTCGACATGCGTTTCGAGAAAGACGTTGTCGCCCCACGGTTCGTGCAAAAGCGGCGCGCCGGCCTCGCGCCCCGCGAGCATGTCGGATACGGCGGGCAGTTCGTCGAGATCGAGCCGAACCGCAGCCGCGACGTCCTCGGCATCGGCGCGCGTGGAAGCGACGCACATGGCGACGAGTTCACCGACATGGCGGACCTTTCCCGACGCGAGCGCGGGCTGCTCGGAAATCTTGAAGCCGGGCAGAGCCGAAACGGCGCGGATCGGCTTGACGCCGACGAGGTCTTTCGCCGTGAAGACGGCACCGTGCGCCGTCGACGGAACGACGATGTCCCGGATGTTCGCGTGCGCAGCCGGGCTGCGCACGAACGCCACGTCGCGCATTCCGGCGAGCCGCAGATCGGCGACGAATTGCCCTCGTCCCCGCAGCAGGCGATCGTCCTCCTTGCGCAGCATGCTGGCGCCGATGCCCTGCTCAGACATTTCCAGTGGCTCCCGCCTTGCGAACGCGCATTCTCGTTGCGCCGCCCGCGGCCGCGCGCGACGCCGATTTCGTCTGCTCGCGCCCGACGACGGAGGTGCCTGCGCGAGGCCGCGAGCGCTCCAGCAGGTCGATGTGAAGCTTGACGCAATCGTTGCGGTAGACGATTTCGGCGACGTAGATCGCCACGCCTGAACGATCGAGAACGACGCAATGGCACTCGGCAGTCGCCGCGCCCAGCGGCACCTGGAGCAGGCTCGCCGTGCCGGGATCGGCGCTGCCGATGACGAGCGTCTGATGGGCCTGCTCGATCCTCAAGCCGTCGAGTGTCGCAATCACCGGCAGCGCCGTGTGCGTTCGAAACGCCTGCGCGTTGCGTTCGTAGACGCTGCGATCGAGATGCAGATCGACGAGCGCATACGCCACGTCGCCCTTGAACTGCACGCTGCGCAGGAAAACATACTCGCGAGCGAGGCGGCCCTCCCCTTCGGCGAGCTTCGGCCATGCGGGAGGGTCGTCGACCCTGATGATCCTGAGCACGTTGTCCTTGATGGGCGCGATCATCGATTCCCACGTCGCGCCGAGCTTGAGCCAGTGCTTGTCCTGCAAACGGTCGGCAACGAACGTACCGCGCCCCTGCCGCCGTTGCACGAGCCCTTCGTCCTCGAGAAGCTCGACCGCTTGCCGTACGGTGACGCGCGCGACCTCGAATTCGCGCTCGAGCGTCTCGAGCGTCGAGATCTTCTGTCCCGGCAGCCATTCGCCGGTTTCGATCCGCCGCCGCAGCGTCGAGGCGACCTGGATGTAGAGCGGTACGCGGCTGCGGGCGTAAGTGACCTTGAGTTTCGACATTCAGGTCATCCTATCGCGCGCCGTTGCATTTCGCCGGCCGGCGCAACGCGGCGCAGATCAGCGATATCCTGCTGATGCGCGACTTCCTGCTGCTTGCGAAGCCTCCGCGCATCCTCGACGTCGATCGCAGCGAAGCGAATCGCGCGGCCGGGCTTGCGCCGGCCGACGACGGGAATGTCGGCGGAAATCACCGTGGCGATCTTCGGATAGCCGCCGGTCGTCTGATGGTCGACCATGAGGATGATCGGCTTACCGGACCCGGGCACCTGGATCGCGCCTTCGACGGTGCCGTCGGAGACGATGTTGTAGCCTTTGGCATGGGCGAGCGGCGGCCCGTCCAGGCGAAAGCCCATGCGATCGGCCTGGTTGGAAACGACATACTCTGCGGACAGGAACGTCGCGACGGCAGCGTCGGTGAAATAATCGCGCTGCGGCCCCAGCACGACGCGGATCGGCCGATCGAGTCCGAGGTCGACGGGGCGCGCGAGGGCAAGCTCGTCGCGCACGTCGACCGCGTCGCGTGCGAGCGGCAAACGGTCGCCGCGGCGGAGCGCTCGGCCGTGGAAGCCGCCGATTCCGCTGCGAACATACGTGGCGGCGCTGCCGAGCAGCGGCGCAATCTGCGGCCCGCCTTCGATCGCGAGATAGGCGCAGACGGAATCGCCAGACGCGCGTACGCGAAACACGTCCCCGCGCACGAGACGCACGCTTCGTCCGGCGGGAACATCCCGGGGGCGATCTGCGCCGATTTCGAGCGCGCCGTCCCCGCCGACGAGCGCGATGCGAACGGAGTCCGCGGCGACGGCGAAC
>Ga0310810_10001397_pt1 | contig 25303 bp, 2 predicted proteins | sample NCmetagenome_FD_207641 | JGI IMG/M metagenome (GOLD analysis project Ga0310810, IMG submission 207641) | Soil microbial communities from experimental microcosm in Duke University, North Carolina, United States - NC | ecosystem: Engineered > Artificial ecosystem > Soil microcosm > Unclassified ...
CGCGGCAGCGCCGAGGCGCTGCCCTACGACGACGGCGCCTTCGACGTGGTGCTGTTCTTCGAGTCGCCGTGCCACTTCCCGGACCGGGCGCGCTTCTTCGCCGAAGCGCGCCGCGTGCTGCGGCCCGGCGGGCGCCTCGCCGGCGAGGACTGGCTCGCGGCCGAAGGGCTCGACGCCGCGCAGCACGAGCGCTGGATCCGGCCGGTCTGCGAGTCGTGGGCGATCGCCTCGCTCGGCACGCTCTCGGCGTATGCCGCCGGCATGGCGGGCGCCGGGCTCGCGGTGCGCGAGGCGCGCGACCTGCGCGGCGAGATGGCGCTCGAGCGCGGCTTCGTCGTCGCCGCGGCGGACCGCGAGGCGCTGCGCGCCGAGGCGCAACGGACCGCCGAGCCGATCCGGCGCGCGATCAAGGAAGGCCTGATCCGGCTCGGCGCCGCCGTCGAGGCGGGCGCCTTCACCGTCGGCCGCTTCCTCGCCGTGCGCGACTGAGCGCGTGCGCGCGCACGTCTACGAGGAGCACTCGTCGGTCCTCGCGCATTGGTGGCGCGAGGGGATCCGCGCGGCCACGCTGGTCTGCCTGGACGCGCACCTCGACCTGCAGTACGTCGGCGCGCAGCGCATCCGCCGCCTCGAGGAGTGCACGCGCGCCGAGCAGGTGGCGGCGCTCGAGAAGCCGCACGACCTGGTCCCGGACGCCGGCTTCGCCTACAGCCTGGAGAACTTCCTCTACCCGGCGGCGCGCCTCGGCCTGGTGCGGCGGCTGGTCTGGGTGGCGCCGCCGCACGTGCACGCCGGCTATTCGCGCCGGGCGGTCGAGCAGCTGCGGCAGATGGAGGGCGTCGGCGTCGCGGACCTGGACAGCTTTCGCCGCGTCGGCGGGCGCATCGAGGGCCGGCTGCTCGGCCTGGAGATCACGCTCTGCGAGCTGGGCGAGCTCGAGCGTCTCGCGCTGCCGGCCGACAGCCTGATCGACTTCGACGTCGACTATTTCGTCGCGCTGCCGGGCGACCGGGCATGGATCGATCCGCGGCAGGTTTGCGCGGCGCTGCGCCGGCTGCCTCACGAGCGCCGCTTCGTCACCATCTCGCGCTCCGTCGGCAGCGGCTTCACGCCGCTGCGGCAGCGCTTCCTGGCGGACTATCTCGCCGCGCTCTGGGAGGAACGCGGCGAAGAGAGCGAGCATTTCGCGCGCCTGTTCGCGCTCGAGCGGCAGCTCGACGGCGCGAGCGTGCCGGCGCTCGAGGCCGAGGCGCAGCGCTATCCCGAATGCGCCGCGACCTGGCATCTGCTCGCGCTGGCGCAGGGCGGCCGGCCGGAAGCCCGCCGCTGCCGTGACCGGGCGGCGGCGCTTTCGCCCGCCTATGCGCCGAGCTTCCTGCGCGCAGCCTGCGAGATCCGCCATCGCGGCCTGAGCACCGACCGGGCGTTCGTCCTGCGCCTCGAGCGCGAGCTGCCGGCCGTGCCCGAGCAGGAGCGCGGCGTCGCCTGCGCGGCGCTCGGGCTGCTTTGGTGCGGCTTCGGCGAGCTCGCCCGCGCGCTCGCCTGCCATGCGAGCGCGGCCGCGGCGCTCGGCTCGCAAAGCGACCTGGCGATGCAGCTCGCGGTGCTTCTGCTGCGCGCCGGGCGGGCGGCGGAAGCCGAGGCGCTCCTGGAAACCGCCCTGGACGACGACAAGTCGCGCATAGCGGCGCACGGATATCTCGGCCACGTCCTCGGCCGGAGCGGCCGGCTCGAAGAGGCGCGCCGGCACCTGGAGGAGGCGCATCGCGCCGCCCCGTGCTGGCCCGAGCCGCTCGAGGCCTTGCAGGAGCTCTACCGGCGGCTGGGCGAGGACGGCCTCGCGCGGCAGGCGGCGGCGCGCCTGGCCGAGGAGCGGGCGCGGCAGGAGTCGCTCGGGCGCCGGCTAGCCGGGTAGAGGCTGCGTCTCGTAATAGACGGTCAGGAAGTCGCCGCCGTCGCGGGCGAGCCCGCCGGACAGGTGGCCGAGCGGACGCTCGCGCACCTTGGAGAACAGGGCCTCGAACGCCTCGCGCGGCAACCGGTAGCGCGCCGCCGCTTCCCGCAGCTCCTGCTCGATGCCGGCGAGCGTCAGGTCCGCCTTGTACAGGTTGATGTCGTAGGAGCGGCGCGGCGTGCCTTCTTCGCCGACTTCCAGGTAGATGAGCGGGGCGCCGCGCCGCGCCGCCAGCTGCACGAGCTGCAGCGCGATCCGGCACGACGGCGCGTCGGTCGCGCCTTCGTAGATGGCTCGTATGCGGCGCAGCATTCCTGCCAGGTCGAGCATCGGGTAGCAGGTGTAGCGCGAGACCATCCTCGCCGAGTGCTCGCCCGCGTACCACTTGAACCCGAGGTTCAGCAGCTCGGGGTCTTTCGTTCCCGTGGCGAGGACCCGCTGGCGCAGCTTCTCCCAGAACTCGAGATAGGCCTTGCGGAGCAGCCCGGCTTCGCCGTTCTCCAGGCCGAAGAGCACCACGTCGGCTTCCGGCAGCCGCTCGAGGAAGGGCGATCTGAACTCGTCGGGCATGCCGATGCCGGCGGCAATCTCGGCGAAGGTCCGGGCCGGAATCCGGCCGCGCCGGATGCCGATCAGCAGCCGCTCGGCCAGCAGCCGACCGTCCGCCATCTTGAAGGAGTCCTCGCGTCCGAAGGCGAGTCCCCGCGAGGTCACCAATTCGAGCAGCAGTTTTTCCGGAGAAGCCATTGCGTCAGCAAGTTAGCCGGGAGTCCGAAACCGTTTTCTCATGATGAGCGCCAGCCGGGTCCTCTCGAGTTCGCAAAAACCGCCGACGACCACGGAATAACTTGTGGCCCCGAAAGGGAATTTGCCGCATTATCCCGCTGTCGCCTTCGGGCGACGGGTGGGCACAAGCACAAAGCTTTTCGCGCGTCGCAGTAACGGGGGATCATCAAGATGAAAAAGCACGCCATCGACACCGGTTTTTCGTTCCTGCGCAGAAGCTTCCGGCCTTCCCTGATCTCCCAGGCGCTGCGCGGCATCTTCCAGGGGCGCGCGGCTTCCGCCGCCCGCTCCCCGCGGCCGCACGGCAACGCCTTCAACCTCGAGGCCCTCGAGCCGCGCCTCTTGCTCTCCGCGGCGAGCATCGACTACGTCGCCGCGGTCACCAGCACCAGCTTCACTCTCGCCGCCACCGATGCCACGCACGTGCAATTGACGGGCGACGGCGGCTACACGTCGGGCGCGGTCGACCTGTCCGGCAGCGGCGGCGTGCTCGACCTGTCGCGCAGCACCGGCGCCGAGCTTTTCGGCGACACCGTCCACCTCGACCTGTCGAGCCTGTACCAGCTGACGACCGGCCTGAGCGTCAACTTCACGGGCGGACTGCAGTCGGTCCTCTCCCACGACCTCGTGCAGCTCGACGGCAGCGGCACATTCAACGCCGATTTCACGGTGAAGTCGGACTCGGCGATCAAGGTCGCGGCCGGCGCGCTCCTCGACGCGACGGGGCACGACATCACCCTGCAGGTATCCGAGAAGAACTCGGTGCTCGGCGTGGACGGCTACAACCTCGCCGCCGACGCCACGCACGCGACGGTCACCGTGCTCGGCGACCTCTCCGGCGCCAACGTCTCGCTGCAGGCCGATTCGACCATCGACACCTCGACGAAGAGCATCGACGTCGCCGGGGTGGCGAAGCTGGCCTTCATCCTGGGGTTCTCGACGGCCGACGTGGAAGTCGGCGGCTCGAGCCACGTCACGGCGACCAGCGAGCTCGACCTGCAGGCGAGCTCGACGGTGAGGATCGTCGCCGACATGACCGGGGACAGCGGTCACACCGGCAACGACAGCGACGCCGCCGTGGCGACGATCGGCATCACGACGAACACCCATGCGCGCATCACCGGCAACGCGGTGGTGAACGCCACCGGCGCCTTGCTCAACATCACCGCGAAGAGCAGCTCGACCGGCATCGCCATCGGCGACGGCACGACCGGCGGCGCGGGGGCGACGGTCGGCGTGGCGGTGATCACCGGCGAGACGGTCGCGTCGGTGGACGGCCACGCGCAGATCACCAACGCCGACGGCATCGCCATCACGGCGAGCCGCGCCAACGACGCGACCGCGGTGGCGAAGTCGACCGCCGGCGGCTCGACCGACGGCGACAGCGACCAGGAATCGAAGAAGCAGCTGCTCGCCAACGACGCGCAGACCGGCGGCGGCAGCAGCGTCTCGTTCGCCGGCGCGGTGGCGGTGAGCACCGTGACGAGCGACAGCTCGGCCTTCCTCGACACGACCGGCACCGTGCAGTCAAGCGGCAGCCTCGACGTGATCTCCACCTCGGTCACCAACTCGCAGGCGCGCGCCGACGGCAGCGCGACGGTCGCCGACCACGACGCGGACGAGAGCCAGAACACCAACGTCGGCATCGCCGTGGGCATCGGCGTCGGCGACCTGCACAACACGGCCTATATCCGCGGCAACAGCAACACCATCACGGCGGCCAGCGTCTCGGTCAAGGCGACCATGGACGCGCACGAGCGCAGCCTCGACTTCGGCTCGGCCGACGTCGACGCGGCGAGCGGCAAGATCAAGCTGCTCGGCGGCGCCACCGGTTTGAAGAACGGCGACGCGATCGTCTATCACCAGCTCGGGACCCGCACCATCACCGGGCTCACCAACGGCGGGACGTACTACGTGGTGCTGCAGGACGACGGCAGCATCAAGCTCTCGTCGCACGAGGACGGCTCCGACCCGATCGATTCGCTCACCGTCGGCACGACGGGCACCGACAAGTTCAGCCTGACCTTCACGCCGGGCGAGAGCCGGCTCGGCGTGGTGGCGATCGCCGGCGCGAGCGGCGGCGAGACCGCGGTCGCGGGCGCGCTGGTCATCAACGTCGGCATCAGCCAGACCGATGCGTACATCGCCGACGGCACGATGATCACGGTGACCGGCAGCGGCGCGGTCGAGATCCGCGCCGAGAACTACATCGAGGTCACGGCCAAGGCCACCGGCAAGCAGTCCGACGGCGGCTCGACCGGCGTCGGCCCGGTGTTCAGCCTGAACATCGGCGAGACCGACACCAGCGCGCGGCTGGGCGACGGCACGTCCACCAGCGCAGGCGGGCTGTCGCTCTCCGGCGCGGGCGACGTCACGGTGCACGCGGCCTCGAAGAACGCGATGGACAACGAGGCGGAAGGCGCCGCCAAGGGCAAGACCGCCGTCACGCCGGTGGTCGCGATCTCGGTCGCCAACAACACCACCGAGGCGAGCATCGACGGCGACAGCGCCGATCTCGACTCGATCGGCTCGCTCACCGTCACCGCGTCGCACGAGGGATCCGACGACGTCTCCGCGACCGGCAACACCGAGGCGGGCAAGACCGGCGTCGGCATCTCGTTCGCCCTCGCCGTGACGACCGACAGCGCGCTCGCGACGACCGCGCGCGACGTGGTCGCGAGCGGCTCCATCGCCTTCAACGCCAAGACCGTCTCGAGCAGCAAGAGCACGGCGAAGTCGAGCGTCGCCGGCGGCGATCCGGACGACGGTGACTCCGGCGCCCCGGAGGGCGGCGTCAACAAGAAGGCCGACGACAGCAAGAGCTTCGCGACCGAGCGCGCCACCGCCAAGGGCGGCAAGGCGGCCGGCGACACCGACGGCTCGTCCGCCGAGGCGAGCGGCGAGGACGGCGGCTCGCAGAAGGTGCAGGTGGCCGGCGCCGTGGGCATCACGGTGGCGAACTCCACGGCGCGCGCTTCCATCCCCGACGGCCTGACCATCACCGCGGGCGACGGCGGCGGCACCGGCACCGTCACGGTCAAGTCCGAGAACAACACCGACGCGCAGGCCGTCGCCGACGGCAGCGTCACCAATCCCGGCACGGTGTTCGATCCGACGGCCGCCGACGGCGAGACCGGGCACGTGGATTTCACCGGCGACACGATCGACCTGGGCAGCGACGCGAGCGTCAACACCGGCGACGAAATGTACTACCGGGCGAACGGCGGCACGGCGATCGGCGGCCTGGAGAACGGCAAGACCTACTTCGTGCACAACGACGGCACGGGGAAGATCTCGTTCTACGACACCGCCGACAACGCCACCGCCGGCGGCGACGAAGGCAAGGTCGACCTGGTGCAGGACGACGACCACCCGGCGCCGACCGGGACGGCGCACAGCCTCGATCCGAAGGACGTCGAAGCCACCGGCACCGGCGTGGGCATCGCGGTGGCGGTGAACGTCGCGCGCGTGAGCAACGAAGCGCTGGTCGGCGACTCGACCATCACCGCCGACGGCCTGACCGTGCAGGCGCTCGTGCCGAGCGTCGGCTCGGACGACAAGGTGGACACCTTCTCCGCCGGGGCGACCGCGGGCGTGAGCGGCGCCGACACCGGCGTCGCCGGCGCGCTCGCGATCAACATCGGCATGAGCCACAGCCGGGCGACGATCGCCGACTCGGCGAGCGTCATCCTCACCGACAGCGGCGACGTCGCGCTGACCGCCGAGAACTTCGTCGCCAACCAGGCCAAGGCGAGCGGCAAGCAGGAAGCGGGCGGCAAGACCGGCGTCGGCGCGGCGATCGGCGTGAATATCGGCATGACCGACACGCTGGCGCACGTCGGCGACGACGCGTCGATCAGCGGCGCGGAGGACATCAAGCTCTCGGCCTCGTCCACGAACGAGCTGGAGAACAGCGCCGAGGCGGGCAGCAAGGGCGACACCGCGGTCACGCCGTCGATCGCCGTTTCGGTATCGAACAACGACACCGAGGCGACGCTCGGCAGCTTCGCCTCGGCGACCAACCACAACAGCGGCGTGGTGCAGCTCAGCGCCTCGCACGAGGGGTCGGTCAGCTCGGAGGCGAGCGGCGACACCGAGTCGGGCGACACCGGCGTGGGCATCTCGCTCGCCCTCACCATCTCCACCGACAAGGCGCTGGCGACGACCGAGCGCGACATCGACGCGGGCGACGCGGTCACCTTCAGCGCGAGCACCATTTCCGCGGACCGCTCGCGCGCCAAGGCGAGCGTCGCCGGCGCGGGCGACGAGGACCAGAACGACCAGTCGAGCGACGAGGGCGGCAGCGGCGGCAAGAGCGTCGACCAGAAGGTCGCCGGCCAGAAGGACAGCGCCGACGGCAAGGCGACCAGCGCCGACTCGAGCGCCACCGGCAAGACCGCCGACACGAGCGACGCGAGCGCCAGCACCTCGAGCGGCGACAGCTCCTCGGGCTCGAGCGTCAGCGTCGCCGGCGCGGTGGCGATCACCGTGACGAGCAGCACCTCGAGCGCCGTGCTCGGCGTCGGCCGCACGGTGGTCTCGCACCATTCCGGCCACACCGGCGTCCTCAGCCTGCTGTCGAAGAACCTCACCGAATCGACCGCCTTCGCCGACGGCGGCTCGACCGTCTCCGGCGGCGGCACGAGCGTCGGCGTCGGCGTGGCGGTGAACGTCGCCAACGTCACCAACGAGGCCAGCATCGCGGGCGGCGCCACCGTCGACGCGGACGGCATCTCGGCCAAGGCCACCATGGCCGAGCGCGACGTCAAGTTCACGGTCGAGCAGCTCGACGTGGTCGACACGGACGAGAGCACGATCTTCGTCGGCCTCGACAGCGGCCTGAAGACCGGCGACAAGCGCACCTACGACAAGGGCGCCGACGGCAACGACGCGATCGGCGGCCTGGAGGACGGCCACGACTACTACGTGCGCGTGCTCGACGGCGGCCGCATCCAGCTCTACGAGGCGAGCGACGACAGCGAGCATCCGGAGTCGGCGGCGAAGGACGGCGACGAGGCGAAGCTCGTGCACCTCACCGACGCGGGCAGCGGCACCGGCCACCAGCTGAAGGACAACTCGCTCATCCTCGCGGCCGACCCGGTGAGCTTCGACCCGGCGTCGCAGGTGCGGGTGATCGACATCGCCGAGGGCAGCCAGCTCGACACGGGCGACGCCGTGCGCTACGACGCCGGCGGCGGCTCGGCGATGGGCGGGCTGGACGAGACCAGCACGTACTACGTCATCCACCTCGACGACCAGCACTCGCAGCTCGCCGCCTCGCGCCAGGACGCGCTCGACGGCAAGGCGATCGTGCTGGCCGACGACGGCAACGGCGCGCAGAAGCTCGTCGACAGCACCGACACCTTCCGCGCCCAGGCGCGCTCCGGCGCGGGCGGCGGCAAGATCGGCGTCGCCGGCTCGGTGGCGATCAGCATCGCCGACGTCACCACGGTCGGCATGATCGGCCGCGGCGGCACGGGCGCGGCCGACGTGACGCTCGGCGGCGGCGACGTCGACCTGCAGGCGGAAAGCCGCAGCGACAGCTTCGTCGACGCCTCGCCGACCTCGTCGGCGCACGGCGCGGGCGGCAGCAGCGTCGGCGTGGGCGCCTCGTTCGGCCTGAACATCGTGCTCGAGGAAACGAGCGCGGGGGTCGAGGACGGCCAGTCCGTCTCCGGCAGCGCCGGCCACTTCATCGTCACCGCCGACAACCAGAACACCGCGGTCACCGTGGCGGAGAACGGCGCGTCAGGCGGCGGCACGCAGGTCGGCGCGGGCATCGCGATTGCCGTGGTCGACATCGACACCACGGCAAAGATCGGCAGCGACACGAGCGCCAGCACGCTCGCGCTCAGCGGCGAGCTCAAGGCCGAGGCCACGCACTCGGACACGGTCTATACGACCACCAAGGGCGAGGCGGCCGGCGACGGCACCGCGGTCGGCGCGTCGGTGTCGCTCAACATCGTCACCGACGACACCATGGCCACGGTGGCGCGCAGCTTCAGCGGCGCGACGACGATCACCGTCGCCTCCACCTCGCGCATGGACACCAGGGCCGAGGCGCGCGGCAGCGCGAGCGGCGCCTCGTCCACGAAGGACGGCACGAACGACACCAGCGACTCGAACAAGTCGCGCAACTCCGAGCAGGAGACGAACCACCAGGCCGACTTCGCCACCTCGAAGTCCGGCACGAGCGACAAGCCCTCGAGCACCGCGCAGTCCGACGGCGTCAGCCAGGGCGACAGCAATTCGAGCAGCCAGTCGGGCAACAGCTCGCAGGGCGGCACGAGCGTGGCCGCCTCCGTGGCGGTCAACTACCTGAACGCGCACAACACCGCGCAGATCACCGGCAGCGGCGTCTCGGTCAGCGGCAGCGGCGAGGCGAAGATCACCGCCGACAGCGACGCCGACGCGGCGGCACAAGGGCTCTCGACGGCGACGAACACCAAGGCCGACACCGGCGTCGCGGCGGCGGTCGCCGTGAACATCGCGCTCGTGCACAACGCCGCGAAGGTGGACGACGGCGTGACCGTCAGCGGCAGCGATGTCGCGGTCGAGGCCGGGATGCTCGACGACGGCAAGAACACGTTCGTCGCGCGTGCGCTCTCGGGCGGCGTGGCGAAGAACACCGCCATCGGCGGCTCGGTGGCGCTCAACTACCTCGAGGTGCAGACCGAGGCGAGCATCGGCGCGAACGCGCACGTCACCGCCACCGGCGGCGACGTCGACGTCGCGGCCGTGAGCCACAACGAGATCCAGAACGTCTCCGGCGGCGCCGCGCTCAGCACCAGCAACGGCACCGGCGTGGGCGTCGCGGTCTCGATCAACATCATCAACGGCCTCGACACCACCGCGCGCATCGGCCACGACGCCACGGTCACGGCGACCGGCGGCTCGGTGCACGTCAGCGCCGACGCCTCGCTCGAGCCGAAGACCGAGCACCTGCCGCTGATCGGCGACGTCAAGGTCTCGAGCTTCGCCGCCGGGGTGGCGGCGAGCTCCGGCGGCGCCGCGATCGGCGGCTCCTCGAGCATCGACGTCTATTTCGTCGACACGCACGCCTACGTGGAGCACGACGCGCAGGTCACCGCCGGCCAGGACGTGACGGTCTCGGCGCAGGACGCGATCACCGTGTTCAGCGCCGCGGGCGGCATCGGCGCCTCCTCGGGCAGCGCCGGCGTGGGCATCGGCCTCGACGTGGGCGTGATCGAGCGCCACACCACCGCGCACGTGGACGAGGGCGCGGACATCACCGCGAACACCGGCGACATCACGGTGCACGCGCAGTCGGACGACGACATCACCTCGATCGCCGCCACCTTCGGCCTGAGCTCGAGCAGCGCCGGCGTCGCGGCGTCGATCGGCGTGATGGTGCTGATCACGGAGACGCGCGCCTATACCGACGACGAGGACGGCGCGGACGACCCGGTGCAGCTCACCGCGACCGAGGGCAACGTCTCGGTCACCGCGCAGGGCGACCTGAAGGCGCTGATGATCGCCGGCTCGGTCGGCGCGGGCTCGAGCGCCGGCGTGGGCGTCGCGAACACCACGCTGGTACACGAGGACACCGTCGAGGCGCGCATCGGCGCGCAGGGCGAAGTCAATGCCGCGGGCGCGGACGGCATCACGGTCAGCGCCACCTCGAGCGAGGACATCATCGCGCTCACCGCCGCGGGCGGCGTGGGCGGCACGGCCGGCGTCTCGGTCGCGCCGACCATCCTGGTGCTCACCGAGGACACCACCGCGTCGATCGGCGCCGGCGCGACCGCCAACGCGCGGACCGCCGACCTCCTGCCGGGCGACTCGAACCTCACCGTCACCGCTTCGGACACGACCTCGATCGTCTCGGTCGCCGGCTCGGTCGGCGTCGGCGGCTCGGCCGGCGTGGCCGCGGGCGTCGACGTGCTCTCGCTCATCAAGCACACCAACGCGTACATCGACTCCGGCGTCACCGCGCAGGTCGACGGCGACATCGCGGTCGGCGCGAGCTCGCACGAGGAGATCACCTCGGTCGCCGCCGGCATCGCGGTCGGCGGCAGCGCCGGCGTCGGCGTGAACGCCGGCGTGCACGTGCTCGACATCACCACGCGCGCGTTCATCGGCGACGATCCGGACGACGCGGCGGCCTCGCTCGGCGCGGGCAACGTGCACGCGCTCGGCACGGTGGCCATCACCGCCGACGACAAGACCGAGCTCGACAAGGTCGTCGCCACGGTGGCGGTGGGCGGCGGCGCCGGCGTCGGCGCGGCGGCCACGGTGACCGTCGACACCAAGCACACGCAGGCCTTCATCGGCAACGGCGCCTCGGTCACCGGCGACGGGCAGACCTCGGGCGTGTCTGTGAAAGCGGGCGGCTTCACCCCGGGCTTCGTCGCCGACGCGCCGCAGGCCTCGGTCAGCTTCGACCCGACCGGCAACGTCGACGCGGGCGCCGACACGGTCCACATCGCCGGCAGCGGCCTCGTCAGCGGCGACTACGTCACGTATCACAAGGGCACGGACGACGACAACGAGGCGATCGGCGGCCTGCAGGACGGGCACAACTACTACGTCCACAACGACGGCTCGGACAACATCTCCTTCTACGACACCAAGGCGCAAGCGCTCGCCGGCACCACGCCGCCGAAGGTGCTGGTCGCCGCGGACAGCAGCGGGGTGAGCGTCGGCAGCGACACCGTGCACCTCGGATCGGGCTTCTCGACCGGTGACGCGGTCACCTACGTGCAGGGCTACAACGACGACGGCGACGCGACCGGCGTGATCGGCGGGCTCAAGGATGGCGGCACGTACTACGTGCGCGACGCCGGCAGCGGCAACTTCAAGCTTTATGCGACGCACCAGGACGCGCTCGACGACGCCCACGCCATCGACCTGACGAGCACGGGCGGCGCAGGGCAGACGATCGGCGGCGGGCGGGCCGACCTGACGAGCGACGGCTTCGCCGATACCAATGACGACGGCGTGGTCATGCATTCGCTCACGCCGGCGGTCGAGGTCATAGACTCGAAGAACGCTTCGTCGTCGGACATCGACACTTTGCACGAGCAGGGCAAGGTGAAGCAGCCCAATGTCGCCTCCGTCTCCACGCCGGACGACTCCGCCACGGCGGATCCGGCGAGCGGCCATCGCACGCTCGCCGCGAACACGGCGACGGTGCACGGCGTGGCCGTCTCGGCCTCGAACACCGACGAGATCAACACCTATTCGGCGGCGGTCGGCGGGGGCACGGTCGGCGTGGCGGTCGCGGCGGCGGTGAACGTCGTCGAGACGCACACCGACGCGTACATCGACCAGAACGCGCACGTGAACTCGAGCCTGACCGGCGCGGCGAGCGGCCAGTCGGTGGTCGTCTCCTCGGCGAGCGACTTCCACCACGTCGCGCTGGCGGCGGGCGCGGGCTTCGGCGCGGTCGGCGTGGCGCCGGGCGTGGACGTGACGGTGCTCAACGGCAACACCAGCGCGAGCATCGCCGGCACCGTCAACGCGAAGGGCGACGTGCGCGTGGACGCGCATTCGAGCGAGGACCTGCTGATGGTCGGCCTCGGCATCGCCGCGGGCACCGTCGGGGTCGGCGGCGGCGTGAGCGTGCTCAGCCTGAGCGACCACACGCTCGCCTCGATCAGCGGCACCGTCTCCGCGGGCGGCGACGTGTCGGTCACCTCGTCGGACGACAGCAAGGTGCTGATCATCAGCGGCGGCCTCGGCGCCGGCTTCGTCGGCGTGGGCGCCTCCGTCGGCGTGCTGGTCATCGACAAGGACACCCAGGCGTTCATCGCCGACGACGCGACCGTCGACGCGAAGGGTGGCAGCGCCGGCACGGCCGGCGTGCTCACCGGCGCCATCACGGGCGGCGACGACGCCACCGGCGTCGAGAAGACCACTCGCCACGGCGTGATCGTGCAGGCCGAGTCGAGCGAGAAGGTCACCCATTTCGCCGTCGCCGCGGGCGGCGGCTTCGTCGGCGTGTCGGGCGCGATCGACGTCAGCGTGATCGGCTCCAACACGCTCGCCTGGATCGGCGACGCGGACGTCAACCAGACCGGCAACAACGCCGGCGCCGCCGGCGCGCAGGGCGTGTACGTCGGCGCGGCGAACCGGGCCGACATCACCGCCTTCTCCGGCGCGGTCTCCGGCGGCTTCGTCGGCGCGGCCGGCGCGGTGAACGTCGGCGTGGTGAAGAACAACGTCAACGCGCAGATCCGCGACGGCGCCACCGTCACGTCGAAGGGCGACACCCAGGTCAACGCGGTCGGCATCAAGCACATCGACAGCTACACGCTGAGCGCCGCCGGCGGCTTCGTCGGCGGGGCCGGCTCGGTGTCGGTCTGGTCGGTGGGCGATTCGCTGAGCGACGGCTACAGCGGCTCCTCCGACGGCGCGAGCCAGGACCAGCACGGCAACGCGCTTCAGGGCAACAAGGACGATCGCGCGGAAGATGGCGGCCACGGCGGCTCCGACACCGCCGATCACGACGCGGCTTCGCAGGGCGAGGGCGCCTCGGGCATGGTCGGCGGGCAGATCGGCGACCTCGGCTCGAAGGGCTCGGACAGCGGCCAGAAGAGCGACCAGCGCATGGGCGCGATCGCCGCCGCCGGCGCGAGCGCGCTCGGCGCTCATGCGCCCACCGCTAGCGACGTCACGGCCAAGGAAGCGGCGGCGCAGCCGGCGATCCACGGCACCGGCGCGACCATCGAGGCGGGCACGCAGGTCACGACGGGCGGCGCGCTGCAGGTCAAGGCGAACGAGAACCTGCACCTCGACATGCCGCTCGGCGCGATCGGCGTCGGCGCGGTCGGCTTCGGCGTCGCGGTCGGCGTGGTGACGGTCCAGTCGAACGTCTCGGCGACGGCCGGCGGCGCGATCGATTCGACGGGCACGGTCAAGCTCGAATCGAACCTCTACGAGAACGTCGACCTCACGTCGGCCGCGGCCGGCGGCGGCGTGGTCGGCGTCGGCGCCGCGGTCGCCGTGCTCATCGACCACAGCACCAACGAAGCGAAGATCGGCGACTCGGCGAGCGTCGATCGCACGAGCGCTCTGAGTGTCCTCGCGACGACGCGCCAGGAGATCGACGGCCTGACCCTCGGCGCCGCGGTCGGCGCGGCGGCGGTCGGCGCGTCCTTCGTCACCGTGGAAGTCGGCGGCGACGGCGTGGACACCGGCTTCACGCGCGCCGAGATCGGCGAATACGCGCAGATCGGCGGCACGCACGCGGTGGGCGACGTCACGGTGTCGGCCTCGCAGACCGTCGACGTCGACTCGCAGTCCTACGGCCTCGCCGGCGGCATCATCGCCGCCGCGGTGAACTTCAGCTTCGTCACCGTCGACCCGACGGTCACGGCATCGATCGGCAACCACGCCTCTGTCGTCGCCACGGGCGACGTCTCGGTCAGGGCGGCGACCGACATCGACGCCGGCTCGCAGGCGCTCGGCGTCGCGATCGGCGGCGGCTCTCTGGCGGCCTCGTTCGCGCGCTCGGAGGTCTCGCCGATCGTGCACGCCTATATCGGCGAATCGGCCGGCGTCGGCACCACCGGCGGCGGCATCACCGTGCGCGCCACGCACAACGAGGGCAAGGCCAGCCGCGGAGCGCGCGCGAACGCGACCTCCGGCTCGGGCGGCGTGCTCTTCGGCGCCTCGGGCGCCGTGGCGATGGCCAGCGAAGCGGCCGACGTCGAGGCGTACGCCGGCGGCGGCTCGACGGTTTCCGCCTCGGGCACGGTCGAGATTTCCGCGGACGCGACCAATACCGCCACTGCCGAATCCGCCGGCGCAGGCGGCGGCGGCTTCGTCGGCATCGGCGTCAGCGCGTCGACCGCGACGATCGGCGGCGGCGCGAGCGCGCACGCCGACGGCCTCGTGAACGGCGCCGGCAGCCTGACCGTCGCCTCGGCGGTCCACAACAGCCTCGACGCGCAGAGCTTCGCGGTCGGCGTCGGCGGGCTGGGCGGCGCGGCGGGCGCGCTCTCCACCGGCGACATCCATTCGACCTCGTATGCCTTCCTCGGCGAAGACTCGGTCACCTACGTCACGAACAACGTGACGATCGCGGCCGATTCCACCAACACCGGCTCGGTCCAGGGCTTCGGCGGCTCGCTCGGCCTTGGCGCCGGCATCGGCCTCGTGTTCGCGCACCTGACGCTCGGCGCGGGCACCGACGTGGACGAGGACGTCGCGCGCATCGGCGCCGGCGCGCAGATCCTGACGGCGACCAACGTCACCGTGAACGCCACCAGCACCGACCACCTCATTGCCGAGTCGGTGGCCGCCGCGGGCGGCCTCGCGGCAGGCATCGCCGGCGCGGACTCGACGGTCACTACCGATTACTCGGTGCTCGCCGACATCGGCGGCGGGTCGAAGGTGCTGTCGCGCGGTTTCAACGTCTACGCGACGCACGACCAGACGGTCGACTCCTCCACCGACGCTTTCGCCATCGGCGCGGTCGCCGGCAACGGCGGCTTCGCCACCAACACCGTGCTCGGCAAGGCCGACATCAACGTCGGCAGCGGCGCGACGGTGAACGCGCACACCATCGTGCTGAGCGCGCGCAACACGCTGCACAAGGACGTCTACAAGGACGGCGACAACCTGCACACGGCGTCGGCGGGCCTCGTCGGCGGCGTCAACATCCTCGCCAGCACCACGACCATCGGCGACGGCAGCAACCACTTCGAGTCGGTGGTCACCTTCGGCAGCGGCGCCAACCTGGTCGCCGACGGCACCTTCGCCGACCCGAGCCTGCTCAAGGTCGACACCCTGGTGGAGTTCGAGGCGTACGACCACGTGAAGACCGAAGGCGTCTCGGGCCTGGTCGGCATTTCGATCGGCACCTCGGAGATCGATTCCAACACGCGCTCCGACATCAACGTCGGCGGCGCCTCGCTGCAGAGCAAGGCGGGCGATCTCTATCTCGCCACCATGACGAGCGCGTTCGCCACGACCGACTCGAACCTCGTCGTGGCGAGCGGCCTGTCGGGCGACGGCAATGCCTTCGCCACGACCGACGAGACCTCGTCCAACACGGTCAACGTGAGCGGCGCCTCGCTACTCAAGGGCAACAACATCCACATCCGCGCCGGCCGCAACAGCCTGGGCAACCCGAACCAGATCGAGGGCTTCGCCGACGCGCAGGTGCTGACCTTCTCGCTGCTGCCTTCCATCGGCACGCCCAGCCCGCAGGTCACGATCGACAACACCAACGCCATCCACATCGACGGCACGTCCAAGGTGTTCGCGCTGACCGACGTGAACCTGCTGGCGGCCCAGGGCCTCGGCATCCCGGCGCCGCAGTTCGCCGAGGAGAGCGGCTCGGTCCTGTCCCTGTCGCTGATCCCGTACGGCATCTCCGCGCCCGACCACCCGACGATCACGAACAACCACGTGGTCACGATTTCCTCGAGCGCCGACGTCGAGGCGGGCATCAACAACCAGACGGTGCTGCAGGTCCAGCCGATGACCGTATCCGGCGTCGATGCGATGACCCCGGACGGCCAGCATCGCATCGCGGACGTTCTGGGGCAGGCCTTGTCGGCCGCCGACAAGACGGCGCTCGGGCTCGCGGCCGACGTCGACTATGTCTACGCGCCGCTCAGCGTCGCGACGCTGCCTTTCGCGGTCACCCAGGGCACGATCATCACCGTCGCCGCCGGCGCGAACGACGGCGGCGTGGTCGGCCACAACTACAAGTTCAGGCTCGGCACCCCGGAAAACATCGACCTCACGCACGAGAACTACGCCGACACGACGCGCTGGGATCCGAACGTCACGGCGGACGACCTCGCGCAGCGCAGCGCGTACTCGAGCGACACCACCAACGGCGTCAAGGCCGCGCTGGACGGCAAGTTCTACGTCATCAAGCCGCGCGAGCTCGATTCGCCGCAGATCGTCTACAAGAACATCGGCAACGTGCTGCTCGAGCAGCGCGAGAAGGTGGTGGGCTGGATCGCCAGCCACGCCCAGGACGCCGAGGCGGTGGCGCGCTACCAGGTGCAGCTCGAGGTGATCGACCAGGCGCTCGAGGACCTGGGCCTCGTCGTGCCCGGCACGTCGTCCGGCGTGCCCGGAGTGGTCTACAAGAAGGAGCTCGACCTGCTGTTCCTCGAGATGCCGGCGGTCTATGCCACGCCGGGCTCGATCTTCGTCGAGGCGGACAACCCGTACATGGCCGCCATCCAGGGCGCGGTCGGCAACCAGCTGCTGCCGCACTCCGGCGCCAAGATCAACATCCTCAACAAGACGCCGTTCACCATGGAGACGCACGACGCGGTGATCCGCGACGCGAGCCACCTGGTGACGGTCAACGGCGTGACCAAGGTGCTCGCGCCGGGCAACGTCTACTTCAACAGCGACCCGCTGCTCCCGGACGCCGCGACGCCGCCCGCCCCGCTGGTCACGATCGTCCAGGACGCCTACACCACTCTCGGCGCCTACGACACCGGCAGCTTCACGATCCCGGACATCGACCAGGACCTGTACATCACCGGCGACATCATCAACGAGAGCGGCGACGTCAACATCGTCAACAACAACGGCAGCATCACCGTCTCGGGGACGATCCGCGCCGAGCACGTCGCCGTGACCGCCGCGCGCGACTTCAACCTGAACACCGACGACTGGTTCCACAGCAACCGCGATCCGCGCCAGTACATCGATTTCCTGACCTACGACGCGCTGATCAAGAACCAGGCGACGCTCGCCGGTCTGCTGAGCGCGGGCTACACCTCGCCGGTGACCGACGCCACCGCGGTGAGCGACGGCACGACCAGCCTGCAGGCCGCGATCGACAGCAACAGCAACTGGACCGACGCCGACGGCAAGGTGCACTCGGCGGCGATCCTCGCGCAGGGGCAGATCACCATCACCGCGCGTTACCTCAACGTCGACGGCCTGATCCAGAGCGGCGTGCAGACGGTCACCCTGCACGTCGACTCGAGCTTCCATCCCGGCGGAACCACGTCCTCGCTGCTGGACGACAACGGCTTCGCGCTCACGGGCGTGACCTTCGGCACCGACAACGTGCCGGTGAAGGCGCACTTCGACGCTCAGCAGAACGCGATCGTGGTCGACGACATCGTGCCCGAGGGCGGGCGCATCATCCTCGCCGGCCAGGTGTTCAGCACCGGCAACGGCCAGATCAAGGTGGCGTACGGGCACGCCAGCGTCGACATCCAGAACGACAGCGACTACGACCTGATCGTCGGGCGCATCGATACCACCAAGGACCGCGTCGGCAAGATCACCATCATCGACACGGCGCACTTCAAGGACGGCGACGGCAACCCGATCCCCGAGAAGACCGAGTACGAGTACAACGGCACCGGCATCACCGAGAAGCACTACACCGGCACGCTGGTCCCCAGCCTGAGCTCGGACGATTCGTCGAGCGGCGGGCCGATCGCCAAGATCGACTACGGCACCGCGACGGCCACGTTCACCTACGGGCTCGGCGACGCGATCAGCTACCAGCCGCGTTCCGGCCTCGAGTACATGTGGACCGAGGGGCAGTCGCAGGTGCTCACCATCGTCACCACCTACGAGAAGAACAGCTTCAACCTGTTCGGCGACAACGATTTCGCCGACCTGCTCGCCTCCGACAACTCGTACAAGACGCGCGACATCTTCCCCTCCGACCCGAAGCCGCTGCTCGAGTCCGAGGTGCTCGGCATCGCCGGCGAACTCACGCCGGGCGTGGTCGCCGTGCCCGGCTATGCGATCGGCCAGGACTTCACCGCCTCGTTCATCCAGAAGACCGACAAGACGGTGATCGTCGACGCGGGCACCTACGTGTACGACGACCGCGACGGCAGCGCGACCTTCGGCCAGGGCTTCCACTACATCGGCGACGACGGCCGGGCCTACCTGCCCGACGAGGACTTCACCGTCGCGGAGCGCTGGGAAGCGGCGCCGAGCATCAACGCCGACGCGGCCGATGCCAGCACCCACGACGCGGTCTACCGCGCGACGTTCGAGAACTTCACGCTCACGCACCGCGAGTGGACGACCGGCGGCGGCTGGCTGCGCACCAAGACCGTCCACAGCGAGGTGACGACGGTCTCGGGTATCAAGGACTTCTACACGTACACTCTGAAGGCCGACAACGCGATCGACATCGGCTTCATCGGCAGCGCGCCGACGCCGTTCATCGACGTCGAGAGCAGCCACCTGCTGCGCATCAACGGCAACGTCTCGGTGGTCGACGGCGGCACGATCAGCCTGACCTCGCAGCACGGCGACGTGATCGGCGCCGACACGGTGGCGGTGTTCAACGCCTCGCCCACCGTGCACGCCGACGAGGGCCGGGTGCGCCTGATCGTCGAAGGCGACCAGGGCCCGCTCACGGTGACGGCCAAGGGCAACATCGACCTCACCGCGATCAAGCAGAGCACCGACGGCTCGGCGAGCTTCACCGTCGCCACGGTGGCGAGCACGCAGGGCACCGTGACGCTCGTCGCGCCGGACGGCGTGACCGGCTACGACAGCGGCTCGCACGTCGGCGGCCGGACCCTCGTCATCGACGCGCGGGACGGCGCCATCGGCGGCGCGGGCGGCCCGCTGCGCATCGACAGCAACGTCTTCAACGGCACGGTCGCCGGCGGCGGGTTCACCGCGCGCGCGAGCGGCAACATCAACGTGCTCGAGATCGCGGGCGACCTGAAGCTGGTGCAGGGCGGGGGCTTCGACGCCTCGGTGCACAGCACCGGCGGCAACGTGACGCTCGCCACGGCGAGCGGCTCGATCCTCGACGCCACGAGCGAGCAGGCGCTGTTCCTCAACCTGAGCCCGATCACGCCGTTCCAGCAGTACGTGATCGACCAGATCAACGCCAGCCAGCCCGACGAGCTGCACATCACGGCGGACGCCTTCCAGTACCCGGTCTCGCCGGCGCTCTACAGCTTCCTCTTCCCGCACGCCGACATGCACGGCGCGGTCTCGTCCCCGGCCTCGGAGACGATGAACGTGATCGGCAACGACGTGACCCTGATTGCCGGCGCCGGCAGCATCGGCCAGCCGCAGGGATCGCAGGTGGTCGACCTGACGGGCGGCTTCGGCTCGCTCACCACGGCGGAGAAGCGCCTGCTCAGCTCGGCCAGCGTCTCGGACGTCTACGGCACGCAATACGCCGCCTACCAGTACGTCGGTACGGACGGCGGCGACGGCAGCGACCTCGCCGACCGGGATTTCTCGGACACGTCTCTGTGGCAGCACATCACCTACACGGCCACGGGCGTCAACAAGGCGGACGCCTCGATCCAGAGCGTGCACGTCGAGCAGGGCTCCTACGTCCTGGTCGAGTTCAACAAGCAGGCGTACGGGCTGTACCAGTACGTCGGCGGCACCAATACGCTCAATCTGGGCACGCAGAACTACGCCGATACCGCGCTCTGGTCGAAAGTGATCAACCCGCGCGCGACCAGCGACAGCGGCACGGGGGCGCTGAACAACGGCGACATCGTGCTCGACCAGCACACCGTGGAGCGCGTGGCGTTCCAGCAGCAGGACGACGTCGACGTGCAGGTCGGCGGCCACCTCGCCGCGCAGGCGACGCACAACATCGCGCTCGACACGCCGGACACGCTGTCCATCAAGAACATCCAGGCGGGCGGCGACGTCTACCTGCGCTCGACCGGCGGCAATATCACCGACGCCGGCTTCGGCACGGCGGCGATCACGGCCTCCGGCAACCTGTCGCTCACCGTGCCGACCGGCATCATCGGCGGCGAAGGCGTGCTCGGCAGCCCGCTGCGCATCCAGCTCGGCGCCGGGAGCCACCTGTTCGCCACGGCGCAGGGCAACATCGACCTGCTGCAGAAGGGAGCCTCGGGCCTGTATGCCGAGTTCGTGGCCTCCAGCGACGGCCACGTGAACATCGAGGTGCAGCACGGCAACCTGACCGTCGAGACCCTCAAGGCGGCGACGACCTCCAGGCTCCTCGCCGACGACGGCTCGATCATGGATGCCTTCGCCGACGACTCGGCGCCGACGGTCAACGTCGCGACCGGCGACCTCTATATCGACGCGAGCCAGGACATCGGCTCGGCGTCGGACTTCTTCGACGTGCAGGTCGCGGGCGACTTCTCCGGCCACGCCGGGCACGACGCCTTCATCAACAGCCCCGACACGCTGAACATCAGCACGTTCACGGCGGACACCGGCGACGTCACCCTGAAGGTCGGCGGCACGACCAACATCGGCCTGATCACCGCGCAAGCCGGCACGGTGAAGATCACCTCGCAGGACGACATCGTCGATCGCCTGGACGACGCCGATCCGGACATCGTCTCGGTCAGCGTCGATCTCGAATCGAAGGACGGCGCGATCGGCAGCCTCGCCAACTGGCTCGACATCGACACCTCCTTCAGCGTCCCCGGCACGGTCAACGCGCTGGCGCTCGGCGCGGTGTTCCTGATCGAGACCGGCGGCGCCATGCGCGTCGACCACGTGCGCAGCAAGCAGGACGACGTCTGGCTGCTCGCGCAGGACGGCTCGCTGCTCGACGGCAACGGGGCGCTCGAGAACAACGTCACCGCCATCGACGTCAACCTGGAAGCGCTGAACGGCGACATCGGCACGCCGGGCGACGCGCTGGAGATCGATTCCTCGAACCCGTCGAAGGGCGCGCTCACCGCGCACGCCACGGGCAGCATCAACGTCACCGAGACGAGCGGCACGCTCTACATCGACGCCGTCACCGCCGACGGCGGCAACGTCATCCTGTCGGTGCGCGACAACCCGGGCGCCGGCGACGACTTCGTCATGGAAGGCTCGGCGAGCGTGAGCGCGCCGGCCGGCGACGTGCTCGTCCAGGCGGGCGACGACGTGCGCCTCGACCTCGGCAGCAGCATCGCCTCGGGACGCCACCTCGTCATCCACAGCGGCTTCGGCGACACCGGCAACGTCGACCACGTCGACACCACGATCACGGTCGAGAACTCGCTCTCCTCCAACGAGGTCGAGATCGCCGGCCAGCGCGAGAACGACACCATCACGCTGCGGCCGGTCTCGCTCTCCGGGCACGTGCGCGTGCTAGGCGACACCGACGGCCTCGCCGGCGGCGACGACACCCTCCTCGTCGACCACCTGCCGAGCATGACGGCAACGCGCGACCGGCTCGACGACGCGACCTCCGCGCTGGTGCGCGACGCGGTCGAGCTCGACGGCCGCGGCGGCACGGACAGCTACTTCGTGCAATCCTGGGGCAGCCTCGCCGCGGGCACGCACGACTACCTCGTCAGCGTGCTCGACAGCGGCGCCAAGGCCGACGGCCTCGACACGCTGCAGATCGACGGCAGCGCGGCCGCGGACGTGTTCCTGCTGCGCCGCGCCGCGGCGCTGACCGAAGGCTTCTCGACGCCCGACGCGGCCAACACGCCGGCCTTCGTGGCGCTGCTGCACGGCACGCTGGACGACGTGCGCAACCCCGACCCGGCGGCGCGCCGGCACGACGTCGAGCGCATCAACTACGACGAGAACGTCAACTCGCGGCTGATCGTGCGCGGCCTGGGCGGCGACGACTACTTCGCGGTCGACGACAACGCCGCGCTCACCACGCTCGACGCGGGCGAGGGCGACGACACGTTCCAGATCGGCCAGATGTACGGCGAGCCGCGCATCTCGGTGCCGGACGGCGCCGACCCGGCGAGCGTGGCCGCGGGCGACGACTTCGACACCATCCGCACCACGCGCGGCTATCTCAGCCGCGGCGCGAGCTTCGCGCTCACCGCCTACGGCGGCACCGGCAACGACAAGTTCTCGGTGTACAGCAACAAGGCCGAGCTGCGCCTGGAGGGCAACGACGGCAACGACGAGTTCCTGGTGCAGGCCTTCGCGCTCGCCGACGCGAGCGGCAAGGTCTCGACCGAGAGCCGCACCGACCTGCTCGGCGGGCTGGGCGACGACATCATCCGCTACAACATCAATGCGCCGGTCGGCATCGACGGCGGCGCCGGCTTCGACCGGCTGGTCGTGGTCGGCACCGAGTTCGCCGACAACATCGTCGTCACCAAGGACGGCGTGTTCGGCGCCGGGCTGAACGTGCGCTACGACGGCATCGAGTCGCTGGAGGTGGACGCCGCCGAGGGCGACGACCACCTGTTCATCCAGAGCACGCGCGCCGGCGTGGTGACCACGGTCGACGGCGGCAACGGCAGCGACACCTTCGAGGTGTCGGGCGACGTGACCGCGCCGATCGTCAGCAAGAGCCTGGAAGGCCTGAGCGGCGTCATCAACCACCAGGTGGCCTCGGCCGACGGCGACTACGACGGCCTGCTGGCGCCGGGCGTCTCGACCACGCTCGCCGACGCGAGCGTCGCCGGCCAGATCGTCATCGACCAGAGCGACGGCAGGACGATCGTCGACGAGCAGGACCCGGACGCGCACATCGACAGCTACAGCATCCACCTGGCGGGCACGCCGAGCGCCGCGGTCTACGTCAACGTCTCGGCCGCGCGCACCACGCAGGAGGAGGAGGGCGCGGGCGGCGACTCGATGCTCGTCTCCACCGACGGCACGCACTGGAGCCGCTACCTCACGCTGACCTTCAGCGGCACGGCCGCGCAGACGGTCTACGTCAAGGCGGTCGACGACGGCCTCGCCGAGGGCGAGCGCGTCTACGCGATCAGCCACAGCTCGCAGAGCGCCGACGAGGACTACAACCACGTCGCGGTCAAGAACGTGCTGGTGACCGTCTACGACAACGACAAGAAGGAAGTGATCGTCAAGGGCACCGGCACGGGCAACGTGGTGCTGGAAGGCGACCCGGCGGTGCCGGGCAGCGAGATCGACGACACCTTCACCGTCAAGCTCGGCGCGCCGGTCGCCTCCGGCGAGACCGTGACGGTCAACCTCGCCAGCCTCGACCCGCGCCTCGCATTCGACACCGGCACGCTGGTCTTCGACAGCACCAACTGGCACGACGAGGTCACGGTCACGGTGAGCGCGCTGCGCGACGGCAGCGTCGAGAACCGCGACGTCTCGCTCGTCAGCGCCACCGCCGACGGCGGCTATGCCGCGAGCGGCATCGGCATCGACGTGGTGGACGGCGACAGCGCCGGCCTCTTCGTGGACGAGAGCGACGGCTCGACCCGCGTGGTCGCCGACGACCCCGCTACCGTGGCCGTCGACCCGATCAGCGACAGCTACACCCTGCGCCTGACCAAGGCGCCGACCGCGGATGTCACGGTGACGATGCTGCCCGACGGGCAGCTCGTGACCCCGCTCACCGCCACCTCGCCGGGCTCGGTGACCTTCACGACCTCGAACTGGTGGATCCCGCAGACGGTGACGGTGTCGCCGAACGCGGCCTACACGCCGGATCCGGACGCGCAGCCGCTCATGTTCTTCCCGATCGGCAACCACACGCTGGTCGCGATGGACGGGCCGCTCTACATCAACGGCAACCTCGGCACGACCGACCGCACGCTCGCCCTCGCGGTGACGCTGCCGGACGAGACCGACGTCGCGCTGCCGCAGCCGCCGACGCAGATCGACGAGGCGACCGCGATCGACCGCCTCAACATCCGCAACGACGGCAGCGGGCACGACGACATCGGGCAGATGGACGCGACCTACGACGTCGACCCGATCACGGGCAACACGGTACGCACCACCAACGTCTCGGGCCTCGGCCTGGCCGGCGACCTGACGCTCAATACCGGCACCGAAACCGACCCGCAGCTCACCACGTTCCGCCACGGCATCACGTTCAAGGACGTCGAGGTGGCGAAGGTGCTGCTTGGCCACGGCGACGACACTTTCACCATCAACGGCACCATGGCGCCGCCCGACGGTACGGCCGGCGCGCTCACCATCGTCGAGGGCGGCGGCAACACCTCGGCGAGCGCCGGCGACCACCTCATCGTCAACGGCGGCGGCGGCGCGGATTCCCCGCTGGTGGTCTACGGCGATACCTCGCAGGACGGGCTGGACTACGCCGGCACCTCGGGCACCGTCTCGATCCACGGCATCTCGTTCGACCACTCGGGCAACGACGTCATCGACGCGCGCAACGCCACGAGCGGCCTGACGCTCTACGGCGGCGCCGGCAACGACTCGATCTGGGGCAGCCAGGCCGGCGACCAGATCGCCGGCGGCTCGGGCAACGACGTGATCCACGGCCAGGGCGGCGACGACCACATCTACGGCGACAACGGCATCAACGTCGACGAGGCGTATGTCGATCCGCGGCTGCTGCCGGCGGACGGCGTCGTCTCGCCCGAGCTGCAGGCGCAGCTCGACGCGATCCGCGCCAACTACCGCGTGCTGTCGATTCCGTACGCGCACGCGCCGGTGGCCGACCACGATCCGCTGGTCAGCCTGGACAAGAACGCCCCGCTGCTCGTCACGACGCCCAACCACGACGCGCTGAACCCGGGCGACGACGCCATCCTCGGCGAGGGCGGCGACGACATCGTGTTCGGCGACTACGGCGTGATCGACCAGGCGGCCGGGACGCTGCGCATCCTGACCACGGGCGAGGTGACGCGCATCGCCACGGCGCGCCCGCAGGACGGCGGCGTCGACAGCCTGCAGGGCAACGACGGCGTCGACCGCATCCTCGGCGGCGCG
>Ga0310810_10001398_pt1 | contig 25295 bp, 28 predicted proteins | sample NCmetagenome_FD_207641 | JGI IMG/M metagenome (GOLD analysis project Ga0310810, IMG submission 207641) | Soil microbial communities from experimental microcosm in Duke University, North Carolina, United States - NC | ecosystem: Engineered > Artificial ecosystem > Soil microcosm > Unclassified ...
TATAAGAGGGACGGCCCTTTGTAGGCTGCTACAGACAATCAGGGGAAAAGGGTCTGCACTTTTTGTACTAAAGACTGGAAGTGGTTGAGACTTCGTATCGAGAGGCCAGTTTGGATGGCAGAAGCTATGAAGATTACTAGTTTGTTTTTGCGAGTATCCTTTCTGCTTCCTTCTCGGGGAACCGGTCCGTTTGGCCGCTGATAGAATCTGATTTGATCCGACTTAGATTCCTTTCAGATCCACCAGCATGTGGTTACAGAGCTAAGCCTTCCAACGCGCTTTCCCTTGTTCTGAAAGGAAGCATACCGAAATAAACGAACGAGTACATTGCATATCAAAAGCGGTTGCTTGGCTTTCTCGGCTCGCGGAGAAGGCCTGAGCAACGAGTACTGACAACCCTCGGGAAAGCATCTCAGAGACATCCAGGCGATCGGTTCGCTTCTGTCCCTCGGACCACAGAAATGCCTCAGGTCTCCACATCCACTCGACGGAGATGGTGAAGGGCGATTGCCGCTGTCGCCGCGACGTTCAAAGATTCGACATCCCGGCTCAGCGGAATCGTGAATCGGCATGCGGCCTGTTTGATTGTGTGAGCGGACAGACCACGGCTTTCATTCCCCACCGCCAGCACCATTCGCTTTGGAATGGTGCGAATGCTGTCCATCTGAATTGCGTTGCCGCTCGCCGCTTCAGCAGCGAAGAGTGCAATATTTCTGGTCGTCAGCCTTTCGACTTCTTTAATGCCAAAGACCGGCAAGGCGAGTACGGCGCCCGCTGAGGCCCGCACAACCTTTGGATTGTAAACGTCGGCCGACTCGGCGGTCAGCCACAAGGCATCGACGTTTAAACCGGCGGCCGTCCGGATGATCGCCCCCACGTTGGCAGGATCCTGCAATTGCTCTCCGTAGAGCCCGAAAAGGTTGCTTCGCCGCAGAAACATTTCTTCGTTCCAACGCGGCTGCCTCGCGACGGCAAGAATCCCTTGCGGACTATCCATGGTGGATAAGGCAGCGAAGGCACGATCGGAACACCGAAAGGAGGCGATATTCGACGATGTGCGAAGCGCACGCTGCTGATCGGTTTCACGTCGTTCATAGTCGGCGGAGACGATGAGCTCCTCGACGCTGGCAGGATGGTGCAGGAGGGTATCGTAAACGGGCTTGGCGCCCTCGATGATGAAGGCGCCTTCAGTGTTTCGAGCCCGCTTCTCTCGGAGGAGTTCTCGAATGCGCGCCGCGTGGGCGCGCGTCAACAAGATGGCAAGCGAGGACAATCGAGCCGTCTGAGGATTATCGACGCTTTCGGCCGGACGCCGCTTCGGCTGCTCTAATGCGTTGCGCTCTTGCTTTGGCACGCTTGAGCAGGGTCAGCTTCCCGCGGGTCCGATCGTCCTCATGTTGCAATTGCTCGAGTTGAGACTTGAGATGGGCCTTCTCCTGCTTGTGCAAGGTTGCACATTCCTCACGAGAGAGCTGCATCCAATCCCCGCCGGTTCTCGCTCGCTTGATCCGTTGCTCTAATGATTCGCGCAACTGCTTGTTCCGCATGGAAAGAAGCGACTTGAGGGCCTGTCTCCGGCGTTGGACTTCCTCTTCTTCCGCCATGATCCCACGAATATCTGTCCCCAACATGATCCGCCTCCTTAGCCTTCCAATAATGAATGACGGGTATTGTACCTTATTTGATCGCTCATCTTCCACACCGACAATTCCATCGTAACCGATTGAAATGATGAGACAAATGCTGCAAGGCGCCCTCCAAGGGCTGTTGCCAAGAATTCCCGACTTCAGATATCATCCTGCATGGCTATCGGCTCGCAAATTCAAGCTTGGCGCCTCTCTCGCGGCCTTTCACCTGAATATCTCGCCGCCGAAGCCGGTGTTTCGCTTCAGGCTCTCGATGAGATCGAGACGGAATCTTTGGATCCCTCTACCGGGACCTTGGAACGACTCGCAACCGCGATGAAGATTCCGGTCGCCTGGCTCTTTGCCCATCCCAATGCGTTTGCACTGTTGTTTCAGGAACCAGAAGCCGACGACACACCGAACGGTCCAGATCCGGTCACCGAACGGATTCTCACGGGCTCAAGAATGGACCGTTCCCTCTATGTCATGCTGACGGCATTGATTCAGAGCGGTGAACCCAAACTCTTGCGTGCCGCGGAAATGAGCCTCAAGAGTTTGGTGAAGCAATCAAAACAATCCGCGGTCCCATGGCAGAATCGTCCCTCTGGGCACTTCGAACCCCCCAGCGACTAATTCGGTGCTCTACCACCATCCTCGACGATCGTGTGTTTTGAGTATCGGAAGCTACAACACCTGCATGATGAAACACTTGAGGTAGCGGGTTTCCGGCATGGTCGCGAGAATTGGATGATCCGATGCTTGTCCACGCTGCTCTAAGAGTCGCAGGGGGCGTCCGGCATCCCGCGCCGCCCGTCCAATTGCGTTCCAGAATTCGGCTTCCGAGACGTGATGGGAGCAGGAACTGGTCACGATGACTCCCTCCGGTTTTGTCAGTCGAATGCCAAGCAGATTAATGTCTTTATATCCCGCCAAGGCGCGTGGAACGGCCTGCCTGCTGCGAGCAAATGCGGGTGGATCCAGAAACACCACATCGAATTGTGGCCCCTTCTGCCCCGACTCACGCAGAGCATCAAAGGCATCTGCCATCCGGTAGCTACACCGCTCCTCAACGCCGTTGAGACGGGCGTGTCCCCGCGCGAGGGACAGGGCGTCCTCGCTGACATCCACTCCCTCCACATGGCTTGCTCCAGCAAGTGCGGCCTGAATACCGAATGCGCCGGTATGGCAGAACACCTCCAGTACCTTTTTGTCTCGGACCAGCCGCGCAGCGGCAAGACGATTCTCCCGTTGGTCGCAAAACCATCCGGTCTTCTGGCCGCGGGCGATATCGACGAGGAAGCGCGCCGGACCCTCCTTGACCTCGATCGTGGTCGCGCCCTCCCCCCTCAGAAACCCCGTCATCTGGGACAGTCCTTCCAACGCACGGCTCTTGGCGTCGTTTCGAAGATAGACCCGGTCGGCCCCTGTCTGCTCACACAGAAGATCGGCCAGCAGCGCCTTGCGCCGATCCATCCCGCTCGAGAGCGTTTGCATCACGAGCACATCCCCATATCGATCGACGATCAAACCAGGCAGTCGGTCTGCTTCACCATAGATGAGCCGATAGGCGGTTGCGTCGAACACGATGCGCGCTCGAAGCCGTACGGCTTGGGCGATTCTTTCGGCCCAAAACGTCGTCGTAATCGGTTCCTGATCAAATGTGAGGACACGGATACGGATTTTTGACGCCGGATTGTACAGGCCTCGTGCATAAAATCGGCCGTCCGGCAGGACCACATCAACCAGGTCGCCCGACGCCGGTTGGCCGCGAACGGCATGGATGAAGCCGGCGTAGATCCATAGGTGGCCTGAGCCGACAATTTCTTTGGCCCGAGCGAGGGTGACCACCGCGGTCGGAGATTCATGAGCGCCAGTCATGCGGTAGTTATGGGACGGAGGTCGCCGAAGGTCAAGCCCGTTGCTCACGTTGTGCTGTCTCAGCTTGACGGGTTGCGTCTACTGTGGTCTCCTGGGATGAAATGTTGACGATCAGACGTCCAAACGGCGGCGCATGATGACGGAGGGCAATGCCACAATCGGTTCCGCCGTGATCGATCGGCTGCATCAACTGGGCGTGCGCCACATTTTCGGCATCCCCGGCGACTATGTCCTTACGCTTTTTCAACTCATCGAACGTTCGCCTATCCGCCACATCGGCACGACTCGGGAAGACTGCGCTGGATTCGCGGCGGATGCGTACGCCCGCATCAACGGCATCGGCGCCGCCTGTGTGACGTACTGCGTGGGGGGATTGAATTGCGTCAATGCCATCGCCTGTGCGTATGCCGAACGTTCGCCGGTGGTTCTGCTGACCGGATCCCCCGGTCTCTCGGAACGGATTCGCACGCCCTACATGCATCATATGGTCCGAGATTTTTCGACGCAACGCGAGGTCTTTGAACGGATGACGGTGGCCTCGGTGTCCTTGGACGACCCGACGACGGCCGAACGCGAAATGGATCGGGCGTTCGCCGCATTGCTGCGATACCGGCGTCCGATCTACATCGAAATCCCACGTGATCTTGTCCACACGTCCTTGAACCATCCGCTGAAGCCGCTCTGTCTCAATGACGATCCAAGCGACCCGGCGGCCCTGGAGGAAGCCATGGGAGAGGTTCGGGCCATGCTGGCCTCGTCGAAACGGCCCGCCGTGTTAGCGGGAGCCGAAATCGGCCGCTTCGGTCTTCAGGATGATCTGATTCGGCTCGTCGAGCGCTTGAAAATCCCGATCGCCTCTACCTTGCTCGGCAAATCCGTCATCCGCGAAGACCACCCGCTGTATGTGGGGGTCTATGGTGGGCTCATCGCGCGGGATGAAGTCCAGCAGTTCATTAACGATTCCGATTGCCTCTTGATCCTCGGATCGATCTTGTCCGATTTGGAAGATCTCGACGCCAATTCTCCGCTGCGATCCGAGGGCCGCACCATCCATGCCACCGCCGATCATGTCAGCATCCGACACCATCGATATGACACCATCCGGTTTCAGGACTTCGTCCAGGCGCTTAGCACGCATGGCCTTTCGACCCAATCATCGCGACCGCTGCCCCCGCCACTCAACGTCGACGGATCGCGCCTCCCGCCGGACGGACGCATCACGTTGAAGGGACTCTTCCGCCATTTGGATCAGCAACTCGGACAGACGACGCTTATCATCGCGGACGTCGGAGAGTCGTTATTCGCGGCGGCCGATCTGCGCGTGCACCGCCGATTTGAATTTCTCTCACCCGCCTATTACACCTCCATGGGTTTCGCCGTTCCTGCGTCAGTCGGGGCCTCATTCGCAGATCCCGCACTGCGGCCCATTGTGCTGGTTGGCGACGGCGCATTTCAGATGACGGGATCGGAGCTTTCGACGGCCGTGCGCTACGGACAGACGCCCATTGTGATCGTGTTGAACAATCGGGGATATTCGACGGAACGTGAGATTCTCGAAGGGCCTTTCAACAATGTCCATAATTGGCACTATGAACGCATCTGCGATCTGATCGGCGGAGGCGTTGGAATGGTGATCCGAACCCAAAGGCAATTCGAGGATGCACTGGCGAAGGCCTTGGCGGACTCCAGCCAGCTGTATGTCCTGAATGTGCTGTTGGATCCGGCTGACCGCTCGCCTGGCATGATCCGGCTCGCCCATCGACTCGCCAAACGCCTCTCTACTGACCGGCCTTAGCGCTCCAGCATACCCTTCTTCCAGCATGGTGTAGGGGTGAAGGGTTTTCCCCTCACTTCTTCCCAAGGATCTGATCCAAACGTGTCAGTGAACACGTCTCTTTTGGGGAACGACCTAATGGCACGCAGCATGCACAGGAGGTGGGAACGTCGCATCATCCGCAATCCTTGATGGCGCGAGGTTGGCAATGGCAGGACTGGTGGACATCTCATTGACTGTGTCGGCGCACCCCATCCCGCCGAGCTCCGGAGAAGCTTTTATGCCGCAGTACGTTGTGTTCGCGGATCTCGACGGTTCGCTCCTGGATAGCGGAACCGCATCCTGGGAAGCCGCCGCGCCGGCGCTTCAAGCGCTTCGCGCCCACGGCATTCCGCTCGTGCTTGTGTCAAGCAAGACAAGAGCCGAACTCGAGCCCCTTCGTCGCCGCTTACAGCATCGAGATCCCTTCATCGTCGAAAATGGCGCCGCCGTATTCGTTCCGCAAGGGATGTTCAGTTTTCCGCTTGAGCGCGTGCGCACGAAATCATCGTACGACGTCATCGAATTGGGGATGCCCTATCATATGCTCCGGGATGTGCTCAAACAGATCGAAGATGCCGTGGAGACCCCGCTTTACGGTTTCGGGGATCTCTCGATAGATGAAATCATGCAGATCACCGGCGTGTCGCGTGCCGAGGCGGCGTTGGCCCGGATGCGTGAGTATGACGAACCGTTCCTGCTGGAAGGAGCGCAGCCATTGCTGGAAGAAGTCTGCAGGCAAATCGTGGCGCGAGGACTGCGTTGGACGAAAGCCGGCCACCTGTTTCATCTTACTGGAGACAACGATAAAGGAGAGGCCGCTGAATTGCTGATGCGCTGCTATCAGCGCGAACAACGGTTGCGGTTTCAGACGCGTTCGGTCGAAAGCGTCGGAATCGGCGACAGCATCAATGATGTTCCCCTGCTAGCGGTCGTTGACCATCCAATTCTTGTGCAAAAACTCGACGGATCTTTTGATTCGAGCGTCCTCTTGCCAAGGCTGGTTCGGACGCGAGGTATAGGAGCTGCCGGGTGGAACGACGCGGTGCTCAGACTGCTTGGACAGGTCGCAAATGGAATCGGCTTGGCGGGCTGACGAGGGAACCGGATTAGCTTTTTGGTGAGGAGCCCTTGGACGCAAATACCGTAGCGTCGCAAGCCACATATTTGATCTGTTTCATGGGCACGATGATCACTTCCTTCGCCGAATCCACCTCAAGCACTTCCATATCGTCGCTGATCGTATGCCTGATCGCATCTTTGATGACCAATTCTTGGTTATCGACGAACACAATCTTCACCCAATATTGCACGATATCCCTCCGCTTCGTTTAGCAACCCATTCCAAGCTCATGTGACCGCAGCGCGGCCGCCTCGACTGCCGCAATCAGCGCCGCTCGCAGGCCGCCTTGCTCCAACTCATGCAGGCCGGTGATCGACGTACCGCCGGGCGAGGCCACACGATCTTTCAGCACAGCCGGATGGACCTGAGACTCTATAACGAGACGTGCGGCGCCGGAAACCGTTTGTGCCGCAAGGAGGAGCGCCGTCTCCCGAGGGAGCCCCATCTTGACGCCGCCGTCCGCGAGCGCTTCGATCATCATGTACACATAGGCCGGCCCGCTTCCGCTCAATCCTGTCACGGCATCGAGCCATCGCTCATGCACCCTGACGACCCGCCCAATCGACTCGAACAATGCCAGGCTTGTCGCTCTATCCTGAGTGGATAAGCCTTCTTCGTAGGCTAGAGCCGTGATCCCTTCCCTGACAAGCGACGGCGTGTTGGGCATCGAACGGACAATTCGATGAACGCCGGACAACCCCCGGGCGATCCGTGCAATGGGATAGCCGGCCGCGACGGACACGATCAATGCGTCAGGTTGTACGGCCCCTGCAATCTCCACGAGTACGCCGTCCAAGATCTGCGGCTCGACGGCGAGGACCACAATGTCCGTCTCATGCGCCACCTGACGATTATTTCGAGTTGTGCTGATACCATAGGCCTGACGAAGATCGGTCAGGCGAGAATCCTCAATGTCGGAGGCGAGCAGGCCAGCGGCGGCGACCTGGCCGGCATGCAGCAGGCCTGCAATCAGCGCTTCCGCCATGTTTCCCGCCCCGATGAATCCGATCCGACGATCCGACAGCATGCGGGCGATTATACTGTCGGCCTTGAAAGCGCTTCAACGTGGATCTTGCCGATCTGATCGGCACTTCGGTAGAGTGATAGGCAGTCAGTATTTCTCATTATTGACTCATCATATTGATCATCCCCCGATGATGGGAGGCACTCATGAAGCAGATGGCGCTTTCCAGTTTCGCGCTCCTCGTCTTGTTTCTCTCACCCGTATTGGCCCGCCAGGAATCGTATACACCTGAGGAAAAGCAGAAGCTTGAAAAGATCGACAAGGTGCTGGTCGACGTGATCGCCCTTTCCGATAAGGCATCGACGGATGCGGGCCCCTTTCGGGAAGTGGTCACGAAGCGAATGCAGGAATTCGGCTACACGGTCGTGACTGATCCGGCTCAACCGCACGATGTGGTGTTCAATGTCAAATGCGAACAGCACAAGATTTGGGAAGGCACGACAAAGATGGGCAGCGATGCGGACCTCCCCGACTCCCCCTCACGGCTTTGGAAAGGTCCCGCCTGCCAGCTTTCCTACATCCTCGAAGGTAAGAAGATGCCGTGGCGAAAAGAGGTACGAACCGATTTTGCGGACGCGGCGCAGGCAGCCGACGCTGCGCATGCCGGCGATCCCTCGGAATACGCCATGAGCAAGCTGAAAGAACGGTTGGAAGATTATGACTTTCCCGCACTGATTACGGCCGAGTGGGGGCAGGAGGAACGGCTCTTTAAACTCTACGATGATCCCGCCACGCCGTCAGCGAGAAAGGTTCGGCTCATCGGACTGTTCGGGTATCTCTTTGAAGCCAAGGCCGTCCCCCGTCTGGTCACGGCCCTAAAGGGCGAGGACATCGAAATGGCCAAGGCCGCCGTGTTGGCGCTGGGAAACATTGGACAGAAGGACAGTGTTCCAGTCTTGATCGAGACGATGAAAAACGGAAAGCCGGAACTGCGGCCGTCGGCCGCGAAAGCACTGGGTGTGCTGGGAGCGTTGCACGGGGATTTCACGATCGTCGATCCTTTGCTGGAAACATTGAAGACGGACGACGTCGCCCTGAAAACTGAGGTGGCCTGGGCCTTGGGGAAATTGCCCGACCGGAAGGCCTACGAACCCCTGTATGCCTTACAGAAATCGCTGCATCACGTCCGCGGCGACGACGCCGATCCCAAAGTCGTCAAGCTCAAGGAAGCCGTCAACTGGAGCATCAAGCAAATCGATACGTGGGAGTATCTGCAATAGGACGACTGTGCTGTGATCACTCCTCGACCATTCGTACCTACGCCGACCGCCTGCCTCATCGGATGCATCATGTCGGCAATCACCTGGGCTCCTGACTCAGGCTACACGCAAACCGTCGGAGATGAAGCGGAGCTGGAGCGGCTGCGCGTCAAGGCGGAGGAAGCGGTCGCCAGCGACGACCCGGAGGGGGCTGCCATGGCGATGGGACGGGCGGCGCTGATGGCAAAGCGGCTCAGTCTGGTGAAGCGAGATGACAGTGCTTCAGTGCGTCTTTACCAGGGGGCGGAAGCTCTATTTCGCTCACAAGAGCACGGCTATCGAGCCATGTCGTTGTTTCGGCGGGCAGGCGGGCAATTGCCAGCATCATCAGGAGTCTGCGGCAGCCTCGCATTGGCCCAAGGCAGTGTGCAGCATGCCATCGCCGATTTGTCCGGCGACACCGCTCCCCCGGCGGCGTTGATCGAGCGGGCGAGACGCTGGCGGGAGACCGCCGACGACTGGGTTACGGTGGTGGCCGCAATGATTACCGACTACCAATGTCCGTAGCAGCCGGGCTAATCCTCCTCCGGGTTGATGATATGAAGACCCGCGGTCTTGCTGGCAGCCAGGAGCTGGGTATCGGCGCTCACTACCGTCAGTCGTAGCGGTTTCAGTTCCAGGGCGAGCGCCAGATGCAACACTTGCTGCGTTCGCAGGGCGGGATACTCCATCATGAGCTCTTTCGTGGAAAGATACGTGTGCATTGTCGGCACGATGAACTGAAACAGGCCTTCCGCCGATTCCCGCTCGAACTTGTGAATGACCGAGTAGCAATCATCTCTCGTCAACTCGCCTTGTTGGGCTCGGTTCGAGAATGCGGAATACAATTCGGTCACGGTCCAAGTGGGGAGAATCGCCACCTTCCCGCGCTTCACCATCAATTTGTTGACGATTCTGGTGCCGCGCTCCATGCTGTAGCGCTTGACGAGCGCGGTCGAGTCAAAATAGTAATACGGCATCGATCAGGCCCTCCCTTTCAGGATCACCGCGGCCAGGGGCCCCGGCATCTTCGAGAGCCGATCTTGAAGCTCATCCAACGGCACCTCCTCATAGCCTTCCCGCCTCAGCTTCTCCGCCAAATTCCCCGAGTTGAAGCTGGCCGTGTCGTTCTTCAACCGTTCATTCAATCGACGTTTCGCAAGCCGGCTCGGTACTCGCTGCTGAGTCGCCGTCAGTCCCCTACCGCGGCTCCGTGGTGCACGCCCCCCCTGTTTCAGTCTGCTCATGCCAGTACTCTCCCCCTTGAATGGTTAGTGAGTTGTCGTCGCAGGTTTTACTTTCACATTTTCACGTGGGCATCCCGCCGGACGGATCGCCTCGGTCGGTAGTTCCGTTTCTCCATAGACGTGAGCGGCAATGGCCTTGGCGACATCCATCGACAGGTCCTGCTGCATGACCCTAAGCACTTTCGCCGTCGCCTCGCGCTCGGACAAATGCCCTTCCTTTCCGCCTTTTGAAATGGCGCCGACAACCTGCTGGCCGGCCAGATCGACCACTTCGAAATCGCTACACCACCGCACATAGATGAACTGGGGATCGCGTACGTCGATGGGCCAGACGCGGACCATTCCGCGGATCAGCAGCTCAGGATCGACTTGCATTCCAGTGATCCCGGCATCTGGTCCTGCCGACAGCGTTGTCACACGCAAGCCCTCTCTGATCAATCCTTCACTCAAGGCTCGTTGCACCGGTTCGACATGATCGCCGGAGACCCTCACGGCAAGCACGAGGTTTGACGACAGAAACTCTTCGAGTTCCCGCGTCAAATCTTGAACCCGATACGCCGCCGCCGTGCCCTGCCCGCTGGCACGGATGACCCGAAGATCCGCATTGTACGTTTCCCGCATGACGAGGCTGCGGGCAGCCCGCCTGAGCGCGCGGACCTTCGCCAGCTTATCCGACGTGTGATGTGCTTCTTCGATATCGGACTGGATTGAGTGATCCAAATCATTCATACGCTCCATGAAGGCGGTTTCCGCTTGAGCGCGATGCATCCCCCCCAAGGCATAGTAGAGATTTTTTTTGGTATCGTACCAGCGGTCGACGATCTTCGCGTTCTCCAACACCTTGTCCGTGGAGACGCGCGTCAACTGATCGAGGCTCAGCCGCCGTTCATCATGGCTCGACCCCCGCTGCTCGACCACGAGGTACGACTCCCAATCCTTGGATTGCGCGGACACCTCCGCCTTGAAAATACGCGCCAACGCGGCATACGCGCGATCATCGGCGACAGCGCGGTTATCACCCTCGCCGACGCCGGTGAGGAATTGTGCGGGAGGGTACTCCAGGCTGGCCCCATCGATCCAAGCCGGCTTTGCCGGGCCCCACGAACACCCGGCCAACAGCATGAGGCCAAGAAGACAGACCCGCCGTCGGTATTGCACGAACTGCCCCGCTATCATTGCACCACCCGCTGAATCACGACCGCGGTTTCACCGGCATGCAGCGACAGTATTTTGCCTGAGCCGCCCTTGACGCCGGCCGCCGCGCCGACCCGGTAGGTCCCTGGCGACACCCATGCTCGGGCCAAATGAATTTCGTCGGGCAATGTCCGCCAGCTGCGCTTGTCGGATTCTTCGGAAGCCACTGCAAACCCTTTCGTCACGAGACCAACCGCAAGTCCCACCAACGGGCCGAGATCCCCTCCAACTGCTTGCTGACTGCCGCGCGTCGCGCCTTCGGCGACGCCGTATTTGAATGCCGCTCGCGCCACCGCCTTGACCGCAATCCCTGCCATCCGCTCCGAGAGGGCCTTGTCTGCCAACGCCGTGAAATTCTGCGCCAGCTCGGTCCGCACGACGACCGGAGGGCCTTGCTCCGGCATCAGGTCGATCGTGTCGACCGGCACCTGCGTCTTTTGTGGGACGATCTTCGGCAGAGCCACGCGCACCACCCGGCCGTTCAGACCATACAGCACACTGTCGGCGGCACGCTGTTGCTGATGGTTCCCTGACGATAATCCCCGATTGACGAGCACCAATGCGAGCGCATCCGTACTGACCGGCAGGTCAAGAAACTGGTCCTCCTTGCGCGGCGCGCGCCCATTATAGCTGATCACAAGCACTTGGGCGAGTTGTTGCTGCTCCTCCATCCTCTTCCAAGGCGTACCCGGAAAGCGTTCCTGATATTCCGTCAATTCCTGACTGAGGTGCAGCGCATCGGCCGTCCGCAGAAGATCGGCACGCAATTGCGTGGGCACCCCCGTTCGCGACCAGGCGCGCGACGCATCAAACGTCTCGTAGGCTTTGCGATATGCAATAAACGCATTGTTGACGTCTCCAGCGCTCTCGTACATGATGCCGCTGAGATAGCGCGCGAATCCGTCATCGCGGTACGCCGCCTTGTCCTTGGTCCGATCCGCGAGCACATTCAGACGGTGGTCGATACGCCGCGCTTCGACCAGCGCATCCTGCCAGCGGTCCATTGAGGCGTAGTTCAAGGCCTTGAGCACGTTGATCATGACCTGCTCGTAGGGCTCCCCTTCAAAGGGGAGACTATTGTCGTTCGTCATGAAGGCGAAAGATTCCGTGCGAATACTGCGGGTGTACAGCCGGTCGATTTCCTCTTCCGCTTTCTCCAGCACCTCGTTGCTGAGCTGATATTCACCCGCGAGTTGCAGCGTCATGCCGCGATCCATTCCATAGAGGACACGGCTCTTTGCCCCATATTCTTCCTCCGCCTTCAAGATGATGGCATCAGCCTGGCGGTAGTCGTTTGCAAGGAGACTTTTATCGACGAGAAGATAGTGGGCACCTGAGGATCCACAGCCGCCTAGGATCAGCAGGAGCATCGCTGTGGCGAATGCTTGCGTGCAAAAACAGACGCCCCACCGTGCCGAAGCAGAAGCAGTGGGGCGTGGAGCAAAAGGCTTCACCGGAGGGGGTGGAGCTTAAAAAATGGTGCGTTTCTTTTCGATGACTTTCTTGATCTTTTTTTGGCCGAACCACACCTTGGCGTTACTTTCGAGATCGACCATCTGTAAATCGATCTGATAGAACATGGCCTTGGTTCCGTCGGCCTCATCCAGAATCGTCGCAATCGTGCCCTTCATCATATAGTCGGCGCCGATCTCTTTGCCCGGAGCCTTCTGAGTATCCTCTCGCGCATACATGGCCTGTTCTTTGCGTTCGGTCCGCACCTCGTCGCGCTCGGTTTTGCCTGCCACGAACGTCACCTTTTGGGAATTGGTCAGCTCGCGCTCTAAATCCGTCACAAACGTCTGGACGTTGATGTGCTCATGGCTGTTGTTCAGCACCGTACCAACTACCACCACGGGCTGACGGCGATTCGATTGACTGAAATTGTTCAACCACGGAAACTCGAGCGCCTCCCGGACCATCGACTCGGCAACCATGCGTGAGTCGGTGTCGTTCCACCGGCCGCTCAAATCGGTCACCACACCGGCATCCACACGGGTGACTTTCGTTTCCGCCCCGCACCCTGGGAGTCCGGCCAGCGCAACGGCCAGCACGACGACTCGGCCGTATGTCATCGGATGGTTCATCACCGGCTCCTTTATGCGTGGTTACCGGTTTGCCCGTTTGTCTTCTTCTTTTTCGAGGCGCTCGAAGAGCTTATCGGCGTTCTTGCGGACGAAATCGCGCACTTGGGCGTTGAGTTCCTTGGCCTGCTCGAGATTGTTCTTCATCTCTTCGAGATTCAACTTTGTCAAGACGTAGTATGTGTTGGTCTTATCGTCTTTGTATCGTTCGATTGGCCTAACGCCGCTGAGCGTGGTCGTCGTCACTGTTTTGATGGCGCGTTCGACGTTTTGTTCTTCGGTATTTCTGGTGAAATCCCCGGCGGTAGTGGAGGCGGCGTAATCTCGCATCAAATAGCCGGTGTAGGTTTCGAAGGTCTTGGCAATTTCGGCCCGGGCCCGGTTCTCCGCCGTGTCCCACGCGAGCGGCTCATTTTTGACGCCGGTCACGGACCCGACACCATAGAATGCTTTTGTGTCTTTATCGTTGTATGCGCCCGAACCTTGCTTTACCCATTTCGGAGGACCGCCGCATGCAGCGAGTGCGAGCAACAGAATGAGGGCCATGCCACCATAGGTCAGATTCGAAAAAATCCCTCGTGGCTGATTCATGCGACGTCCTCCTTGAAAGTGATCATGGATACATACCAAACTTGCCTCAAATGGTCGAGAAATTAGCGAAATCATGCTAACATGCACCCCTCACCCAGTCAACGCAATCGACGCTCTGCAAGGGCGTTCATCCGATCGAGGAGGAAGCAATTCGTGGCTGATGTGCAGATCGACGATGGGATCATCCGGATCGTCAACCTCGACGTACAGGACCCGAAAGCCGCGGCAGCGCTGGCGGAATACCCGCAAGTCCGCTGGGCCGAAATTACGAGGCGGGCGCTGAAAATCGGGCTTGGGTACCTAAAGGGAGGGGGAAAAGACTAAGGGTTCCCCGGCGGGCGAGGCGTTTGGGCGGCACGGCCTTGGGCAACCACTTCTCGGGCACGGCTATGGGTCCCACCCAGCTCAAGATAGCGCTCGAACGCCTCAACCGCTTTCGGCTGGTCTTGCAAGCGATCCGCATACAACGACCCGAGCGTGAAATAGACGTCCACATAGCTCGGACTCGTCGCCAGTGCCGTACGCAACGCTTTTTCGGCTTCCGCATACTGCCCACGTTTCTCATAAATCAATCCGAGCGTGTAGTACGAATCCGGATTGTTCGGCGCATATTGGACCGCGAGCTTCGCAGCCGCGAGCGCATCTTCAAGATCAGGCACCACCTCGAGCCGCACGTAACTCTTGAGGACATAGGCATCGCCGAACGTCGGATCGTACTCGAGCGCCTTGTTCAGTCGCTCCAATGCTTCGTCTTGCGATCTTCCGCTCTGTAAAAGCGCGAACGCCTGCTCATACTGCATCTTGGCGGCAGCCTGACGTTCAGCCGGATTTTGCGGCTCACCGCCAAGGCGGAACGCCGCCTTGCGGCCTTCGATCATAATCGTATCGCCATCGCCTTCGAGTTGAGCAAACACGGGGTGTTGGCTGTTCTTGGTTTGAGCCGATACCTGTTGACTCACATACCGTCCCAGTTCGGATGCCATAAGCCAGCCGTTCTTGTCGAGGTCGGCTTCGCCCGAGAGGGCTTCGACCAGCGCCTGCACGAACAGGCTATGGTCCTGTGTCCTGCTGACGGCTTCTCCCTTATCGGCCGCCGTCAACACTTGCACGGCACGCTTCTCGGTATCCTCTTCGGGTGCCGTTCGCCCTTCGAGCGAAAGTGCTTGCGACGCGCTAATCTCCCAGCCCCGAACCGCAGTATCAAACAAGAACAACGTGTGTTTCGAAGCGCTCCGGTGACTGAATTCTTTCAGCTGCTCGAAGGTGATGGCTTTAGACACGTTGCCGGGTTGCGCGTCCCAGGGCACGAGATAGCCAAGATCCTTGCCCGACGCACTTTGCGTGATTCCGGCGTGACCAGCGAAATAGATGACGAGGCGGTCCTGCCGGCCGACCTTACGGGGCAGAAAATCGACGAGCGTTTGCTGGAGCCGACGGGAGCTGGCATCCTTATCGTAGAGCTCAACCACCTCCTCGAAGCCCAATTTGTGCAGAGCCTGTGCGACGACCTTCGCATCCTCGACGACGCCGGGAATCTTCGGCGCGAGCAAATAGTTTTCGATTCCGATGACCACACCCCAGGACTTGTAGTAGAGGCCCTCCGGCTTACCAATCTGGGCTTGGACCGGCGTGAATCCGAAACCGACGCCGACGAGGACTGCAAGCAGGTGTGATTTGAACAGCACAGGTAAGGACGGGAGTTTCATGATCGGCGATTGAGTGATTTCTCTATCGATTCAGCCTACTCTGGCATAGAACAGCTGTCAACCACGAGCCCTAGGGAATTGCATCGGCGGCCGTACCATTGTATGGTTGCGCCGCTGTCGCCGCTTTACGATAATGTCGGAATACCGGCATGCGTCTGCTTTCGAGATCGGCACAACGTTGAAGTCTGGTGTGACGTGACAGAAAACATCGAAACTCTGCTGAAAGAAAGCCGCCTCTACAGGCCTACGGCCCGGACCATGGCCGCGGCCTACGTGAAGGATTACGAATCCGAATACAAGAAATCGATCGCCGATCCCGAAGCCTTTTGGAGCGGGATGGCCAAGGAACTCCATTGGTTCTCTCCATGGACGAAAGTCCTGGACTGGAATTATCCATGGGCGAAATGGTTCGTCGGCGCCACCTGCAACATCGCCTACAACTGTCTCGACCGGCATGTCGCCACCTGGCGCAAAAATAAAGCAGCGCTGATTTGGGTCGGCGAACACGATCAGGAACGGATCTTCACATACGGGGAACTCTCTCGACAGGTCAATCGCTGCGCGAACGCCCTGAAAAGACTCGGGCTCGCGAAAGGCGACCGCGTCACGATCTATCTTCCCAAAATCCCCGAACAGGTCATTGCCATGCTGGCCTGCGCCCGTCTCGGCGTGATCCATAGTGTGGTGTATTCCGGTTTCAGTGCGCCGGCCCTGGCAAACCGCATCAATGATGCAGAGTCCCGACTGGTCATCACCGCCGATGTTGGATTCGACCGCAGCAAAATTATCAATCTCAAACCGATCGTCGATGAGGCGCTGAAACAGTGCCCCAGTGTGGAACATGTGGTGGTGGTCAGGCGACAGGAATCTAGTCCCCGTCCCGCTCCGCCAAGAGAATTCGACTGGACGGAGTGGGTCAAACAGGAGAAATCGGTTTGCGAGGCTGAACCGCTCGATGCTGAAACGCCGCTGTATATCCTTTATACATCAGGCACCACAGGCAAACCGAAAGGCGTCGTGCACGTGCATGGCGGCTATATGGTCGGCACTTACACCACGACCAAGTATGTGTTCGACCTCAAAGACGACGATGTGTATTTTTGCGTTGCCGACCCCGGCTGGGTCACGGGCCATAGCTACATCGTCTACGGGCCGCTCCTTAACGGGGCCACCGTCCTCACGGCCGAAGGCAAGCCGGACTATCCGAATCCGGGGCGCTGGTGGGATCTCATCGAACGCTACGGCGTATCGATTTTCTACACAACGCCGACGGCGATTCGTCTTCTGATGCGGCATGGCGAAGAGTGGCCGAAAAAATACGACCTCTCCAGTTTGCGAATCCTTGGCAGCGTCGGCGAGCCGATCAATCCGGAAGCCTGGGAATGGTTTCATCGCGCCGCGGGCGGTGACAAGCCCATCATGGATACGTGGTGGCAAACGGAGACAGGTTCAATTCTCGTGACACCACTGCCCAGCGTCCCGCTGAAACCGGGCTCGGCCACCAGACCCTTCCTGGGCATCGAAGCAGATGTGGTGGACCGAGCGGGAAATCCGCTTCCGGTCAACCAAGGCGGTTTCGCTGTGATCAAGAAACCCTGGCCATCCATGATGCGCACGATCTACAAGGATCCGGATCGCTACAAAAGCTATTGGACCACGATTCCAAACTGTTATACGGCCGGAGATGTGTGCCATAAAGATGCCGATGGATATATGTGGTTCATGGGCCGGGCGGACGACGTGATCAAGGTTGCGGGCAATCGCTTGGGAACGGCCGAAGTGGAAAGCGCACTTGTGAGCCATCAGGCGGTGGCCGAAGCCGCCGTCATCGGCAAGCCGCACAAGACCGTTGGCGAAACAATCAAGGCCTTCGTCATCTTGAAGCAAGGGCACGCGGCCACGCCCGCGCTCATCCAGTCGATCAAGGATCAGGTCCAACACGAGCTCGGAAAAATCGCCGTGCCTTCGGAACTCGACATCGTCACCTCGCTACCAAAAACACGCTCTGGAAAGATCATGCGTCGGGTCCTCAAGGCCAAAGAACTCGGACAGGATCCTGGAGACATTTCAACCATCGAAGAATAGGGCACGGTCTCACATTTTGCTAAGGAGGCAGGCATGGTGAAACGAACGGGTCGTACGACGATGATAGGGCTGGGTATCATCGCTCTCCTGCTCGCAACTGATTACTCCGGATTCGCCAGTGCCGCCGACAAGGACAAACCTGCCAGTAAACCCAAGGCGTCGGCTGAAACGAAGGCGCCGAAGGCAAAATCAAACAAGCCGACATTTCAGACAGCCGAGAAGGCGGCCAAGGCTAAAGCCTGCTTCGGTGAAGCACCGAAAATCGAGAAGCTCACGCCGGATGAGGGGAAAACCGGGGACACGGTCACCATTAAAGGCATGAAGTTCGGTTCGGCCGACTGTTTGCGCGGCGTGTCTTTTGGTCCAGGCCATGCGGCCGACTTCAAGATGAAAAACGAAACTACCATCACGGCCACCGTGCCGAAAGGCGGACGAAAGGGGCTGGCAATCGTCACCGTGACCACGGCATCGGGGGAGGATTCAAAACCGTTTCTGATCAAGTAACCGCCTGGTCTCGGAACGCCGTTAAATGGTCATGAGAAAACCGGGTGAGCCCATTTATCTTAGACGGCACATGATCGCTCTCGCGGTCGCAGTTCTGCTGCCCGTCGTGGCCTTACAACTGTATAAGATCTTCGTGGGGCGGATCAGTTTTACCGTGCAAATGGGGCTGGCAGTCGGCATCGCAGTGATCGCCGGATTCGCCCTGTACTTCGCGTACAGGTCCACAGCGCGCAATCAGCCCTGACCGCCACGACGGCTTTCGGCGGCTTCCTTCAATGTTCGGAACGTGATCGAATACCGCAATGTTTTTGCCGGGGGGATGGAATGCTGCCAGGCGAAGCGGGCGGCACCGCCCAACACATAGACGGACCGGGGACTCAGTTCCACTTCAGCCGCGTGACGCTTGCCGCCTGCCGTGCGCTGAAAGCGCATCCGACAGGCGCCTGCAAGCGACACTCCCAAGATCGCCGGTCCAAACATCGGCGCGTCTCGATGCCATCCGATACCGGCGCCAGGTTCATAGCGCGTCACTAGCACTTCCTGGAGACTTTCCTGCGCGACCCTCATCACGCCGGCGGCCCGGATTCGCAAAGGCAACACCCATGCTGGGATAGGATCCGTCGGTGCAATCGTCCAAGAGTCGTATCCATAGTCCCATCCGAAATGCACGACCTTCCGCTTGGCGATGAGGCCATGCATCCGAACCTCCGAGAACGGTAACCGCGCAATCTGCGTCAGCAGATATTGTTCGTCTTCGGCGGTGATCCAGTCGGGCCAGTACTGGAACCCTTCGGGAAGGCTTACTGGAATCGAACGAATCCGCATGCCTCATTCTAACGACCCGGAATGCATCGGCGGAAGCGGATGAGATGGCGCAGGTGCTCGATCAGATCAAACCCCGTTTCTTGAGATAATCGTTGTCGATGACCGGAGTCGGCTTCGGCAACTGGCCCCTCTGATGGAGTAGCCGCTCGACAAACTTGCCGATGAGGTCGGATTCCAGATTGACCTGATCATCGACCTGCTTCAGACCGAGAGTGGTGACGGCCGCGGTGTGGGGAATGACGGCGACGCTGAATGAACGATCGGTCACGTCATTGATCGTAAGGCTGATGCCGTCGACCGTAACCGAACCTTTGTGAATACAGTAACGCAGCACTTCAGAGGGCGCTTCGATGGCAAAGATCACCGCATTGCCCTCCTGACGGCGATCGCGAATGCGGCCAACGCCATCGACGTGACCCGCGACCAGGTGCCCGCCGATCCGCTCATTGAGTTTCATCGCTCGCTCGAGATTGACGGGAACCCCGCCGGTCAGCATGCCGAGCGTCGTGACCGACAACGTCTCTGGCGACACCTCGACCACAAAGGACTGGTCGCTCTTCGCGACGACCGTCAGACAGGTGCCGTTGATGCTGATACTGTCCCCTCTCTTAAGATCAGCCAGTACCGTCGAAGCCAGGATGGTCATGCGGGTGCCGCCGAGCGTCGGTTCTACCGACGTGACGGCGCCCATTTCTTCCACGATACCGGTGAACATCAGTCTTTCCTGAAGATAATCTGTCTCACGACATACACGAAGAGGACGATCAGAACGAGGACGCCCAGGGAGGCCAGCACGCCGATGACAATGTTTTCAGTGGCCATCTCTTGCATGGCCGCCCATTATAGCATCGGGATTTGCATTCCTCATGGTCAGCCAAAAGACGCCTGCCGCGGCCGCTTGCAGAACGGCGATGATGCCGAACGCGCCCGCGTAGCTCATGTTCGCAATCAGCACGCCCGCGAGGAGCGGCCCGCTTGCATGGCCGATGTCTCCGATGGTCCCCTGCATGCCCATCCCAGCTCCCAAGGTCTTGAATTCTGAACTGTCCGCCACAAACGCCGAAGATGACGACGTGACGACCGCCTCGCCGAATCCGAATCCCGCCGAGAGGATTAACAGGACGGCAAAGCTCGCGACATGCGGAATTGCGACGAACGTCACCGCGCATATCAGCAATCCCAACATAATCAAAGGCTGTCGTCCGAGGCGGTCCGAGACCCGTCCCATAATCGGTTTCGACAAGAAGGAGGTCAGCGATTGGACCGTGAACAGGAGGCCCACCTCCCCCGCATGCAGACCGACCGAAACACCGTAGAGGGGCAGAAATGCCATGAGCACTTTGCGGTTCCGAGCGACGATGCTGAAGCCCTTCCACATTTCCGCCCACACCGAGGCCAGACCTTTTTCATGGACGCGCGGCGGCGGTGGCGACAGATGCAGACTAAAGAACAGCACAATCGCGATGCAGCCGAACAGCGCTGCCGTGACGAAGGCCGAGGAAAACCCAGCTGCGAAGGCTAGGTACCCTCCGATGAACGGGCCGAGCAGCGCACCGGATTGTGTGCAGGCCGTGTAAGTGCCAAGCGCGGCCCCTCGACGCTCGCGATACAACTCCGCGACCGTCGCGAGCGCACTGGGCGCAAAGATGGCCGTAGCCAGCCCGTGAAACAGGCGCAGCAGCGTCAGCACGTTCAAATCCGAGATAAACGGGTAAAAAAACGGCGGAACTCCGAACGCGACGACACCGATACGAAGGAGCATGCGTCGGCCGTAAATATCCGAAAGTGCCCCGGAGGGAAGCTTTAGAAAGACGCCGGTCAGAGTCGAGACGGACACGATGACGCCGATCCGTTCAGGACTTGCGCCCAACGATTCCGCAAACAGTGCCAGAACCGGCATCCTGACCATGTTGTAGCTGATGAAGCAAAATACACCGATCGTGCAGAGGACGGTAAAGCTGCGCGCAGTGTTCATGGCGTGGCATGTCCTGAGCGGCCGCGTTGGGGTGGGCTCGTGCTTAAGGCCTTCTTGAGGAAGGCGACCTCCTCGTCAGTTAATGGCGGAGGATCCATCGCCTCGAACAGCACGCGCTCTGGCCGTTGGCGCATTTCGACTCCCAATCGGTTCACCACCTCAAGGCCTCTCGCCAGTTTGCGGTTCACCGTCGCGCCGATGAGGGGGCGGAGCAGCGTCGCCAGGCCCGACAAGAAGCGGTTGTCCACCATTGTATAGGCCACCAGGGTGTTCTGCATGGCTTCCAACCCGCCCGCCTCCTTAACGGCGGTCACACGGAGAAAGACCACCGCTTTGCCGCTCACATTCGGAAGCAGGCGACTTCGATGCGTGCCCTCGAGGTAATAAATCCGTGTCGTGGAATCATGATAGATGAGGTGCACCATCCCCTCACTTCCCTCGCCATCATTGCCCCACCATCGGTCAGGCCCTCGCGCTTCGGCCTTGTACTCGGCCAGGTCGAGGCGGTTGATCAGCGCCGCCGCCACGGGGGGACGGTCAAGGAGGTAAAAATACATCGTCTCATCCATTGCGGTCTTTAGAGGCCCGAGGCTGGTCGCAGTCGTGTAGCGCTCGATGACGACTTTCACTCGGCACGCCCAGTCTTCCTCGAGGTGCTGTACAGGAAACGCGATTCCGGCGTGCACGGACGGAACCGTGCAGGGATTTGCCTCGGCCTCTGTGAAGCATCCATGGATGGCCAACGCCAACATGGCTCCGAAGAGACACGACCGGACAGTCGCAACCATCCAATCCTTGACCTTCATGAGACCGATTTCGGAACCATCACGGCGACATGAAAGGGGAACAACTGCCGAGGATCCTGCCGGAGCCGCGCCTGCCGCAGCAGCGTCTCCAACGAAGGGGGCACGGTGCCTTCGAACGAGATCCGGCCGTTCGTTACGATCGTCACCGGTTTAGCCGGATCGATGAGACGATCGTTCAAAAAGAGCGTGTAGCGTTGAATTCGTTCCGTGTGGACTTCGATCCGATTCGAGACGATGGTCGCTTCAAGCCTGGCGTACTCCCGACCTGCGATCCGTTCGTCCCGCTTGTCGACCAGATCTTCAGAAAAAGAGGCGATCGGATCGGTAACATCCAGCCGCACCCAATTGAAGGGCTGGAAGCGGCTCGCTTCACGCACGAGCGTCAGCGTGGTCGGCAACGGATCGCGCCGCTGCGCGGTAAACCATGAAACCAAGGCCGGCAATTCTTCTCTTGGGAAGTAATGCCCACCTGCCACCGGATGCTCGCCTTGATGCTCACGATACACATGTGCGTACCCCAATCCTGTCAATTCTCGTGCGATCGACCGGCTAAGCTCCACCGGCATGACTTGATCCTTGGCGCCATGAATGATGTACGAGGGAGTATTGCGGAGATTAGCCAGAAAGGGCATCAACACGTTGTCTAACCCTCCGGCCATGGGCGCGAGTCCCGCAAAGAGCGGCGCATGATGCATGCCGATCAGCCACGCGCCGATCCCGCCGTTGGACATACCGGTGAGAAAGATGCGGTCCGGATCGACATGATAGCGTTGCCTGACCTGTCGGATTGTCGCGAGCACCAACTCCTCCGCCCGGCGTGTGAACCAGGCTCCTGCCGGATAAGTTGGGCAGGCCAAAATGTAGTCCTCGCCTAGACGAGCCTGCCAGCGTTCCAGATAAGCGTCGCCGGTGAATCCGGCCCCGTGCAGACAGATGATGAGGGCATACCCTTTTGAGGGTTGGTAGGTGAGCGGAATCGACAGCGCAAGTCCGTACGTCTGTCCCTGCACCTGTATTCGTTCATCGGGCAGCGTCCCAATCGGTCGATTCTCGTAGCTGCGCTCAGTTTCAATGATCCGAGTGATCCGCTCAATGGACACGTCGGGATGTTGCTGGATCGCCTGCAAGAGTCGTTCGGCCTCGGTGCTGTCCGCCGAGTCCAGATATTGAAAGGTCAGCTTCTGCAGACGCTCGGAGCTAGCCACCGTTTGCGCGAGGGAAGCACCGTTGGCACACCAGGCGATGGCGGAAAGGAGGAGGGCGACGTGCCAGCCACTCACAGGTCACCTTCCACAACCAAATCGCCTCCGAGCGATCTCGTGTGCACATGCTTCAACTTCAACGCCGACGTCAAACGCCCTGGGCTATTGCCGCCGATCATGCCCTTGGCATCGTTTCCACCCAAGAGTGATGGCGCCACATACAGGCGAACCCGTTGGACGAGCTTGGCCCTAAGCATGGCGGCGTTGATTTCACTGCCCCCTTCCACCAACAAAGATGTCACCCCCCGCCTCCCGAGTTCGCGCAGAAGCACTGGCAACGAGACACGGCCGCTGACGTGCGCGACCGTGAGCACTTCGACACCCCGTCGTTGGAGCGCACGCCGCCGGGCAGCCGGAGCTGACCCTGTGGTTGCAATCAAGGTTCTTGCGCCATCGGCCCGGCGAAGAATTCTTGCATTGAGTGGTGTTCGCAGTCGACTGTCGACTACGACTCGAAGCGGCTGCTTCTTGGCCAATCGCTTGAGTCGCTTGCCGACTCGCGCTGTGAGCGATGGATCGTCAGAGAGTACCGTCCCGACGCCGACCAGGACCGCATCGGCCTCGGCACGGAGCTGATGGACTTCACGTCGAGACGGCTCGCTTGTAATCCACCTCGCCTCGCCTGCGGAAGTCGCGATCTGACCATCGAGAGTCATGCCCGCCTTCAAGAGCACAAACGGACGTTTCGTTCTTACCCAATGGCGATATGCGTGGTTCAACGCTTCAGCTTCGCGACGTGCCACTCCAACCGTCAGTGACACTCCGCCTCGCCGTAATGCCGCGACTCCCCGGCCATTCACCAGCGGATTCGGATCCCGTTGAGCAATCACGACGCGCCTGATCCCTGAACCAACAATGGCCGGCACGCAGGGTGCCGTCCGTTTCTTCAGGTGACAACAGGGCTCAAGGGTGACGTAGAGCGTCCCTCCTCGAGCGGAGGCCTTCGCTTGCCTGAGCGCCAGCACTTCTGCATGGGGAAAGCCAGGGCGGAGATGGTATCCGCGGCCGACGACCCGCCCGCGATTGATCACGAGGGCTCCCACCATTGGATTGGGGCTCGTCGTTCCGCGTCCTTTCGCCGCGAGGCGAAGGGCCGCTTTCATGTAATGGAGATCCTGTGGCTCGTTCGCCCGCATCATTCCAGGGGTCGCCACACAATCGGGGAGGCAACGCGTACCGAGGTAGAGCCGAATCCTCCTGCAGTGACCCCATGAAAGCCTGGCGCCACTGGAGGCCCGTTCACCCTCCGACCGGAACGGTTACCGCTTCCGGCGTGCCTTGACAGAACTGCGACGGCCGGCCTGAGCAACTGCCGCCGCCTTGGCAGCTTTCTTCGACCCTCCGTTGGCCAGCGCGGCATGCGCAGCCGCTAGCCGTGCAATGGCCACGCGATAGGGGGAACAGCTCACGTAATCGAGACCAAGTTGGTGACAGAATTCTACGGAACTGGGATCGCCGCCATGTTCGCCGCAGATGCCGAGCTTGATGCCCGGCCGCGTTTTCCGCCCGCCGGCGATGGCCTGCTTCATCAGCAAGCCGACCCCTTCGCGATCGAGTACAGTGAATGGATCGGAGTCCATGAGGTTGGCCGTCTTATAATGATCGATGAATTTGGCGGCATCATCGCGTGAGAATCCAAAAGTCGTCTGCGTCAGGTCGTTGGTGCCGAAGGAAAAAAATTCGGCCTCTTCGGCGATGCGGTCCGCCGTCACGGCCGCCCGCGGCAATTCGATCATCGTCCCGATCAGATATGATAGCTTCACATTGTGACGCTTCATCGTCTCCTGTGCGACCTCGCGGACGAGATCCTTTTGCGATTTCATCTCCGAAACCATTCCGACCAGGGGAATCATGATCTCGGGTACGATTTTCTTGCCTTCCTTGGCAAGTTCACAGGCCGCCTCCACGACCGCCCGTGCCTGCATGCGCGTAATCTCGGGCATGGTGATGCCCAACCGGCAGCCGCGCAGACCCAGCATCGGATTGAATTCGTGCAGTTCCTCGACCCGAGCGAGCAACCGGCGTTTTTCTTCCAGCATGGCGCTGTCGTGGCTCGTCAGTTCCAATCGAGCGATTTCAACCATCAACTCTTCGCGCTTGGGCAAGAATTCATGCAACGGCGGATCGAGCAACCGGATCGTCACGGGAAAACCTTCCATTTGCCGGTAGAGACCGATGAAATCCTCCTTCTGGAGCGGCAGCAGCTGATCCAGATATTTTTCACGCTCTTCTTTCGTACGGGCGAGAATCATCTTCTGCATGATGGGAATCCGGTCCTCGGCAAAGAACATGTGTTCTGTGCGGCAGAGCCCGATCCC
>Ga0310810_10001399_pt1 | contig 25278 bp, 20 predicted proteins | sample NCmetagenome_FD_207641 | JGI IMG/M metagenome (GOLD analysis project Ga0310810, IMG submission 207641) | Soil microbial communities from experimental microcosm in Duke University, North Carolina, United States - NC | ecosystem: Engineered > Artificial ecosystem > Soil microcosm > Unclassified ...
ACGACCCGCTCACCGCCGCCTGGGACGCGGACGGCAACGGCATCCCCTACATCGAGGTGGGCAGCGACCAGTCCATGGTCCACATCTCCTACTGGGGCTACCCGAACGAGAGCGACCCCGGTCCGTTCCCCATCCCCTGGGACGCCCAGCCGGACCCCTCCCTGGACCACCACGTCATCGTCGTCGACCGCGAGCGGGGCTTCCTCTACGAGCTCTTCCAGGGGTCACGGAACTCCGATGGTTCCTGGGACGCCTCCAACGGGGCGAAGTGGGACCTCTGGTCCAACCACTCCCGGCCCCTCCGCTGGACCTCCGCCGACGCCGCCGGCCTCCCCATCTTCCCGGGCCTGGTCCGCTGGAACGAGGTCGACTCGGGGTACATCGCCCACGCCCTCCGGTTCGTGGTGGGACACAGCCAGAAGGGGTTCGTCTGGCCTGCGACCCACGCCGCCGGAACGTGCGCGATGGGCTCGAATTGCCCCCCGATGGGGCTGCGCGTCCGGCTGAAGAGCGACGTCGACATCTCCGGGTTCAGCTGGCGGATGCAGGTCATCCTCCGGGCGCTCAAGCAGTACGGGATGTTCGTCGCCGACAATGGCGGCGGGACGAGCTTCTGGCTCTCCGGGGCACCCGACTCCCGCTTCTCCAACGCGGAGACCCGGTCCCTCCGGGCCATCACCGGACGCGACTTCGAGGTGGTGAAGCACGGGCCGATCAGCCCCCAGTGACGGGGGCGCGTCACAGCGGAGACCAGCTGGGTTGAGCGCGAGGATCGGCCGCGAGAGCCAGCGAGGACTCAACTCGGCTGGTTTCCGCTGTCGGGCCACCCGAACCCCACCTCGGGATAGAGGGCGTCCGCGATCCGGAGCAGCCGCGTGTCCAGCCGGCGCGCCCCCAGCGACTGGTAGAAGCCGTGCGCCCGGGTGTTCGCCTCCAGCGCCCAGACCAGCACCGGCGTGAGCCGCTTGGCCGCCAGCCAGTCCATCGCCGCCTGCACCAGGGCCGTCCCATGGCCGCGGCCCTGCTCGGCCGGATGGATGTAGATGGCCTCCACCTCGCCACGGTACCCGCCCGGGTCGCCGCGCGATGGACCCGAGGTGCAGAAGCCCACGATGCCCGGCCCATCATCGACCACGTGGGTCACCCGGCGGCGGTCCGCCACCACCGCGCGCCAGCTCTCCGCACTCCGCTCCACGTCGAGCCCGTCCAGGAACGCGTCGGGCAGGATGCCCCGGTACGTCTGCTGCCAGGTGAGCACCTGGACCCGGGCGATCCCCTGAGCATCCCCGGACGTGGCCGGCCGGATGTGGGAGGCGAGCGCCCTCACGCACTCTTCCGTTCGTCGGCCGCGTCGCGGGCGAACAGCGATTCGAGCTCCCGCCGGGACCGCTCGGCGATCTCCAGGAGCTTCTTCTCGTCCCGCTGGTACCGGAACGACTCCTGGAGGATGCGCTCGTCGTGCTCACGGAAGCGGTCCAGCGTGGACCGCGCCTCCGAGTAGCTGTAGCCCAGCTCCTGAAGCACGTCGCCCGAGATCTCGAGGCTGGAGAGGAAGGTCTCCCGCATCACGTGGGTGATGCCCAGCTCGAGCAGCTGGTAGGCGTGTGCCCGGTTCCGGGCCCGGGCGAAGACCACCAGGTGAGGGAAGTGCTCCTGCACCTCCTGGGCGGTGCGGACCGAGGCCTGCACGTCGTCGATGGCCAGGACGAACACCTGCGCCTTGTCCGCGCCGGCCGCGCGCAGCAGGTCGAGGCGCGAGGCGTCTCCGTAGAAGACCTTGTTCCCGAAGCGCTTCAGGAAGTCGATCTGGGCGGGGTCCGCATCCATCGCGGTGAAGGGGATGCCCCGGGCCCGCAGGACCCGGCCGACGATCTGCCCGAATCGCCCGAAGCCCGCGATGATGACCGGGGTCTCCTGCTCCACGCTGCGATCATACGGCCGGTCGTCCCGCCTGCGGAGCCGGGGCGCCAGCAGCCGGTCGTGGGCCACGATCAGCAGGGGAGTCAGCGCCATCGACACGCTCACCACCAGCACCAGGATGTCCCGGAGAGACCCGGCGAGGATGCCGTAGGTCACGGCGAGGCCGAACAGCACGAAGGCGAACTCGCCCCCCTGCCCGAGGAAGACCCCGAGCTCCCAGGCGGGCGGCCAGGCTCCGAAGACGCGCCGGCCGAGCGGGCCGATGGTCAGGATCTTGAGGGCGGTCATGCCCAGGACCAGCCCGCCGACGACCAGCGGCCGGTGAACGAGGAGCTCGAGGGCGACCGACATGCCCACCGAGACGAAGAACAGCCCCATGAGCAGCCCCCGGAAGGGCTCGATGTCCGCCTCCAGCTCGTGCCGGTACTCGGAGTCCGCCAGCAGCACGCCGGCCATGAAGGCCCCCAGCGCCGGGCTGAGGCCGACGGCCGAGGTGAGGACCGCGGTCCCGAGCGCGGCCAGCAGCGCCGAGGCCGTGAAGACCTCCTGGCTCCGCGCCGAGGCCACCAGCCGGAAGGCGGGGCGGAGGAGGGTTCGCCCCACCAGCACGACCAGGACGATCAGCCCGGCGGCCTTCGCCAGCGGCAACCACGAGGTGTCCGTCCGGCCCGCGCCCGTCCCGAGCAGGGGCAGCACCGCCAGGAGGGGAATCACCGCCAGGTCCTGGAAGAGGAGGATCCCGAAGGCCGTCTGGCCCACCGGGGTGGCGAGCTGGTTTCGCTCGCCGAGCAGCTGGAGGGCGAAGGCGGTGGACGACAGGGACAGCCCCAGCCCCGCCACCAGCGCGGCCTGCCAGGACAGCCCGAGCGCCAGCGCACCGAGGGCGAGCACCGCCCCGCTCAGCGCCACCTGCGCCCCGCCGACGCCGAAGACTCTCGTCCGGAGCTCCCACAGCCGCTGGGGCTGCAGCTCGAGCCCGATGAGGAAGAGCAGCAGGACGACCCCGACCTCGGCCAGGTGGCCGACCTCCTCCACGTCGGGAATGAGCTTGAGCCCGTGCGGGCCGATCAGCGCCCCGGCGACGAGGTAACCGAGCACCGAGCCGAGGCCGAGCCGCTTGAAGAGCGGGACGGCAACGACCACCACGGCCAGGAAGAGAAGCGCCTCGCGGATCCCGAGCATGCCAGGCCGGTGGTCAAAGCACGGCCGGTGCCAGATTCACAACGCGTCCGGTGCAGTCACTGCAGCTGCCCGAACCTTGCCGCGGGGCAGACCCTCAACGCCTCCCCTGGGACGGCTCGGGGCCGAGCAGCCATTGAACGGTGAGGGGCGGCAGATCCAGCGCCACCGACTCGGGCAGTCCGTCCCAGGGGAGGTGCTCGGTCCTCACCTCGGAGGGCCCGCTCCGGTCGTGGCCACCCACCCCCGCGGCGTCGGTGTCGAGGATTCGCTGCCAGGTGCCGCCGGTCGGAAGCCCGAACCGGTAGCCGGGCCAGGGTCGGTTGGCGAGGTTGGCCAGGCAGGCGATGGCGCGGCCCTCGGCGTCGAAGCGGAGAAATCCAAGGACGTTGCTGCTCGCCGAGTCCGCCTGGATCCACCGGAAGCCCTCGGGCCGGTCGTCCTGGGCATGCAGCGCGGGGTGGGCCACGTAGAGGTCGTTCAGCGTCCGGACCAGGGCCTGGATCCCGGCGTGCGCCGGGTCGGCGAGGACGTGCCAGTCAAGGCTCCGGTCGTGGTTCCATTCCCCGGGCTGTCCCAGCTCGCCGCCCATGAAGAGCAGCTTCCGGCCGGGGTGGGCCCACATCCAGGCCAGCAGCGCGCGGAGGTTCGCCGCCTTCTCCGGGTCGTGCCCCGGCATTCGCCCCCACAGCGAGCCCTTCATGTGCACCACCTCGTCGTGCGAGAGCGGGAGGACGTACCGCTCGCTCCACGCGTAGAGCAGCCCGAAGGTCAGCTGGGTGTGGTGGTGGCTGCGGAAGAGCGGGTCGGAGGAGAAGTACTTCAGCGTGTCGTGCATCCACCCCATGTTCCACTTCAGGGTGAAGCCGAGGCCGCCGTCGGGCACGGGCGCCGTCACCTTCGGCCAGGCGGTGGACTCCTCGGCGATGACGTGCACTCCCGAGTGCCGCGAGCGCACCGACGCGTTGAGCTCGCGGAGGAAGGAGATGGCCTCCTCGTTCTCCCGGCCGCCCCAGCGGTTGGGCACCCACTCGCCCTCCCGCCGCGAGTAGTCGAGGTAGAGCATCGAGGCGACCGCGTCCACCCGCAGCCCGTCCACGTGGTACTGCTCGATCCAGAAATGGGCGTTGCCCACGAGGAAGTTGCGCACCTCGTTCCGCCCGAAGTTGAAGACGTAGGTGCCCCAGTCGGGCTGCTCTCCCTGCCGCGGGTCGGCGTGCTCGAACAGCGCCGAGCCGTCGAACCGGCCCAGGGCCCAGACGTCGCGCGGGAAGTGGCCCGGGACCCAGTCGACGATGACGCCGATCCCCTCCTGGTGGAGATGGTCCACGAAGAACCGGAAGTCGTCCGGGTGGCCGAAGCGCGACGTCGGCGCGTAGTAGCTGGCCACCTGGTAGCCCCAGGAGCCGGTGAAGGGATGCTCGGCCACCGGCAGCAGCTCCACGTGGGTGAAGCCCATGTCCTGGCAGTACCCGGCGAGCTGGACCGCGATCTCCTGGTACGTGAGCGACCGGTTGCCTTCCTCCGGCACCCGGCGCCAGCTGCCGAGGTGCACCTCGTAGATGCTCATCGGCCGCGCCAGGAGGTCGCCCCGGCCCCGCTGCTCCATCCAGCCCTGGTCGTGCCAGGCGTAGTGCTCGAGGGCGTGCACCACCGAGGCGGTCTGCGGCGGCACCTCCGTCCGGAAGGCGTACGGGTCGGCCTTGAGGAACGGTGGCCCACCGCCCTGGGGACGGATCTCGAACTTGTAGCGTGCGCCGTCGCCCAGCTCGGGGACGAAGAGCTCCCAGATGCCCGAGCTGCCCATCCGGCGCATCGGGTGGAGCCGGCCGTCCCACCCGTTGAAGTCGCCCACCACCGAGACGCCGCCCGCCGTCGGCGCCCACACCGCGAACGCCGTGCCCGCCGTCCCCCCGTGGAACATCGGGTGCGCCCCGAGCCGCTCCCAGGGACGGTCGTGCCGGCCCTCGTTGAGGAGATAGAGGTCGAGGTCTCCGAGGGTGGGCCAGTAGCGGTACGGATCGCCGAGGGTGAAGCGGCGGCCGCCGGGGTAGGTGACCGCGAGGTGGTACGGGCCCACGGCGCGCGGGGTGCGCACCTCGAACAGCCCGTGCCCCAGGGGCCGCATTGGCCACTCGTGGCCGTCGTCCGCCACCACGGTGATGCCCTCCGCCTCCGGCCGGTGAGCGCGGATGACCGTACCGCCGCCTGGCTCGGCGTGCGCGCCGAGGATCTGGTGCGGCTCGGGGTGGTGAAGCGCACGGATGGAGTCGAGCGCCGCCCGCAGTCCCGCATCCGCCGTGGCCGCCGCCGTCATGCGAGCGCCTCGGCCGGGATGTGAGCCCAGTCCGGCCGCAGGTGCAGCTCGTAGCGGAGCTCGTAGAGCGTCTTCTCCAGCTCGAGCACGTCGAGCATCGTCCGCGTCTCGCCCTCGCCGGCCGGGAGCAGGCCGGTCCCCCGGACCGCCTCCCTCCAGCCGCGGAGGAACGCGCCCTTGGTCGCGGACACCGCCCGCCGGCGGTCGTGGGCAGCGAGCCCGGCGACCGAGGCGGCGTAGGAGAAGGAGCGCAGCATGCCGGCCACGTCGCGGAGCGGGGTGTGCTTCTCGCGGCGGGCGGCGTAGGGCCGGGCCGGCTCCCCCTCGAAGTCGATGATCATCCAGTCGTCCCCCGTCCAGAGCGCCTGTCCGAGGTGGAGGTCCCCGTGCTGGCGGATCTTCTGGCCGGAGGGAGCGAGGGAGGCCAGCGATTTCGCGCGCTCGGTCAGCGCATCTTGCCGGTCGGCCAGCTCCGGGAATCGCGAGGAGGCGTGCGCGAGGGTCACGCCGAGCTCCCCGACGATGGAGCTGCTCCAGCGCTGGAGATCCTCCTGGTGAATGGCCTCCGGCGCGAAGGAGGGGTCGGTCTCGTCCGAGGCGAGGACCCGGTGCAGCTCGCCCACGCGGCGGCCCAGGCGCTCCAGCCGGGCCAGCGCCTCGGGCGAGGGGTCGGGCGAGTCACGGAGAACGCCGGTCAGGTATGCCCAGCCGTCCCCCTGGTTGGGGACGAAGGCGTAGAGCAGGGCGAGCTCGCTCGCGCTCGGCCCCTCGAGGGTGAGCGCCGCCAGCAGCTGCGGCGTGGACCGGAAGCCGTGGGTGGCCAGGAAGCGGCCCATCTCCACCTCGGGAGACAGCCCGACCTCCAGCTTGCGCAGGACCTTCAACAGGATCCGGTCCCCGATCACCACGCTGGTGTTGCTCTGCTCGACCCCGAGGGCGCGGACCGACGGCTCTCCCGGAAGCGAGGCGAGCATCTCTGCGCCGCGGCCGATGGTCTCGGCCCTCACCACCCCGGCGCCCACCGGAACCCGACGGGCGTCACGGGCAAAGTCGAGGACGGCGCGAGACACGCCCGGATCCTCGAGCGCATCGCGCAGCTGTCCGTCAGGCATCCGCTGGAGCAGGACGAGGTAGGTCTCGTGGGAGCCGAGCACGTAGCTCACCCGCACGATGCTGGCCTCGGCGTCCGGAGCTGACTGCAGCGGGATGCGCTCCAGCACCTCGACCTTGGAGATGGGAACTCCCTTGCCGCCGAACCAGCGCTGCTGCTTGAGCCAGCCGGTGAGCTCCTCGAGCGTGATGTTCATGAGGCGCTCCCTCCGTCCGGTGGCTGCAGCCGGAACCAGTACACGCCGTACGCACCGAGCGAGAGCTGGTACGACCGGTCGGTGATCGGCGGGAAGACCGTCTCGGCGAAGAGCTCGATCGGCGTCCAGCCTTGCCAGGAAGAGAGGTCCAGCTCGGCCGGCTGCGCTCCGCGCGCCAGATTGCACACGCAGAGGAGGGTCTCCTCGGGCGCGATCCGGACGAAGGCCATGACCTTCCGGTTCGGAGGGTTCACGAACCGGATCTTGCCCATCCAGAAGGCCGGATGCGCCTTCCGGACCCGGATGACCTCGCGCATCCAGTTGAGGAACGAACCAGCGTTCGCCTCGTGCGCCTCCACGTTCAGCCCCTGGTACCCGTACACGGTGTCGGCGATCACCGGAGCGAAGAGGCGGGCGTAGTCGGCCCGGCTGAAGCCGGCGTTCCGGTCGGGGGTCCACTGCATCGGGGTGCGGACCCCGTTGCGGTCGCCGAGGAAGATGTTGTCACCCATCCCGATCTCGTCGCCGTAGTACATGACCGGCGTGCCGGGCAGGCAGAAGAGGAGCGAGTGCAGCAGCTCGAGCCGCCGGCGCCCGTTGTCCATCAGCGGCGCGAGCCGGCGCCGGATGCCGAGGTTGAGCTTCATCCGGGGGTCCTTGGCGTACTCCCGGTACATGTAGTCCCGGTCCTCGTCGGTCACCATCTCCAGCGTCAGCTCGTCGTGATTGCGAAGGAAGATGGCCCACTGACAGGTCTCGGGGATCTCCGGGGTCTGCTGCATGATCTCCACGATGGGGGTCCGCTCCTCGCGCCGGACGGACATGAAGATGCGGGGCATCACGGGGAAGTGGAACCCCATGTGGAACTCGTCCCCGTCACCGAAGTACACCCGCACGTCCGACGGCCACTGGTTCGCCTCGGCCAGCAGCACGCGGCCGCCGAACTCGCGGTCGATGGTGGCCCGGAGTCGCTTCAGGAAGGCGTGGGTCTCGGGCAGGTTCTCGCAGTTGGTGCCCTCGCGCTCGAAGAGGTAGGGCACGGCGTCGCAGCGGAAGCCGTCCACGCCCATGCGCAGCCAGAAGCGCATGACGTTCAGCATCTCCTCCTGGACCTCGGGATTGTCGTAGTTGAGGTCGGGCTGGTGGCTGAAGAAGCGGTGCCAGTAGTACTGCTTGGCCACCGGGTCCCAGGTCCAGTTGGAGCGCTCGGTGTCGGTGAAGATGATGCGCGCGCCCTGATACTTCTGGTCGGTGTCGCTCCAGACGTACCAGTTGCGCTTCGGGTTGTCGGGGCTGCTCCGCGCCTCCTGGAACCAGGGGTGCTGGTCGCTGGTGTGGTTCACCACCAGCTCGGTGAGGATGCGGATCCCGCGGGCGTGGGCGGCGTCGACGAGCCGCTGGAAGTCCTCGAGCGTGCCGTAGTCCGGATGGATGGTGTAGAAGTCCGCGATGTCGTAGCCGTCGTCGCGCAGCGGGCTCGGGTACATCGGCAGGAGCCACAGGCACGTCACGCCCAGGTCCTGGAGGTAGGGGAGCTTGGTGATGAGGCCCTGGATGTCGCCCTTGCCGTCTCCGTTCGAGTCGAAGAACGCGCGGACGTGCACCTCGTAGATGATGGCCGACTTGAACCACAGCGGGTCGTCGGAGGTCATGGACTCTCAGTAGAAGTAGTCGAAGGTCTGCTCGGTGCGGGCCGGGGCACGGACGGTCCACACCGCCGCCGGCATCTCGGGGGAGAGGGTCAGCGTCGCCGTCTCGCCGCGCCACAGCTGTCGCTCGCCGCTCAGCCGCTCCTCGACCTCCACCACCTCTCGCCCGCCCAGCCCGTAGCGCTCGAGCGGTAGCCGCAGCTGTGCCGTGTGCGTCCGGTACGGGTCGAGGCTCACCGCGACCAGCACCTGGCTGGTCCCGTCCTCGGTGCGCTTTCCGTAGAAGATGACCTGCGGGTCGTCGCACTCGAAGAACTCGAGCCCCTCGTCGCTCTGCAGCGCAGCCTCGGCGTGGCGGATCTCGTTCAGGCGACGGATCCACTCCCGGACGTCGCCCGAGCGCCGCGCTCTCCAGTCCACCAGCTGGTACTTCTCGCTGTCGCGGTACTCCTCGCCCTGCAGCACCGCGGCGTCGCAGAACTCGTAGCCGGAGTAGATGCCGTAGGAGGCTCCGAGCGTCGCCGCCAGCGCCACCCGGATCCGGAACGCCGGCGGGCCGCCCCGCTGCAGGAACTCGGGGAGGATGTCCGGAGTGTTGGGCCAGAGGTTGGGGCGCATCGCGTCCGCCCACTCCGGGCGGCGCAGCTCCTGGAAGTACTCGGTGAGCTCCCGCTTGTGGTTGCGCCAGGTGAAGTAGGTGTAGCTCTGGCTGAAGCCGGCCTTCGCGAGGGCGCGCATCAGCTTCGGCCGGGTGAACGCCTCGGAGAGGAAGACTAGCCCGGGGTCCCGCTCGCGCGCCTCGCGGAGCAGCCACTCCCAGAAGGGCAGGGGCTTGGTGTGGGGATTGTCGACGCGGAAGACCCGGACTCCCTGCTCCACCCAGAAGAGGACCACTTCCAGCAGCGCCGGCCAGAGCGTCGTCCGGCCGGGGCCGAGGAGGTCGAAGTTGACGATGTCGTCATAGCGCTTGGGCGGATTCTCCGCCGTCTTGATGGTGCCGTCCGGCCGGTGCTGGAACCACTCCGGATGCTCGGTCACCCAGGGATGGTCGGGCGACACCTGGTAGGCGAGATCCAGTGCCACCTCCAGGCCGTGCTCGGCGGCCCGAGCGACGAAGCGGCGGAAGTCCTCCACCGTTCCCAGCTCGGGGTGCACCGCCATGTGGCCGCCTTCCCGGGCCCCGATCGCCCAGGGGCTCCCGACGTCGGAAGGCCCGGCCTTCGCCGCGTTGTTCTTCCCCTTCCGCGCGCTGCGGCCGATGGGGTGGATGGGCGGGAGGTACACGACGTCGAACGCGAGGCGCTCGATCTCCGGGAGCAGGGCCTCGGCGTCGCGGAAGGTGCCGTGCCGCTCGCCGTGGGCGGCGCTCCTGGGGAAGAGCTCGTACCAGGCTCCGGCGCGGGCGCGCTCGCGCTCCACCAGCACCGGGCGCTCGAGCGGATCGCGCCGGCCGATGCTCCGGTCCGGGTAGCGCGCCGCCGCGTCGACGACGCGGGCCTCGGTGGCCCGCCCGATGCCGTCCATCGGAGGACCCTCGAGCACGCTGGCCGCCTCGTCGAGGAGTTGCGCGTCGTGGGTGGCGTGCGCGGCGTCGGCCCGGGCGGCGCAGGCGCGCAGGAGCCCGGCCCCCTCCAGGAGCTCGCTCTGCACGTCCCGACCCACCGCCACCTTCCGCTCCAGCTCGGAGACCCAGCTCCGGTAGAGGTCCGGCCACGCCTCGATGGTGAAGACCACCCGGCCCGGAGGACCGAGGGTGACGTCCGCGGCCCAGCGGTCGTTTCCCAGCGGGTGCATGGGGCAGGCGCGCCACGGGCCAGCCTCGGCTCCGGGCGAGACCTGCCGCCACCACACCACTGCGGCGAGCACGTCGTGCCCTTCCTTGAAGATGTCGGCCTCGACGTGCAGCGACTCGCCGGCCATCCGCTTCACCGCGGAGCGTCCCCCGTCCAGCTCGGGAGTGACCGCCTCGATGACCATGCTCGCCGCCCGTCCAGCGCTCTCCGCCGGCCGGATGACCGACGGGCGGACCGGGGTGGGCGCGCGCTCCCCGTCACCACCGCCCCCGCCGGCGCCGCGGGCCAGCGGGGTGGGCTGCGTCTCCGGGGCGGTCTCGGCGTGAAGCGGGGCACTCTCGTCGCGGGGGGCCATGCCGGGGGAAGCTGTACACGATGCGACGGATGGCACCGCCGTCCGTCGAGACGGGGAGTGTTCACCCCCGGTCGGAGCGCGCCGCCCGCACAGGTGGGTCCCCCGGAGCCGGCCGGCTGGTACGCTCGGCAGGGTCGAGGAACGGGTGCACCGCGCTTTCACCATCGCGAGCGATCCACGGTCCTGGAGGTCCTGGTCGGCGCTGGCCGCGCTCGTCGCCGTCCTCAGCGCCGTGCTCCCCGGCGTGGCGGTCGCGGGAGGACAGCAGCTGCCCGCCTTCTGGGTGCTCTGGGCGCTGATGGCGATCGCGGGCCTCGCCGCGCTCACCGTGCGCGCGGTCGCCATCGCGCGCCACACCGCCGCGGAGATGACCTGGGTCGAGCGCGCGCTGTGGGCGACCTGGGACGTCGCCGGCGTCCTCGCGGTGTGCACGCTCCTCCTGTCCAACCTGCTCTGAGGCGAGCGAGGACGACGGCGCCGGCTCACCGACCGCCGGACTCGGCCGCCAGCGCGGCCTCGGTTGCCCGCAGGAGCGGCTCGGCGGACACGGGCGAGCCCGTCGCGTGCACCATCCAGTGGTCCGGCGTCACCCGGCCGAAGGACGCCGCCCGCTCGAACTCCGCGCCCGACCTGCTTCCGCGCAGCTTCTCCTCGAGCTGGAAGGCGATGAGGTGCCCGAGCGGGTACGCCGGCAGGTAGAGGAAGGACGGCGCGATGATGTGGGAGTAGATGCCGAGCAGGGCGGAGTCCTTCTCGCCCAGCACCGGCGCGTAGTGGCGGTTCCAGAGGTCGCGAGCGAGAGAAACGGTCGCCTCCCGCAGCTGCGCGGGCGTGGCGTCGGGGTGCTCGTACATCCAGTGCCAGAGGGCGATGTCGAGCAGCGCCACCCCGGAGATCTCCCAGGTGGCCCAGAAGTCGCCGAGGACGCGGAGCCGCTCGTCGCGTGCGCTCGGCTTGCCCAGGCCGAGCAGCTCGAGGTCCTTCGCCTGGAAGGTGAACGCCAGCGCCTCGGTGAAGGCGTTGCCCGGAACCCCGGAGAGCAGCGTGCTGTCCACCTCGTAGAGCGAGAACAGCTGCTCGACGTTGTGACCCATCTCGTGGACGGCGATGTTGTACCCCTTGTAGTCCATGCCGCCCGGCGCGACCCGGGTGCGCAGGTGGGGCAGGTCACCTCGCCGCGCGGCCTGGAGCGCATGGCCCGAGCCGCGGGCGGGGTCCACCACGATGCGCTCGGCGAGCCACTTCGCCTTCGCCGGCGTGAAGCCGAGCCCCCGGAGGAGCCGCGGCATGTCCTTCGCGTACGCCTCCGGGGTGGGGTAACGCTTCCGCGTCAGCGCATCGAGCTTCGCCTCGGGGTAGCGAGCCCGGGCGAGGAAGCCGGCGTACCAGAGGTCGTGCGGCTCGAGGGGACGCCCCAGCCGCTGCTGGATCAGCGCCGAGACTCTCGGAACCAGCGGCGACGAGACGATCGACTCCAGCAAGGCGCGGAAGCGGGCCTCGGGAATCTCGTAGTCGAGCTGGAAGCGGCGATCCATCTCGGTGGGCGCGAAGGGAGAGTCCCGGTCCATCCGCCGCGCGGCCTGGAAGTTCCGGAGGAGGTGGGCGTAGCGGCTGTCCGGCTCGCGCTCGGCGGAGACGACCACCGGCGCCACGCCCTTGCCGGTCTGCGCCGCCGGCCGGGGCTCGACCTCTGCCGCCGGCGAGGCGACGACCGTGTTCTTCGCCGGGTCCCAGTCGAGGCGTGGATCGTCGATGACCGCCCGGGGAATCTCCTGGGTCACGATGCGCTCGATGGCCGCGCGGAGGAGGCGCTGGCGGACGAGGCCTGCCTGGCCCTCGGCGTAGTCGGCCTTGATCTGATCGCGCAGATTCCAGTGGCTGAGGAGCCGCTTGCCGCTCGGGAAGGGCCGTTGCCCGTCGGAGCCCACGAGGTGATGGACCCAGAGGTTGTACCCGGCGATGTACGCCTCGGCGGCGGAGGACGCCTCGGCCCGCTCGGCCAGCGCCGCGCCGGAGGGACGCGTCGAGAACCGTCCCGCGAGCCTGGCCTCGGCCCACCGGGTCCGCGACCAGCCCGGCCCCTGCGCGACCATCTCGTCCAGCGTGTCGAGCGGCCAGTTCAGCAGGACGGTGAAGGCGATCTTCGACGAGAAGAGGTCCTCCTGGAGGTGGGCGGAGGGATCGGTCGCGGCCAGGAGCGCGTCGATGGGCAGCTCCGGGCCGCGCTCGAGCTCCGCGCCGGCCCGCCAGGTCCGACCGATCTCCAGGAAGTGCCCGTCGGCGGCCTCGAAGGCCTCGGAAAGCCGGTCGCGCGTCCGGGCGAGCACCGCCGGGTCGGCGATGAACCCGGAGGTGACGAACCGCTGCAGCGCCGCGGCGTCCCCGTCTTCCGCGCGCCAGAAGGCGGTGACCTGCTTCACCCCGCGCTCGGCCCTCGGTCGCGCCGCCTCGCCGTGGGCGCGGACCAGCGCCTCGACCAGACCGGGTGCGCTCGCCGCCGGCGCGGCACCGCCGCCGGGAACCGGCACCATGGGGACCTGGGCGGGGGGCGGTGCGCGCATGGTCGCCTCGGCGGCAGCGGTGTGGCTGGACGGTGACGCGGGGGCCGGCGTCCCCGACGAGGCGCAGGCGGCGAGAACCAGCACGGCGGTAGGTGTGAGCGCTGGGCGCATGAGGACGAGAGCCTAGGCCGGGCGTTCACCGTCCGTCCTTGCTTCCGGACCACCGCTCGCTGCACCCTGGAAATCGGAGGGTCGCTCCGGGCTACTCCGGCGAACCCGTTCGATTCCCGAGTGTCGTTCGCCCACCTCCTCCTGCTCGCCACGACGGCCGCGGTGCCCCCTCCCGCCGCGCAGGGACCGATCCGTGCCGCGCGCACCACCGAGGCGCCGAAGCTGGATGGGCGCCCGGACGACCCGGTGTGGCAGCTGGCCACGCCCTTCAGCCAGTTCCTCGAGCAGTTCCCCGACGAGGGCCGCGTCCCGTCGCCGGAGCTTCGCACCGAGGTCCGCGTGCTCCATGACGACCGGACCCTCTACATCCTGGTGGTCTGCCACGACCCGCAGCCGGAGCTGATCCAGCGCCAGCTCGGCCGGCGCGACACGCCGCTCGTCGGCGACCAGGTGGAGATCAGCATCGACTCCACCCACGACCGGCGGACCGGCTACTACTTCGGCGTGAACGCCGCCGGGACGCTCCGCGACGGTCTCCTCTACGGCGACGTCAACCTCGCCGACACCTGGGACGCGGTCTGGGACGCCGCCGTGGCCTCGCTCCCGGATGGATGGAGCGCCGAGTTCGCGATCCCGCTCGACTTCCTGCGGTTCCCGCGCGCCCCCACCCAGGAGTGGGGGTTCCTGGTGAGGCGCACCATTCACCGCACGCACCAGGTCTTCGACTCCTCCCTGATCCCTCGGAGCGTCAACGGGCTGGTGTCGTACTTCGGCACGCTCACCGGCCTGAATGATCTCGTTCCCCACCGGGCCTTCCAGCTCACCCCCTACGCCACGGCCCGGCTCCAGCTCCGGCCGCAGTACACCGATCCTGTCTTTCCCCAGCCGTGGCTGGTGGAGCCGTCGGGCGACGTGGGCGCGGATCTCCGGGTGGGGCTCACCTCGGACCTCACGCTCAACGCGGCCATCAACCCTGACTTCGGCCAGGTGGAGGCGGACCAGGTGGTGCTCAACCTGAGCAACCAGGAGCTGTTCTTCCCGGAGAAGCGGCCGTTCTTCACCCAGGGGCTCGAGCTCTTCCAGCCGGTCGGCCTCGAGTTCTCGGGGGGGCAGGTGACGCCGATGCAGCTCTTCTACAGCCGCCGGATCGGCCTCGACGCACCCATCCTCGCCGCGGCGAAGGTGACCGGCACCGGCTGGAAGGGGCTCGACATCGGCATCCTCGATGCCGTGGTGATGGGAGCCGGAGACCCAGGGAAGAAGGACGTGGCGTACCTCGATGACCCCGACCCGGACGACGCCTGGATCCACCAGGTGGAGGGGACGCCGGACCGGCGACTCCAGTTCCATCTCCAGCAGCCGTTCCACCTCGGGCTGAACAGCGCGCTCCCCCGCGAGCCACCGGTGTCGCGGAACTACTTCGCCGCGGTGGCCCGGCAGACGTTCATGGGCAACTCGTCCGTCGGGCTGACCTTCACCTCGGCGAATCCCCTCCAGCCGCGGTGCACGCACGCCGACATCCAGCGGACGCGGGACCTCCGGAACGCGCTGCCGCTCGACATCCAGGAGAACACTGCGGACCCCATCCGCTGGGACGAGGTGCCGGCGTACCCGGGGGCGCCGCTGCTCAACGACTGTGCGGCGTTCGGCGGGACCACCGCCGGGCTGGACTTCAACATCCGCTCGCGGGACGGCGAGTGGGTCGCGCTGGGGACGGTGCTCGGGAGCAGGCGCATCGGCGGCCCGGCGGAGGACGTGCTCCGCGACGGGACGGTGATGCACCCGGGAGACCTCGGCGCCGGCGGCTACTTCGTGGCCGGCAAGGTCGGCGGGGAAGGGTTCCGCGCCTTCATCAACGGCCGCTACGCCTCACCGAAGCTGGACCTCACCGCGATGGGTTACCTGCAGAGCCAGAACCAGCAGGCGATGGGGGCGACCCTCGCCTACTACCGGAGCAACGGGATCGGCGCCTTCCACGAGGTGCAGGCCAAGCTCTTCGCCAACACCTGGTGGTCGACCGACGGCGACTGGACCCCGCGGGGGAACTACGCGGGCTTCGAGGTCTCGACCATCCTCCCCGGCTACCAGCAGCTCGGCTGGAACGTGCAGCTGGAGATCCCGCGCTACGACGTCCGGGAGATCAACGGGTACGCGGTGCCCTTCGAGCGAATCGGAGACGCGGCGACGGCGATCTTCGGCAGTACCGACCCGAACCGACCGGTGGTGCTGAGCGGTGTCGTCTTCGCAGCACGGAGCTTCAGGATGGGACCGAGCCCGCCGCTGACCGCGTGGGGCACCGACCTCACGCTCTTCATCCGGCCGGTGGCCTGGTCCGAGACGCAGCTCATCGGTCACTACGAGCACAACCCGCAGGGCCCCCGGTTCGTCGACTGCCTCGACACGGGCCAGGCCAACGCGTGCGCCGCCGCGGGCACCGGAGACTCCACCAGCAACAGCTTCCTGCTCGCGCAGCAGGATCCGAAGATCTTCTCCCTCACGCTGCGGCAGACGTTCGTCTTCGCGCCGCGCCTCACGCTGCAGATCTACGCCCAGCTCTTCAGCGCCGGCTCGCACTACTACGACTTCGCGGAGGCGTCGGCCCGAGCGGGCCAGCGCATCGACCTCGACCAGGTCGTCCTGCGTCCGGGAGGGCAGCGTCCGGCGGGGGAGGACGACCCCGACTTCCACGACGCCGCCTTCAACCTGAACGTGGTGCTGCGCTGGGAGTACCGGCTCGGCTCCACGCTCTACCTGGTCTACACGCGGAACCAGTCGGTGCTCGGGGTCGCGCCGGGTCAGCAGCCGACGTCCGGACTGCTGCCGCTGCGGCTCGGACCCGGGCCGACGGTCGACACCTTCCAGGTGAAGTGGTCCTACTTCTTCGACCTCTGAGCCCGATCGATGGCGCGCTCAGCCGTGTGGCTCGGTCTTCGGCCGGTCCCGGTAGAAGAGGATGAGCGAGTAGCAGTGGAACTCGTTGTCGCTCGACTGGCAGACGACGCGGTCCACGACCTCGAGGTCCGCGTTGCTCTTGAGCCAGCGGGTGACGTTCTCCCCCAGCTCCTCGCGCTCCCGCGCCTTCGTGGCCGAGAACACCTTCACGCCCGTGAACATGCGCCGAACCCCTCCCCGAGGACCGCCGCCCGCCTGGCTGTATGGCATGCAGCCGGAAGGGGTGTCAAAGGACCGTGACATTCCGGTGGCGCGCGGTGGGGGTCATGGCCACCCTCCGGGGAAGCAATCGGGCGTCGGGGGCGAGGGCGAAGTCTTGAACAACAAGAAAGACGTGGCGGTCCGCTTCATTCAGGAGATCCAGCGCATGGATCCGAGGCAGCTTCATGCGCTCATCAGCCGCGAGGCTGGGGAGGATCTCGCCCAGTTCTTCATGTCCTACAGCGCGACGCTCATCGCGCGGGACCCCGAGCGCGTGCTCCAGAACGGCTCCTCCCTCATGCTGATGGGCTACCTCATCCGCACGCAGGAGGAGCGGCGGAAGGAGCCCGCCTTCGAGCAGCCGCTGGCCTACGCCTAGGCGCGGCTTTGCCTCGACCCGGGACGGGCGTCCGTGCTAGCCGCGGGCGTTCCCCGACATGCTGATCGACCTCCACGTACACTCGCACCTCACCAAGGGGTGCGACCTCGACCCTCGCGCCGTCCTCGAGCGGGCCGCCTCGCTCGGTCTCGAGGGGGTGGCCTTCACCGAGACCAACACCCAGGACGGCTGTGACGAGCTGTTCGACCTCCAGCCGAAGACGCCCCTGCGCATCTTCGTGGGGCTGGAGCTGGCCACCGACCGCGGACAGTACCTGTGCTTCTTCCCCCGGCCCGAGGAGGTCCCGGAGCCGGTGCAGCTCTGGGGGAGCAACCGGGAGAAGCCGTGGAGCGCCGCGGAGTGCATCCCGAAGGTGCTCTCGCTCGGGGCGGTGGTGGTGGCCGCTCGCCCCTATGACCGGGACTTCCCCACGCCGGCGCTGGACCAGGTGCTGAGCGTCCAGGGGCTGTCCGCGATCGAGGGCTACAACGCCCGCGTCCGCCAGCCGGCCAACGACCTGGCGGTGGAGGCGGCCGAGAAGCTCGGGTTGCCGTGCGTGGGCGGCAGCGACGCGAAGCTCACTCTCGACGAGGTGGGGCGCGGGGCGACGTTCTTCCGCGACCGGGTCGGCAACCAGGCGGAGCTCGTGACCGCGCTGCGGGGCAAGGCCTACTGGCCGGTGATGGTGGGCGAGCTGCCCCGCCTCGGCCGGCCGGGCGAGGCGCGCGAGCAGGAGCGGACCCGCAAGAAGAAGAGTTTCAGGGGGCGGTTCCGGTAGCGTCCGGAGCCCGGGACTCCACCAGCTGGCCGTCGAGGAGCTCGGCCTTGCGGGCGCCGCCGGGCCAGGTCCACGTCTCGCGGCGCGCTCCGGCCTCGAAGCGCTGCTCCTTCCGGCTCGGGGGACCCCAGGCGGCGACCACCGCCGTCTCGGGCATCTCGATGACGGTGTGCCGGGTGCGCACCGCCTCGATGACGGCGTCGTTCCAGCCGGTGGTCTGCAGGGCCGGGTCGAGCCGGGTCGCCCACTGGCCGAGGCCGCCCCAGAACTCCTGGTCGGAGCGGGCGCGATCGGGGAGGGGGAGGACGGCAGTCGTGCCGCCGGGAAGCCCGAGGCGGACCCAGACCTGGTCGCGAGGGGTGCCCTCGGGCCGGGCGGCGCGTGCCTCGGCGCCGGGGAAGGAGACGTCGAGGAGCTGGACCGGCGTGCCGGCGGGAAGGATGCCCTCGCTCCTCCCCGGCCAGCGCGGCTCCTGCTCCTCCAGGGGACCGCCGAGGAGGAACGTCGTCCCGGGGCTCGCGTCGAGGTGAACCCGGACGCAGGAGATGGCGAGCCATCGCGGCGGTGAGCCGCGGACGTCGCGCAGGACCGCCTCCCGCTGCTCCACGCTCATCGCGGTGCGCCCGGCGCATCCGGCGAGGAGCGCCACCGCGACCACGCACCCAAGGCGGCGTCGCCGCAGGTCCATGTCGCCCGTCAGGCCTTCGCCGCGGCGACCTTCGGCGCGGAGTTCACCGGACCCTGGCCAGACGAGGAGGATCCGGAGCTCGAGCTGCCACCGCCCGAGCCACCGCCGCCCGAGCTGCCACCGCCGTCGCCGCCCCCGGTCGCAGGCGCGGCGGCTGCCCCACCCGAGCCCTCGGTCTTCGCGGCGGGCTTCGCCTCGCCACCCTCCGACTTGGGCTTGCTCGACGAGTAGAGGTCCGCGTACCAGCCGCCGCCCTTGAGCACGAAGCTGGTCCTGCTCAGCAGACGGGTCAGCGTGTCATGAGCGCCGCAGCGCGGGCAGGTCTCCGGGGCAGGATCGTTCACCTTCTGGAGCGCGTCCGACGTCTGGTGGCACTGGCTGCATTCGTATTCGTAGATGGGCATGTCTGTTCAGGGAAGGCCGAGCCGCTCCAGGGCGCGGCCGACGAGGGTGGGGGAGACGGAGAGGCGGCGGGCGAGGGCGGCGGGGACGTCGTCGCCGTCCGCGTCGAGCGCGCGGATCTCCCGTCCGAGGTCGCCTCGCAGGCGATCCTCGAACTCGCGCTCGAGACCGAGGTCCTCGAGGTACTTGCGCCGGCCGAGGAGGTCCAGCCGGGCGGTCCAGCTTGGCGGGGTGAGCGCCTCGCGGCGGAAGTGCTCACGGAGCCGGTCCACCTCGGGTGCGAGGCCGAGCCGCGAGACGAGCGCGGGGAGCTCCGGACCGCGCAGTCCGAGCTGCCACGCGACACGCCCCAGCGCACCGCGGTGCTCGGAGAGAGCGGAGAGGAGCAGCTCGCGCTCGGTCGCCTCGGCGCCCTCGAGCAAACCGTGCCGGGCGAGCAGCTCGTCGAGCTCGGCCGCGGACGGCTCGCCGCGGCGCCCGGTGTAGCCGTGGCCCAGGGCGCGGAGCAGGGCGACGCGGTGGCCGTGCTGCGCGAGCAGCGACTCGAGCGTGGCGCGGCCCTCGGGTCGCTCCAGCGACTCGAGGGGTGCGCGCTGCAGCTCCCCTTGCGTGAATCGACCGCGGGGCGCGACCGGCGCGGGCGCCTGGGCGCGGCGGCGAGGGGCAATGCGCTCGGCCACCGTGGGGGTGGAAGGCTCGCTCCGAGCGCCGCGTCCCGCGGACGTCGTGCGTTCCTCGGCCGGGCCAGGCGCGGTGGACGGCGCAGGCGTGGGCGATGCGACGGCGTCTGGCCCGACCGGAGTGGCCGGGGCGGCGCGGAGATCCGCGAGGGCGAGCAGCTCCTCGACGAGGGCGTAGTACCCGGAGCGCTCCCGGAGGGCGGCGGTGTCGGCCGGTGTCCCGCGCGCCAGGTCCACGACGGCGAAGGGCCCGAGCGGACGGACGGGGGGCTCGGTGTCGGTCACGGCGCGGACGCGGAAGTCGTCGGCCTCCGACACCGTGGACAGGGCTTCGCGGACCGCTCGCGGGGGCGCCGGGGTTCCGGCGCGCCGGCAGAAGTCGGAGACCGCAACGGCCACGGGGGTGGGCACGTCGTCAGGCTGGCGTTTGCGTTCCCAGGACGCCATGAAGGGGTCGGATGAGACCAGTAGCATCCCCGGACGGGCGCCACGGTCGGTTTCGATGACTCCGGAACACAATCTAAGCAGAGGGGCAGATTCGCAAGTCGATGCACCCTCGGTGGGAGGACTCCCCCTGGGCCCGGGGCTCGGGGTGGCGCTGTACGTCCTCCTCGTGGCTTCGGCCGGGCTGGCCTTCTTCGGACGGAGCTTCCCCGGACGGCTTCCGTTCGCGATCGAGAGGGTGACGCCCTGGGTCTTCGCGGTCTTCGTGGCCTGCTTCGCGGTCTACCGCTTCGGTCTCGCCAGCGCACGTAAGTACCCGGCGAGCAAGGCATTTTTCCAGGTCGGACTGGCGGTGGTCGTGTTCCTGCTGCTCTTGCCCTCGTCCCGGGCGCCGTACGTCCCCGCCGGGACGGCGATCGGGCAGGCGCTGGTAGATCCTGACCCACGGCTCCGCGCGCTGGCGGCGGAGGTGGCGCGCTACCGTCCGGAGGGACGGGGTTATGTTCCCGCACTGGCCCAGGCCCTGTCGGACCCGGACCCCACCGTGCGCGTGCAGGCGCACGCATCCCTCGTCCGGTTGACGGGGGAGGACCTTGGGTCGCCCGAAGCCCCCGGGGCCGTGGAGGCGTGGAGGCGTCGTTACCCGTGAGCCATCCGGAGAACCGATCGGAGCTTCTCAGCCGCTACATGGCCGAGCACGGCCTGAAGAGCACGCGGCAACGGAGCCTGATCATCGACACCTTCTTCTCGATGGGCGGGCACCTCTCGGTGGAGGAGCTCTGGGCCAAGGTGCGCGGGCAGGACGCCCGGGTGTCGGTAGCCACCGTGTACCGGACGATGAAGCTGCTGCACGAGTGCGGCCTTGCCCACGCCCGGAACTTCGGCGACGGGCAGACCCGGTACGAGGCGGCGGTCGGACGGCACCACCACGACCACCTCATCTGCACCCGGTGCGGCACCATCGTCGAGTTCGAGAACGACCGCATCGAGGCGCTCCAGGACAAGGTGGCCCGCCAGCACGGCTTCCAGGTCACGTCGCACAAGATGGAGCTGTACGGGTTCTGCGAGTCGTGCCAGCGGGCGATCGCCGGGGGAGACTCGCCGCGAGCCTGATAGCCGACCTGATTGATCGTTCCTCGCTCGCCCTGGCGGCCGGCCTTCTGCGTCGCGCCTCCGGTCACTTGACCCGAGCCAAGCTCCCCTCCGGCGCTCCTTGATCCCGCCCACCATTGCGCCGCGAGCCTCCGACCCATCAGGATGGTCTCGGCGATCGAGCATGCGCTCCCCGAGGCGCCATGTGGCCGGGGCCATCGTCGTGCTCGGCTTGTGGGTCGCCGCGTGCGCGGGACAGTCGGGGAACCCGGCACCGAAGGTCGACGCCTCCCCGTACCTCGCGGAGCTGCAGCGACTTCCCGTTCTGGGCGGTGGATGGATCGACGGCAGCCAGCTGGCGGGCAAGGTGGTGGTCGTGCAGTTCCTGGCCACCTGGTGCTTCCCCTGCATCGCGACGGCTCCCCGGCTGCAGCAGATCTACGACGAGGATCAGGCGCGGGGCCTGGTGGCGATCGCGGTGGGGATGGACCTCGAGGGGCCGCAGGTCCTGCGGCCCTTCGCCGATCAGCTCGGGCTCCGCTATCCGGTGCTGGTGGCTGACGACGCGCTCCGGAACGGGCAGACCGCGTTTGGAAAGGTGGGGCTCCTGCCGACGACGCTGATCATCGGGCGTGATGGCCGGGTGGTCTCGATCTACGCCGGGGTGGCGGAGCAGGGGACGCTGGAGCCGCTCATCGACGAGGCGCTCCGGAAGCCCGCTCGCTGAACGCCGCAGTGCGGTCCCGGGTCCGCCCGATGGCGGTCGGCTGGAGGGCGAGCGGCGGCGGGCGCGTTCCGTGTGCTGACCCTAATTTTCCGGAACGGAGGACGTTCCGATGGCGAGGGCCGACGCGAAGGAGGCAGGCATTCCGTACCGGGAGCTGGGACGGACGGGGGAGCGGGTGTCGGCGATCGGCCTGGGAGGCTGGCACCTCGCGCTGCCGGGGGTGAGCGAGCAGCTGGCGCTGCGCATCGTCCGCCGGGCGATCGACGAGGGTATCAACTTCCTCGACAACTCCTGGGACTACAACGGCGGGGCGAGCGAGCGGCGGATGGGGAAGGCGCTCCGGGGCGGCTACCGGGAGAAGGTCTTCCTGATGACCAAGATCGACGGCCGCTCGGGCAGGGAGGCCACGCGTCAGCTCGACGAGTCGCTCCGGCGACTGAAGACCGACCGGATCGATCTGGTCCAGCACCACGAGGTGCTCCGGTTCGATGACCCACACCGCGTCTTCGAGGAGCGGGGAGCGAACGCGGCGCTGGTGGCTGCGCGGAAGGCCGGGAAGCTCCGGTACATCGGCTTCACCGGGCACAAGGACCCCCGGGTGCACCTCCACATGCTCGAGGTCGCGGCCGAGCACGGCTTTCGCTTCGACACGGTGCAGATGCCGCTGAACGTGATGGACGCGCACTACCGGAGCTTCGAGAAGAGCGTGCTGCCCGAGCTGGTCAGGCAACGCATCGGCGTCCTTGGGATGAAGAGCCTGGCAAACGGGCTGATCCTGAAATCCGGGAAGGTCACCGCGATCGAGTGCCTGCACTACGCGTTGAACCTGCCTACCTCGGTGGTCATCACCGGCTGCGACAGCATGAAGATCCTCGAGCAGGCGCTCGAGGCGGCGCGGACGTTCCGGCCGCTGAGCAGGGCGGCGGTGAAGGAGCTGCTGGGGCGGACGCGGCAGGAGGCGCGGAGTGGCGAGCGTGAGCTGTTCAAGACGACGTCGATCTTCGATGCGACGGCGGAGCACCCCGAGTGGATGGGCGAGGAGCCGAGGCGCTACCAGCAGATGATGCCGGGATGAGGGCTGAGCCGCCGTGCGAGGTCCCAGGGCAGGCGGGCGGATCTTGCTCTGAGGAGACGCGGTCGGCGCGCGGGGTCGCGGCGCGGGCAGTGCCGCGCGGCCTGCGCGGGGTCGTGCGCTCTTGGGGGTGCACAGATCCGCGTGGCTGTTTCCCGAAACCTTTTGGAACGCTCGTCCGCTCGGCCGCCGTCGCGTGACCGCAGGAAGCGTTCCATCCGGTTTCCCAAGCCGGCTTCCAGCATCATCTTGGAACGGGCCGCCCGGGACGGTGTCTCGAGACCCCTCCCGGGGGTGTTCCATCCGGGTTCCCATCCGCAGCTTGAGCTCCATCCTGGAATGCTTGCTCGACGGCACGCTTCCGATGACCGCCTGGACGACGGAGACGCCAAGCGAATCTCGAGGCAAGAACCTGGTTGAAACGCTCGCGGCGAGAGCATGCGCTCGAGCGGGCGTTCCAAGATGGTCCTGGAGCGGTGGATGGGAAACCGGATGGAACGGGTCCAAGCGCCTTCACGCGCCTCCCTCCCCGGGACTCGTTCCCTCATGACTCTCAAACCGCACATGGGAAACCGCTGGAACGGTTTGCGCGGTCACGCGACGGCGGCCGAGCGGCCGAGCGTTCCAAAATGGTTCTCGAGGCGGCCGCTTCGGGTTTCCCGGATCAGCGCGTTGCACCAACCTGAACCTTGAGCCCGCTGCGGCTCCCCGGAGGTTTTCGAGGTCGCGCAGGTTGGCGGGAAGCGCCCCTCGGAAGAACCCCGGAGCCGCGCATCCCCTCGAGGCAGACGAGCCTCGTCCGCGGTCCCGCGTCCCACACCGGATCCATCCGAAGCCCTGCTCCCCGCCCCCCGGCCCAGACGGCAGTCGCCTTTCTTGCGGGGTGAAGGCCCACTGCTACGGTCCTGTGTCGGCGATGGACTGGATGCGGAGGTACGGCTGGCGGCTGGCGGCGGCAGTGTCCCTCGTGCTCGCTCTGGTGAGCGCGCTCGAGCCGCGAGGGTTCCGCCGCCACGCACGGCTCAAGTCCCAGGCCGAAGCCCTCACGCAGCGCAACGCCCAGCTCCGGGAGGAGAACCTCCGGCTCGGCCGTGAGGTCGAGGGGCTCCGCGGTGACCCCGCGGCCATCGAGCGCGCCGCCCGCGAGGAGCTGGGCTTCGTGAAGCCCGGCGAGATCGTCATCCACCTCGAATGAGCCCTCGCCCCGCCCGCATGCCGCGCGCCGCGCGGTGGCTGTTCCGGTTCATCGGCCCCGCGTCCGTTCTCGCCGTGGCGTGGCTCCTCGGTCAGGGGCGCCTCCGGGGCGTCGCCGACCCGCGCTGGGACGAGGTGGCGGCCGCCGCGGGGCTGGTCGCCGGCCTCTGCGTCGCCGGGGTCCGCCGGGCGCTCCGCGCTCCGACCGCCGCGCGCGGCCGGGTGCGGGACGACCTCGAGCTCGGCGCACCGGTGGTCGCCGCCGCGTACATGCTGGTCGCCCTCGCCGGTCCAGGGGTCCACCCGCTGGTGTACGTGGTGATGGCCGGGCTCGTGGGCTTCTTCGAGGCCGTCCCGGCAGCGCTCCTCGTCGGGCTGGCGCTCGGATTCGAGGCGCTGCTCACGCTCCGCTCGGGGTGGATCGCCTTCGCGACCCACGCCGCGTTCCTCGCGCTGTTCGCCGTCATCTACCGCGTCGTCCTCAATGCGCGCCTCGCCCTGGCCCGTCGCGCCGAGGAGGAGGCGGTGAAGGCCCGCATCAGGGAGGTGGAGGAGCGGGCACGCACCTACCGGCTGGCGAGCGCCGGCAGCTCCGAGCCCGCCCCGGACGCCGGGAGCCAGTGGATGCTCGCCGCCGTGAAGCAGGTGGAGGGCGCGGTCGGCTCGGTGCTGGAGATCGGCGAGCTCGCGCTGCGCACCCACACCTGCGCCGCCTTCCTGCTCGCCCCGGACGATCGGACCCTCGTGCTCCACGACTGCCGGAGCGCCTCGGAGCGGGTCCAGCGCGGAGCGGTCCACGCCGGGGAAGGCATCCTCGCCGGCGTCCTCAAGCGATCGGTCCCGGTGAGGATGGTCTCGCCGTCGGGCCTGCGAGGCGTCACCTGGTATGACGGTGGGCCGGCGCCACGGAGCGTCTGTGCGGTGCCGCTGGTCGAGGCGAGCGGGCAGCTCCGCGGCGTGCTGGTCGCGGACCGGATGGAGCCCCAGCCCTTCGAGGACGGCGAGGAGACATTGCTCCGCACGCTGGCCGGCGAGGTGCTGCGGGCCATCGAGGTGGAGCGGGTGCTGGTGGAGATCCGCCGCGCCCGTGACGAGAAAGGCCGGTTCTTCAAGGCCATCGAGGACCTCAACCGCGCGGCCAACCTGGATGCCGTCTTCGGCGCGGTGCTCGACGGGGCGCGCCAGCTGGCCGGGCTCGACTTCGCAGCCATCACCCTGGTGAGCGAGCACGACGGAAAGCGCCAGCATCGGGTCGCGCGGATGAGCGGCACGAGCCCCGCCGGCAAGACCCTCGAGGGCCGGGTCTTCGGGGACAACAACGGCCTGGTGGCCAACGTCGTCCGCTACGGCACGCCGCTCCCGGGGCGCGACCTGCGCGCGATGGACCGGCAGGTGGTCTTCGACGACGACACCCGGGTCCGCGGCCTCGGCGCGCTGAAGATCCTCCCCCTGGCCGCGGGCGACCGGATCCTCGGCA
>Ga0310810_10001402_pt1 | contig 25257 bp, 21 predicted proteins | sample NCmetagenome_FD_207641 | JGI IMG/M metagenome (GOLD analysis project Ga0310810, IMG submission 207641) | Soil microbial communities from experimental microcosm in Duke University, North Carolina, United States - NC | ecosystem: Engineered > Artificial ecosystem > Soil microcosm > Unclassified ...
AGCGTCGGGAATGGTAGACTAGTTCCGTCCCGAAGGCCTTCCACGAGTCCCCATGAAACACATCGGCTTCCTCTCCTTCGGCCACTGGACCCCGTCGCCGCAGTCGCAGACGCGCTCCGCCGCCGACGCGCTGACGCAGTCGATCGAGCTCGCCGTCGCGGCCGAGGCGCTCGGCGCCGACGGCGCCTATGTCCGCGTGCATCACTTCGCCCGCCAGCTCGCCTCGCCGTTCCCGCTGCTCGCGGCGATCGGCGCGCGCACGACGCGCATCGAGATCGGGACTGCCGTGATCGACATGCGCTACGAGAACCCGCTCTACATGGCGGAGGACGCAGGCTCCGCGGACCTCATTGCCGGCGGCCGCCTCCAGCTCGGCATTTCGCGCGGCTCGCCCGAACAGGTGATCGACGGCTTCCGCTATTTCGGCTACGCGCCGCCCGAGGGCGAGAGCGACGCCGACATGGCGCGGCGGCACACCGAGGTGTTCCTCGAGGTGCTTAAAGGTCAGGGCTTCGCCAAGCCGAACCCGCGGCCGATGTTTCCGAACCCGACGGGCCTGCTGCGCCTCGAGCCGCATTCGGAGGGCTTGCGCGATCGCATCTGGTGGGGCGCCGGCACCAATGCGACGGCGGAATGGGCGGCGAAGCTCGGCATGAATTTGCAGTCGTCGACCCTGAAGATCGACGAGAGCGGCAAGCCGTTCCACGTGCAGCAGGCGGAGCAGATCAGGCTCTACAAGGCGGCGTGGAAGGACGCGGGGCATGCGCGGGCGCCGCGCGTCTCGGTGTCGCGCTCGATCTTCGCTTTGGTCGACGATCGCGACCGCCTGTATTTCGGCCGTTCGGGCGAGGAGGGCGACCAGATCGGCTTCCTCGGCGGCAGCGAGCGCGCGATCTTCGGCCGCAGCTATGCCGACGAGCCGGACAAACTGGTCGAGCAATTGAAGGGCGACGAGGCGATCGCGGAAGCGGACACTCTATTGCTGACGGTGCCGAACCAGCTCGGCGTCGATTACAACGCGCATGTCATCGAGAGCATTTTGAAGCACGTCGCCCCGGAGATGGGCTGGCGGTGACGTCATCCTGAGGTGCGCGCCGAAGGCGCGCCTCGAAGGATCTGTGCCCCTCATTTGTCATGGCCGGGCTCGTCCCGGCCATCTCGCTTAGGTGAGCGCAGTGCCTCCCTGAGCGGGGCCACCGGGACAAGCCCGGTGGCGACAAGAAGCTACTTACACTTCTGCAGCCGGAGCATCCCGCCGGGCTGCATGTTCATCTCCAACTGTCCGTCCTTCACGGCGCGCAGCGTGTACACCGCCTGCGCGTTGGAGATCTGCCCGGTGGTGAAGATGTCGATCACCTTCCACGCCGCGGCGCCGTTCGCCTGCACCGATTTGTTGCGATAGGCCGGCACGCCGCCCTTGGAGTCGGTGCGCGTGTCGCCGTTGAAGGCGATGACGCGCTTGCCGTTACAGTCCGGCGGCTTGTCGGTGAAATTCGTGACGACGCCGAACCGGCCCGAGACCGGATAGGTGTCGGCGAGCGCGGGGGCGGCTGCGGCGAAAAGCGCGATCGTGAGCAGGAGACGGGTCATGGCCTTGTCCTCCTGGACAGAGACTGGCGTTGCCCGCGCGCAAATCAAGCCGCGCCGTGCGGGGATGCTTAACGGACCCGATACGCAGCCATGAACATGTGCACGGCCATGCCGACGACATGGTCGATGCGCTCGGGCGTCGGCGGCGTGCCGAAATTGAACAAAATCGGCTTGAACATGGTGGCGTGGCAGCACTCGATGAACTGCGCCGCGGCGACCTCGCAGTCCTCGATCCCAAGCACGCCGGCCTCGACCTGCGACTTGAGGTAGGCGGCGACCCTGGCCGTGCCGTGCGCCGGGCCGGTCTCGTAGACCTTGCGGCCGAGATCGGGCATGCGCGCGGCAACCGCGATCACGGCGCGCAAGGACGACATGCGCAGCGGATCGGCGAAGGAGCTGACGAAGGCCTTGCCGTGGCGCAGCAGCACGGCCTCGACGTCGTGGTCATTGTGGTCGAAGTCGAACACGCCCTCGGCCTGCATCGAGCATTCGCCGCGCACGATGGCCGCGAACAGTTCGTCCTTGTCCTTGAAGTAGACGTAGAGCGTGCCTTTCGAGACGCCGGCCGCCTTGGCGATGTCGGCCATGCTGGCGGCGTCGAAGCCGTTGGCGAGGAACACGGCGCGCGCGCCCTCGACGATCTGGCGGCGCTTGGCGCTGTCGTCTTCGGCCTGCGGGGCAGGGGCGTCGATCAGGTCGGCGTGGCTCATCGTCTCGCGGCGCTCCTCTCAAGCGCGAATCTCTCGTCCTTCTACCGATAACGCCGAAGCGGGTCACCGGCACCTGTCACATTCACCGGCATCCGCCCGTCACTTATCCGAAGCCGCCGCCCGACGCCCGGCCTCCGCCGCGATCCTGGCGGCAAACCCGCCATCGCCGAACGAAACCTCGCCGGTAGCCGGTGCTGTTAGACCTTCGGATTATGACCGAACCGTTCGGTCAGAAAGTCGTTGACACCGTCACTGGGCAATCTATGTTGACTGAACCGTTCGGTCAATAGACCGCGCCGCCTTCTGGAGTGGACGATGCAACCGGAACCCAAGCCTGAACTCGAAGCCGCCCGCCCGGCCACGCGCGGCGGAGCCGGATCCGGCCGCTTCGTCGGCGTTCGGGGACCGGGTGCCGCCCAGCGGGCCCGCGCTCTGCATCTGGCCGTCGCCGCGGATGAGACCACCTCGATGCCCCTCGACGACTTCACCTCTGACGAGCCGTTGCCCGAACCGGCCACGGCTCGCAGCACCCCCGCCGCCGACGTCACAGCCCCCCAGTCGGCGGCGGGCGGTTCCCCTGCCAAGAGCCGCCGCAAGCGCATCCTCATGGGCGCGGTCGCGCTCGTCGTGCTCGCGGCCGGCGCCTGGTTCGGCACCCGCTACATGACCGTCGGCCGCTACATGGTCTCGACCGACGACGCCTATGTGCGCGCCGACGCGACCACGCTCGCCGCCAAGGTCGGCGGCTACGTCGCCTCTGTCGACGTCGCCGACAACAGTTTCGTTCATTCCGGCGACGTGATCGCGCATATCGACGACGGCGATTACCGCCTGGCGCTCGACGCGGCGCGCGGCAAGGTCGAGACGCAGCGCGCCACCGTCGCGCGCATTGGCGAGCAGATCCCGGCGGCGCAGGCGCAGGTCGAGCAGGCCAAGGCGCAGCTCGTCTCGGCGCAGGCGGCGGCGACGCGCACCGACAGCGAACTCGCGCGCCAGGTCACGCTGGCGCAGCGCGACTTCGCCAGCCGCCAGACGCTCGAGGCGGCCACCGCCAACCGCGACCAGGCCGCGGCCTCCGTGATGAGCGCGCAGGCGGCGATCGACGCCGCCAACGCCAACGTCGCTGTGCTGCGCGCGCAGCAGCAGGAGGCGGAGCGCACCCTCAAGGAATTGCAGACGGCGCAGGCCAAAGCCGAGCGCGACCTGTCCTTCACCGTCGTGCGCGCGCCGGTCGACGGCGTCATCGGCAATCGCGCCATGCAGGTCGGCGATTACGTGCAGACCGGCACGCGGCTCGCCGCGGTCGTGCCGCTCGACGACGTCTATATCGATGCCAATTTCAAGGAGACGCAGCTGTCGCGGCTCAAGCCCGGCCAGCCGGTCAATGTGAGCGTCGATGCGCTGCCCGCACACGATTTGAAAGGCACGGTGTCGAGCGTGTCGCCGGCTTCCGGCTCGGTGTTCTCGCTGCTGCCGCCGGACAACGCCACCGGCAACTTCACCAAGATCGTGCAGCGGCTGCCCGTGCGCATCCGCCTGCCGAACGACGTCACGGCCGAGCGCCTGTTGCGCCCCGGCATGTCCGTCGTCGTCAGCGTCAACACCAAGCCGACCCAGACCGCGTCGAGCGGCTCCGCGCTGTCCTTTGCAGCGCAGGCCGCCGGCCGCGAGCGGGTCCGCTAAGGAACCGGCGGAGGCTGATTGTCATGAGTACAGCCGCCGCCAAGACCGCGCCTTCGGCTTCCGTCCGGTCCCCGTCGGACGGAGCCGGGGGCGCGGGTACTCTCCCGACGCGGCACGTCGTCGCCTTCGTCGTCATGTGCTTCGGCATGTTCATGGCGATCCTCGACATCCAGATCGTCTCAGCCTCACTGACCGAGATCCAGGCCGGCCTGTCCGCCTCCGGCGACGAAATCCCCTGGGTGCAGACGGCCTATCTGGTCGCTGAAGTCGTCGCCATCCCGCTCTCGGGCTTCCTGTCGCGCGCGCTCGGCACGCGCATGCTGTTCACGATTTCCGCGGCCGGGTTCACGCTGTCGAGCCTGATGTGCGGATTCTCTTCGTCGATCGGCACGATGATCATCTGGCGCGCGCTGCAAGGCTTCATCGGCGGCGGCATGGTGCCGACCGTGTTCGCCACGGCCTATCTCCTGTTCCCCGGACAGCGGCAGAAGCTGGTGGCGCCGATCATCGGCCTCATCGCCACGCTCGCGCCGACCGTCGGCCCGACCATTGGCGGCTACGTGACCGACGCCTTGTCGTGGCACTGGCTGTTCTTCATCAACATCGTCCCCGGCTTGATCGTGACGTTCCTCGCCTGGTCGCTGATCGACTTCGACAAGCCCGACTATGCGCTGCTCGACAATTTCGACTGGTGGGGCCTCTTGAGCATGGCCGGCTTCCTCGGCGCGCTCGAATATGTGCTGGAGGAGGGACCGCGTTACGACTGGCTCGACGACAGCACGATCGCGCTGTTCGCCGCCATCTCGGCGATGTCGGCGATCGTGTTCTTCGTGCGCGTCCTCACCGCGAAGTCGCCGATCGTCGACCTGCGCGCCTTCACCAATCGCAACTTCGCGCTCGGCAGCCTGTTTTCCTTCGTGCTCGGCATCGGACTCTATGGCCTGACCTATCTCTATCCGGTCTATCTCGCGCAGGTGCGCGGCTACGACGCGCTGATGATCGGCGACACCATGTTCGTCTCGGGCATCGCCATGTTCCTGACCGCGCCCTTCGCCGGCCAGTTCTCGCAGCGCTTCGATCCGCGCTACGTGCTGATCGGCGGCTTCGTCCTGTTTGCGCTCGGCACGTGGCAAATGACCTACGTCACCAAGGACTGGGACTTCTGGGAACTGCTGTGGCCGCAGATATTCCGCGGCGTCGGCCTGATGTTCGCGATTGTGCCGGTGACCAACACAGCCCTCGGCACGCTGCCGCCCGACCGCGTCAAGAACGCGTCCGGCCTGTTCAACCTGACGCGCAATCTCGGCGGCGCCATCGGCCTTGCCGTCATCAACACCGTGCTCAACGACCGCATGGACCTGCATCTCGCGCGCCTGCACGAGGCGGTCAATTGGTCGCGCGTGCCGGCGGTCGAGACGCTGAACAACCTGACGCACCGCTTCGCCGGCTCGGACTCGCAGGCCATGGCGCTCAAGCAGATGATGGGAATGGTGCGGCGGCAGGCGAGCGTGATGAGCTTTGCCGACGTGTTCCTGATCCTCACCGTGCTGTTCGCCGTGCTGGCGGTCGCCGGCATCACGATGAAGCGCCCCGCGCCGGTCGCGGCCGGGGCGGGGGGACATTAGAGCGGCCGGTGAGTTGGGCGTGACTTCTGCATTTGACGCCAGGGCGCCCTAAAGGCGTTGGCGAGCATCCGCGCGACTGAATGAATTGTGCGGGAGGCGGCGGACAGGATTGGGTACAGGATTGACACCCGGTCCGGCGTCGGGCAACTTTTTCAGACAGGGGTTACGCGACGACCTCGTGAGGCGACAGCCTAAAGATCGCGTCCATCAACCTTCCTTCGAAGGGGACGCGCATGCCATCTCATCCGCAGATCAATGCTGCCCAGCTTGCGCGCCTCGTCGGGCTCGCCGGCGGGCCCGCGATCATCGATGTTCGCAACGACGAGGATTTCGCCGCTGACCCGCGTCTGATCCCTGGCTCGATTCGGCGTGACTTCGCCACTGTCGCGACCTGGGCTCCCGACTTCGCCGGCAAGCAGGCCGTCGTCAGTTGCCAGCGAGGTGCGAAGCTCAGCGAAGGAGTCGCCGCATGGCTCCGCAATGAAGGTATCGCCGCCGAGAACCTCGAAGGGGGCTTTGAGGCTTGGGTGGCGAGCAGCTTTCCACTGGTCCGCACTGCCAAGCTTCCGAAGCGCGACCCGAAGGGCCGCACCGTCTGGGTCACCCGCGCGCGGCCCAAGATCGACCGCATCGCCTGCCCGTGGCTGATCAGGCGCTTCATCGACACAGACGCCGTCATCCTGTTCGTCCAGGCATCGGAGGTGAACGGCGTGGCGGAGCGTTTTTCGGCGACACCGTTCGACATCGAAGACGTGTTCTTCAGCCATCGCGGCGAGCGCTGCACCTTTGACACGATGCTCGATGAATTCGGACTCGAAAGCGAGCCGTTGCGGCGTCTCGCGACGATTGTGCGCGCGGCCGACACGGCGCGGCTCGACATTGTGCCCGAGGCCGCTGGCCTGCTCGCCGTCTCGCTCGGCCTGTCGCGCAATTTCCGCGACGACCTCGAGCAGCTCGATGCCGCGATGGGCATTTACGACGCCTTCTATCGCTGGTGCCGCGACGCCAGTGAGGAGACCCATAACTGGCCGACTCCGAAGCGGGGAGGGTGAGGACAGCGATGAACGACGACAGCATGCCGACCTCCCAATCGCCGCGTCCGCCCGGCAGGATCGGCGAACTCGTCGCCTACTTCCTCCGGCTCGGGCTGCTCGGCTTCGGCGGCCCGGTCGCGCTGGTCGGTCAGATGGAGCGCGAGCTGGTTTCCGACAAAAACTGGCTGACCAAGGACGAGATGCGCGAGGCGATCGCCATCTGCCAGTCGCTGCCAGGGCCACTCGCCATTCAGGTCGGCATCTATATTTCGTACATGCGCGCCGGCTTCTGGGGCGCCTGGGCCGGCGGCTGGTCGTTCATTCTGCCGAACTTCATCATCGTCGCCGGTCTCGGCACGCTCTACGTTCATCTCGGCGATCTAAAGCCGGTGACGGCGATCTTCTATGGCGTCAGTCCGGCGGTGATCGCGCTCATCCTGCATTCATGCTGGCGTCTCGCCAAGCTCGGCATGGAGGACTGGCTGCAATGGGCAATCGCCGCCGTTTGCTTCGTGGTTACGATCGCGCTTCAGGCCGAAGTGGCATTTCTCTTCCTGGGCGCGGGCCTGATCGGCATGTTCTGGTACGGCACCATCGGACGCCGCCCGCCAGCTCTATCGGTATTCGCGGTGCCCGTCCTTGCGCAGCAGCTTGCGCCGGTGGCGTCCGCCTCGACACTCGGCAAGCTCGCTCTTTTCTTCGTGAAGGCGGGCGCGCTGACCTTCGGCAGCGGCCTTGTCATCGTGCCGTTTCTTGAGCAAGGCCTGGTGCGCGAATACAACTGGCTCGACGAGCGGCAATTTCTGATCGCCGTCGCCATCGGAATGATCAGCCCTGGCCCCGTCGTCATCACAGCGACCTTCGTCGGCTATCTCGTCGCCGGCTTCTGGGGTTCGCTCGTATCGACGGTCGGCATCTTCTTCCCGTCGTTCCTATTCATCCTGATCGCCGCGCCGCTGCTCCAGCGGCATCGCGGCAATGCCAATGTGCAAGGCTTCGTGAAAGGCGCCTACGGCGCGGCCATCGGCACCATCCTCGGTGCCTGCGTGCTTCTCGGCAAGATTGCCATCGGCGACGTGCTCACGGCCGCGATTGGGCTCGTCTCGCTCGCCGTCCTGTTCCGCTGGAAGGTCAGCAATCCGCTTCTGATCGCGGCGGCGGGCGTGGTCGGCCTGATCGCATTCCCGATCGTGCAGCCGGACTGGGTGATGGTGAAGTGAGTGGCTTGCCGCCCGAGCGTGCCGTTCGCGCGACCCGTGGTCGCCGGCATCACGATGAAGCGCCGGTCGCGGCCGGGCAGGGGGACATTAGGGCCGCCGGTGAGTTGGGCGTGACTTCTGCATTTGACCCGAAGCGGGCCTGTGCAGCGAGAGCGATGACAGCTCCTGCCGCGCGCTATGTCGGCCTTCTTATTCACTGAAATTATATGCGAAATAGGCGCGGCCGCGCCATCGACCAATTCTCGTGAGGCGACGATGGGCAAGTTCGTGCGGCCATGCCTGGCGCCCGGACGGTCATTATTGGATATTATTTTGCGGTAATTGCTTCCTGACTAAAACCCGCTCATCAAAGCGTATGGCGCCGTGGGAAACGGATTGCCTCAGTCGGACGCCCTGCTTCGAATGCCCTGCCTTCGAGCGTGCAATAATTAAAATTGGCAAACGAGTGGCTGTCGTTTGCCGCGTGATCAATGCTTGCCCGGGAAGATGAATTGATAAAAGTGGCAAGAAATGGGGAGGCGACAGATGAGCGATCAACTCTTCGCCGCAATCAGGCGCGGCAAGGTCAAGCCGGGAATGGCCAGCGAGTTCGCGCAGCGCGTCAAGGCGGGTGCGTTGCCAGTGATGCAAAAAATGGATGGATTTAAAGGCTATTACCTGGTGGCAGGCGCAGACGACACGATTATTGCCATATCTCTCTTTACCAATCAGCAGACCGCGCAAACCTCGACCCAGACTTTGATGCCGTGGATCAAAGAAAATCTCGGGCCGCTTCTCGCGTCACCAACCGAAGCGATCGACGGGACCGTTGTGGTGAGCGCTTAGCTTTATCGAAAGCGAGTGAGGAGGAAGACGTGGCGGTCGGTGGATTCGTTGGCTCCGTGGCCGAACTCTGGCGCTTCCCCGTGAAGTCGATGGGAGGTCAACAGCACGACCAGATCGACATAACCGAACATGGAGTGCTGGGCGATCGAGCTTATGCCCTGATCGACACCGATACGGGCAGGGTCGTCAGTGCGAAAAACGTCAAACTGTTTCCCGACCTTCTCAATTGCAAGGCAGCTTTTGTTGAGCCGCCGCAGAGGAACGGCGCGCTTCCACCGGTGCAGATTTCACTACCCAACGGCGAAGTCGTACGGAGCGATTCCGCCGGTGCTGATGAAGCCCTCTCAAGATACTTCAAGCGCAACCTGGTGCTGAAGCGGTCGGCGCCGGAAGATTTTACTGTCGATCAGTACCATCCTGACGTCGAAGGCGCAGACCCAGGGGGTAATCGAGATACGATCGTCGCTCAGAAACTTGGCTCGGCACTGTTCGCTGCGCTTGGAATGGCATCGCCCGTCCCGCCCGGCTCATTTTTGGATGTGTTTCCGGTATCCGTACTGACAACCTCGACTCTCGCGCGGCTAAGCGATCTGCAGCCGCAGAGCCGCATGGATCGGCGCCGATTTCGTATGAATGTGGTCCTCAACACTCAGCCTGTCGGGTTCATCGAGAACGACTGGATCGGCCAGGCACTCGCGGTTGGCAAGACGACGCGATTCGACATCGCGCTGGCAGATCCGCGATGCGTGATGGTCACACTTGCCCAAGATGAATTGCCCAAGGATACCGACGTCCTGAAGGGCCTCGTTCGGCACAATCGACTTCAGCTTGGCGATATGGGGGCATTTCCGTGTGCCGGAGTTTACGCGGTCGTCGCTACACCTGGGACCGTGCGCGTTGGCGACGAAGTCCTGCTCGGCTGAAATCACTGCGATGCCGCGATTGGCGCACAGCGGAAGCCGGCTCGTTTTCCTGATCCTGTGCGTGCCGTTCGCGGGGCTCGCCGTCGCCGGCGAGACGCCCCACGGAATTCCGGTACGCCGCCGTTGTGCTCGCAGGCACCAATGGTAAGCTTGCTCCGACAGGCGCCGATCACAGGCGCCACGGACCGGGGGCGGAACCATGTCACGACATATTGCTATTGCGGCCTTGGCGCTTGCGCTGCTGGCCTCTTCGACGGCCGTTCGCGCGCAGGACTGTCCGCGCGGCGATCTCGACAAGGCGTACTGCGACCGGGACGGCGATATGGTCGCCGACACGCCGACCGACGCCAAGCAACTGGTCAATCCGTCCGTTCTGGTCTTCGCCTACACGCCGGTCGAAGACCCGGCCGTCTACGGCAAGGTGTGGGACGGCTTCATCAAGCACATGGAGAAGGCGACCGGTAAGAAGGTCGTGTTCTTCCCGGTGCAGTCGAACGCCGCCGAAATCGAGGCGATGCGCTCCGGCCGCCTGCACATTGCGGGTTTCAACACCGGCTCCAATCCGATCGCGGTCAACTGCGCCGGCTTCGTGCCATTCGCAATCATGGGCGGCAAGGACGGGCAGTTCGGCTACGAGATGGAAATCATCGTGCCGGCCGACAGCGCGATCAAGACGCCGGCGGACCTGAAGGGCAAGAAGCTTGCCTTCACCGAGCCGACGTCGAACTCCGGCTTCAAGGCGCCGTCCGCGCTGCTCAAGGCTGACTTCAACCTCGAGAAGGACCGCGACTTCACCGCGGTGTTCTCCGGCAAGCACGACAATTCGGTGATCGGCGTCGCCAACAAGGATTACGACGCGGCGGCGATCGCCAACGAAGTGATGTTCCGCATGTTCGAGCGCAAGGTCGTTGACAAGGCGAAGATCAGGACGATCTACAAGTCGGAGACGTTCCCGACCACCGGCTACGGCTACGCCCACAATCTCGATCCCGCGCTGGTCGCAAAGATCAAGGAAGGCTTCTTCTCGTTCCCCTGGGAGGGCTCGGCGCTCAAGGCCGAGTTCAAGGGCGAGGACCGCTTCGTGCCCATCACTTACAAGACGAACTGGAACATCATTCGCAAGATCGATTCGGCGAATGGCGTGAAGTACACGTGTAAGTAAGCGGCGCGCTCGGGCCGGCGCATGCTGCGTATCAGGGGACTGTCGAAGCGCTACCGGACCGGCGATCTGGCGCTCGACACTGTCGATCTCGACGTCGCGAAAGGCGAGGTGGTCGCGCTGATCGGCCCGTCGGGCGCGGGCAAGTCGACGCTGATCCGCTGCATTAACCGGCTGGTCGAGCCGACCGCCGGCACCATCGCGCTCAACGACGTCGAGGTGACGGGCCTGTCGCGCGGCGCGCTGCGGCGCGCGCGGCGCAAGCTCGGCATGATCTTCCAGGAGTACGCGCTGGTCGAACGTCTCTCCGTCATGGAGAATGTGCTCAGCGGGCGGCTCGGCTATGTCGGCTTCTGGCGCTCGACCATGCGCAGGTTTCCGCCTGCTGTCGCGCGTCGGTCTCGACCACATGGTCGACAAGCGCGCCGACGAGCTCTCCGGCGGGCAGCGCCAGCGCGTCGGAGTCTGCCGCGCACTGATGCAGGAGCCCGACCTGCTGCTGGTCGACGAGCCGACCGCCTCGCTCGACCCGAAAACGTCGCGGCAGATCATGCGGCTGATCACCGAACTCTGCGCCGAACGCGGGCTGCCTGCCATCATCAACATCCACGACGTGCAGCTCGCGCGCATGTTTGCGTCGCGCATCGTCGGCCTGCGCCTCGGCAAGATCGTCTATGACGGCCCGCCGGCCGGGCTCGACGGCGATGTGCTGACGCGCATCTACGGCGAAGAGGACTGGTCCGCGACGCTCGCAAAGGACGCCGCAGCGGACGACGACGGGACGGACGACGATGCCGCGGCGGCGCGCCCATCGCACGGCGCGGACGGCCGGCCGCTCGACCGCAACCGGATGGCGGGGTTGACCTGATGCCGACAGGCGTCGCCGCGACCGCTCCGCGCGTCTGGCGCAGGCCGCCGGCGATCAAAAGCGCTTCCCTGCGCTGGGCCATCACGATCGGCGTGCTCGCTTATCTCGCGGCGGCATTCGGCACCACCGAGGTGAACTGGCATCGCGTCTGGGAGGGGCTGCCGCGCGGCGCGCGCTTCCTCTCGGCGTTCTTCCCGCCGGACTTCACCACGCGCTGGTCGGAGATTCTCGACGGCATGCTGGAAAGCCTCTGGATGACCGTGGTCGCGACGGCGGTCGGGATCGTGCTGTCCATTCCGGTCGGGCTCGGCGCGGCGAAGAACGTCGCGCCCGCGCCGGTCTATTATCTCTGCCGCGGTTTCCTCGCCATGTCGCGCAGCTTCCAGGAGATCATCCTCGCGATCTTCTTCGTGAAGTTCTTCGGCTTCGGTCCGTTCGCCGGCGTCGTCACGCTCGTCGTCGCGACGATCGGCTTCTACGGCAAGCTGCTCGCCGAGGACATCGAGGACATCGATCCGGGGCAGGCGGAGGCGGTGCGCGCGACCGGTGCGGGCTGGACGCAATGGATCAATTACGGGATCCAGCCGCAGGTGATGCCGCGCATGCTCGGCCTAGCGCTGTATCGCTTCGACATCAATTTTCGTGAATCGGCCGTGGTCGGCATTGTCGGCGCGGGCGGCATCGGCGCGACGCTCGACACCGCGTTTAACCGCTACGAGTTCGACTCAGCCGCCGCCATTCTCCTGATCATCATCGGCCTCGTCATGGCGATGGAATATTCGTCCGGCTTCATCCGGCGTTGGGTGAACTGATGCCGGTCACCCTGCACGGCGCCACTAAAGTCTGGCAGCGGCACGACCGCCGGACGCAGTTCACGATCTGGGGCCTGTGGCTCCTCGCCGCGGCGGGGTTTGCCTATTGCTCCGCCTTTGTGTCCGAGAAGACGATCTGGCCCTTCGTCCTCGACGCCCCGGCGCAGGCCGTCGATCTCGGCGTGCGCATGGTGCCGCCGGACTGGAGCTTCATCGGCACCTTGTGGAAGCCGATGTGGGACACGCTCAATATGGCCACGCTCGGCACGGCGATCGCCGTCGTCCTCGCCGTGCCGATCGCCTACTGCGCGGCACGGAACACGACGCCGAGCGTGACCGTGGTGCGCCCGATCGCGATCTTCGTCATCGTGTCGACGCGCTCGATCAACTCGTTGATCTGGGCGCTCATGCTCGTCACCATCATCGGCCCCGGCGTGCTCGCCGGCATTCTGGCGATCGGGCTGCGCTCGATCGGCTTCTGCGCGAAGCTTCTGTACGAGGCGATCGAGGAGATCGACGAGCACCAGGTCGAGGCGGTGCGGGCGATGGGCGCGAGCGCCGGGCAGGTCGCCGCCTACGGCATCGTGCCGCAGGTCATGCCGGCCTTCGCCGGGATTTCGGTGTTCCGGTGGGACATCAACATTCGCGAGTCGACCGTGCTCGGCCTCGTCGGCGCCGGCGGCATTGGCCTGCCGCTCAATGCCGCGATCACGACGCTCGCCTGGACCAAGGTGTCGCTCATCCTGCTGGTCATCATCGCCAGCGTCGTCGTGAGCGAGTGGGTCTCCGCCAAAGTGCGGCAGGCGATCATCTGATCTCAAGCCGCGCGAATGGATCGCTGAATATTGCTGGTCCGCTGTGTGCGATCGCGCGCATACGCGCCGTCACCCCTAAATAGAGATGCCTCGCAAAAGGATCAATTTCGATAAATTGCGACGCAAATGTTCGCGGACATTATAGGCGCCTCGGGCACATTGCCGGCGGAATTGCCGAGGCTGCCGCATGCGAAATGCCCGCGACGAGGAGATGGTTCGCGCCGCCAGCGTGTTGATTGCGGATCGCAGTCAATTCGGCCGGCGGCTCACGCGCAACATGCTGGTCAGCCTCGGTGTGCGCTCCGTGATCGAGGTCGCCGACGGTCCGGCGGCTCTCGAGGCGGTGTCGGCCAACAAGCCCGATGTGCTCATCGTCGATTGGGACCTGCCCGTCCTGTCGGGCATCGACGTGATCAAGCGGATACGCTCGCCCGACGCGTTCCCGTATCCCGACCTGCCGATCCTCATGCTCACCATGCATACGGAGCGCCGGTACGTGGTCCAGGCGCTGGGGCACGGGGCGAACGAATTTCTCGCCAAGCCGACGAGCACGATCGCGCTCAAGGACCGGCTCATATCCGTGCTGTGCCGGCGGCGCACGATGGTGAAACTGGGCGAGTTCTATGTGCCCCGGCCGCGGATCTGGCCGTCGCAGCCGGACAGCGGCCGTTAGGCGAAGGCGGCGCGGGTGCTCACGCCTTTCCGCATCCGCCCGCGGTCGGCGTCTGGATAATCACTGCCTCGTCGGCATAGATGACAGTCGCGTCGCAGCCCTTCAGCCGCTCCATGCGTTCGTCCTTGCGCCGCACCCAGTTCTCGCCGACCTGGCCGGCGCTGCCGCCGTCGAGGCCCGGCGGCGGCACGCGGCGATGGCCTGACAGGATCGTGCACTCCATCTCCTCGAGGAAACGGATCGTGCGGCGGATGCCGTTGCCGGCGTGCCACTTGCCGTTGCCGCCCGAATTGGCGCGGATGTGGAAGTCCTCGAGCACGACGGGATAGCGGAATTCCAGCACCTCGGGATCGGTAAGGCGCGTATTGGTCATGTGCGTGTGCACGGCGTCCGTGCCGTTGAAGCCGGGGCCGGCCGGCGAGCCGGAGCAGATCGTCTCGTAATATTGGTATTTCTTGTTGCCGAAGTTGAGGTTGTTCATCGTTCCTTGGGCCGCGGCGAGCGCGCGAAGCGCGAGGAACAGCGTGTTGGTCACCGCCTGCGACACCTCGACATTGCCGGCGACGACGGCCGCCGGGTATTCCGGCGTCAGCATCGTGCGCTTCGGAATGACGATGTTGATCGGCCGCAGGCATCCGGCATTCATCGGGATGTCGTCGTCGACCATGACGCGGAACACATAGAGCACGGCGGCGCGCGTGACCGGCTCCGGTGCGTTGAAGTTCGACGGCTGCTGGGCGGACGTGCCGGTGAAGTCGACGGTCGCCTCGCGTTTCTTCTTGTCGACCGTGATCTTCACCTTGATGAAGGTGCCCTGGTCCATCTCGTACGAATATTCGCTGTCGTGCAGGCGATCGATGACGCGGCGCACGCTTTCGGCGGCGTTGTCCTGCACATGCTGCATGTAGGCCTTCACCACAGGCAGCGTGAACAGCGTCACCATCTTGCGCAGTTCGGCGACGCCCTTCTCGTTGGCGGCGATCTGCGCCTTGATGTCATTGACGTTCTGGATCGGATTGCGCGCCGGGTACTTGGCGCCGAGCAGCGCCTCCATGAGCTCCTTCTCGCGGAACCGGCCGCGATCGACCAGCTTGAAGTTGTCGAACAGCACGCCCTCCTGCTCGATATCGGTCGCGTTCGGCGACATGGAACCGGGCGAGATGCCGCCGACGTCCGCATGGTGCCCGCGCGAGGCCACCCAGAAGAGGATCGCCTTCTTTTTGTCGTCGAACACCGGCGTGCAGACGGTGATGTCGGGCAGGTGCGTGCCGCCGTTGTAGGGCGCGTTGATGACGTAGACGTCGCCCGGCTTGATCTTGCCCTTGTTGTCGCGAATGACGGTCTCGACGGAGCGGTCCATCGAGCCGAGATGCACCGGCATGTGCGGCGCGTTGGCGACCAGCGTGCCGTCATTGGCGAAGACGGCGCAGGAGAAATCGAGCCGCTCCTTGATGTTGACCGAATAGGCGGTGTTCTGAAGCGACACGCCCATCTGCTCGGCGATCGACATGAACAGGTTGTTGAACACTTCGAGCATGACCGGGTCGGCATGCGTGCCGATGGCGAAGCTGCGCTTGAGCTTCTTCGCGCGCGTGAGCACGAGGTGGTTCTTGGCGGTGAGCTCGGCCTGCCAGCCTGGCTCGACGACGATGGTCTGGTGCGGCTCGATGATGATCGCCGCGCCCTTCACGCGGGAGCCGGGCTTGAGCTGGTCGCGCGTATAGACGCCGGCCTTGTGCCATTCACCTTGCGAGAAGAAGCGTGTCTTGCGAGCCGGGGAGGGGAGCTTCGCCGCCGACTTGCGCTGCTTCTTCTCGGCAAACTTGGCGCCGCCGCCGATCGCCTCGACCGACACGGCCTCGACCACCATTTCCTTGCTGCGGTCGATGAAGCCGAAACGCGCCTTGTGCGCCTTCTCGAAGGCGCTCTGCATCGCCTTGAGCGAGCCGGCGTCGACCACGAGGGCGGTGTCGGTGCCGGCATAGCGAATGTGCGCGCGCACGATCAGCTTTATCTTGGCTTTCGGTACGCCCTGGCCCGCGACCTCGGCGACGGCATCCTTGCCGAGCCGGCCGCCGGTGCGTTCGATCGCGGTCCTCGCCTTGTCGCCGAAGGACTGCTCGATCGCCTGCTCGCGGGTGGCGCGGATATCGGCGAGGCCCATGCCGTAGGCGGAGAGGAGCGACGAGAACGGATGGATCAGCACGCGCGTCATGCCGAGCGCGTCGGCGACGAGGCAGGCGTGCTGGCCGCCGGCGCCGCCGAAGCAGTTGAGCGCGTAGCGTGTCACGTCGTAGCCGCGCTGCACCGAGATCTTCTTGATCGCATTGGCCATGTTCTCGACGGCGATCTTGATGAAGCCGTCGGCGATCTGCTCGCGCTTGAGGCCGCCGCGCATCTCGCCTTCCAGTTCGTCGAACGCAGCGCGTACCGCCTCGGCATCGAGCGGCTGGTCCTGCTTCGGCCCGAAGATCTTCGGGAAGAAGTCGGGGATCAGCTTGCCGACTTCGACATTGGCGTCGGTGACGGCGAGCGGGCCGCCGCGGCGGTAGCATTTCGGACCGGGATTGGCGCCGGCCGAGTCAGGCCCGACGCGAAAGCGCGCACCGTCGAAATGCAGGACCGAGCCGCCGCCGGCGGCGACCGTGTGGATGAGCATCATCGGCGCGCGCATGCGCACGCCGGCGACCTCGGTCTCGAAGGCGCGTTCGTACTCGCCGTCGTAATGCGACACGTCGGTCGAGGTGCCGCCCATGTCGAAGCCGATCAGGCGGTCGAAGCCGGCCTCGCGGCCGGTCTCGGCCATGCCGACGACGCCGCCGGCGGGGCCGGACAGGATCGCGTCCTTGCCCTGGAACAGTTCGGCCGCGGTGAGGCCGCCGGACGACATCATGAACATGAGCCGCGCCTGCGAGCGCTTCGCGTCGAGCTGGCGATCGACCTGCGCCACGTAACGCCGCAGGATCGGCGAGAGATAGGCGTCGACCACGGTGGTGTCGCCGCGGCCGACGAGCTTGATCAGCGGCGAGACTTCGTGGCTGACCGAGACCTGCGAAAAGCCGAGCTCGCGCGCGAGCGCCGCCGCGGCCTTCTCGTGCGCCGGATAGCGGTAGGCGTGCATGAATACGATGGCGACGGCGTCGATGCCATCGGCCTTGGCTGCCTCGAGGTCGCGGCGCACGGCGGCAAGATCGGCTGCGCGCTCGACCGTGCCGTCGGCGCGGACGCGCTCGTCGACTTCGGCGACGCGCTCATAGAGCATGTCGGGCTTGATGATCTCCTTGGCGAAGATCTTCGGCCGCGCCTGATAGCCGATCTTGAGCGCGTCGCGGAAGCCTTTGGTGATGAGCAACAGCGTGCGGTCGCCCTTGCGTTCGAGCAGCGCATTGGTTGCGACCGTGGTGCCCATCTTCACCGCGCCGACCTTGCCGGCGGGGATCGGGTCGCCCGCCTTCAGGCCGAGCAGGTCGCGAATGCCCTGCACGGCGGCATCGGGATAGGCCTCCGGGTTCTCAGACAGCAGTTTGTGGGCTTTCAGCGTGCCATCCGGCCGGCGTCCGACGATGTCGGTGAAGGTGCCCCCGCGATCGATCCAGAAATCCCAGCGCGCCGCTGCCGCCTTGGCCATGAAACGCTCCCGTTGAACCTTCTCCGGCGACAAAACCGCGCCGCGCTTATCGCGTCCAATCGTGTTTTCGGATGGAGTTTGATAAGCCGGATTTATCACCACACGAGCGTCAAGCCTGCTCGCGCGCGACCTTGCCGGCGATCTCGGCCACCTTCTGTGCGGCGAAACTGTCCGGCGTCGCCGGCCAGCTCACCACGAAATTCAGTTTCGGCAGTTCGGGCCGTGTTTTCAAGACGCGCAGGCGCCCGGCGAACGCCATGTTGTCGATGATCGACGAGGGTATGACGGCGATGCCGATGCCGTCGAGCGCCATGCGCACGATGGTGGCGAGCGAGGCCGAGGCGTGGATGGTCGGGCGCAGGCCTTTGCGCTCGAACAGCTCGCGGACGTTGGCATAGGGCTGCGTATTGCGCGAGAAGGTGATGATCGGATGCTTGACGATATCCTCGAGCTCGATCGCCGCCTTGCTCAGGCCCTTGCCGAACCTGATCTTGTCCGAGCAGACGAAGCCGACCGGAAACGAGCACAGCGGCCGCGATTGCAGGCCGGGGTCGCTGATCGGGCCGATCAGCAAGCCGAGATTGAGCTCCTTGGCGAGAAGGCGGTCGCGCAGGTTCGGCGAGATGTCGACCTCGATCTCGAGCTCGAGGTTGGGGTAGGCGGCGTTCACCCGCTCGATCAGCGCCGGCAGCCAGGTGTGCACGATCGATTCCGATACGCCGAGCCGCACCAGCCCGCGCATGGTCGATGAATCGCCGACGGCGTCGATCATCTCGGCGCGCAGGCGCAGGAGCCGCTCGGCGTAGGCGAGCAGTTCGAGCCCCTTCTGCGTCGTCGAGACGCGGCGGCGGTCGCGCTCGATCAGGCGGATGCCGAGGAAATCCTCGAGCTGGGCGATGCGCATCGACACCGCCGGCTGCGTGGTGTTGAGCTTCTCGGCGGCGCCGCGGAACGAGCGCAGCGTCGCCACCCACATGAAGGTCTCGAGCGATTTGAAATCGATCATAACCGGTGCCGTTCCCGCGGCTGATAAGGCGACCTTATCAGAGGCTATCCAAAAACACGATTGGACGGAATGAGGCCGCGGTGGTCGGCTGAACTCGGCGACGATCAATCGCGAGGAGGGGACGCGCGATGCTGCATCCTGACGCCCGCGCATCGGATGATGCGCTCAGCACCGGCTTGGCCGTGCGGCTTGCCTGTCGCTCCGGCCGCTTCGACGGGCCGACCTCAGGCTTCGCCTACGGCTACGTGCAGGGGAACCTGGCGATCCTGCCGCGCGACTGGGCCGAGGAGTTCCTGCGCTTCTGCCAGGCCAATCTAAAGCCGTGCCCGCTGCTCGGCGTCGCCGACGCGGGCAACCCGCATCTGCCGGCGCTCGGCGCCGACCTCGACATCCGCACCGACATTCCGCGCTACCGCGTCTGGAAGAACGGCGAACTCGTCGACGAGCCGACCGATCTGAAAGCCGTGTGGCGCGACGATCTCGTCTCCTTCGTCATCGGCTGCTCTTTTTCGTTTGAAGAGGCGCTCTTGCAGAACGACGTGCCGGTGCGCCACATCTCGCTCGGCTGCAACGTACCGATGTACCGCACGTCGATCGCGACGCAGCCGGCCGGCCGGTTCCGCGGACCGATGGTGGTGTCGATGCGGCCGATGAAGCCGGCCGACGCGATCCGCGCCGTGCAGATCACGACGCGCCTGCCGGCGGTGCACGGCGCGCCGGTGCATATCGGTTTTCCGGAACAGATCGGCATCAAGGACATCGGCAAGCCCGACTACGGCGACGCCGTCCCTGTCGAGGCCGGCGAACTGCCGGTGTTCTGGGCCTGCGGTGTCACGCCGCAATCGGCGATCGCGACGGCGAAGCCGCCTTTCGCCATCACCCATGCGCCCGGATCAATGCTGGTGACCGATCTGAAGAACAATCAGCTGTCGTTATTCTGAAAGCAGGCGCGTTCGAAAAGCGCCGACAGGGAGAGAGACAATGACGATGCAAGCGACCGTGGGTGAAGATCATCACCCGACCAACTGGTACGCCGAGATGGCGCCGCGCGAGAAGAGCGCGTTCTGGGCCTGCACCGGCGGCTGGATCCTCGATGCGATGGACGTGCAGATCTACTCCTTCGCGATTCCGGCGATCATCGCCGCGTTTCATCTCACCAATACCGATGCCGGCTTGATCGGCACCTCGACCTTGCTTGCCTCCGCCTTCGGCGGCTGGTTTGCCGGCGCGATTTCCGACCGCTTCGGCCGCGTGCGCACATTGCAGATCACCATTGCCTGGTTCGCAGTCTTCACCTTCCTCACCGGATTTGCGCAGAACTACTCGCAGCTTCTCGCCTGCCGCGCGCTGATGGGCTTCGGCTTCGGCGGCGAATGGGCGGCGGCGGCGGTGCTGATCGGCGAGTTCATCCGTCCGCAGCATCGCGGCAAGGCCGTCGGCGCCATGCAGAGCGGGTGGGCGATCGGCTGGGGCGTCGCCGCGCTCCTGGCGACGGCGTTCTTCACCACCTTCGGTCAGGAGACCGCGTGGCGCGCGCTGTTCTGGGTCGGCATCGCGCCGGCGGTGCTCGTCTTCTTCATTCGCCGCATGGTCGACGAGCCGAAGGTGTTCGACGAGACGCAGAAGAAGCTCGACGCTGCCGGCAAGGCGGCGAACTTCCTCGAAATCTTTTCCCCGCCGGTGATCCGCACCACGATCCTGACCTGCCTGCTCTCGATCGGCGCGCAGGGCGGCTATTACGCTATCACCACCTGGCTGCCGACCTTCCTGCGCACCGAGCGCAAGCTCACCGTGCTCGGCACCGGCGGCTACCTCGCGGTGATCATCGTCGGCTCGTTCATCGGCTATCTGGTCAGTGCCTGGCTCAATGACCGCATCGGCCGCCGCGCCAACTTCATCTTGTTCGCGCTGTGCTCGATCGTCACCGTCCTCGTCTATACGCAGTTGCCGGTCGACAACACGCTGATGCTCTGGCTCGGCTTCCCGCTCGGCTTCTTCGCCTCGGGCATCTTCTCGGGGATGGGGCCGTTCCTGACCGAGCTGTTCCCGACGCGCATGCGCGGTTCGGGGCAGGGCTTCGCCTATAATTTCGGCCGCGGCATCGCCGCGCTCAATCCGATGTTCGTCGGCATGCTGAGCGCCAAGCTGCCGCTCGGACAGTCGATCGGCGTCTTCGCGCTGATCGCCTACGGCCTCTTGATCATCGCGGCACTGCTCCTGCCGGAGACGAAGGGCCGCGTTCTCACCGCCGAGGTCGGCTGAGCCCACGACTTTCGACGAAGACGGGCCCCGCCGCGCGCGGAGCCCGTCGGAATTGCCTCTTGTCGCGACGGGAGCGGCTGGTAGGTTTGCGCGGGGCTACGATCGGCGCAAGGCCGGTTGGCTGGATTTTTTGCAAGCACGGCAGCGACACTGGGCCGACGCGTCGGCAACGCGGTGTGTGGGGGCTTACAGCGAGTGATGCGCGTCTTTCTCGATCGGCTTTATCTCTACGCCGGCTACGCCGCCGGCGGCTTCATGGTGCTGATCTTCCTCATCATGATGTACATGTCGATCGGCCGGCAGGTCGGATTGAACCTGCCCGCCGGGGACGACTTCGGCTCGTGGTGCATGGCGGCGATGTCGTTCCTCGGCCTCGCGCACACCTTCAAGAAAGGCGAGATCATCCGCGTCGGGCTGGTGATCGAACAGTTCACCGGCAAGAAGCGCTGGCTGCTCGAAATCCTCGCGCTCGGCGTCGCCACCGCCTTCACGCTCTATTTCAGCTGGTACGCGGTGGGCATGACCTACGACTCGTACCGCTTCAACGACATGGCGCAGGGCGTGCTGGCCGTGCCACTGTGGATCCCGCAGATCGGCTATTCCGGCGGCCTCGTCATTCTCTCGATCGCGCTGATCGACGAGATGATCCACGTGCTCAAGGGCAACCGGCCGAGCTACGAGAAGGAGCCGCCGAGCACGCCCGATGAGTTCGTCGAACGCATCGCCTCCGGTGGAGGCGGCTGATGCACAGTCTCATCGAACTGTCCTTCATCCTGATGGGTGCGCTGATCCTGCTGCTCGGCAGCGGCATCTGGATCGCCGTGTCGCTCGGGCTGCTCGGCTTCATCGCCATGTGGCTGACGACATCCGTGCCGATCGGCGCCGTGCTCGCGACCACGGTCTGGAGCTCGAGCTCGTCCTGGACGCTGGCCGCACTGCCGCTGTTCATCTGGATGGGCGAGATCCTGTTCCGCACGCGGCTGTCGGAGGAGATGTTCCGCGGCCTCGCGCCGTGGCTGCAATGGCTGCCCGGCCGGCTCGTGCACGTGAACGTCATCGGCTGCGGCATCTTCGCCGCGGTGTCGGGCTCGTCGGCGGCGACCTGCGCCACCATCGGCAAGATCGCGCTGCCGGAGCTCGAGAAGCGCGGCTACGATCCCGGCATCTCGCTCGGCTCTCTCGCCGGCTCGGGCACACTCGGCCTGCTCATTCCGCCGTCGATCCCGATGGTGGTCTATGCGGTGACGGCCAACGTCTCGGTGTTGCAGGTCTTCCTCGGCGGCTTCCTGCCGGGCCTGCTCGTGATGGCGCTTTATTCCGGCTACATCATCGCATGGTCGATGCTCAATCCGGCCAAGGTTCCGCCGCGCGATCCGCCGATGCCGTTCCGGCGGAAACTTCAGGAATCGACCAAGCTCATTCCCTGCCTGCTGCTCATCCTCGCGGTGTTCTTCTCGCTCGTGTTCGGGCTTGCGACCGCGACCGAGTGCGCGGCCTGGGGCGTGTCGGGCGCGCTGCTGCTAGCCTGGTGGAGCGGTACGCTCAATCGCAAGACGTTCTTCGAGAGCGTCATGAGCGCGACGCGGCTCACCTGCATGATCATGTTCATCCTGGCGGGCGCGGCCTACACCACGGCGGCGATGGCCTATACCGGCATCCCGGCGGCGCTCGCGGAATGGGTGAAGGGCCAGCACCTGACGCCCGGCATGCTCGCGCTCTATTTGAGCATCATGTACATCATCCTCGGCTGCCTGATCGACGGCATCTCGATGATCGTCTTGACGATGGTGGTGGTGCTGCCGATGGTGCAGCAGGCCGGCCTCGATCTCATCTGGTTCGGCGTCTATCTCGTCATCCACGTCGAAATGGCGCAGGTGACGCCGCCGGTCGGCTTCAACCTGTTCGTGCTCCAGAACATGAGCGGTCGCGACACGCTCACGGTCGCCAAGGCGGCATTCCCGTTCTTCGTGCTGCTGCTCGCCGCCGTCTTCATCATCACCGAGTTTCCGCAAATCGTGCTGGTGCTGCCGCATATGGCGTTCCCGCCGAGTTGAGGAGGATTACACTTCTGCTAGGCTTGGATTTCTTCGTTTCAGGATAAGCGCACAAACCAATGAGGCGACAGATGACCTTCAAACGATCGCTCCTGCTGGCGGCGACGCTCGCCGCCACCCTCGCTGCGGCGCCCGCGATGGCCCAGACCAAATGGGATCTGCCGGCGGCCTATCCGGCCGACAATCCGCACAGCGAGAACCTGTCGCTGTTCGCCAAGGACGTCGGCGCCGCGACCGGCGGCAAGCTCACCATCACCGTTCATCCCGGCGCATCGCTGTTCAAGGCGCCGGACATCAAGCGCGCGGTGCAAACGGGTCAGGCTCAGATCGGCGAGGTGCTGATCTCGCTGCACGAGAACGAGGACCCGATTTTCGGTGTCGATGTCGTGCCGTTCCTCGCCACCAGCTATCCGCAGGCGATGAAGCTGTGGAAGGCCTCGAAGCCGGCGATCGAGAAGAAGCTCGCCTCGCAGGGCCTGATGCTGCTGTTCGCAGTGCCGTGGGCGCCGCAGGGCATCTACGCCAAGAAGGAGCTCAATTCGATCGACGACATGAAGGGTCTCAAGTGGCGCGCCTATAACGTCGGTACCGCGCGCATCGGCGAGCTGGTCGGCGCGCAGGTGGTCACCGTGCAAGCCGCCGATCTCGCGCAGGCGCTCGCCACCGGCGTCGTCAACTCGTTCATAACTTCTGCCGCGACAGGCTACGACAGCAAGTCGTGGGAGACGATGACGCACTTCTACGACGCGCAGGTCTGGATCCCGAAGAACGCGACCTTCGTCAACAAGGCGGCGTTCGACAAGCTGCCGAAGGACCAGCAGGATGCCGTGCTCAAGGCCGCCGCGACCGCCGAGGCGCGCGGCTGGAAGATGTGGGAAGAGAAGAGTGGCTGGTATCTCGACCAGCTCAAGTCGCACGGCATGAAGGTGCAGCCGCCGGGCGCGAAGCTGAAGGAAGGCCTCGCCAAGATCGGCGAGACGCTGACCGCCGACTGGCTGAAGAAGGCTGGCGCCGACGGCAAGGCCGTGATCGACGCCTACAAGAAGATGTAGGCAGCCGCCGAGACGACAACGCGCGGGCGCTCCGTGGAGGGCCCGCGCGTTTTCCATTCGCGCGGCATGACGCCGCTGTTCATTCCTGGGCCTAGCGTGCCGCCTGCTTGTCGATCAACGGCGTGATGCGGCGGACCGAGACGCGGCGGTTCTCGCGTGATGCGCCTTCCGTCTGCACCTTCAGGTTTTGCTCGCCGTAGCCTTGCGTCACCAGGTTCTCCGGCGGCACGTGGAACTGCTCGGTGAGGGCGACGGCGACCGATTCCGCGCGCCGGTCGGACAGCGACAAATTGTCCTCGTCATTGCCGACCGCGTCTGTGTGGCCCTCGATCAGGAAGACCTCCTTCGGGTTCCTGCCGATCGCGCGCTTGAGCCCGTCGGCGACGACATTGAGCTTGTCGATTTGTTCGGGCGTGAGCTGCCACGAGCCGGTCTCGAAATTGATATCGAGGTCGACGCGCGGCATGCGCTGACGCAACGGCGCCGAATAGCGGACTTGATCGACCGTATAGGTTTGCTCGACGGTTTCCACCGGCGGAGCCGCGAGCACTTCGTAGACCATCTGCGGCCGCGCCCGGTCGAGTTCGACGATGTAGCGCTCGTGCGGGATGTGGATGACCGGCGGCGGCAGGTCGATGAAGATCTCGTCGCGGCGCGGGCGCGAACGCTCGTCGATGATGACGATCTCTTTACCACCGCGCTCGCGGCGTACGCGGCGGATCAGGTTGCCGCGCTCGTCGGTGACATTGATGATCCGGTCGCCATCCGGACGCACGATCACGGTCGTCGTCTCGTTGCCGCGGCGTTCGACATTCACGTTGCGGGCGCCGACGGCGAAGCGCTGCGTCTCGTTGTGCTGGATGATGACGCGATTGTCCTGCTTGACGATCGTGCGGTCGCCCTCGGTGATGACGGTGCGGTTGCCCTCGCGCGTCTCATGCCGGTCCTTGCGCACGTCCTGAATGGTGGCGGTCGGCTTGCCGTTCTTCGGCAGGATGAACTGCTGCGCGCTCTGCGGCTTGGTCGGCTGCGCGATGACGGCCGGCGCCGCCGCCGTCGGAGCGGCGGTCTGCGGGCTGGCCGCTGCCGGAGCCTTGGTTTGCGCATTGTTGGCCGGCGGCTGCGCCGCCGGTGCGGTCTGCGCGGCGGGTTTCTGCGCGGCAGGGGCCTGCGCCGCCGGCGCGGCCGATGGCTTCTGCTGAGCGGCTGGGGCTTGGGCCGGTGCAGCGGGCTTCTGCTGCGCAGCCGGCTTCTGCTCCGGCTTCGTCTCCGCGGCTGCGGGCTTCTGGTCAGGTTTCTTCTCGGCGGCGGCCGGCTT
>Ga0310810_10001403_pt1 | contig 25244 bp, 28 predicted proteins | sample NCmetagenome_FD_207641 | JGI IMG/M metagenome (GOLD analysis project Ga0310810, IMG submission 207641) | Soil microbial communities from experimental microcosm in Duke University, North Carolina, United States - NC | ecosystem: Engineered > Artificial ecosystem > Soil microcosm > Unclassified ...
GGCGGTGGTATGCGAGTGGAGATCTACGCCCCCGGTCATTCTTGCTGGGGGCCCCGAAATGGCCCCCAGACCCCCACACGCTTGGACGCGCCCCGGCGAAGCCGTGGCGCGCCTCGGATCCACGCTTGCCCGGTCATTCTTGCGACATCAGATAAGAGAGCATCGTGCGGACCGGCGCGCCGGTGGCGCCCTTGGGCCCGATCGCCGTCTCCTTCTCGACGAATGCCGGGCCCGCGATGTCGAGGTGCGCCCACGGCCGCGCGCCGGCAAATTCCTTCAGGAAGAGCGCGGCCGTGATGGCGCCGCCGCCGCGCGGTCCGACGTTGTTGAAGTCGGCGACGTCGCTCTTCAGGTTGTCGCGATAGTCGTCGAGCAGTGGCATCTGCCACACGCGCTCGCCCGCATCGTCCGCGGCCGCGAGAATCCGCTTCGCGAGCTTGTCGTCGTTGGTGAACAGCCCCGAACACAGCGGGCCGAGCGCCACCACGCACGCGCCGGTGAGGGTCGCCATGTCGATGACTTCGTCCGCGCCGATCTTGTCCGCGGCATAGCAGAGGGCATCGGCGAGCGTGAGGCGCCCCTCGGCGTCCGTGTTGCCGATTTCCACGGTCGTGCCGTTCATCGCGCGCAGCACGTCGCCCGGGCGAATGGCCGAGCCCGATGGCATGTTCTCCGTGGCGGCGATCAGCCCGTGCACCTCCACCGCGGGCGCGAGCCGCGGCAGCGCGCGCATGATCCCGAGCACGGCGGCAGCGCCCGACATGTCGTCCTTCATGCGCAGCATGCCCTCGGCCGACTTCAGGTCGAGCCCGCCGGAGTCGAACGTGATGCCCTTGCCGATGATCGCGACGCGCCGGCGCCGCCGACCCGACGGCGTGTACGAGAGATGAATGAATTTTGGCGGCTGCTCGCTTCCGGCGGCCACGCCGAGGAAGAGGCCCATGCCGAGCTTCTCGCACTCCGCGCGGTCGAGGACGGTGAGCGCGAGCTTGGGCTCGCGGGCGATCTCTGCGGCCACGTCCGCGAGATACGTCGGATGCACGTCGTTGGCGGGACTGTTCACGAGGTCACGCGCGAAGCACGTCGCATCGCCGAACACCTCGCCGGTGCGCGTGCCGTCGGCGGTCTCACGGCGCCGGCGCCCGTCGGGCTGGACGACGGTCAGCGTCTCGACGCGCTTGTCCGCCTTCTCGCGCTTGTAGCGCTCGAACGTGTACGCGCCGAGCACCGCGCCCTCGGTGACGGCGTGCGCGCGCGAGCGGGTCGGCAGCCGGTCGCCGAGCACGTCGATCGCCACGGATCTGGCGCCCAGGTCGCGCGCCCGGCGTAACCCGCTCGCCGCCGCGCGACGAACCGTTTCGAGCGTGAGCTCGACGCGCTTGCCGAGACCGACGACGATGACGCGGCCGGCGGGGATGCGGCCGGCCGTATGCACGTGCGTGACCTGCGCGCGCTTGGCGCCGAAGCGCTCGGCGCGCAGCACGTCGCCGAGCTGGCCGCCGAGGGCGCGGTCGACTCGCGCCGCGACGTTACGCAGCTTCGCCTCCTCCGCGTAGATGCCGACGACGATCGCATCCGTCTTGCTCGCTTCGAGTGACTCTCCCGCGACGTCGATCTTCACGCCCCACCTCCGGCCGCCAGCGCGGCGGCGCGGCGGATCATGTCCATGAGCCCGTCCGTCGTGAGAAGTCGGTCGACCTCGTCGATCGGCACCCAGCGCACTTCGGCCGCATCGTCGCCCGCCGTGATCGCCTCGTCATCGGACTCGGGAAACGCCAGGTAGTCCACCAGCAGCCAATGATAGCGAACGCGTCCGTCGGCATCGCGCGTGACCCGGTCCAGCACACCCGCGAGACCCGCGACGCGCACCTTGATGCCGCACTCCTCCTCGACCTCTCGGCGGACGGCGTCGAGCGACGTCTCTCCGAGCTCCACGAGTCCACCGGGCAGGCTCCAGCGGCCCTCTGCGGGCGCTTTCCCCCGGCGCGTGAGCAGCACGCGGCCGCGCGACAGCACGACGGCGCCGACACCGACGCGCGGATAGTCGGGGTACTCGCGGCTCACGCGATCACCTAGGAGTGGGCGGGCGCGGTCAGGAATGTCGCCCGGCCGTACCGCGAGGCGATCAGCGCGTCCACGCGTTCGGTCTCGTCCGCCGCCAGCCCGCCGGGTACCAGCGTGAGCCCGTGCTCGGCTTCGAACGCGTCGGCCAGCACGCGGGCGAGCTCCTCGAACGCCGGCCGGCGGCCGATCGCGGCCTCCAGCGTCGTGAGTGTTGCGAGCGGGTCACGCGTCGTCGGAAACAGCTCGCGCAGACGCACGGCGTCGACGGCCAGTAGGATTGCGCCGTGCTGCAGGAACGACGTCCCCAGTCGACGCTGCGCGCTGCCCACCAGCTTGCGGCTGCCGACCTCGATCTCGAACGCGCCGGTGCGCGCGAAGCAAAACGCCGGATCGGGCCCGAGGCCACGCCCGGTCGGCACCATCTCCGCGCCCGCCCCGAGGACGTTGAGCCCACGCACCAGCGCGCGGGCGATCCAGCGGTACGTCTCGAGCAGATCCGGGCCGATGCCCAGGTCATCGGCGGTCGCGATCACGCTGTAGGTGAGCTCCCGCTCGGGACCATCGTGATAGATCGCGCTGCCGCCCGTCGGCCGGCGCACGAGGCCGACGCCGAGCCGACGGCACGCCGCGACGTCGACGTGGCGGTCGAGCGGCTGCCCGTAGCCGACCGAGACTGTCGGCGGCTCCCACGCGAAGAAGCGCAGCGTCGGCGGCGCCGTGCCCGCGTGGCGACCGCGCCAGAGCGCCTCGTCGATGGCCATGTTCGTGGCGCCGTCGCACGGCTCGGTGACGAGCAGTCGCCAGGATAGCGTCACGGCACCATCACGTCGAGCTTCGGGAAGTACGTCCGGTACCGCGCGACGTCTCGGGTCAGGAGTGAGATGCCGCGGATAGCGGCATGAGCACCGATATAGAAGTCGGGCAGTGGCGAGCGACGCACGCCGCCAGCCCGTCGATAGCGAATAAAGCACTTGCCGGCAAGAAATGCGGCTTCCCACGGCAGTGGTTCCCGCCGGAATGACTCTCTCGGCAGCGCCGCATCGAGGTCTTCGATACGGTCGAATCCGATGGAAACCTCGGCATACACGATCGGATTGATGATCAGCTCGTGGTCCTCGGTCATGCTCGCGAGCTTGGCCGAGGAACGATCGAACCACCGACGGTCCTCAGTCAGGATGTCGAGCAAGACACTGCTGTCGACCAGAATATCGGCCACCCGCGATCAGCCGCGACGTGTCAGTGCCATGATCTGATCGGTCGTCAGCGATGTCGTCGCTTTGCCGCGCATCGCCTCGACGAGGCGCCGCCCGCGACCATCGGTGTGGGCGACCTTCCTGAGCGTGACGACACCGCGATGGATCTCGAAGCGGACCTCCGTGTTGGCTCGCAAGCCGGCCTTCCGTCGAATCGCCACCGGAATCGTCACCTGCCCCTTGCTCGTGATCCGCACGCCCGCCTCCAGTAAGAGTATTACTTGTAAGAGTAGTACCTCGGCGGACTGCGGGCAACGTCACCGGGGTCAGCGCGGCACACTCCATCTCAGGTTGGGCTCGCGGGCGGCGCGCGTCTGGTCGAGCCGGCGCACCGGGGTCGTGACCGGCGCCGACGTGGCGATCGTCGGATTCTGCTGCGCCTCGCGCGCGATCTGGATCATCGCGTCGCAGAACTGATCGAGCGTGTCTTTCGATTCCGTCTCGGTCGGCTCGATCATCAAGGCCTCTTCGACGATCAGCGGGAAGTACGTCGACGGCGCATAGAAGCCGAGGTCGAGCAGCCGTTTCGCGATGTCGGTGGCGCTCACGCCCTGCTTCTTCTGGCGGCGCGCCGAGAGGACGCACTCGTGCATGCACGGCCCGGGCACCGAGACGTCGTACTCGGACTCCAGCCGCTTCATGATGTAGTTGGCGTTCAGCACCGCGTTGTCGGAGACCGAGCGCAAGCCGTCGGCGCCCATGGTGCGGATGTACGTGTACGCGCGCACGAGCATGCCGAAGTTGCCCCAGAACGCCTGCAGCTTGCCGATCGACTTCGGCCGGTTCCAGTCGAGCGCGTAACGGTCGTCGTGCTTGACGACGACCGGCGTCGGCAGGAACGGCTCGAGGTGCGACTTGACGCCGACCGGACCGGCTCCCGGCCCGCCGCCGCCGTGCGGCGTCGTGAACGTCTTGTGCAGGTTGAAGTGGCAGACGTCGAAGCCGAGGTCGCCCGGACGCGTGATGCCGAGGACCGCGTTGAGGTTCGCGCCGTCCATGTACACCTGCACGCCCTTGGCGTGGCAGATCTCGGTGATCTCCATGATCCGCGGCTCGAACATGCCGAGCGTGTTCGGCACGGTGATCATGAACGCGGCGACGTCCGGGCCGACCGCGCGCGCCAGCACGTCGAGGTCGACCTCGCCGTTGGGGAGCGACTTCACCTCGACGACTTCGTAGCCGGCGATGGCGGTGGACGCCGGATTCGTACCGTGCGCGGAGTCGGGGATCAGCACCTTGGTACGCTTCTCGCCGCGCGAGGCGTGATAGGCGCGGATCATCAGCACGCCGGCGAACTCGCCCTGCGCGCCCGCGGCCGGCTGCAGCGACACGGCGTCCATGCCGGCGATCTCGGCCAGCATCTGGCCCAGGTCATACATGAGCTGCAGCGCGCCCTGCGCGTCTTCCGGGCGGGTCAGCGGATGCAGTCGTGCGAAGCCCGGCAGCCGTGCCATGTCCTCGTTGAGCTTCGGGTTGTACTTCATCGTGCACGAGCCGAGCGGATAGAAGTGTGTGTCGACGCCGTAGTTCATGCGCGACAGACGCGAGTAGTGCCGAACCGCGTCGAACTCCGACACCTCGGGCAGGGCCGCCGCCTCGCCGCGCAGATACTTTTTCGGCAGCAGCTCCGCCAGCGGCTTGCCCGGCACGTCGCTGTCGGGCAGCGAGAAACCGACGCGCCCGGCGGAGGACAGCTCGAACACGAGCTTGTCGTAGTTCACCGGACCACCTCCGCGAGCGCGGCGGCGAAGGCGTCGATCTCCTCGCGCGTTCGCTGCTCAGTGACGGCGACGAGCAGGCAGTCGCCCAGGGTGCGATCGAACGGCCGCAGCGGCACTCCGGGCAGGATGTGCTTGCGCGCGAGCCGGCTCATCACGGTGGCGGGCGACTTCGGCAGCCGCAGCGTGAACTCCTTGAAAAACGGGCTCGGAAAACGGAGCGTCACGCCGGGGAGCTTCGTGAGCTGCTCGGCCGCATAGTGCGCCTTCGCGGCGGAGAGCTCACCCACGCGCTGCAGGCCCTGCTTGCCGAGGAGCGCCATGTAGACCGTCGCCATGAGCGCGCAGAGCGCGACGTTCGTGCAGATGTTCGACGTCGCCTTCGCACGTCGGATGTGCTGCTCGCGAGTCTGCAGGGTCAGCACGAACCCGCGTTGGCCATCGGCGTCGACCGTGACGCCGACCAGGCGGCCGGGGATGCGGCGCACGAGCTCATTCTTGGCGGCGAACACACCGAGATTCGGCCCGCCGAACGACATCGGCACGCCGAGCCCCTGCCCTTCGCCGACGACGATGTCCGCGCCGAGCCGCCCGGGCGCCTCGAGCACCCCAAGGTTGACCGGATCGGCGACGACGATCAGCAGCGCGCCGGCCGCGTGCGCAAGCTCGGCGGCCGCGGCGATGTCCTCGAGACAGCCGTAGAAGTTCGGCGACTGGACGATGAGGGCCGCCGTCTTCTTGCCGACGAGCTTCCGCGCGGCGTCGGCATCCAGAACGCCGTCCGGCGCCGCGACGTCGCGCAACCGGATGCCCGGACCATCGCAGTATGTGGCGACGACGCGCCGATAGAGCGGGTTCACGCCACGCGCGAGCACGACCTCCATGCGCTCGGTCGCAGCGTGGGCCATCAGCGCGGCCTCGGCGAGCGAGCTTGCGCCGTCGTAGATCGACGCGTTGGCGACGTCCATGCCCGTCAGCTCGGCGATCATGGTCTGGTACTCGTAGATAGTGCGCAGCGTGCCCTGGCTCGCCTCGGGCTGGTAGGGCGTGTACGCGGTGAAGAACTCGCCGCGCGAGATCATGTGATTGATCGGGCTCGGAACGTAGTGGTCGTACGAGCCGGCGCCCTGGAAGCACACGTAGCGATCCGCGTCGGCATTGGTGGCGGCGAGGGCCCGCAGGTGCCGGATCAGATCCGTTTCGCTCAGCGCGGGCGCCAGCGCGAGCGGACGCGACAGTCGCGCCTTCGGCGGAATCTTCGTCAGCAGATCCTCGATCGACGCCGCGCCGATCGTGCGCAGCATCTCGCGCTGCTCGGCAGACGTGTTTGCGATATAGCGATTGGCCATCAATGTCCGCCTTGCGCCACGAACTCCTCGTACTGCCGCGCGGTCAGCAGCTGGTCGAGCTCGGCGGCGTTCGACGGCTTCACGAGGATCATCCAGCCCTTGCCGTACGGGTCCTTGTTCACCGTCTCGGGCTTCTGCGGGAGCTCAGCGTTGGCCTCGACGATTTCGCCGGAGATCGGCGCAAACAGGTCGGAGACGGCCTTCACCGATTCGACGACACCGAACGCCTGGTGCGCGGTGACCTTGGCGCCGACTTTCGGCAGCTCGACGAAGACGACGTCACCCAGCTGCTCCTGGGCGAAGTGCGTGATGCCCACTCGCACACGGTCACCTTCCCGCTTGGCCCACTCGTGCTCGCGCGTGTACTTGAGGTCGCCGGGGACGTTAGCCATGAGTTGGTCTCTCTTGTCCGATCATTTTTTGACGCGGGAAGGATGAAACGGCGTCTTCACCACGCGAGCCGGCTTCACCTGGCCCCGGATTTCGACGCCGAGCGGCGTGCCGACCGGCGCGTCAGCGCTCGCGACGTAGGCGAGCGCAATGGAACGATCCACCGACGGGCCGTACGAGCCGGAGGTCACGACGCCGGTCTCGCGACCGTCGTGCAGGACGCGATAGCCGTGTCGCGCTACCGAGCGGTCGGCCATCTCGAGGCCCACGAGCTTGCGCGCGGGCCCGGTGGTGCGCACCCGCTCGATGGCGTCACGGCCGATGAAGTCGCCCTTTGCGGGCTTGACGATCCAGCCGAGCCCGGCCCCGAGCGGGTTGGTGGTGGCGTCGATGTCGTTGCCGTACAGCGCGTACCGCATCTCGAGGCGGAGCGTGTCGCGCGCGCCCAGGCCGACGGGCACGACGCCGTCGCCGCGGCCGCGCTCGAGCAGCGCCGACCACAGCGCCGGTGCGTCCGAGGCCGGGACATAGAGCTCGAAGCCGTCCTCACCCGTGTAGCCGGTGCGCGAGATGATCGCGCGCGCGCCCGACACGCGTCCCTCGGCGAAATGGTAGTAGGCGATGCGCGTCACATCGGTGTCCGCGAGCCGGCCGACGAGCGCTTCGGCCTTCGGGCCCTGCACCGCGATGAGCGCGGTCGCGTCGGAAACGTTCCGCCACTGCGCGCCGCTGCCGTGCTCCGTCACCCAACGCCAGTCCTTGTCGATGTTGGACGCGTTGACCGTCATCATGAAACGGTCCGCGGCGAGCCGATAAAGGGTCAGATCGTCGACGATGCCGCCGTCGGGGTAGCAAAGCAGCGAGTACTGCACCTGGCCGATCTCGAGCGCGGACACGTCGTTGGTGGTCAGCCGCTGCAGCGTGGCGAGCGCCTGCGGCCCGTCGATCTCGAGCTCGCCCATGTGGCTGACGTCGAAGCAGCCAGCGCCGGCACGCACGGCGCGATGCTCCTCGATGATGCCGGTGTACTGCACCGGCATCTCCCAGCCGCCGAAGGGAACCATGCGGGCGCCCGCTTTGACGTGCGCGTCGTACAGCGGAGTGCGCTTCAGAGGCGTATTCACGAGCGACCCAGTAGACCACCGGGCCTCCAGACGGGTCAAGGGCCGGGGCCGGCCGCGATGCCGCCGGTTCCCGGCATCCCGCTTGCTATTCCAGAAGGCATGACGGACGGGGCACGGCCCGACCGCAGTCAGTTGCGGGTTCTTCTGGTCGAGGATTCGACCGACATCCGTGATGTGTTCACCTTGCTGCTGCGTGGAGAGGGCATCGAGGTGGTCGCCACGGGCAGCGGTCGGGAGGCGGCCGAGCTGGCCGCGCGCCGCGAGTTCGACGTGCTCGTGACCGATCTCGGGCTGCCCGATATCCCCGGCGATATTGTGATTCGGTGCGTGATCGCGGCTGCTCGGCGTCGGCCGCGGGTCATCGTCATCACCGGTTACGACGAGCCCTTCGTGAGCCGCGCGCGTCAGGCTGGTGCCGATGCCGTCTTCAACAAGCCCGTCGTGTGGAGCACGATCGCCAGAGCAATCGCGGGTCGCGACCAGCTCGCCGCGGCGTAACTTCCGTGTAAGTTCTTCCCGCTTCGGGGAAGAGTCAGCGCCCCCGTCGGGGACGACTCAGCGCACCTGGTACCCCTTGTGCGACATGCATTGGGCGTACGCTTGTTCGTACCCTTCTTTCGATTTCGTGTACTTGTAGCCACCGCCGACCGCGGCGCCGCCGACCGCGCCCGTCGCCGCGCCGATCGCCGCGCCCGTTCCGGCGCTGCCACTCGCCGCGCCGATCGCCGCGCCCGCGGCCGCGCCGCCCAGCGCACCGATGGCGGCACCGACGCCGGCGCCCTTCGCCGTGTCCATCGCCGGATCGTATCCGGTCTGCTGCTTGGCGACGAACTGACAGTCGTTGGTGTCGCGCGCGTGCTGTTCGGCGCTCTGGCCCTTGAGCGGTGTGGTCAGCGTGGACGGTCGAGGCGGCTCGGACGACGCGCATGCGGAACAGCCGAACGCGACCAGGACGACGATGACCGCTCGCTTCATCCGACGTCTCCTGTGGGACATCCGGTGTGAACAGCGAGCCGGGTTTGCCTTCCCGGAAGGGCGCGGGCGCGCACCGCATTATGGCATGAGCGTCGGCAAAACCTCCTCACCGAGCAGACGGATGCTGCGCAGCACGCGCGTGCCGTCCATGCCCGGCCACTGCAGTCGAAGGATCAGATCCGTGACGCCGAGGCGTTGTCGGTAACGTGCGATCTCGTCGCGCACGCGCGAGGGGTCGCCGATGAGAAAGCGATCGCGTGCGAGCGTCTCGAAGTCGTGCGTGAACGTCTCGCCCGGGGGGAGCGCCTTGTCCTGCTCCCACGCGCGGTACGCCACGTATTTGCCCTCGAGAAACGGCTGCGCCTCCGCGAACGCCGTGCGCGCGTCGGGCGCGACGTAGCATTCCCGGATGAGCGGGATGGCGCGCGCCGGTGGGCGGTTCAGCTTCTGACGCGTCTCGTGGAATCGCTCGAGCTGGCGCTCGAGCGTCGGAAGGGTCGTGTGCGGGTTCATCAGCCACGCGTCGCCCAAGCGCGCGGCGCGCGCGACGGCGGCGTCCGCATTGGCCGCCAGCCAGATCGCGGGCCGTGGCTGCTGCAGCGGACGCAACGAGATTCGCACGTCGCGGAGCTGGAAATGCTTGCCCTGGTAGGAAACCGGCTCGCCGCTCCACAGCCGCTCGACGATCTCCAGCGCTTCGTGCAGGCGCCCGACACGCGCGCGTGGGTCGACACCGAGCGCGGCGTTCTCGACGTCGCGATACCCGAGGCCGACACCGAACACGAAGCGGCCGCCCGTAATGACGTCCAACGTCGCGATCTGCTCGGCCACATCGACGGGCGCGTGCAGCGGCAGCAGCAGCACGCTCGTGCCGAGCGTCATGGTCCCGGCCTCGGCGGCCACCCGACCGAGCGTCGGCAACGGCTGGAAGTACGTGAACGGCGCCGAGAGGTAATGCTGGCTCGCCCAGACATGCGAGAAGCCGGCCGCGCGCGCCGCGCGCACCTGTTCCAGGTGCTCGGCGAAGCGCGCCGCCTGGGGCTCGTCGGGCGGGTGCTGGACCGAGAGGGCCAGGCCCAGGCGCATCTACTGCCGGGCGAGCACGCGGGCGAGCGCGTTCACGAACCGATCCGCATCCTCGTCGCTGGTGGCGAGCGCAATCGCGCCGAGCCCGCGCTGCGTCATCAAAATGCCCTCGTTCACCAGTCCCATGAACACGCGCAACGGTACGTCCGCGTCCTTCGGCCGCGCCGACCGATAGTCGGTGAGCTTCTCCGTCGTCCAGTGCAGCCAGAAGAGCGAGCCGACGCCGGTCACCTGCCCGCGCCGACGCGTGGCAGCGAGCAGGCGCGACACGCCGCCGCGCAGCCGTTCGCCGAGCGCGTCGAGGCGCGCATACGCCTCCGGGGTGAGCGCGTTGAGCGTCGCGAGGCCGGCGGCCATCGTCAGCGGGTTGGCGTTGAACGTGCCGCCCTGGCTGATGCGGGCCGCGCCCTGCCGCGGATCGTAGAAGGCCATGACGTCGCGTCGGCCACCGAACGCGCCGACGGGGAGACCGCCGCCGATGATCTTACCGAGCGTCGTGAGATCGGGACGGATGCCGAAAAGCTCCTGCGCGCCGCCCCACGCGACGCGGAACGAAATCACTTCGTCGAAGATCAATAGAATCCCGCGCTGCTGCGTCTCCTCGCGCAGCCACGGGAGGAAGCCGTCGACGGGCGGGATCAGCCCGGCGTTGCAGAGCATTGGATCGACGATGAGCGCGGCGATCTGCTCACCCTCGCGCGCGAGGATCTCGGCGCACGCCTCACGGTCGTTCCACGGCAGCACGACGACGTGCTTCAGCACGGCGGGCGGGATCCCGGCCGACGACGCCACGGGCTTCGGCCGCTTACGATTGCCCGCCGCCTTGGGATCGGGCGTGACGCTCACCATCACCCAGTCGTGCGTGCCATGGAACGCGCCCTCGAACTTCGCGATCTTCGTCCGACCGGTGAAGGCGCGCGCCAGTCGCACGGCGTTCATCGTGGCCTCGGTCCCCGAGTTCGTGAAGCGGACGTTCTCCATCGAGGGGATGCGGCGAGTGATCGCCTCGGCCAGCCGGATCTCGTGCTCGGTGGGGCCGGGAAACGACAGCCCGTTCTCGGCCACACCCTGCACCGCCTTCACGACGTCGTCGTGCGCGTGGCCGAGCACGAGGCTCGTGTAGTTGCCGTTGAAGTCGAGTCGCTCCACGCCGTCGGCGTCCCAGATGTGCGCGCCCTGTCCGCGCTGGAAGTAAAACGGATACGGATCGAAGAACGTCGTCGTGCGGCTGTTGCCGCCGGGCATGACGGCGAGCGCTTCCTCGTGGAGCACGCGCGAGCGCGCGGTCTTCGTCGTGTACTCGCTGATTTCCTTGTCCAGACTCATGATGCGATCTCCTCTAGGTCGACGCCCGCGAGCGCGGCGTCAGATTCTTCGAGCAGGCGGTGGGCGGTGGCGACGTCGACGGCGCTGAAGCGCACGCGCTGGCCCGGCTTGGCCTGAGCGAGCCGGGGGATATCGAACGAGCACACCGCGGCGATCTTCGTGTAGCCGCCCGTCGACTGGCGGTCGACGAGCAGCACGATCGGCTGCCCATCACCCGGGACCTGCACCGCGCCGAGCGCGATGCCGTCCGAGATGATGTCGTGCCCGCGCGCGTGCGCGACGCGCGCCCCCTTGAGCCGCGCCCCCATGCGATCGGACTGCGGCAGGACTTCGTACGCAGAGCTCAGAAACGTCGCGACGCCCTCATCGGTAAAGCGGTCGGCCTGCGGCCCGAGGACGACCCGGAGCTCGAGCTCGCCGCCCCAGCGCGGGCGCGCCGTCGAGGCAACCGTCCGAGCCCGCGGCACCGGCGCCGTCCCGATCGGCAGCCGATCGTTGCGTGCGAGGGCGCGACCGTGCATGCCACCGAGGCGCCCGCGCAAATACGTCGCGCGTGAGCCCAGCACGGGCGGGACCTCGAGGCCGCCACCGACGGCGATATATCCGCGCACGCCGGCGCGCGCCGCGCCGATTCGTACGATGTCACCCGCCTCGAGCACGAGCGTCGTCAACGCCGCGGCCGGAGCGTCGTTGACGAGCACCGGAACGTCGGCACCCGTCACCGCGATCGCGCACGGCGCCTCCGCGGCGAGCCGCGGACCGATCAGCGTGAACTCGAGCGCGGCCGCGCCGTCGGGATTGCCCACGAGACGATTGGCCAGCACGAAGGACGGCCGGTCCACCGGCCCGGACGGTGGAATCGCGTAGCGCAGCTGACCGACACGACCGCCGTCCTGCACCGTCGTCTGCGGACCCGGATCGACGACGCGAATCACGCGCGCCTCGGGATCGCGCGACACGTGATCATCGGATCACCGCATGAAAGCGTCCCGCGTCGACGCGCGCGGCGATGTCGTCGAACTCGCGACGGTCGATACGCCGGAAGCGCACGCGGTCGCCGGGCTTCAACAAGATGGGCTCGGCCGCGGCGGGATCGTACAGACGCAACGGCGTGCGGCCGAGCAGCCAGAACCCACCGGGACTCTCGACGGAGTACACGCAGCACTGGATGCCGCCGATCGCCACGCTGCCCGGCGGCACTTTGAGCCGCGGCGTGTCCAGCCGGGGAATCGTGAGCTGCTCGGGCGCGCCGGTCATGTAGGGCAGCCCGGGGGTGAACCCGATGAAGTACACGAGGTATTCCGCACCGGCGTGCAGGCGCACGAGATCGTCAACCGAAAGCCCCAGCCGCGCGGCGGCCGCCTCGAGATCGGGCCCGAGCTCACCGTCGTAGCAACACGGCAGCTCCACCTCGCGCGCCGGCGGCATGGTGGTCGTCGTCGCTTGGTCCGCGAGCGCGGCGAGCTCCGTGCACAACGCGTCGTAGCCCACGATCGACGGATCGTAGTAGACGAGCAGCGCGCGATACGACGGGACCGTTTCGATGACGCCGGGCACGGCCTTCTGCTCGATGAGGTAGTCGAGCGCGCGGACGCGCGTGTTGATCTCCACGCTGATCTCCTCACCCAACTCGACGGACAGCGCGCGATCGCCGGCGGGGAGAAACCTCAAAACGGCCTAGAACGCGGCGAGCGCCGCGTTGGGGAGATCGGTGATGAACATGTGGCCGGGGCTGTGCGTGAGCATGAAGGACGGCTTGCTCGCAAGCGCAACGGCCTGCGGCGTGACACCGCACGCCCAGAACACGGGTACGTCCCCGGGGCCAAACGGCTGCGCATCGCCCCAGTCGGGCTTCGTGATGTCGCGGATCCCGATCGCGGCCGGATCGCCGATGTGGACCGGCGCGCCGTGCGCGTTGGGAAAACGCGCGCTCGCCGTCACGGCTTTCGCGAGCTGCCCGGACGGAATCGGGCGCATCGAGACGACCATGGGGCCGTGGAACACGCCGGCCGGCCGACACGCGGTGGACGTCTTCCACATCGCGACGTTCTTGTCGTGCTTCACGTGCCAGAGATCGATGCCGGCCTCGAGCAGTGCCCATTCGAACGTGAACGAGCAGCCCAGCAGGAACGCCACGAGATCGTCGCGCCAGTAGGGCGTGGCATCGGTGACCTCGTCGGCGAGCACGCCATCCTTGTAGATGCGATAGCGCGGGATATCCGTGCGGAGATCGGCGCCGGGCGCGACACCGACGGGCTCGGGATTGCCGACGTCCGTCACCTCGATGAGCGGACACGGGCGCGGATTGCGCTGACAGAAGAGCAGGAAGTCGTACGCGTACTCCTTCGGCAGCACGGCCAGGTTCGCCTGGACGTGGCCCTCACCGAGTCCCGCGGTCACGCCCGCGATCTTCCCGCTGCGGATGTCGGCGCGAATGTCGCGCGGATGACGACGGTCGATCGCCATGGGGAGGATTCTACCTGATTCCCACGCGCGGCCAGACGTCGGGGTTGGCGAGCACGTGCGGCCGCTCGCCGCGCAGCACGCGCAGCATCTCGCTGGTCACCTGCATCGTCGCGGTGTGCGTCGCCTCGCCGGTGACGCCCGCCACGTGCGACGACACGACGACGGTGTCGAGGTTCAGCAGCGGATTGTCGCGCGGCGTCGGCTCCTGCTCGAACACGTCGAGACCGGCGGCACCGAGCTGTCCTTTCACCAGCGCCTCGAACACCGCGCGCTCCTGTTGCACCCCGCCGCGCGACGTGTTGACGAAGATCGCGCCACGCTTCATCAGACCGAGCGTCCGTTCGTTGATCATGCCGCGTGTTTCATCGGTGAGCGGTGTGTGACACGTCAACACGTCGATCTGTGGCAGCAGCGCATCCAGGCTCCGAGTCGGCTCGGCACCGCGCCGGCGAATCTCGTCGTCGGGGACGTACGGATCGTAGGCGAGCACCCGCATGCCGAGTGCGCCGGCGAACTTCGCCACGAGTCGGCCGATGTTGCCAATGCCGACGATGCCGAGCGTCTTGCCCTTGAGCTCGGCGTTGCCGCCGCCGCGCGCACTCCAGTTGCCCTCGCGCGTCCACCGGTCGACCTGGCGCGCGCGCTTCGCGGACATCAGCATCAGCATGAGCGCATGCTCGGCCACGGACTGCGAGTTACTGCCCGGCGCGTGCACGACCGCGACACCGAGCTTCGTGGCCGCCGGAATGTCGACGGTGTCGAGGCCGACGCCGTGGCGACCGACGACCTTCAGCCGCTTGCACGCGGCCATGAGACTTTCGCTGCAGCGCGGCTTGGCGCGGAACAGCAGGCCGTCGGCATCCGCGGCGATCCGCAGAAATCCGGCCTCCGTCTCGTCGTCGCACTGGACAACCCGCGCTTCGGTCTCGAGGTTGGCACGACCCGCGGCGGGAATGGGGCCGGCGAGCACGACGAGCGGACGATCGGTGGCCATCGGGGACAGTCTCCTTTGCGTCGTGGATTACGTGCGAGCGATCAACGCGAGGCCGCGCGGCGCGGAGCGGAAACGAGGTGCTTCGCACCACGCGGGCTATTATAGTCGCGCCATGAACCGGGTCGTGACCGCCGGTCGTTGCCACGCGTGAGCCCGTACACGCTGCGGCCCGCCGTCGAGAGCGACACCACCGCGATCTGCGAGATCTACAACCAGGGCATCGAAGATCGTCTCGCCACGCTCGAGAGCGAGATGCGCACGCCCCAGGAGCGGCGGCAATGGCTCGCGGCGCGCGGGCCGCGGCATCCCGTCGTCGTGGCCGACGATGACGGCCGCGTCATCGCGTGGGGGAGCCTGAACGCGTTCAATCCGCGCGAGGCGTACCGCCACGTCGCGGATTTTTCGATTTACGTCGAGCGCGCATATCGCGGCAAAGGCGTCGGTCGCCAGCTGCTCGCGCATCTGATCGACCTGGCGCGTGCCCTCGGCTATCACAAGATGGTGCTCTCCGCGTTCCCGTTCAACGGCGCCGGCATGGCGCTGTACGAGCGGATGGGCTTCCGCACAGTCGGCATCTACCGCGAGCAGGGTCTGCTCGATGGCCGGTGGGTCGACACCATCGTGATGGAGAAGCTGCTGTAACCGCCGTCGAGCGCGCGGTCGCGGTCACCGATTCAGATAGCGCAGCGGCAGTCCCGGGCGCGGCCACTCGAACGCGACGAGGCGGCCTCCCATCGAGAGCGTCGCGAACGCGGTCCTGAGACCATCACCGCCGAAGCACACGTTGGTCACCATCATGTCCGGCAGCATGTACTGATCGACGCGGCTGCCGTTCGGCCAGATGTCGCTCACCGCACCCGTAATGAGGGTCGCGACGCAGATGTGGCCGTCGGCATCGACGGCGAGCGAGTCGAACATCTGGTAGCCGGCGAGCCCGACGACGACACGGCCCTTCTCGCCGCGATACGGACCGTTCGCGGATTCGATCTGCCCGGAGCTCGACAGCGCAAACGCCCAGCAGCGCGCGGTCGGCGTCTCGACCACGTAGAGCGTGCGCCCGTCGGGCGACAGCCCGATGCCGTTGGGCCGCTCGAGCGGAAAGATCACCTCGCGGATCGCCGAGCCGTCCGCCTTGGCGTAGTAGACGGCCCCGCGGTCGGCGTCGCGCTCGCGCGTCTTGCCGAGATCGGTGAACCAGAAGCCTCCCGCGTCGTCGAAGACCAGATCGTTCGGCCCGCACAGACGGCGGCCGTCGCAGCGATCGTAGAGCGTCTCGAACTTGCCGGTCTCGGGATCGACGATCTGGATGCTGCCGGTCACGTAGTCATCCGCCTGTGCGACGGGAAAAAGCTTGCCGGGTCGATCGACGAACTTGAGCCCCCCGTTGTTCGTGACGTAGATCTTGCCGCCGGGTCCCATGGCGGCGCCGTTCGGCCCGCCGCCGAGCTCCGCGATGATGCGCACGCGACCGTCCGGCATGACGCGCGACAGCGTGCGGCGCTCGATCTCGACGAGCACGATCGAGCCGTCGGGCATGGCGACCGGCCCCTCGGGAAACCGCAGGCCGGACGCCAGTTCGCGAATGCTCGGTTTCACCTGCGTCACGTTCACCGCTCGGCTCCCGCCAGGACCGGCGCCGGCCGCTCGAAGAGCCGCCCGAATCCGCGCACGGGCGCCGTCACCCCGAGCGCGCCCAGCGCCATCCAGATCGTCGCCTGATTCGACGTGATGACGGGCTTGCCGGTGCGCCGCTCGAGCGCGTCAACGGCCTCGACGGCGCGCCACGCGGTGCACGAGCAGAGAAGGACATCGGCCTCAGGCCGGCACACCTTCGACGCGAATGCGATCACGGAGTCCGGGGTCTGGTCGTTGATGCCCTGGTTGCCTGACGCGGCCGCTTCGGGCTCGCCGTCGACGTTCAGCACGTCGAAGCCCTGGGCCTCGAGATAGGCGCGCAGCCGCCCGTTGTTCCAGTCGGGGTACGGCGTGGCGACGGACAGGCGCCGTGCGCCGAGTGCGCGGAGCGCCGCCACCACGGAGGGCGTCGTCGCGACCGCCGGCACGCGGGCCTCACGCTCGATCAGCGCGATCATGTCGCGGTCCCAGCCCGGACCCTTGTAGAACGAGCCGGTCGTGCATCCGTAGGCGATCACGTCGACGCGCGCGGTCGCCAGGTAGCGCGCGCCGTTCTCGATCTCGGCGTTCATGCGCTCGTATGCGGCGTCACCGTTGGCGTCGTTGGTCAGCCACAATCGCTGGCCGTGCACGGTGATCTCGCGCGGCACCACCATGGTGAAGTCGGCCTCGCACGTCGTGTTCGTCGACGGCACCATGACGCCGATCCGCTTGCGCACACTCATCGTGACGCCTCCTGCCGGTCTTTGGCCGCTTGTGTGCCACAATCTACGCGACCCGGGACATGACGGCCATCGCGATCGTCGGCGAGTACACCCCCGGCTTCGCGCCGCACGCGGCGACGACCGCGGCGATCGCGCACGCGCAAGCACGCCTCGATGTGGCCGTCGACGCGCAGTGGGTCTCGACGGCCGGCATCGACGACACGCTGACGCAGCGCTTCGACGGCCTCTGGATCGCGCCGGGCAGCCCGTACAAAGACCTCGAGCTGACGCTGCGGGCGATCCGACACGCACGCGAGCGGGGCGTGCCGTGCTTCGGCACATGCGGCGGCTTCCAGCACATGGTCCTCGAGTACGCGCGCCACGTGCTCGGCTTCCGCGACGCCCAGCACGCGGAGTACGATCCGTACGCCTCGCGGCTGTTCATCACCGAGCTCGCGTGCACGCTCGCGGGCCGCGAGATGCGACTGAGCTTCGTGCCGGGCTCGCGGGTGGCGCGGATCTATGGCGCCCTGTCCGCGACGGAAGCGTACTACTGCAACTTCGCCGTGAATCCCGAATACGTGGGCCGGCTCGGCCGCGGGCCGCTCGCGATCACCGGCTCGGACGCGGAGGGCGAGGTGCGGGTGATCGAGCTGCCCGACCACCCGTTCTTCCTCGGCACGCTGTTCGTCCCGCAGACCCGTTCGACCGCGGCACGGCCGCATCCGCTGGTGCTGGCGTTCGTCGAGGCGGCCGTGGCGGCGAGAAAGGTGAGGACGGCATGAAGCTCGATGTCGGCACGCTGACGAAGGGACTGGAGTTCCACGGCGAGGTCCAGGGCAAGCGTCAGCACTATTTCGTGCTCTCGAATCCGAGGCAGTATTTCGTCATGTCGCTCTCGCGGAGCAAGCGCGACGCCGGCAACTTCAACCTCGTCAGCCGGACCGCCGTCGAGCGCCTGCACAAGCGTCTGCGCGGACGGCGCAGTCTCACGGCGCGGCTCGTCTACGAGCGCTCCAAGCGCGGTGTGCCGTCGGCGCTGGCGGCCCTCAACATGCTCTACGTCCTCGTCGCCACCGATCGCGCGAGCATCGATCAGCGCCGGCTGGCCGCGCGCGAGCTGTTCTTCAACGTCAAGGCATGACGCCATGAAAATTCTGTACACGCCGATCTCGACACTCGTCGCCTCCCTGACCCCCGAGCAACAGGCCGAGATCCTCGCGGCCGCCGGCAAAAACTCCGTCCTCGTGGCGGCGAATACGCCGGAGCGACAGCGCCAGGAGATCGTCGACGCCGACGTCATCTTCGGCCGCGTGACTCCCGAGATCTTCACGCACGCGCGCCGGCTGCGGTACTACCACTGTCTCGGCGCCGGGGTGGATTCGATCCTGTCACCCGAGCTCGTGGAGAGCGACGTCATTCTCGCGTCCGAGAAGGGCGAGGTCGGGATCCACCTCGCCGAGCACGCCTTCGCGCTGCTCCTCGCACTCACGCGCGGCGTGCACACCGCGCTACGCCAGCCCGACTTTCGGCTGCGCGAGCCGATCCGGCGCGAGCAGCGCGAGCTCTGGGAGCAGACGATGGGTATCGTCGGCTTTGGCGGCACGGGCCGCGCCGTGGCCCGTCGCGCGCTCGGGTTCGGCATGAAGGTGCTCGCGGTGGACATCGAGGCCGTGCCGCCCGAGCCCGGCGTGACGCTCTGGAACGCGGAGCGGCTGCACGACCTGCTCGCCGCGTCGGACGTGGTCGTCATCGCGCTGCCGCTCACGAAGGCCACGCATCATCTCTTCACGCGCGATCTGTTTCGCCGCATGCAGCGGCACGCCATTCTCATCAACGTGACGCGCGGCGAGATCGTCTACGGCGACGATCTGAAGGCGGCGCTCGACGAGGGGCTGATCTGGGGCGCCGGGCTCGACGTGACCGACCCCGAGCCGCTGCCGCTCGATCATCCGCTCTGGCGTCATCCCCGTGTCGTGGTGACGCCGCACACCGCGGGCGGCTCGCCCCGGCGCGCCGGCCGCGCGATCGCGACGCTGTGTGAAAACCTGCGGCGCCTCGCCGACGGCCGCGCGTTGCTCGCCTTGATCGACAAGCGCAAGGGCTATTGACCGCGTCAGCGCAGCCGGATCGTGACGACGGCGGACATCCCCGCGCGCAGCGGCTGCGGGTTGCCGACCTCCTTTTGCTCGAGCAGGATCTTGACCGGCACGCGCTGCACGACCTTCACCCAGTTGCCGGTCGCGTTCTCCGGCGGCAGCAGCGAGAAGCGCGCACCGGTGCCGGCGCTGATCGAATCCACGGCGCCGTGGAACACTTTGCCGGGAAAGCCGTCGATTTCCACGTCGGCGCGCATGCCGGGATGCACGCGCGCCAGCTGCGTCTCCTTGAAGTTGGCAAGCACCCACACCTCGTGCAGCGGGACGATCGCGAGTAGCGGCTGCCCCGGCTGCACCACCTGCCCGAGCTCGACGGTGCGCTTGGACACCACGCCGTCCGCGGGGGACCGGACTTCGGTGTACGCGAGCTGCAGCTCCGCCATGGCGAGCTCGGCTTGCGCCTGCTGCAGCGCGGCTTCCGAACGCGCGACCTCCGCCTGCTTGACGGTCACCTGGCCCTGCTGCCCCTCCGCGCGCGCGACGACACCGCGTGCCTCGGCCACCTTCTGCCGCGCCACGTCGACGGCATGCTGGCGCGCCGTGAGCTCGGCCTCGACCGACTGCACCTCCTGCTCGGCCTGGGTCAGGCGTCGCCGCGCGGCCTCGTGCATGGCCACGGCCGTGTCGTACGCGGCCTGCGCGTCATCGTGCTCGCGCCGCGACACGAAGTCGTTCTTCATGAGGCGGCGCATGCGGTCGATCTCGAGCGTCGTCTTGCGCACCGTCGACTCGGCCGCGGCGACCTCGGCGTTTGCCGCACCGACGGCGGCGCGACGGGCCTCCAGCCGCGCCCGCGACTCGGCGACGTTGGCCTCGCCGGACTTGACGAGGACCATCGAGCCCTCGAGATTGGCGCGGGCTTCGTCCGTTTGCGCGCGTGTCACGTCGCGGGCCAGCGGCACTTCGGAGCGCGCCGCGTTGATATTCGCCGCGGCCACCGCCACCGCGGCGCGCGCCTGCGCCACGCGGGCCTGAAAATCGCGCGGGTCCACGCGCAGCAACAGATCGTTGCGCTTCACCGTCTGGTTGTCGCCGACGAGCAGCTCGACCACGTGGCCGGTGATCTTGGCACTCACCGGTGCGATCACGCCCTCGACGTAGGCGTCGTCCGTGGTCACGCGAGTCGCGCTGCGGTACCACACCACCCCGCCCCACACGATCGCAGCGAGCGCGGCGACGCCCGCGAGAACGAGGACGACACGGCGCCCGCCGAAGCTCATAGGGGCGGCGCCGCTACGCGCGGCACGGACGCACGTCGCGCCTCAGCGCGACGCCAGCCGACCCGCAGCGTCGAAGGGCAGCGGAAGCGGGTCGCCGAGCGACGTGAGGTCCGAGCGCTTGGCGATCTCCGGTGCGAACGCTTCCGACACCTCGATCTCGCCGAGCATGAGCGTGTTCTTGATGCGGATCACCCGGGCGCGCTCCGGAGGTGTCAGGCCTATGCACGAGAGCGCCGTCTCGACGGCTTCGCGGTCGGTCTCGTACGTGGGCGGCACCTTGGCGCCGTTGGGCGCGCACGCGGTGATCGCGTTGATGAGCGTCGGCTTCATGTCGATCTTGTCGACGAGCCGCCGCGTCGTAAAGTCCGCGTTGCCGATGCCGACCGCGTTGCCGTAGCTGTCGTCGGTCAGGTCGAGCGCGACGATCCACAGAATCTTCGGGTCCGCCGGAAACGGCTCGTGCGGATTGGACGGCCGGCCGATCACGTTGGTGTCCATGCCCGAGCCCGAGATGTTCTTGCCCATCTCCTCGACGATCAGCACGTCGATCGGCGAGAAGGGCAGCCGCGCCATCCAGTCGCGCGCGTTCTTGAGCAGCCGCCGCTCGCCGGACTCGAGCGCCTCCGGGGCAAACGCCTCGACGTGGGCCGTCTCGTCGTAGCCGTTCTCGACGATGCCGACGCCGAACCCGATTCTCGCCTTCGCCAGCATCTCGCGACCGACGGCCGTGATCACCGTCTCGTAGCCATGGTTGACATTCGCGCGGTGGTACTGGATCGCGCCCTTCCACTTGCCGAGCCCGATCGTCATCATCTTGAACAGGCCCGACTCGATGGAGCCCTTGAAGTCCGTGTGCGGTTTGACGCGATTGACGAGCCCGATCCAGTCCGCCTCCGCCGCATATGCGTCGAGCCAGACGGGCAGCCCCAGTGCCTCGCCGACCTGGATGACGTCCATGGTGGCGCGGATCGGGCACCCCATCGTCGCTTCCGTGATCCCGTAGTGCTCGAGCACCGAGATCTGACCGTCGGCGGTGCCACCCCCGTGGCTGCCCATCGCGGGGAACACGAAGGGCCGCGCACCGAGGTCTTTCAGCCATTTCACGGTGGCGCCGACAACCCGGTCGATGTTCGCGATGCCGCGGCTTCCAGCGCCCACGGCGACGATATCGCCCGGGCGGATGCGCGGCGCGGCGTCGCCGAGTGTGGCGGCAACGGCGCCCGGGATGTCCTGCACGCGCGGCCGAGGGAAGGTCTGGCGGACTCGGATCATGCGGGGCAACGCCATTGGGGCCTCCAGCGACTACTGGTCATACCGGCCCAGGCCGCCGAAGTCAAAGGATTTTTCGGCGGCGATGTGCTATATGTCTTGCCCACGATGTTGCGGTCGCTCCTCGTCGTGCTCCTCCTCTTCACGGCCGGCTGCTCGTGGCTCAAGCCGCAGCCGACGCCGATCCTGCCTGCCGAAGAGCTCTATCAGCTCGGGCAGTCCGAGCTCGAGAAGAAGCGCTACGCCGACGCGCGTGAGCAGTTCCGCAAGGTGGTGGAACGCCATCCGAACTCGTCGTACGCGCCGCGCGCACGGTTCCTCATCGGCGAGTCGTACTATCGCGAGCCCGACTTCGACAAGGCCATCAAAGAGTTCGAGGGATTTCTCGCATTCTATCCGCGCCATCAGATCGCGGACCTCGTGCAGTTCCGCCTCGCGATGTCGTATTACGACCAGATCAAGCCGATCGAGCAGGAGCAGGCGTTCGCGCAGAAAGCGATGGAGCAGTTCAAGAAGCTGGTGAAGGAGTATCCGGAGTCACGTTACGCGACCGATGCGCTCGCAAAGCTCGAGGTATGTCGCGGACGCCTCGCGCAGAAAGAAGTTTGGGTGGCCGCGTACTATCTCAACCAGGGCAATCCCGGTGGCGCGCGGCAGCGGCTCGAGAAGGTCATCAAGGATTATCCGCGCGCGCCCGTGATCCCGGAAGCGCTGTCGCTGCTCGCCGACGTGAACTTCAGCGAGGGACGCGACAAGGACGCGGTCGACCTGCTGCGTCAGGTCGCCAACGATTACTCGTATACCGAGTGGGGCAAGCGCGCTGCGCAGCGGCTGAGGGCTCAACGTTAAATGCATGACATCGTCGATCTGAGATCCGACACGCTCACGCAGCCGACGCCCGAGATGCGCGAGGCCATGGCGCGCGCCGACGTCGGTGATGACGTCTTCGGCGAAGATCCCACGGTGCGCCGCCTCGAGGCGCTCGCCGCGGAGCGGCTCGGCAAGCCCGCGGGACTCTTCGTGACGTCGGGCACGCAGGGCAACCTCATCTCGGTGCTCGCGCAGACCCGGTCCGGGCAGGAAATCGTCCTCGACTACGACTCGCACGTCTTCAACAACGAGGTGGCCGGCCTGCCCGTTGTCGGGCAGCTGCAGATGCGCCCCATGAAGACGGAGCGCGGTTTTCTCAGCCCCGAACAGGTGCGCGAGGCGATCCGTCCGGCCAATATCCACGTGCCGGAGACGGCCCTCGTGTGCATCGAGAACACGCACAACCGTCACGGCGGGACGTGCGCCACGCCGGAAGAGATCGCCGCGGTGGCCACGGTCGCGCACGAGGCGGGTGTCGCCGTCCACCTCGACGGGGCGCGGCTGTTCAACGCGGCGGTGGGCCTCGGGCGTCCCGCCGCCGACTTCACGCGCGCCGTCGATTCCGTCACGTTCTGCCTGTCAAAGGGGCTCGCCGCGCCGGTGGGCTCGGTGATCTGCGGCTCCACGGAGCTCGTCGAGCGCGCGCGCCGCTGGCGCAAGATGCTCGGCGCCGGCATGCGGCAGGTCGGCGTGCTCGCCGCGGCCGGCATCGTCTCGCTCGAGCGCATGGTCGACCGGCTCGCCGAAGACCACCGGAACGCGCGGCGTCTCGCCGAGGGGCTGGCGAAGCTGCCGGGGCTGCGCGTGGACCTCTCCACCGTGCAGACGAACATCGTGATCATGCGCGTCGAGCGGGGCCCGGCCGCGGCCACCGAGCTCGTGAAAGGCTGCGCGGCGCGAAAAGTGAAGGTCCACGCCATGGCGCCGGGCGCCATCCGGTGCGTGACCCACAAAGACGTGGACGCCGAAGATATCTCGCGGGCGCTCGAAGCGTTCCGCGAGCTGACGACTCGCTGGTAGCGCGAACGGGAGGCGGCATGGCCGAACGGCTCCTCGAGGTCAAAGGGCTGAAGACGCACTTCTTCACCGACGAGGGCGTCGTCCGAGCCGTCGACGGGATCGACCTTCACATCAACAAGGGCGAGACGCTCGGCATCGTGGGCGAGTCGGGCTCCGGCAAATCGGTCACCGCGCTCAGCGTGATGCGGCTCATCCCGCAGCCACCGGGACGGATCGTGCAGGGCGAGATCATCTATAACGGCAAGAACCTCCTGAACCTGTCCCCGTCGCAGATGCGGAAGATCCGTGGCAAAGAGATCGCGATGATCTTCCAGGAGCCGATGACGTCGCTCAATCCCGTCTTCACGGTGGGTGAGCAGATCGCGGAGGCGATCCGGCTTCACGAGGGACTGGGGCGACGGGACGCGATGGACAAGACCGTCGAGATGCTGAAGATCGTCCACATCCCGAACGCCGAGCGTCGGGTGAAGGAATACCCCCATCAGCTCTCGGGCGGCATGCGGCAGCGCGTGATGATCGCCATGGCACTGTCGTGCAATCCGAATCTACTGATCGCCGACGAGCCGACCACCGCCCTCGACGTGACCATCCAGGCGCAGATTCTGGAATTGCTCAACGAGCTCAAGGCCAAGCTCGGCATGGCGATCATGCTGATCACGCACGACATGGGCGTCATCGCCGAGACCGCACAGCGCGTCGTCGTCATGTATGGCGCGCAGGTGGTGGAAGAGGCGCCGGTGGGCGAGCTGTTCAAGGAGCCACTGCACCCCTACACCCAGGGGCTGCTGCGGTCCATTCCACGCATCGACGTGGCGGCCACCAGCAGGAAGAAGCTCGAGCCGATCCCTGGGACGGTGCCGATCCTGCGCGGCGAGGCGAAGCCGGGCTGTCGCTTCGCACCTCGCTGCGCGCTGGCCAAGCCCATGCACTTCGAGAACACGCCGCCGCTCAAGGAAGTGCGGCCGGGCCACAAGGTGGCCTGCTTCCTCTACTGAGAGGCCCCCATGCCAGAGCCGCTCCTCAAGGTCCGCAACCTCAAGAAGTACTTCCCGATTCGCGGCGGGCTCTTCTCACGCGAGGTCGCGCGCGTGCACGCCGTCGACGATGTCTCGTTCGACGTCATGCCGGGCGAGACGCTCGGGCTCGTGGGCGAGTCTGGCTGCGGCAAGTCCACCACCGGCCGCTCGATCCTGCGTCTGATCGAGCCGACGTCAGGCGAGGTGACCTTCGAGGGCAAAAACGTCACGACGCTCGACAAGCGCTCCCTGCGCGCGCTCCGCAAGGAGATGCAGATCATCTTTCAGGACCCGTACGCGTCGCTGAATCCGCGGATGACCGTCGGCTCGATCATCGGTGAGGCGCTGGTCATCCACAAACTCGCGCCCAACCGCAGGGCGCGCGAAGAGCGCGTGGTGCAGCTGCTCGAAACGGTCGGGCTCTCGTCCGAGCACCTGCGCCGGTACCCGCACGAGTTCTCGGGCGGCCAGCGGCAGCGCATCGGTATCGCGCGCGCGCTCGCGGTGAGTCCCAAGCTGATCATCGCGGACGAGCCGGTCTCCGCGCTCGACGTGTCGATCCAGGCGCAGATCATCAACCTGCTCGAAGATCTGCAGCAGAAGTTC
>Ga0310810_10001405_pt1 | contig 25230 bp, 27 predicted proteins | sample NCmetagenome_FD_207641 | JGI IMG/M metagenome (GOLD analysis project Ga0310810, IMG submission 207641) | Soil microbial communities from experimental microcosm in Duke University, North Carolina, United States - NC | ecosystem: Engineered > Artificial ecosystem > Soil microcosm > Unclassified ...
TCCCGGGAAGGGCAGGGCGAGCAGCGCCTGCGGATTGACCCACAGCGTTCCGATGTGCGCGCCGAAGTGCAGGTGTGGCCCGGTGACCCGCCCGGTCTTTCCGACCAGGCCGAGGAGCTCGCCGCGCTTCACCTCCTGGCCAGGTTTCACCAGGAACTTCGACATGTGGAAGTAGGAGGTGATGAGCCCGGCGCCGTGCTCCACCAGCACCGTGTTCCCCGAGGTGTAGCAGTCGCGAACCATCACCACGCGTCCGTCGTTCGCGGCGCGGATCTCGTCGCCGGTCGACCCATCGAGGTCCAGGCCGAAGTGCTGGGTGGTCTTCTTCCCGTTCAGCGTGCGCTTGTCGCCGAAGTGGGCGGTGATCACCGCGTCGCGCGGCTTCTCGAAGTTGTCGCCGAATGTCCGCGGCCGGAACGGCGTGGCCCAGGCCTTCTGGTACGCGGCCTGGTCGGCCTTGATCCGCGCCCTGGCCGCCTTGGGGATCTTCACGAACTTGCTGGCCACCGTCAGCTTCCGCTCCGGGAACTCGGGCGGGACGACCTCCAGCCCTCCGTCGAGCGTGACCGCGCCGGCGGTGACCTTGACCCGCAGCAGACCGGGCTCCTCCTCGACCGGGATTCCCACCAGCGCCTCGGCGGTGTCGCCGTGGCGATAGAACTCCGTGGACAGCGAGCCCACCGTGCCCTCCGGCACGCCCTCCAACCCGTGGACGACGAGCAGCACCGGGTCGCCGGGCTTCACGCTCGCCGGGATGAGCTCCAGCGAGGGCGTGGCGGCGGCAGCGGAGGAGACGAGGAGCGGGAGGAGCGCCGCGAGTCTGCGCACGGTCCACGCAGACCTATCGCGAACCGCGCCGGAATGGCAGCCCCGCCCGGAGCCTAGCGAGGCTTCGTCGCCGGCTTGAGGTAGGCGGCGTGGCAGCGCACACACGTCTCCATCGTGCGCCCGAAGGCGGTGGCCAGCGCGGCGTCGTCGCGCTTCCGCGCGGCGGTGGCCAGCTCGGGCATCCGATCGCGGAGCTGCTGGTCCAGCTGCTGGAACCGCGCGTCGGTCACCACCCCGCCGTCCACGTTCAGGGTCAGCGGCGAGTCCAGCCGGACGCGGTCCGCGGTCTCCGCGATGGCCTTGCGGTCCACGACGGTCACCGCGTGGGTCAGACCGAGGAGGTCCGCCCCGTGGCGCTTCATGCGGTCGGTGAGCCGCGCCTCGCTCTCGCTCGGGATGCGCTCGGCGGGCATCACCACCGGGTCCGGGGCACCCCCCTGCTCCCGGGCGAGTGCCGCGAGGCCGATCCCGGCGCCGAGGACACAGAGACCGGCGATCGCCCAGCGCGTCATGCGAGCACCTCCTCGCGGGCAACCTACCGCGGCCCGCAGGCGGGCAGCGAGCGGTCCAGGCAGATCCCGCCGCCCTGCATCTGCGTTCGAGAGCCAGCAACCCACCTCCGGAGCCCTTCCCATGTCGCACGTCCCCGCACTGCTGCTCTCCTCGCTCGTCCTCGTCTCCTCGTCCGGCGCCCCTGCACGGCGCCCCAGCCCGCCAGCGCAGGAACAGCAGGCCCGCACCGAGCCCGACCTGTCCCGCCCGCTCCGCTGGCTCCTCGACGCCCAGGGGCAGGACGGTGGCTGGGGCCAGGAGGCCGGAGCGCCCGCCGACGTGGCGACCACCAGCCTCTCCGGGATTGCGCTCCTGCGCCTCGGGAAGCAGGGCCAGGCCGAGCTCACCGGCCCTGCCCATCGCGCGCTCCTCTACGTGATCCGGGCCGTCGAGCGCTCACCCGCACCGGACGCGTACATCCAGCCCGAGGGCACCCAGCCGCAGCGAAAGCTCGGCCGTGGCATCGACACCTTCCTCGCCGCTCAGTTCCTGGGCGAGGCGCTCCCCGGGATGCCGGCCGGCAACGACCGCGACCGCACCCGCATCGCGCTCGACCGGTGCGTGGCGAAGATCCAGGCGCTCCAGCGCGACGACGGGAGCTTCGCCAAGGACGGCTGGGCGCCGGTGCTCTCCAGCGCGTTCGCCGCACGGAGCCTCTACGTCGCGAAGGACGCCGGAGCGACCGTCGCGGCGAAGTCGCTCGCGGCCTCCGACGAGTACATGCTGCGCGGCTACGACAAGGAGAAGAAGGCGTTCCGCACCGACGACGCGGCGGGCGTGGCGCTCTACCAGGCGGCCGGCTCGCTCGACGCGGCCGCGCGCGGAGGCAAGATGGCCGAGGCGCCCGCGCAGGCGGCCCGCGCCCACCTCGAGGACGAAGCGTTCGTGCGCGGGTTCGGTAGCTACGGAGGCGAGGAGCACGTCTCGTATCTTCTCTCCACCGAGGCCTTCGCCAAGGCCGGTGGCGACGAGTGGGGCAAGTGGAGCAAGTCCATCCGCACCCGGCTGGCGACCATCCAGCGCGCCGATGGGACGTGGCGCGGTGACCACTGCATCACCAGCACCTCGTTCTGCACCGCTGCCTCGCTGATCACGCTGGCCATCCGGCCAGGCGGTCTGCCTGTGAACCGCGGGTGACGAGCAGCGAGCGGTGGTTGACCCCGCGCCTCGACGGTGGGCAATTCACGGTGCACTCTCGCCAGGAGACTTCCCATGGCCAATCCATTCGTTCACGTCGAGCTGCAGACCACCGACCTCAAGAAGGCGCGCGACTTCTACTCCAAGCTCTTCGACTGGAAGCTCGAGGACGCGCAGGTTCCCGGCTTCGGCACCTACACGATGATCGGTGTCGGCGAGGGAACCGGTGGAGGGATGATGGCGGGGACGACTCCGGGCGCTCCTTCATCCTGGGTGAGCTACGTCGACGTCTCGGACGTCGCCTCGGCAACCCGCAAGGCCAAGGAGCTCGGGGCGAAGGTGCTGGTCGACACCATGGCGGTGGCCGACATGGGGAAGTTCAGCATCATCACCGACCCCACCGGCGCCACGCTCGGCTTGTGGCAATCGACCCGAAAGTGAGCCGATGATCGGCGGATGATCCGCCGGCGTCCGTCCGGATTCGTCGCGCTGGGGTCGCTGGCCGCGTCGTGTCTCTGGGCGGCCTGCGGCTCCGACGAACCGGGGAACCCTCCGCCCGGAGCGACGCGCTCCTACCGGCTCGCGTCCTCCGGATCGCAGCTGGTCGTGACCGGCGCGGAGACGGGCCTCCTGCTCACCGACGCCGATCTCGCGTCCGACGTCGACGTCGTCGCGATCCATCAGGAGTACTACGGCGTTCCCTGGGACGCGTTCGCCGCCGGCGACCCGCCTCCCTCCGTCTGGGCAGGGAAGATGTCCCGGCTGGCCTCCTCTGCCCGCACCGCCGGGAAGCAGGTCTTCCTCTCCGTCTCGCCGATGGACGGGAATCGCAGCTCGCTCGCCCCACGGGTCCGGGTGAACGGCGGGGTCGAGGTGATGGAGAGTGGCTGGGCGCCGCGCTGCTGGGATGCGCGGACCGCGGCCGACGGCGCGACCTGGCGAGATGCCTACGTGCGCTACGTCGAGTGGATGGTCGACCTCTTCCAGCCCGAGTTCCTGAACGTCGGTATCGAGCTCAACCTCTGGGACCTCGCCTGCCGCTCGGCGTGGGACGGGATGGTCGAGGTGGTGAACGCGGCCTACGACGCCGCGAAGGCGCGCCGGCCCGCCACCCCGGTCTTTCCCTCGATCCAGATCGACGCCCTCTACGGTCTCGCGCCGGGGAGCTGTCCGCAGGGCACCGACGCGGGCACGTGCTACGAGAACGGATACTCGCACCTGGCCGGGGTGAAGCGGGACCGGTTCGCCATCTCGTCGTACCCGTACCTGGGCGCGGTGCCGTCGCTGGCCGCGTTGCCCGCGGACTGGTTCACCCGGGCCCCGCAACGCGGAGGAGAGCGGTCCCTCATCGCGGAGGCAGGCTGGCTCTCCACGCCGGTCGTCGCGCAGGCCTCGGGCGGGGCGTGCTTCACGGCGCTCACCAGCGACGAGACGTTCGCCGCCACCTACCTCGACCGGATCCTCGACGATGCGCAGGCCGCGGGCATGGACCTGGTGACCTGGATCTCCGACCGCGATCTGCTCATCGAGCCCCTGATGACCGATTGCGGCTGCCACCAGAGCGCCGAGTGGTGCACCGTCCGCGACCTCTTTCGCGGACCGCCTCCCACCGGGACCGTCGATACCCAGCTGGAGGGCGAGCTGCGGATGAAGGTGTTCGGCGCGATGGGGCTCCGCACCTACGACGGAACGAAGAAGCAGCCGGTCTATGACCGGTGGGATCAGGCGCGGAAGATCCCCATCGACGGGGGATGAAGCCGCTCCGGTCCGTTTCGACCCATCCAGGACGACGATCTCCGGATCCGAGCCGGCGCGCCGCGGGGTGACGTCGGCGCCACAGGGCGCGCTCTGCCGACTGGAGGGAGGGCCCGGGCGATGCTAGGTCCTCTCGGATCTCCCACCGGAGCACTCGACGATGAAGGTCCTGGTCGCGGACGAGCTGTCGCCCGAAGGTCTGGAGATCCTCCGCAGCGCGTCCGAGCTCACCGTGGACGCGAAGGTCGGCCTGTCGCCGGCGGCGCTGAAGACCATCCTGGGTGAGTACGACGTGCTCGCAGTCCGGAGCGCCACCAAGGTCACCGCCGACGTGCTGGAGAAGCCCGGTCGCCTGAAGCTCATCGGTCGCGCCGGCGTCGGCGTGGACAACATCGACGTCGAGGCCGCCACGCGGAAGGGCGTCGTGGTGATGAACACGCCGGGCGGCAACTCGGTCGCCGTGGCCGAGCTGACCCTCGGCCTGATGCTCGCCCTGCTCCGGCACCTGGTCCCGGCGATCTCCGCCACCAAGGCCGGCCGGTGGGAGAAGAAGCGGTTCGCCGGAGGGCACGAGCTGTTCCGGAAGACGGTGGGATTGCTCGGCTTCGGGAGCATCGGGCAGCTCGTCGCGCAGCGCTGCATCGCCTTCGGCGCCACCGTCATCGCCTACGACCCGCATCCGGTCGAGGCGGCGCGCCGGTCCGGGGCGCAGATCGTCCCCCTCGACGAGCTCTTCCGGCGCGCGGACATCGTCTCGCTCCACGTCCCGCTGGCCGACGGCACCCGGAACCTCGTCGGGCGCGCCCAGCTGAAGGTGATGCGCCGGGGCAGCTACCTCGTCAACTGCGCCCGCGGGGGCATCGTCGACGAGGCCGCGGTGGCCGAGGCGCTCCGGGACGGCACGCTCGCCGGAGCGGCGATGGACGTCTTCGCCACCGAGCCGGTGCCGCCGGACCACCCGCTCCTCTCCCTCGACAACTTCCTCTGCACGCCTCACCTCGGCGCGTCGACCGAGGAGGGCCAGCTCGCCTGCGCGAGCCAGCTGGCCGAGCAGCTGGTGGAGTACGCGCGGACCGGGCACGTCCGGCACGCGATCAACGTTCCCGGCCACTGAGCTCGCGGGGTTCCGCTCCGGTCGGAAGGACGCTGGTTCCCTTCCCGACATCGCGTTCCTAGCTTCGCGAGACCATGGCCCGCAGCTTCAGCTTCGAACCCGAGAGCGTTGGCCCGGCGGACACCGACCGGGATTCCGCCCGCCGCGACAAGCAGGAGGTGACCGCCCGGCCAGCCTCCCAGGGCGAGACCGACATCCACTACGGCAAGCGCTTCGCCGAGACCGAGGCGATCCTCAAGGCCCGCACCGAGGCGCGCGCAGCGGCCGAGGAGGAGGCGAGGGAGGCCGCCGAGGCCCCGGACATGCACCTCGGGTCCACCGAGGAGCAGGTCACCGCCAGCGCCGGCCCGCCCGCGTCCGGCGCCGTCGCCAGCGAGGTGGGGATGCCAGGAATGGCACGGGAGGCCCGTCCCCGCGGCAGGAATCGCCGCCAGCGCCGCGCTGCCAAGGGGTCCGCCGAGCACCGGGACGGCCCGCCCCTCGGGGCCATGCCGGGGGAGGAGCTGCCCTCGGCCGCCGAGCAGGGCCTGGCCGAGACTCCCGCCGAGCTCCTCGGCGCCTTCCGCGACCAGGTCACCCGCTCGCTGCGCGGGGTGGGGGACGCTGCGCGCCAGCTCCGGTCCGCGGGCGGCGAGGTGGCCGGACTTCCGCTGGAGGGGCTCCGGGTCGTCGTCCGCGTGGGACGCTCGTGGCTCGGACGCTCGCCCCGCCGTGCATGATGGGTGTAGCGTTTTGCACGTGAGCACCGGACGCACGCGCAGCACGCCGGAGCACCGGCCGGGCACCGCCGAGCTCCTCATGCAGCTCGCCGGGGAGCTGGGGCACCTGGTGTCCCAGCACATCGCGCTGGCCAAGCTCGAGCTCGGCGAGACCGCCCGGCGGGCGGGCATCGGGGTCGCGCAGATCGCCGCCTGCGCCCCGCTGGTGCTGGTGGGTTACTCGTTCCTCAACGCAGCGCTCGCCCTCTGGCTCGTCCGGTGGCTTCCGATGGCCGGCGCGGTCGCGCTGGTCGGCCTGCTGAACGTCGCCGGAGGCATCCTGGGGATCGTCCTCGCCGCCCGGTCCTTCCGCCGCCCGGTGCTCGACGACTCGGCCGTGGAGCTCGAGCGGACGGTCCAGGCGCTCGCTCCGGCTCGCCCCGAGGAGCGCAACGGCCATGCCGCGCTGGAGCGCGGGCCGTGACGATCTCCCGTTCCGAGGCCAAGAGCGAGGCCGAGCTCCGCGAGGAGATCGAGCGGACGAGGACCCAGGTGGTGGACACCGCCCAGGCCCTGAGACGCCAGCTGCACGACATCTGGGACGTTCGCCACTGGGTGGCTCGCCGCCCAGGCATCACCCTGGGGATCGCCTTCGCCGCGGGACTGTGGCTGGGCATCCGGCGCCGCTGATTTTCCGAGCAACGACACACTGGAGATACGACCGATGGCCACCACCGAAACGCTGTCCGACACGGCCCGAGACGTCCAGAACCGCGTGGGTCCGCAGATCGAGGACGCGCGGCGCGAGCTGGACTCGCTGAACCAGAAGGTCAGCGGCTTCATCAAGGAGCGGCCGATCGCCTCCCTCGCCATTGCCCTGGCCGCTGGCTTCGTCATCGGCCGCATCGCGTCTCGCTGACCCCCATGGCCACCCATCCGAACTCTGGCAACGGGCACCACCACTCGCAGGGCTTCGCCGGCCGGGTGGGGCACCTCAACGACAGCGCGCACCAGCTCCTCGAGGAGGCGCGAAGCACCTTCGAGGACCTGGGCCAGGCCGTCGACCTGCGCGGGCGCGTGCAGCGCCACCCCTACGCGATGGTCGCCGCGGCCGTCGGCGTCGGCTACGTCCTCGGCGGTGGCCTGTTCAGCGCGCTCACCTTCCGGCTGCTGGGCCTCGGGGTACGGGTGGCGGCGGTCCCCCTGGTGAAGCAGCAGCTGCTCGGCCTGGCCGAGGCCGCCGTGTCCGGATTCGCCGACGCAGACGACGTCGGCTCGCCGTCCTGAAAGGACAACCCGATGCTCAGCCTCAAGGATCTCAAGAAGGTGGACCGCGACGACCTGCTCGACCTGGTGGGTCTGCAGCGCGCCAGCTCCAACGACTGGGTGGCGCCGGCGCTGACGGCCCTCGGCGTGGGGCTGCTGGTGGGCGTGGGTGTGGGCCTGCTGCTGGCCCCCAAGCCCGGCGCCGAGCTGCGGAACGACCTGCGTGACAAGCTTCGGTCCGCGCAGGACTCGCTGCCCGAGACGCTGAAGGGTGCGACGGCAAGCACGGGCTCGACGCCGTCCCGCTCCATCCCCTAGCCGGCCGGCCTCGGCTCGAGACATTCGGCTTGTCCGGCGCCAGGGGGTGACGGCAACATCTCGTCCCCCTGTCACCGCGACTTCCGTCCGCCGGGCGCCGCTTCCTGCGCGTGCTCGGCTTCAGCCTCTTCCAGGCCGCCGTGCTCGGCAGCGCGGTGGGAGCCATCGTCAGCGCCCGGGTTCCGCCCACCCCGGGCTTCCGTGACGAGGAGCCTCCCCGGCGGTTCCGCCTCCGCACCTTCCTCGGCGCGCCGGTCGACGCCCTGGAGCGGTCGCTCCTCGACTGGCGTCTCCACGAGCTGGGACGGCAGAGCGAGCCGGCCCGGGACGTGGTCCTGGTGGGGGTGGACGACGAGACCCTCGCCAACGCTCGCGAGGACGCGCACACCGACGTGAGCGTCTGGCCCTGGCCCAGGGCCCTCCTCGGGGGGCTCGTGGGTCAGCTCGGCCGCGAGGGAGCCTCGCCGGTGCTGCTCGACTGGGCGCTCGACACCGGCAGCCCCCGCCTCGGCGGCGAGGTGCCGGACGACGAGCAGTTCCGGCGGGCGCTCGACGCGACGACCGGAACGGTGCTCGGCTTCTCCGTGTCCGCTGCGCCGCCGCCGGCGGTGGTCCGGCCACTCCGGCCCTCGCTGGTGCTGGTCGGCACCGAGGAGAGCGACGGACCGGTGGTGACCGAGCTGCTCCGCCGGGTGCTGGCGAGCCACGCCCCCGCCTTCGCGGTGTCCGAGGGCTCGCGGGTCCGCGTCTGGGCGGGGGTGAGCTCCGAGGACGAGGGACGGCAGCTTGCACGCCGCCTCGGCGTCGCCGGCACGCCGCAGTTCCGGGACTACGGTGCGGCGGACCGGGCCTCCCAGATCACACCGGAGGACCTTCTGGTCCGGGTGGCGGAGGTGGAGGTCGACGGCGTCGACGTGGACGGGCTCCCCCTGGCACGCTCCCTCGACGTGCCGGCCTCGGTGCTGGTGGGGCCGCGCAGCCGCTACGGCCACACCGCGCTGGCGGTGGATCCGGACGGGAAGGTGCGGGGCATCCAGCACCTCGTGCGCTGGGTCTCGCCGCAGGGGCGGGTGCACGTGCTGCCCTCGCTCGCGCTGGCCGGGGCGCTGGCCCGCGCAGGGAGCCGGCAGGTCGTATGGAGCAACGGAAGGCTCCTGGTGGTGGGTGGGAAGGGCATCCCCGCGGACGGGACCGGCTATGCGCTCCTCCGCTGGGACGCGGCCGAGGGTGGGCGCGACGGACGGGGCTCGCTGGAGCGGGCCATCTCGGCGTGGCGGTTCCTCCAGAACTACTACGACGCCCAGGAGGGCGTGCCGGCCCATGCGCGCAACGACGTGCAGCACCGCGCCGTCGTGCTCGCGGAGACCTTCCGGACCTCGGGGAGCTGGCCCGCGACGCCGCTGGGCGACGGCGTGTCCCACGCGGCGGTGGTGGGGCAGGCCCTGGAGAACTGGATCGACGGCGAGGGCATCCGCCGGGCCCCGGTGCGCAGCGACGTGCTCGCCACCTTCGCCCTGGCCTTCGCCGGCGGGTTCCTGGCGCTCGGGTTCAGCGGGCTCTTCCGGTCCGCCATCGGCGCGCTGCTCTACGTGCTCCTGGCGGTGACGGTGGTGGTGGTCTGGCTGTTCTGGGTGCGGCGGCTGATGGTGGTGGATGGGGTGTGGCTGGCCGCCGGTGGGCCGCTGGTGGCCTTCGGGCTCGCGTGGCTCATCACCGGCCGGTACGCGCTCCGGACCGAGCGACAGATGCGTGAGTTCGTCTACGGCGCCCTGGGCCGCTACGTGAGCCCGGACATCGCTGACCAGGTCTTCCGGAACGTGGCCCTCATGCGGCCGCAGCGCCGCGAGGTGACGCTCTGCTACGCCGACCTCGAGGGGTTCCGGCGCCTCCACCAGGCGCTCCCGCCCGAGGCCCTGGTGGATCTGCTCAACGCCTACTTCGGCGAGCTGACCCACCTCGTGCGCCAGACGGGCGGGCACGTGGAGTACGTGGGCGATGCGCTCATCGCCTTCTGGGGGGCGCCGGTGCGGCTGGACCGGCACGGGCAGGTCGCCTGCCGGACGGCGCTCGCCATCCGGGCCGAGCTGGAGCGGCTGCGCCCGGAGTGGCAGCGCCGCTTCGGGGTCGAGGTGTACGCGCGGATGGCCCTGCACTCCGGGGAAGTGGTGGCCGGAGACATGGGCAGCGCGCTGAAGTCGAACTACACGGTGCTCGGCGAGCCGGTGGCCACCGCCGAGCGGCTGGAGCGGGCCAATCGCCTCTACGGGACGGACCTGCTCGTCTCGGGAGAGACGCAGCGCCGGGCGGGGGACGAGTTCGTCTTCCGCGAGCTGGACGTGGTGACGCTCGGCGGGGGCCCGCAGTCACTCCACCAGCTGCTGTGCCGCCGCGGAGAGGTCCCACCGGCGCTGGTCCCGGTGCTCCAGGGATGGGCCGAGGCGCTCGCCCGCGTGCGCCGGCGCGACTTCGTCGGGGCGCTGGCATTCTTCGAGGAGCACGCGGTGGTGGACCCGGTGTCCGCGCGCTGGGCCGAGCGGGTGCGCGGTTACCAGGCTTCCCCGCCGCCGCCGGACTGGGACGGCCTCGGCGACCTGCGCCGCCCGGGCTGAGCCAGGCCGGGGAGCGAACGTCCGGGGCCGTGCTGCCCGGTGGCGGCCCTACTGCCTTCCGTCGGCCGGGCCGGGGGCGCCGCCGCGGGCCGGCTCGAGAACGATGTCCACCGCGCCGTTGGTGGCGAACTCGGGCGAGTTGGGCAGAGGCCGGGTCGGTGTCGCGGTCGGTGGCTCGGCGATGATCTGCCGGGCGGTGACGCCCTCGCCGACGAGGTAGTCGCGCACCCGCTCGGCGCGCTTCCCCGACAGGCTGAGGGCGGCCTTCCGTGACCCGCGACTTGGCGGCTGGGCGGTGACGCGGGCCGACCGGTCGGCGGACTTGAGGAAGTCGGCCACGCGGCTCAGCTGGTCCCGGCCGGCGGGGAGGAGCTCGGCCCGCCCCTGCTGGAAGAGCGCGCCGCCGGGGAGGGTGATGACCGTGCCCTCGGGGAGGTCGCGGATCTGGGTCTCCTGGGCCAGCGCCGACCGGCTCTGGGTGAGCCGTGCCGTCATGGCGTCCCGGGCGGCCCGCTCCTTCTCCAGCTCGGCCTGGGTGAGCATGAGCTTCTGCCTCGCCTCGTCCAGCAGCTGCTGCTTGGTGACGTTGACCGCCTGGAGCGTGCGGTCGCGCTCGGCGGCGAGCTCGTGGGTGCGACCGAGCGCCTCGGCGGACTGGACCTTGAGGATGGCCACGGTGGCCTGGTCGTCGACGAGCTTCGGGTCCCCGGTCTGGAGGCTCTTCTCGGCGAGGTCGAGGAACTTCTTGGCGGTCGCGAGGTCGGCGGGACTGGACTGGCCGGCCGGCCCCTGCTGGGCCTTGTCGTAGACCGCGCGCGCTTCGTCGAGGCGGTCGGTCGTCGTGAGGTGGGCGCAGCCGACGGAGAGCGCGGCGCCGAGGAGGAGGACGCGGGTCCCTGGTCTCATCGCGCCGTCCCGCCCTGCGCGGGGGGAGTCTCCGCGCCCTCGGTGCCGTTCCGCAGCGTGTCCAGCCGGGTGTGCGCCTGCTCCGCCTCGGTGCGGGCGATCTGCTCGCGGGCGAGCGCGTTGGCGAGCTCGGCCTGGGCGCGGGCGATGTCGAGCTTGCGCGCCGCGCCGTCGGGGTCGGTCGCGTTGGTCTCCTTGGCGGCCGCGAGGGTGTCGCGCGCCTCCTGGAGATGGAGCCTGGCCTGCGGGGCCCGGTCGGCGCCGATCTCCTGGGCTGCCCGGACCTCGGCCTCGGCCTGACCGAGGCGTTCCGCCGGAAGCGGCGGCGCGGTGGCACAGGCGCAGCCGAGCGTGAGCAGCGCTCCTGCTGTCCAACGACGCATTGATTTTCCTCCCCCGACGGTCCGCCAAGTTGTTCACGGAGGGTTCGACAGGCAACGGCGCGGCATGGCCCTTGCGATGTGCAGGTCGCCGCGCGTCCAGGCCCAGTCCCCCGAGCCCAGGGGGACGCCGGTGGAGCGGCGCGGCGGCGCCGAACGTCCATCCTCAGCCCCCGGAGCCCTTCAGTCCTCGCGGGGGCCCTTGAGCGCCTCGACGGGGTGGCCCTGGCCCACGTGCTCGGCGAGGACGGTGCGGATCCCCTCGGGGGTCATCTGGCCGTAGTGGACCTCGTCCTCCCAGCCCATGAGCTGGAAGTCCTCCTGGCGGAAGGGGTCCGGCGGGCGGGGGCGCTCCTCGCGGACGACGACGTTGGCGCCGAGGTGGCAGAGGCCGTAGCAGCCACCTCGGGCGAGCGTGCACCGGCCAAGGAGGTTCAGCTCCCTGACCGTCTCCTGCGCGGCGGCGGCGACGCGCTCGGCGCCGTTGCGCCGGCAGTCGGGCCCCTTGCAGATGGAGACGCGGTAGGTGGGCACGTCGAGACGAGTCTTACGGCTCCGGGCCTGTGGGCGAAAGGGTGCCACGCCCGGCCGATTGCTCCTCCAGGAGCAGCCGGCGGTCCTCCCGGCGCACGAAGGGCCAGTAGACGGCCGTGGCGAGCGCGAGGGTGGTGAGCTCGAGGAGGACGGCGCGCGGATCTCCACCGGTGGTCAGCCAGGCGCCGACCGGGGCGGGGAGGGTCCAGAGGGTCTCGAGGTAGGGCGGATGGACCCAGCCGAGGCGGAAGGCGGTCCAGGCCACCACGGCGGAGAGGAGCGGGGCGAGGACGAACGGCGGAGCGAGACGTGGGTTGAGGACGATGGGGACGCCGAAGAGGAGTGGCTCGTTGATGTTGCAGAGGGCCGGGACGATGCCGGCGCGACCGACGGCGCGGAGCTGCGCGGAGCGGCAGCGGAGGAGGAGCAGCCCCAGGGCGAGTGCCGCGCCCGAGCCGCCCTGCCAGACGAACCACAGGTAGAAGTGGAGCGGTGCGACGTGAGGAGGCGCGGTGTGGGCGGCGACCGCCTCCATGTTGGCGACGAGCATCGACTCCCAGACCGGGCGCAGGGCGGAGGTGAGGGCGGCGGGGTGGACGCCGAGGAGCCAGAGCAGGCTGTCGACGAGGACGAGGCCGATGACCCCGCCGAAGGAGTCCGCGGCCTGGACCAGCGGGGCGACCGCGCGCTCGAGGAGGGAGATGAGGTCGAGCCCGAGGACGTGGACGACGGCGAAGACGCCGCCGAGCACGAGCGCCGCGGGGAGGAGGGCGACGAAGCTGCGGACGACGACCTCGGGCGGGCCGCCGGGGAGCCGGAGCGTCCAGCGCTTCTCGACGAGGACGCGGGTGAGCTCGACGCTGGCGATGGCGAGGAGAAGGCCGGCGAAGATGCCACCGGCGCCGAGGCGGGCCAGGACGAGCGACGGCGGCTGGGTCGCGGTTCCCGGCTGGAGGGCGGCGACGACGTAGGCGGCGGCGGCGATGAGGCCGGCGCTGGCGGTGTCGAGGCGGTAGGTGCGAGCCAGAGACTGGGCGGTGCCGAAGGTGACCCACAGGGCGATGCAGCCGCCGAGCGCGCGGTAGGGGAGAAGGAGCGTCGCGGCGTACGGGGCGACGAGGCGCTGGAGGGCGGGCCACGGCGGCTGCGCGACGAGGAGGAAGACCGAGCCGACGAGGACGAGCGGGAGCGCGCCGACCACGCCGTCGCGGACGGCCATGAGGTGCCGCTGTCGGGCGAGCCGCTCGGCGGCGCGGGCGAGTGACTCGCGGCGCGTGCCCGGTGCCGCCGTTGAAGGAGCTGAAGTCAGGGACGAGATCGTCCCCCGGCGTGGACGCCTGGGCAAGCAACCCGAACCGTCGTCGGCGCTGGCCGTGTTCGAGACCGGCGACGGAACGACCGACGAATCCGAACCCCTCGAACGCCTCGATCTGGAGCACGTCGTTCCGCCGCCCGTGGACGAATCTTTTCTGTGGTGGGACGTCGTGCTTCGGGAGGTCCCACGGCGGGTGCAGCCGCGACTCCTCGACGTGCTTCCGGCAAGCCCCATTTCCGGCGGCACGCCCCTCGCCCTCCTCATGTCTTTCGATGGCCGGATCTCGGCGGGTGCCCCTCCCTGCTCACCCTGGGGATTGCCCTTCACGCAGACCCGCCTGCGGTTTCGAGTCAGGGAGCGCCGCCTGGACGGGACCGTCGGGCGTCCCGTCCCGCTGGCCCTGGACCTGCCGAAGGAGGCGATCGGCGCGCTCCCGACCTAGAAGGTGCCAGACACCTTCGAAAGTCCTCTCAAAACTCGAGATATTTCGACTACTTGCGTAGATGTCCGGGCGCGACTTGCTGGACTCGACTTTGAGAATCAGTCTCAATATAAGTGAGCCATGAGGAACCTCGCGCAGCTTCCGCCCGGCGCCCGTGCGCGCATCGATGGTTTCGGGTCGGGGCTCCGCCCGGAGGTGGGGCGGCGTCTGCGCGAGCTGGGGTTCGTCGACGGCGATGTCGTGCGCTGCGTGCGCCGCGCGCCGTTCGGCGGTCCTCGCGTCTACGCGGTGTCCGGAGCTGCCTTCGCGCTCGAGATGCACGTCGCGGCCCACGTGCTGCTCGGCCCGGCGGACGGCGATGACGGCACACGCGGCTGAGCGGGCCGACGTCCTTCTCGTCGGCAACCCCAATTCCGGCAAGAGCCTGCTGTTCAGCCGGCTCACCGGCATCGCGCAGAAGGTCGCCAACTATCCCGGTGTGACCACCGAGGTCCGCTCCGGCCATGCCGGCGGTCTCGTCATCCACGACTACCCGGGCATCTACTCGCTCGAGCCGCTCACCCTCGACGAGCGCGTCGCCATCGAGCGCCTGGAGAAGGCCCTCGCCGAGCCCGCCACCAGGGCCATCGTCTGCGTCCTCGACGCCACCCGCCTCGAGCGCAGCCTCTACCTCCTGCTCGAGCTGCTGCCCCGCGCCCGCGCCGCGCACGTCCCGGTCATCGCCGCGGTGAACGTCATCGACGAGCTCGTCGGCCCCAGCGCCCGCCTGGACCTCCCCGGCCTGAGCGCCGCGGTCGGCTGTCACTTCATCGGGGTCTCCGCCAAGACGGGCGAGGGACTCGACCGGCTCCGCGGGACGCTCGACCATCTCGACCGCGAGCCACCGTGGGACGAGCGATGCGTCGTTCCCGGCTCGATCGAGGAGCGAAAGCGGCTCGCCCGGCGGCTCGCCCGCGCGTACGGCCCACGCGACGACGTGCTCCTCCGGTCGCAGGAGCGCATCGATCGGGTCTTCCTCTCCACCTGGCTCGGGCTCCCGGTCTTCGCGGTCGTCATGGCCGTGCTCTTCCAGGCGATCTTCACCTGGGCCGCCCCGCTCATGGCGCTGGTCAAGGATGGCGTCACCGCGACGGGCGGCTGGGTCGGGGGGCTGCTCCCGGCCGGTCTGGCTCACGACTTTGCGCAGGACGCGGTGTTCGCAGGCATCGGCGCGTTTCTGACCTTCGTCCCGCAGATCTTCATCCTCTTCCTGATCATCGGTGCGCTCGAGGACTCCGGCTATCTCGCCCGCGCGGCGGTCCTCCTCCACCGGCCGCTCGGCTGGTTCGGGCTCTCGGGCCGGAGCTTCCTCCCGCTGCTCTCGGGCCACGCCTGCGCCATCCCGGCCATGATGGCCGCCCGGACCATCGAGTCTCCCCGGCGCCGGCTGATCACCGTGATGGTGATTCCCTTCACCTCGTGCTCGGCGCGGCTACCGATCTACGCGCTGCTCATCGGCGGCTTCATCCCCGCGGTCAGCCTCGTGCACGGGCTGGTCGGTCTGCAGGGCGTGGTGTTCGCCGGGGTCTACGTCTTCGGCATCACCAACGCGCTGCTCGCCTCGGCGGTCCTCGACCGCCTGACCCGCAAGCGGATGGGAGGCGGCCGGCTGGCGGACGCGCCGTTCGTGGTGGAGCTGCCGCCGTACCGGGTCCCGGGCGTCATGCCCATCGTCGTGGCGGCGGCCTCCCGCTCCTGGAGCTTCGTGCGCCGCGCCGCGCCGGTCATCTTCTCCGTCGTGGTGGTGGTCTGGTTCCTGGGGTATTTCCCGAACGGCAAGGGGCACCTCGACCAGTCCTGGCTGGCCGCGCTCGGCCACTGGCTCGAGCCGGTCTTCGCCCCGATGGGCGCGGACTGGAAGTCGGGCGTGGGCATCGTCAGCTCCTTCGTCGCGCGCGAGGTCTTCGTCGGGACGATGGGCACGCTCAACGGCCTGCAGGACGCCGGCACGCAGCTGGGGCAGCTCTCGACGCAGCTCCAGCTCGGCGGGATGGGGCTCGCCGCGGCCCTGGCGCTGCTCTTCTTCTACGCCACGTCGCTCCAGTGCGCGTCGACGCTCGTGGTGATGCGCAAGGAGACCGGCAGCTCCCGCGCCCCGGTGCTCGCCTTCTTGTCGATGACGACCTTCGCCTACGTGGGCGCGGTGGTGACCTTCCATCTGGCGCGCGCACTCGGCGCGGGATGACCGTCCTGCTCTCCCGGTGGCGCGAGGTGCTCATCGGCGCGGTGCTGGGTGCCGCGGGGTTCGCCGCCGGCCATCTCCTCCTCCCCGAGTCCTGGCGGCTCTGGTTCGACGCCGCCCTGGTCGCGTGGATCGGTGCGATCTACGTGGGGTTCGGGCTCGTCTCCGGAACGCGGTCCGCGGTCATCGAGGTGACCGGGGGAGTCGCGATGATGTTCCTCGCGGTCATCGGGGGAGCCTCGACGCCGTGGCTCCTTCCGCTGGCCCTGCTGCTCCATGCGGGCTGGGACGTCGCGCACCACAACGGACGCATCAGCCAGGCTGTGCCGCGCTGGTACCCGTCCTTCTGCGCGGCGGCCGACGTCGTCCTCGCCGGGCTGTACGCCGCCGTGCATCGGATGCCCTGACGGCGTCGCCGGCGGGAGACCGTTAATCCCCCCGGGCCATGCCGAGCTCCGTGCCGCCGTTCTCCGTCCTCGACCTCGCTCCCATCTGCGAGGGAGGCGACGCCGCGCAGACGCTCCGGAACTCGCTCGAGCTGGCCCGGCACGCCGAGCGGCTCGGCTACCTCCGCTACTGGCTCGCCGAGCACCACAACATGCCCGGCATCGCCAGCTCGGCGACCTCGCTGGTCATCGGGCACGTCGCCGCCGGGACGTCGACCATCCGCGTGGGGGCGGGCGGCATCATGCTTCCCAACCATGCGCCGCTGGTCATCGCCGAGCAGTTCGGCACGCTGGCGACGCTCTTCCCCGGCCGTATCGACCTCGGACTGGGCCGCGCGCCGGGGACCGATCCGCGGACGGCGTACGCGCTGCGCCGGAACCTCACCGGCGACTCGGATCAGTTCCCCCAGGACGTGGTCGAGCTGATGACCTACGTCGGCAAGCCGCGTCCGGGGCAGCGGGTCCACGCGATTCCTGGTGAGGGCACCGAGGTCCCGGTGTGGATCCTCGGCTCGAGCCTCTTCGGTGCCTCGCTCGCGGCCGCGCTCGGGTTGCCGTTCGCGTTCGCGTCGCACTTCGCTCCGGCGCAGCTGATGGAGGCGCTGGCGGTCTACCGGAGCAAGTTCGAGCCGTCACAGTGGCTCTCGGCCCCGCGAGTGATGGTCGGCTCGACCATCGTCGTCGCCCCGACCGACGCCGAGGCCCGCTTCCACTTCTCGTCGCTCCAGCAGGCGTTCCTGAACCTCCGCAGCAACCGCGCGGGCCGGCTCCCACCGCCCAGGGAGGGCTTCGAGGAGAGCCTCACCTCCGTCGAGCGGGAGCTGCTCGGCGAGGCGCTCACCTGCGCCTTCGTCGGCGCGCCGGAGACCGTCCGCCGCGGAGTCGAGGAGTTCCTCGCGCGCACCCAGGCCGACGAGCTCATCGTCTCCGGACAGATCCACGACCACGCCGCCCGCCTGAGGAGCTACGCGCTCCTGGCGGAGGTCCGGGACCAGCTCGGCAAGCAGTGAAGAGCTACTCCTTCAGGAACCGCGTGACCGGGATCGCTTGATCGGTCACCTCGGTCCGCTTGTGCGGCTCGCCGCCGGGCAGCTTCAGCGGAACCAGTCCTTCCCCGATGCGCGTATGCGCCTCGCGGTGCTGGTGCTGCGGCGGCGCGGACCCAGGCCGCTTGTTCCACGGATCCGACGGATGGCTCACCGGCGGCCCCTGGAGGAGCTTCGGGATGTCCCAGACGAAGCCCGAGCGGGTGTACTCCGACGGAACGTGGAGCCCGGTGTCCATCCGGATCGCGTCCTTGGGACAGGCGTCCACGCACAGGCCGCAGACGATGCAGCGGAGCTCGTCGATGACGAACTGGGTCGGGAACTTCTCGATCACCCGGCTCTCGCCCGCCGGGTCGCCGGTCTCGTATTCGCCGGCCTCGATGTAGATGCACTGCGCCGGGCAGATGGTGGCGCACATGTAGCAGGCCACGCAGCGTGGCTTGCCGTCGTCCCGGGGCACGAGCCGGTGCAGGCCGCGGTAGCCGGGTGGGTAGGGCGTCTTCTCCTCCGGATAGCTGACGGTGGAGACGAGGTTGGCGCCCTTCCGATCCACGACCTGGGTGTTGGTGTCGCGGGCGTTGAAGAGGTTCCGGAGGAAGTGGCGGGTGGTGATCGCCAGCCCCCGGAGCAGCTCGGGGATGAAGAGCCGCTCTCGCAGGTCGGTGGTCGGGTTCTTGCTCGCCTTGTAGGCCATGAGGTTCCGGGCAGCCTAGTGGTGGGACGCGGCGGCCGCACCCGGCAGGGGAGCGGGCGCGTGGCCGTGCGCGTCCGAAGTGCCATGTGCGTCGTGGGAGTCGTGCCCGCCGGCCGGCTCGGCACGTTTCAGGGTGAGCGCCAGCACGAAGCCGATCTCCAGCACCCCCACCACCGCCAGGCTGCGCAGCGACGGGTCGAGGAGGATGAGCGCGCCGGTGATGAAAATGTTCGCCAGTGCGAGCGGGAGGAGGATCTTCCAGCCCAGGCTCTGGATCTGGTCGTACCGGAAGCGGGGAAACGTCCAGCGGATGGCCAGCTGGATGTAGCAGAGGATCAGGACCTTGACCCAGAACCAGGTCGCGTAGATCGCGCCGAGCAGCCACCCGAGGTCACGACTGGTGAAGTAACGGGTCAGCGTCGAGTCGAACCCGAAGCCAAAGGTCCAGCCGCCGAGGAAGAGCGCGGTGGTGATCGCCGCGAGGATGACCACCTCGGCAAACTCGGAGATCATGAACAGGCCGAACTTCATCCCCGAGTACTCGACGAAGTAGCCGATGATCTCGCTCTCGCCCTCCGGGACGTCGAACGGGGCTCGCTTCGTCTCGGCGAACGCGGCGGCGAAGAAGACGATGAAGCCCACCGGCTGCAGGAAGATGCCCCAGGCCGGGATGCCCACCTTGCCGAGCGCGCCGAGCTCCCCGTCGCTTCCCCAGAGCATCGCGGTCTGGCCGGCGATGAGGTCGGGGATCCGGACGCTGGAGAAGGCCATCATCACGCCGATGAGCCCGAGGCCCAGCGCGACCTCGTAGGAGATCATCTGCGAGCTGGCGCGGACGCCGCCCAGGAGCGCGAACTTGTTGTTGCTGGCCCAGCCGGCGAGCGAGGTCCCGTACACCGCCAGCGAGGCGATGGCGAAGACCCAGAGCATCCCGAAGTTGGGGTTCGAGACCTGGAGGCCGACGCGGTGACCGAAGACGTTGACCACCGGCCCGACGGGGATGACCGCGAAGAGCGCCAGCACCGGAGCAAAGGCGAGGATGGGAGCAAGGCCGAACAGGAGTGGATCGGCGACCTTGGGCCGGAAGTCCTCCTTGGTCAGCATCTTGATCGCGTCGGTGGCGACGTGGAACACGCCGCCCAGCGGGCGCCCGCGGAGACCGGGGAGATTGATGGTGGCGCGGTTCGGACCGATACGGTCCTGCATCATCGCGCTCCACTTCCGCTCGGCGAGCGTGAGGAAGGTCGCGATGATCATCACGAACCCGAGCAGCAGGATGAGCATGTTGCTCAGCCAGGCCAGGTTCCACTGCTCGAGAAGCCCGCCGACTGCATAGGCCAGCGCGCTCAGGCCGAAGAGCGCCCCGACGATGAACCCGATGGCGACGAGGACCGAGAGAGCCTTCATGGTCAGATCCCCCGGACCCGCGGCGGGCCGAACTCGCGGTACCCCGGCGGCCGCCCGTCCGCGCCGGTGGCCAGCGGGTTGAGCCCGCGGGTGACCTTGAGCGGCGGCGCCGCCCCGTCCCAGTCGAAGCTGGCGAGCTCGGGGATCCGCGGGGCCCACTCGCGGAAGACGTCCCGCGCGCTGGTCTGCGTCCAGGGGAACCCGAACTCCTGCGCCAGGGCCACCGCCCACGCCCAGTGCGACCTGACCTCCGCCCTCCCGGGGTAGGCGCGCCGGAAGCGCTGGGTGATGCCGTCGAGGTTGGTGAAGGTTCCCTCGTCCTCGACGTGGACCGCCGAGGGCAGGAGCACGTGCGCCTGCTCGGTGATCGCCGACTCGTTCGAGGACTGGAGCACCAGGTACTCCAGACGTCCGAACCCGTGGGCGACCAGCGTCGGGTCCACCGGCACCTCGCCGCCGACCGCGTAGAGCGCCTTCACCTTGCCGGCGTTGATCGCCTGCCCCAGCTCGGAGAACGGCTTGAGCGTCAGCTCCAGCCCGCGGGCGATCCACTCCAGGCCCTTCCGGTTGGGGTTCTTGTCCGGCGTCATCAAGTAATGGTCGCCGGCGCCCTCGTGCCGGCCGGCGACGTACACCGAGCGGAGGCCGAGCGCGTCGCGGGCGAAGGAGAGCGTCGCGAGCAGGTCCTCGTTCGAGGCCACCGGCGAGGCGAGGACCGCCAGGCCCTCGGTGCCGGCCAGCGCCTTGAACTGCTCGGCCACCGACTTGAGCGCCTCGGCGGCCGTCGCCTCGCGCCGGTCCTCGCCGCGGCCGAGCAGGACCGCCGCGAGCCGCTGCTGATTCACGTACTTGTACGAGAGCCGGCCCTGGTCGCACATCCAGCTCTTGTTGATCTGCTCGTTGTCCCGTGGGCGGTACCGATAGGTGTCCTGCCCCATGAAGTCGACGAAGGTGTTGCAGCCGCGCGAGCAGCCGGTGCAGACGCTCGGCGCCGCGGAGAGGAACCAGCTCCGTGCCCGGAAGCGGAAGTCACGGTTGAGCAGCGCTCCCACCGGGCAGATGTCGACGGTGTTGCCCGAGTAGTTGCTGTCCAGCTGCTTGCCGGGGAAGGTGTCGATGTATTCGGCGCTACCCCGGCCGAACATCCCGAGCTGCGGCTCCTTCGCCACCTCGGCCATGAAGCGCACGCAGCGCGTGCACTGGATGCAGCGCTCCTGGTCCAGCACGACCAGCGGCCCGAGCACCTTTCGCTTCGTCCGCATCACCTTCTCGCCCTCGAGCCGGGACGAGCGGTAGTCGTGGAGCTGGTAGTAGTCCTGGAGCTTGCACTCCCCGGCCTGGTCGCAGATGGAGCAGTCCACCGGGTGATTCAGGAGGAGGAACTCGAGCACCGCGCGCTGGCTCTCCTGCACGCGCGGGTTCTTCGTGTGGATGACCATCCCCTCCGCCATCGGAGTCTGGCAGGCCGGCACCAGCTTCGCCGAGTTGCTCACCTCCACCAGGCACATGCGGCAGTTGGCGGCGATCGAGAGGCGCTGGTGGTAGCAGTAGTACGGAATGTCGGCGCCGACCCTCTTCACCGCGTCGACCATGTTCTCGCTGGGCTTCGCGACGAGCTCCTTGCCGTCGACGGTCACGGTGACGAAGCCCGGGTGCTTCGGCGCGGGCTTGCCGCCGGGCGTCGGCGGAGGCGTGGGCGGCTTGGCCGCGGGCGGCTGGTGCTCGATGCCGGCGCGAGGACCGCTCGCGGTGGGCGAGGGAGGAGGGTTGCTCGGGCTCGGCCCGGTCTTCGCGGCCGGGTGGATGGTCGGCGAACCCGGGGGAGGCGGCTGCGCGTTCCCGTCGGGCTTCTTGCCGTCGCTCTCGCTCACTGCTCCACCTCGCCGCCGATCATGTTGATGGTGTCGAACGTTGGAATGAGGTCGGCCAGCATCCGCCCCTCGATCATCCGGGGGACGCCGGAGAGGATCGCGAAGCCGGGGGCGCGGACGTGGACCTTGTACGGCCGCCCCGATCCGTCGCTCACCAGGTACCAGCCCAGCTCACCGTTGGCCGCCTCGGTGCAGTCGTAGACCTCGCCCGGCGGAACCGGCACGCCCTCCATCACGAGCTTGAAGTGGGAGATGACGCCCTCGATGGTCCCGTAGACCTCTGCCTTGGGGGGGAGCGCGACGCGCCAGTCGTCGACGATGATCGGTCCGGGCGGAGCCTCCTTGAGTGCCTGGCGGACGATGGCCTCGGACTGCTTCAGCTCCTCCATCCGCATGAGGTAGCGGTCGTAGTTGTCGCCGTTCTGGCCCACCGGGACGTCGAAGTTCATCCGGTCGTAGACCCAGTACGGATGCGCCTTGCGGACGTCGTAGTTGATGCCGTTGGCGCGGAGGCAAGGGCCGGTGAATCCGAAGTCCAGCGCGTCCTGCGCGGTGATGACGCCGGTGCCGCGCATGCGGTCCACGAAGATGCGGTTCGCGGTGAGGAGGCCGTCGACCTCGCCGAGCAGCTCGTGAATCTTGTCCAGCGTCCGGTTGACGCGGTCGATCCAGCCGTCGGGAAGGTCCCGGTTCAGGCCACCGACGCGCCCGAAGGTGGTGGTGAGCCGGGCGCCGGTGAGCTCGCTCACCCGATCCATGATCAGCTCACGGCCCTCGATGGCGTAGAGGAAGGCGGAGAAGCCGCCGAGCTCGAGGCCGATCGCTCCCACGCAGGTGAGGTGGTCGTGCATCCGGTGCAGCTCGGAGGCGGCCACGCGGATGTACTGGGCGCGCTCGGGGATCTCCAGGCCGACCAGCTTCTCCACGGCGTTGAGGAAGCCGAGGTTGTTCATGATCGCCGACACGTAGTTCAGGCGATCGGTGTACGGGAGGCACTGGTTCCAGGTGACGTTCTCGCAGCTCTTCTGGAACCCGCGGTGGAGGAAGCCGATCTCGGGGTCGGCACGGACGATGGTCTCGCCCTCGAGCTCGACCCGCATCCGGACCGTGCCGTGCATCGCGGGATGCGACGGCCCGAGGTTGATCATCATCCGCCGGGTCTGGAGGTGCGCCTCGAGCTCGGAGTCCTCCTCCGGGGGCAGCTCCTCGATCTCTCGTTCGTCGGCGTGTGCCATGGCCATGGGTCAGGCGGTGCCCGAGGTGCCGGGGCCGCGGAAGATGTCGCGGATGGGTCGCTCGGGGATGAGCGGCTGGCGCTCACGGAGAGGGTAGTCCTTGCGCAGCGGGTGCCCCTTGAACTCGTCGTACATGAGGATGCGCCGCAGATCGGGGTGCCCGGTGAAGCGGATGCCGTAGAAGTCCCAGACGAACCGTTCCCACCAGTTGGCGCCCTGGAAGATGGAGGTGGCGCTGGGGATCTCGGGAGCGTCCTCGCCGACGCGAATCTTGAGGCGCAGGTGCTCGTGGTGGGTGACCGAGTACAGGAAGTAGACGACCTCGAACCGGGGCACGCTGTCGGTGAGCTGAAGCCGGTCCACCGCGTCCATCGAGAGGAAGAGCTTGAAGTCGAGCTGCGGGTCGTCCTTCAGATGGGCGAGCACCTGCCGGAGCGAGTCGGGCTTCAGCACCCCCCAGGCTCCACCGGTCCGGTCGGTGTACTGCTCGACGAAGGCGTCGGGGTACTTCTCCTTCACGAGGGTCAGGGCGCGGAGGCTCACGGAGGTCGGGACGGCCTTTCCGGGACGGCGGGAAGGGTGCCGAGCGGCGCCGCGGGTTCTACTGGCCCGCTGCGGGGGCGTCAACGGACAACCTTGAAGAAGTTGGGGCACTTACCGCGCTCAGCAGATAGGGTGAGTTTCCATGGAAGGTCCCAGCGTCCAGGAGCGCTTCGCCCCCCACAACGCGTGCTTCGGCTGCGGTCCGAGCAACCCCAAGGGGCTGCGGATCCGGAGCTTCGAGGAGGGGGACCACCTGGTCGCCCGGTGGCGTCCGGAGGAGCACCACCAGGCGTTCCCCGGCGTGCTGAACGGGGGCATCGTCGGCGCGCTGCTGGACTGCCACTCGAACTGGGCGGCGACGGTGGCCCTCATGAAGGCGCAGAACCTGCCGTCGCCTCCGTGCACGGTGACCTCCGACTTCGCGGTGACCCTGAAGCGTCCGACGCCGATGGGGCCGGACCTCGTGCTGTGGGCGAAGGCGGTGGACATCCAGGGCGACCGGGCGACGGTCGAGGCGACCATCACCGCCGAGGGGAAGGTGACCGCGACCTGCCGGGGCACGTTCGTCGCGGTGAAGCCCGGGCATCCCGCCTACCATCGCTGGTGAACAGGGGTCCATGAGACGACGAGGGTTCCTGAGGCTGCTCCTGGGCGGTGCTGCGGCGGGCGCGCTGGGCCCGTGGCGTGGGCAGGCGCTCGGCGCGTCCGACCTCCGCCGGGTCCGTCCGGCGGACTCGGGCTGGCCCGGGGCGGATGCCTGGAAGGCTCTGGGCGAGCAGCTCCGTGGAGCCCTCACCCGGGTCGACTCTCCGCTCGCGGCCGGTCCAGTCTCGCCCGAGCTCCTGAAGCAGATGGAGAACCCGTACTTCGTCGGCGATCAGGCCTGGGCCACGCAGAGCAGCGGCTGGGCCGGGGCGTGGAGCTCGAAGCCGAGCGCCTGGGCCGTCGGCGCGCGCACCGCGGAGGACGTCGCGGCGGCCGTCACCTTCGCGCGGAAGAATCGCATCCGGCTGGTGGTCAAGGGAGGAGGCCACAGCTACCAGGGCACCTCGAATGCGCCCGACTCGCTGCTCGTGTGGACCCGTCCGATGGACCGGATCGTCCTCCACGACGCGTTCACCCCCCAGGGGTGCGCCGGGAAGGTCGGACCGGTCCCCGCGGTGAGCGTCGGCGCCGGCGCGCTCTGGCTGCACACCTACGACGCCGTGACCACCCGCGGAGGCCGCTACGTCCAGGGCGGAGGCTGTGCCACCGTCGGAGTCGCCGGCCTCATCCAGAGCGGCGGCTTCGGCAGCTTCTCCAAGCGCTTCGGGATGGCCGCGGCGAGCCTGCTCGAGGCGGACGTCGTCACCGCGGACGGGAAGATCCGAACCGTCAACGCGTGCACCGATCCGGACCTCTTCTGGGCCCTCAAGGGTGGAGGCGGTGGAACCTTCGGCGTCGTGACCCGTCTGACGCTGCGGACCCACGCCCTTCCCGAGACCTTCGGCGCGGTGCTCCTGAACATCCAGGCCGACTCGGACGCCGCGTACCGGCGGCTGATCGAGCGCTTCGTGGCGTTCTACAAGACGGCGCTCTTCAACCCGCAGTGGGGAGAGCAGGTGCGCTACGGACCCCGGAACCGCCTCGGGATCCAGATGCTGTTCGAGGGCCTCGACAAGGCGAAGGCCGAGGAGATCTGGCGTCCCTTCCTCGCCGAGGTGGAGAAGCCGCACAGCGGGCTGCGGATCGAGCCCGGCCGGGCGGTGGTGAGCTTCCCGGCGCGCGCGTTCTGGAACCCCGAGTTCCTGACGACGAAGATGAAGGACCACGTCCGCAGCGATCCGCGGCCCGGCGCCCCGGCAAACAACGTGTGGTGGGCCAGCAACCAGGAAGAGCTCTGCATCTGGTGGCACGGCTACGAGTCGACATGG
>Ga0310810_10001406_pt1 | contig 25220 bp, 24 predicted proteins | sample NCmetagenome_FD_207641 | JGI IMG/M metagenome (GOLD analysis project Ga0310810, IMG submission 207641) | Soil microbial communities from experimental microcosm in Duke University, North Carolina, United States - NC | ecosystem: Engineered > Artificial ecosystem > Soil microcosm > Unclassified ...
CAGGTGGCCGCTCAACCCGTCGGCCTGGATGCGCAACTGGCGCGCGAGCCAGCCACGCGGCCGGATCGAACCGAGCGGCAGCGGATCGAAGCCGTTCGGAGCCAGTGGAGATCGGTTCTTGACGGCCTGTGCGGATGCTACGTCGAGACAAAATAGAGCTACCAGCAGTATGGCGATGCCACGAAATAGGTGCACGGTGGATTCATTGTATATCTGGTTTCCCCGGCCCGCCCTTCTTGGCCCAATGGATCGAAATGCCACCCAAGAGAAAGGTGCGCGCAGCGACTTCGTGAAATCCCGTATTGCGAAGCCATGTAGTAAACTCCTTCGCGGACAAAAAACTTCGCAGCGAGTCTGGAATGTAAGTGTAGATGCGCGCCCGCCCATGAAGAACCAGGCCCCAGAAGGCGCCTTGGGCATAAAGATAACCGAGATAGAGGAACCGAAACCACGCCGGTTCCGGCAGAAAGAAGTCCAGGCTGACGAGCATGCCGCCCGGCTTCAGTACACGGTGGATTTCCACGATCGCGCCGGCAAGGTTCGGAAAATTACGGAGTCCATAACCGATGAAGACGGCGTCGAACGATGCGGAGGCGAAGGGCAGGGAGGACGCGTCGGCTGAAATGGCATTCGGCAATTCTGCCAGGCGCAGCATCCGATCGGTTAGATCGGCACCCACCACCTTTGCGCCCGGGTGGAGTGACGCTATGAGCTTCGCGAAATCTCCGGTCCCGCACGCCAGATCGAGAACCCTAGCTTCCCCCGGAATGGCCGCGTTTGCCACTGTCAGCCGCTTCCAGTGGCGATCCATGCCGTACGAAAAGATACGGGTGAAGAAATCGTACCTGGGCGCGATCGTCGAAAACAAATCGCGCATCAGGCGGGGATCTTGCTTTTCAGGGGGAACAGTGTGCAGAAACGGCGATTATAACAAGCGCGGCGTCCCGCCACGTCGGGCGATAGGTACCGGCGATGGACTTCAGATCGAGATCTGGTTGTTGCAATCGGCTGATGCGGCGCGCAGCCCTCCGCCGCCCGCGCCTCTACTCAGCACCTGAAACCTGAAACTTGAAACTTGAAACCTGAAACCTGAAACCTGTTTCTCAGCCCGCCAGCGTCCGGCGTCCGCGTGCCGCCACGCGTGGCAATGGAACCACGGCAGTCGCGGTGAGTGGCGATATCGGCGGGTTAGATGACGCTTCCATCATTTGCACCATGGCGTAGGCCGGCATGTCTTCGGCTTCCTTGGCGAAGGTCAGGCCGCGGTCTTCAGTATCAAAATCTACTTTGATCAGGTCGCCGCCGCGAACCTGCTGGGTCGCGATGAGGTTGGACATGGGCTGCACGAGTGCGCGGTCGATGGCGCGCTTCAAGTGACGCGCTCCATATTTCATATCCGTGCCTTCAGCCAGCAGATGGTCTTTGGCCGGCTCACTGAGTGTGAAGACAAACGGTGTGGTGGTCGAGGAGTTGAAGATCCGCTGCTGCAAAATATTCAGCTCGAGCCCCAGGATCTTCCGCAACTCGGACTGTCCCAGCGGCTTGAACACGACTACCTTGTCGATTCGGTTCATAAATTCGGGCGTGAATTTGCGCCGCGCCGCCTCGATGCCTGCCCGGGAAATCTTTTCGCTGGTGCCTTCATCCATCTGGCCGGTCCCGTGGAGCTTTTCGATTTCAGAAGCCGCGAATCCCAGATTGGGTCTCAAAATGGAACCCATTTCGGTAGCGCCGAGGTTGCTGGTCATGAAGATCAGGGTGCGCGAGAAGTCCACGCGGCGATTGTCGCCCAGCGTCAGAGTGGCTTTGTCCAGGATGCCGAGTAGTAAATTCCACAGCGCGTCGCTGGCTTTTTCGATCTCGTCGAACAACACGAAGCTCAGCTTCACCTTCTCGGTCTGGTACTGGTTCAGGACTTCCTGGCTGAGTAGCGGATGCGTCTCGCGGTGTCCCAGGTACCCGGGAGGCGAGCCGATCAACTTGGCAATTTCATGGCTGTGCTGAAACTCCGCGCAATCAATCTTAATCATGGCGCGCGCGTCGCCAATCAGGCTTTCCGCCGTCGCTTCCACCAGCCGCGTCTTGCCGGAACCAGTGGGGCCGAGGAACAGAAAGTTCCCAATGGGACGTCCCGGCCCGTTCATTCCCGCCAGATACATCTGGTAGATGTTCACGATGTGATCGATTGCCTCGTTTTGCCCGATGATCCTCTTGTGCAGGTCCGTGTACAATTTTTCGGCGTCCTGACCAGTTTGTGTCGGATCGAGCTTCTTGTTCAGCCGTACCATATTATTGAATCTCCACTTCTCAGATCCTGGGCCCCAGATACTCACCATCAGGACAGAGCAACTACAGTGCCAATTTCCCTTTCCTCCTATTTCATTGGTTTCAAAGGTCTCATTTCCACTCTGCTAACCAGCGTGCGTTCCGGCATGCGCAAGAGGCTCGTTACCACCTCTGCCACATCTTCGGGAGCGATCTTCCAACCAGCATGTGCCTCGTCGCCCGGCCCGAATTTCGTATCCACGCTGCCGGGCATGATGTAACTCACCTTGACGTTTTCATACCGGTAGTCCAGCATCAACGCCTCGCTAAAACCGTTCAGTCCAAATTTTGACGCGTTGTAACCTGCGCCACCCGAGAAGGCGTTCTTTCCGGCCAGGCTGCTTATATTGATGATGTATCCACCGCCGCCGTTATTAAATCTTTGTAATGCTTCGCGGCAACAATAGAACACGCCGGATAGATTCAGCTCGATCATGTTGTGCCATTCCTCTATCGAAAGCTCGCCGATGCGCCTGAATATCCCCAGGCCGGCGTTATTGATCAACACGTGTAACGCGCCAAACCGGTTGTCCACACCCTGGAAGAAGCGGCGGACGTCGTCCGGTTTCGACACATCGGCGGCCTCGCCGAACACATTCCCGCCTGTGGCTTGGGCCATCTCACTGGCTGCCGACGCCACCGCTTCCGCCGACCGCCCGCAAAATGCGACCGATGCTCCTTCAGTGAGCAACCGTTCCGCAATGGCCCGGCCAATGCCGCGCGTACCACCTGTTACTGCCGCAACTTTGCCTGATAGAAACTTGTCCATCACTAGATCTTACGCATCGCGCGCGGTTTCGGCTTCGATCAGCATTGTTAAAATCCGTAAGGAAAATATCGAACGGCGTCGTTTCCGCCGGTCGCCTGGCGGACGGCTGATGCGCATCGTAGAATGACCGCGGGGCGACAACCGGCGAAGTGCCGGCGGTGACGGCCGGCGGCCGTTGCCGTCAAGCTGCAGCGCTTCAGTGCCGGATTGTGCCGCTAGCCGCCCCTTATCACTCGACTTAACGCGCCCCGCGCGACTGCGGGCTGGCTCGCTCTGTTAACATGTAAGTAGAAAGTTTCGAATGACGCCCGCCGCGCCGACCGCCACATGGCGGAGAGTTTGTGAAGAATACTTTTCGCGCCTGATCGAGGATTTGGAGCAACAGGTCGAATCCGAAGTGGAGTCGCGGGTCACCGCGGCCATTGACGCTGCCGTGCGCGGAGCCGTTGCCGACGCCGCCAGCGAGAGCCGCCGCGCTTTGGCCGAAGAGCTCAACCAGGCCGTGCGCCGCCTGCGGCAGACGGCCAATGTCGACGACGTCTATTCGGTTTTGCTGGATGTGACCGTGTCTTTCTGCGAGCAGGCGGCGGTCTTCTCGATTCATGAAAAAGTGGCGCGCGCCGAGTGCATGCGCCGCCCGGCCGCAGTCCACTCCGGCGAGAACGGTTCCGCAGCCAGCTTGCCGGCCCTCGAATTTCCGGTGTCCGAGGCGGCTGCTTTTGCGACCGCCATCGACACGCGCGATCCAGTGATTGCCATGAGCACTCCCGCGGAAGTATCCGGCCCGCTGGTCGGGCTATTGGGGCATAAGGCGGACGAACGCGTCTATTTGTTCCCTCTACACGGCGGGTCGGAGGTTACGGCCCTTTTATACGCCGCGGGCCATCTGCAGCCGCCACCGCTCGAGTTGCTCGCCGAGGTAGCCGGTCTCCAACTTCATATTTGGAGTGCGGAGGCTGCTGTGCCGGTGCCCGCGATCGCTGCTCAACCGGAACCAAAGCCTGCGGACGACCTGGTGGCGATTTCTGGTTTCGCCGTGAAACCGGCCGAGGCAGGGAAAGCGGCTGCGGCGGCTGCGCCGGCGGTGATTCCCGCGCCAAGGCAGCACACGGAATGGTGGAACCTCTCGCGCGACCAGCAGCAGCTGCATTTGGCGGCGCAAAGGTTCGCGCGCGTGCAGGTGGCGGAGATGCGGCTGGGGAAACCCGATGCCCTCCGTTCCGGACGGGAGGCGCGCGACATCTACGCGTCGCTGCAAGCGCTGATCGATGCCGCGCGCGAGAAATTCCGCGAGCGGCATATGACCGCTCCCACCATGGTCGATTACCTGCACTTGGAACTGGTGCGCAGTCTGGCTGACGATGATGCGATCCTGCTTGGTCCGACCTATCCCGGCCCGCTGGTTTAGAACCCACGCGATCCTGCTGTTATTGGCCGTGTTGTCATTGGCCGATGCCGCGCTCCCCGCGGCTCCCCAGGATCTGGCTTCGCTAGTGAAAGTGTATCGAGAGACGCCCTCGGTGGCGCGGCGGGCGCAGATCGAGCGCCTGGCATCCTTGCATCCCAAAGATCAGGACGGCGCGCTCGCCCAACTGGCCTTGGGTGTTACGTCGTTCGAGCAGAAAGACTACGATCGCGCCGCGCGGTACTTGAAAGCGGCCCAGCCGCGGCTTCCCAAGATCGAAGATTACGCGATCTACTACCTGGCCTGGTCGCGGCTTCAGGCCAAGGAAGAAGCCGGCATCCCTAAACAACTCGACAAGTTGCGGATGCTGCCCATCGCCTCGCCCCTTGCGGCCCGGGCTACAGTGCTCGCGGCCAAGGCGCTGGTTGACTTGCAGAATCCGGCCGAGGCCGTGCGCATCCTGCGCGAGGGTTACGACGGCCTGCCGCAACCCGACGCCGACCTGACTCTCGCCACAGCCTACGAGGCTGCCTCCGATCCGGCTAATGCCGCGGCGTATTATCAGCGAGTTTATTTTGGCTATCCTGACACCGACGCGGCCGTGCGCGCCGCCGCCGCCATAGTTTTACTCAAAAGCGCCATGGGCGCCACATATCCACCGCCGACGCCGGAGCAAATCCTGAAGCGCGGGGACCGGTGGTTGGCCGCGCGCGAATATAAACAGGCGCGCCAGGAGTTCGCGTCGATGGTTGCCGATTTGGGAGGCCTGGAACGTGATCAGGCGCGCGTGCGCATCGGCGCCGCCGACTATCTCCGCGGCGAAACGCCGGCCGCTTTCCGCTATCTGCAATCGCTCAATGTCGGGCGTTCGGAAGCCGATGCCGAGCGCCTTTATTATCTCGCCGAGTGCCAGCGCCGCATGAACGATCACGATGACATGCTGGTGACGGTCAAGCGGATGAGCCAGGAGTATCGGCCATCGCCTTGGCGCCTGAAGGCGCTGGTCTCGGCGGCCAACAGTTATCTGGTCGAGAACCGGCCGGATGTTTACGAGCCGCTCTATAAAGCCGCGTACCAGGATTTTCCGAACGACACCACGGCCGCTCCCAGCCACTGGAAGGTTGCCTGGAGCGACTACATTCGCCGGCGGCCCGAAGCCGGTGAAAAGTTGCGCGAGCAGATCGAGCAGTATCCTGCCGGCCCCATGAACGGCGCAGCCATGTATTTCTTAGGCAGGCTGAACGAGAGGGACAAGGATTTCGGCGCGGCGCGCGCCTACTACGCAAAAATCGTTTCGCTGTTTCCCAATTTCTATTACGCCACGCTCGCGCTCGAGCGGCTGGCGGACCCGAAACTGGTGGCAGCGGAACCATCGGCAAAGGTGGCGCAGGTTCTCAACGGCATCGCGTTTCCGGAGCGCCGCGTTTCCGCCGGTCGCGACCTTTCCTCGGCCACGCAGCTGCGCATCGAGCGCGCGCGCCTGCTCGCCGCCGCCGGCCTCTCGGATCTGGCCGACAGCGAGTTGCGTTTCGGGGCGCGCAACGACGGCCAGCCCCATCTGCTGGCCATGGAACTGGCGCGCACGGCCCCTTCGGCGCACCTGGGCCTCCGTTACATGAAGAGCTTCGCGCCCGATTATCTGGCGACGCCCTTCGATCAGATGCCGCGCCGCTTCTGGGAACTGCTCTTCCCGGTGCCGTATCAGAAGGACCTGGTGAGCAACGCGAAGTTGCAGAACCTGGACGCCTGCATCGTCGCCGCCCTGATCCGGCAGGAGTCGGAGTTCAATCCGGGCGCCATTTCGCGTAAGAACGCCTACGGGCTGACGCAGATCATGCCGGCCACCGGCAGGCAACTGGCGCGCCGCAACGGCATCCGCCGCTTTCGCACCTCCATGCTCTTCCAGCCGGCCACCAACCTGCAGCTCGGCCAGCGCTACCTGCGCTCCATGCTTGACCAGTGGGGCGGAAAATGGGAGGAAACGCTGGCCTCGTATAACGCCGGCAAGACCCGCGTGGACGAGTGGCTCGGCTGGAACTATTCTTTCCAGGAGCCGGCCGAGTTCGTCGAGACCATCCCGTTCACCGAGACCCGCGAGTATGTGCAGGCCGTGCTGCGCAACGCCGCCATTTACCGCCGCCTTTACGGAACGGCGCTGGCCGCGTTACCCTCAACAGATGGCGGCACCTCTGACCGGTCGGCCACAAAATCCGCGGCACGCCCCGGCAAACACAAGCGCTCGCGAGCGGTTTCGTAGCCTTCGCACCCGCGGCTTCACCGAATCGGTGATCCGCGAGATGACACGCCTGGCCACGCGCCACGGCGCCATTAATCTGGCGCAGGGCTTCCCCGATTTCAGCTCACCCGAAGAGTTGAAGCACGCGGCGCGCGACGCCATCACTAACAACTTCAATCAGTACGCCATCACCTGGGGCGCCAAATCCCTGCGCGACGCCATCGCCCTTAAATACCGCCGCACGTACGGCATCCAAGTCGATCCGGAAACCGAAATCACTGTTTGCTGCGGTTCTACCGAGGGCATGATCGCTTCGCTGACCGCAGTGACGAATCCCGGCGACGAGGTGGTGATCTTCGAGCCGTTCTACGAAAATTACGGCCCGGACACCAAGCTCTGCGGCGCTGTGCCGCGCTTCGTCCGCCTGCGGCCGCCAGACTGGAGCTTCGATCCCGACGAACTGCGCCGCGCATTTTCGCCGCGCACCAAAGCCATTATCCTGAACTCGCCGAATAATCCGACGGGTAAGGTATTTTCCCGCGCCGAGCTCGAATGTATCGCCGGTCTATGCCAGGAGTTCGATGCGCTTGCCATCACCGATGAGATCTACGAGCACATTACTTACGATGGGCAGCCGCACATTCCCATTATGACGCTCGATGGCATGCGCCACCGCACCGTCCTCGTGAACAGCATGAGCAAGACATTCTCCGTCACCGGATGGCGGGTGGGATGGGTGCTCGCGGCTCCCGACCTGTCAGATTCCATACGAAAAGTGCACGATTTTCTCACCGTTGGCGCCGCCGCGCCTTTGCAGGAGGCCAGTGCCATGGCACTAACCTTGCCTGATGACTACTACCTTCAGCTTACAGAGGACTACGTAAAACGCCGCGATTTGATCTTGCGCATCCTGGATACCGCGGGCTTTGGATACTATCCCCCGCGCGGCGCATATTACGTGATTACAGATATTTCCCGCTTCGGCTTCGAGAATGACGTGAGCTTTGTGCGTCATTTGATCGAAAAAGTGGGCGTTGCCGCTGTTCCCGGGTCCAGCTTTTATAATGATCCGCTCGACGGCGCACAACAAATTCGCTTTTGTTTTTGCAAGAAATATGAGACCCTGGAAACAGCCGGAAAAAAGTTGTTGACACTCTCCCGATCTTGATCTCAGCGAGATCTGTACCGGACCCAGGAGGCTTTCAGATGTTGCCTGTTTTTCTGCTGCCCGAAACCACTGTTCGCGAGGCTGGGGACGGCTCCGTGTTGAATCTTGGCGGCTCCCAAGGGCACACGGTGCTGTTGACCCTGGGTATCACCCGTATCATCGAGCAGGAGAGTCTGGACGTTTCCATCTGGGGCTCGGCCGACGGAAACGAGTGGGGAACCAAAGCGCTGATCAACTTTCCACAGAAGTTTTATTGCGGTACGTATCAGATTCTGGTCGATCTCACCCAGCACCCCGATGTGAAATTCGTGCGCGTGAAATGGAATGCGCAGCGCTGGGGTAAAGGGGACGGAAAACCGCTGTTCGGCTTTTACGTATTCGCGCAGGAGATGAGACAGCAGATTCTGGCTGCGAGCGCCTGACGCCGCGCCAGCTCCGCGATTTTGCTAGTTGTCCTCCCCGACCCTGGTAGACTGTCTTCTTGAAAAAAAATGGAGGACCCCATGAGTGATTCGACCGCCGCGTCGCCCAAGATCGACCGGAGGTCGTTTCTGAACCAGACGGCCGCCGCCATGGCCGTAGCCGGCGTATTCAGTTCTTCGGCATTTTCCTACGCGCGTATCAAAGGCGCGAACGACCGTATCCTTTTGGGCCACATCGGCGTCGGCGATCGCGGCACGGAGCTCCAGTGGATCGCATCGCAACTCAAGGATAAACAGAACATCGAGATGGCCGCAGTTTGCGATCTCTGGAAGGTCAACCGCGAAAAGGCCGCCGCGCGCGCGCAGTCGGTGTATGGCCGCGCGCCGCGCGCATTTCAATACATGGATGACCTCCTCGCGCAGAAAGACATCGACGCGGTCATCGTCTCGACCGCCGATTTCCAGCATGCCCCGATCCTGCGCCTGGTGGCGGAGGCGGGCAAGGATGCCTACTGCGAAAAGCCCATGTCCAACAATTTGGAAGAGGCCAAGGCCGCGCGGGATGCCGTGCTCGCGCGCAACCTGATTGTTCAGGTCGGCACCCAGCACCGCAGCGAGCCCTTCCAGATTGCCACCAAGCAACTGATCGACGAGGGCGCCCTGGGCGACGTGAGCAAAGTAGAAATGGTTTGGAACTATCACGGTCCGCGCTGGCGTGGACGCCCCGAAGTCTCTCAAATTCGCGAGGAAGACACCGACTGGCGGAAATGGCTGCTGCACAAACCTTACCGGCCGTTCGATCCGCGAGCTTACTTCGAGTTCCGCTTGTACCGGGATTTTTCAAGTGGCATCGCCGACCAGTGGTTGAGCCATGGCATCGACCTGGTGCACTACTTCCTGGACGACCACTTTCCCAAGTCCGTTGTGGCCCATGGCGGTGTTTTCGCCTGGCGCGATGGCCGTGAGAATCCCGATACCTTCCAGACACTGCTCGAATACCCCAAAGGTTTCCTGGTCAGTTTCTCCACAAGCTTTGGCAACGACTGCGACAGCTTCAGCCGCATCATGGGCAAGAAGGCCACTCTGGTCAACATCGGCGGCGAAGGCAGCCCGCGCTGGAAATGGGTCGAGGAGAAGGGCAATCACGAGGACAACCCCTTCATCAAGCGGGAAGAGAAATACGTCCTGCTCCCCGGCAACGACAAGCTCCCCCCCACGTTCATGGGCGACGAGGATCTTTCCCACATGACCAACTGGCTGGAGTGCCTGCGCAGCCGCAAAACCCCCAATGCCACCGTTCTCCACGGCTTTGCGCACTCCGTGGCGGACATCATGGCCACGCGCGCCTATCGCGAAGGGAAGAAGCTTTACTGGAATCCGAAGGCCGAGCAGATCGTCGATCAGCCGGTTTAACTAACGATTAGAGTATTTGAGGTGGCGCGAGGTTTTTTGGAGAGGCTTCCACCCTGTATTTGGAAGCCTCCTCAAATTCGGAGCAAACCCATGCTGTTGGAACTAATGTGCCCCAACTGGTGTTTTCACGCAAGCCATCTTTTGGCGCCGTTCGGCGTGGTCCGGCAGCATCTTTCGATACCCCCGCCTGTAACGTCGTCCGGCACCTGTTAACATAGCCCGCATGTGCCTCTCCAGACTGGTGATAGCCCTTCTGTTCGCGACCGCGGCAGCCGCCCAAGTCACCGGCACCGTCACCGGTACCCTGGAGGATCTCTCGCGCCGCTACCTCATCGACCTTGTCCGCCTCGACACCACCAACCCGCCTGGAAACGAGACCCGCGTCGCTCAGTATCTAAAGATGGTGTGCGATGCCGAGGGCATCGAGAGCGAAACCCTCGGCGGCGACCCCACGCGGCTGAATTTCATCGCCCGGATCAAAGGCTCAGGCAAGCTCCGGCCCCTCATCCTGATGGCGCACAGCGATGTGGTCCCGGCCGACCGCTCGCAGTGGACCGTCGATCCCTTCTCCGCCGAAATTCGCGACGGATTTCTCTACGGCCGCGGCGCGCAGGACGACAAATCGCTGCTGGCCGCCGAGTTGGCGGTCTTCGTCGAGCTGAAGCGGAGTGGCGCTCGCCTCGATCGCGATGTGATCCTGCTCTCCGAAGCCGACGAAGAGGCCGGCTCGACCGGCATCCAGTGGCTCATCGCTAACGCCTGGGACAAGATCAACGCGCAGTTTGCCGTCAACGAAGGCGGCTTCGCCATTACCACCGCGTCCGGCCAGCGCATCTACGAAATTCAAACTACCGAAAAAATCCCCACGCGCGTGATTTTAGTCGCCCAGGGCACGGCTGGGCACGGCTCGCTGCCGAGAGACGACAACCCGGTGGTTCACCTGGCCCGCGCCATCACGCGCGTCGCCGAAGCCGATCAGCCCGTGCGCCTCAACACCACCACGCGCCGCTATCTCCACGCGATTGCCAAACTGCCGGACTATCGATGGCTCGAGCCGCTGCTCCCCCGGCTCGAAAATACTTCGACCGCCAACGCCGTGGCCAACCAGATTCGCGCGCGCGACTCCGAGCTGGCGGCCATGCTGCGCACCACGGTCTCGCCCACCATGCTGACCGCCGGTAACAAAATCAACGTGATCCCCAACACCGCCGAGGCGCAGCTCGACATCCGCCGCCTGCCGAACGAAACGCACGCCGAAATTCTCGAGCGCGTGCGCCGCATCGTCCACGATCCCACGGTTGAAGTGCGCGCCGCCCCCGGCCAGGAAATGCCCGCCACCGAGCCGAGCGGCATCTCGACCCCGCTCTACGAGGTCATGCATCAGACTTTCGCCCACACCGCGCCCACCGCGCTTGTGATTCCGTACATGGTGCGCGGCGCCACCGACGGTTCCTTCCTCCGCCAGAAGGGCATCGACGTCTACGGCGCCCCGCTCTTCCTCCGCGAAGACAAAGAAAGCCGCGCCCACGGCAACGACGAGCGCATCAGCCTCGAAAGCCTGACCTCCGGCGTCCGCCTCCTGAAGGAGATTGTGCTGGCGGTGCAGTAGGGTGGGGAGGCGGTGATGCAATTCTATGAGTACCGCTTCATACGTCAAACTGACGTAACCGAGACTTGACTGTCCATGTGGACATCTGCACCATGACGGGCTATCAGACTGTTTGGGTCGGGTCGGCCCTCTTTCAGATGCGCTCCGCCGCATCCCTCTTGGTTCACATTTAGGGCTTTCCCAGGCTCGGCGAATCCCGTACACTCCCCAACGAGGAGAAAACAGCAATGATTAAAAATGCCTGTCTTTGGGCCGTTTTGACGGCCACCTTGGCGTTCGCGCAAAAGGACGGTGTGTCCCGGTGCGACAAGGGCCCCGAGTCAGAGCACCAGGCGCCAACTGACAATGCGGTTGTGTTCTGGAACGCAGTAGCGGACAACAGCATCGCCGTCGTGGGCGGCAAGCCGCCACAGCAGGGTTCTGTTGACGCGGCGATCGTTCAGATCGCAGTGTATGACGCAGTGAACGCCATTTGCGGCTATCCGTTTACCCCATATGCAGTCAAGCCTGACGTGCAGGTTCCAGCACTGCCGGAGGCGGCCGTGGCCGCGGCAGCTCACAACGTGTTAGCCGCCCTGTATCCGGCTCAGGGAGCCGCGCTCGATCAGCAGTATGCCGCCTATCTCGACGGCATCCAGGGGCACCACGAAGGAAAGCTCAACGGCATCGCCGTAGGCCAACAGACGGCGGCCAGTATCCTCGCATTGAGGGCCAATGACGGCCGCAACGCTGGGACCGGCTGGACTCCGCCTCCGCCCGGACCCGGCATCTGGCAGCCGACCCCGCCGGGCTTCCTGCCCCCGTCCACCCCGTGGATTCGTTTCGTGACTCCCTGGACCATGACCAGTCCGTCGCAGTTCCGGGTCCCGCCGCCGCCAGCCCTCGACAGCGACGTGTGGGTGCACGATTACAATGAGACCAAAGCGTACGGAGACGCGATCAGTAGCGTCCGCACGGCGGAGCAGACCGACCTTGGACGGTTCGTCGGCGGCCCCGGCGTGCATCCGATGCTGCAATGGCATGGAACTTGGCGCGGGATTGCCTCCGGCCAAGGGCTTTCGGTTCTCGCTGCGGCGCGTTTATTCGCAATGCTCTCGACCGTCGCGTCTGACGCGCTCATCGGCTGCTGGGATTCGAAGTTCCAGTACGCGTTCTGGCGGCCTGTCACCGCCATCCGAGCCGGCGGTGGGAACCCCGGCCTGGTGTCCGACCCCAATTGGATCGGACTCGTGACTACCCCCAACCACCCCGAATATCCGGCCGCGCACGGTTGCTTCAGCGGCTCGGTCGTCGAGGTATTGACGGCCTATTTCGGAACCGACGAGCTCCATTTCACTATGAGCAGCGCCGCGCCCGGCTTACTCCAGCCCGTCCGCTCTTACGACCGCTTCAGCCAAGTGCTTACAGATATCCTCAACGCCCGCATCTACGGTGGGATGCATCATCGCAACTCAAACGCTTTTGGCGCGGAGCTTGGGCGGCAGGTTGCGCGTCAGGCCATTGAACATTATTTCCTGCCTCGCAGGGATGACTGAACGCAGTTCAAAAATTGTACTTGCGCCGGTACAAAAATGTGGTCATGCTTACTCCATGAAGGGTTATGGCCAGTTTTGTCCCGTGGCGCTGGCCGCGGAAGTTTTCGCCGAGCGCTGGACGCCTTTGATTCTGAGGGAACTACTGTCCGGCGCCCGGCGTTTCGCTGACATCCATCGAGGCGTGCCGAGGATCTCCCGTAATCTGCTTTGCCAGCGCCTCGACGCCTTGGCGCACAGCGGGATTCTCGATCGGAAACCCATTGGAAACCGGCGAGGTTTCGAATACCAACTCACCGACGCCGGCCGGGAGTTCGGTCCTGTGGTTGAATCCTTGGGAGCCTGGGGGTACAAGTGGTCAACTCGTGATCTCCGCGACGAGAACCTCGATCCCGACTTCCTAATGTGGGTTATGCACCGGCTGGTGCGGACCGAAAATCTGCCCGATCGCCGCGTCGTCGTCTTTTTCCAATTTCGGCAGGCGCCGAAACGGCGTTACTGGCTCGTGCTGAACCGGCACGAAATTGACGTATGCCTCTTCGACCCGGGATTCGGGATCGACCTCGAAGTAGTCGCTGACCTCAGGGCTCTTGCGGAGATTTGTCTTGGCCACCTCACGGTCGGCGACGCCACCACTCGGGGCGCGTTGAAGCTCTCCGGCGCGAGGCACTTTTGTAGGAAATTCCCGACTTGGCTCGGTACGGCTCACTACGCTTCAGCAGCGGCGTCTTGAGCCGGCCTTGGCGGGTTGGCGCCCGTTGTGAACGAAGACGTGAACCAGAACGTGAACGGCTTTATCACCCGCCACTACGCCCCACACTTCCCCACGATCACCGTAATATCGTCGTGCTGCTCATTCGGACTAAACCGCCGCACTTCATCCACGACCGCCTCCAGTAATCCCCGCGCAGTCAGCTCACAATTCCGCCGCAGTGCTTCAATCAGCCGAGGCTCTCCGAATTCCTCACCGGACTCGCTGAACGATTCGGTGACGCCGTCGGTGTAGAGCACCAGTATGTCTCCCGGGTAGAGGCCGCATTCCTCCACTGCGCAGTCCCATTCCTTGAAAACTCCCAGCACCGTGCACGTGGAATGCAGTCGTTCCACCGTGCTGTCATTCCGCAGTAGAAGTGCCGGGAGATGCCCGCAGTTCACGTAGCGCAAGCGCCGCGCTTGGTCATCATAGTCGGCAAAAAACAGCGTGGCGAAGGCGCTCTCGACCGTATTTTCGTAAAACAACTGATTCACCGATCGCATGAGACGCTGCGGCTGATCCACGGCGATGGCGCACTGGCTGCGCAGATTCGCCTGTAAGTTGGCCATAAGAAGCGCAGCGGCGATGCCTTTGCCCGCAATATCGCCGATGACCAACCCCAGCCGTTCCTGGCCCAGGTTCAGAAAGTCGTAGTAATCGCCACCCACCGCGCGCGCCTGCATGCACATGCCCGCGTACTCGAGCGTTCTCATCGCCGGCGAGGCTTGAGGGAACAGGCGCGCCTGCACCTGCTTGGCGATTTCCAGTTCCTGGGCCGCGCGCCGTTCGGCTTCCAGCTTCCCAGCCGTCGCGCGGCGCTGCGCTTCGACAGTATGGCTCACCTCGTCGAAGCTCACCAGCGCAAAAGAATTCCGATCGATATCTTCGAAGCGCGTGAACACTCCGCCCCAGACTGGCGGTGGCTCTGCCGGCGTCGATGTGGTGGTCGACGACGCCGTCGCCGCCGCCACGCGCTCATATTTCACGCGCCGCAAGCGTGGCGTATGCCGGAAACGCACCCCGCGCTTACTCCATTCGCGAAACTTGGCCGTGACATCCTCGGTCACAAAAACCACGTGCGTTGCCCGGCCGATGAGTTTGTACTCAAACGAGTCGGGATCGGGCGCGATCAGGGCCAGCACCGCCGTGCCATCAGGTGGGGAGACCGCTACCCAACGCTGGCCGGATTGCAGGCGGGCGTCAAAAGCCAGATCGAATCCCAGCTGATCCAGGTAGAATCGCAGGCTGCGATCCTGATCGCGCACATAAATGTTAACCGCGTGAATGCGGAGGTGAGGGATGCCTGCGCCATGGGGTGAAGGAGTGCTGCCCATCGCCGTGATTATAAGTCGGAAGGGGATTGGGTCTTGCGGTCACACCCGCTGGATGACCGTCGCGCCCAGCAGCGTCTCGAGCAGCGGCGATTGCGGATACGGGTGCCCTTTGTAGCGCCGGAATCCTTCGGCGTATTCCACACCTGCGCGTGCGCCGTTTTCGTGCGTCCAGGTTTTCATGGTCTCCAGATAGTCGTCCATGCCGTGGTGCTTCAGCAGCCATTCACGCTGACTGGCGTGCTCGGCCAGCATGGCGGTTTTGGTTTCTATCTCCGCGCCCACGTTCACGAAAAAGTCCGGCGGGACTGAGCGGCCGTCACGGTCCACCCCGCCGATTGGGTCGATAAAATATAAGTGCGGAATGGCACGCAACGGCGGCGCCGGGTTGCGCGCTCCGGTCGCGTAGTTGGGCGTAGGCGCGCCGAAGCAGGCGTCGCGCACCAGTTGGCTGGTGGCTTCGTGGTCCGCCAGATAGTCCACGGGCGCCGCCGTCAGCACCAGAGCGGGAGCGATCTGGCGCAGCATTTCCACCACGCGCCGCCGCGAAGCATCGTCGCTGAAGATGGCGAGGTCGCGAAACTCGGCGCAGCGATATTCGGCCCCGATGCGCGCCGCTGATCGTCCGGCCTCCGCCCGCCGGATGGCCGCGATTTCGTCCGGCGAATGATCGGCCGAGCCGCAGTCGCCCGGCGTCATGGTGACAATAGTGATCGGGTGCCCCGCGGCGGCAAGCTGCGCGAGCGTGCCTCCGGCGAGGATCTCGACGTCATCGGGATGCGCGTGGATTGCCAGGATGTTTGTTTTCACGAGGTCTGTCGACTGGCCTTGGAGGAATTCTGCACCGCGAGTTTGAGATCGAGCCCCGGAGCGAAGCGTGCCACTCGCCGCGCCGCAATTTCCATAGTACCGCCGCGCCGCGGATCGCGCACCAGCCGCGCCTTGTGCTGGGAAATAGCGAAGGTGCCAAAGCCCACCAGTGTCACCCGGTCGCCCCGGATGAGGCTGGATTGCACGCCGTCCAGAAAGGCGTCGAGCGCCCGCGCCGCCTGCATATTTGTCAGGCTCGCATCGCTGGCGATTTTTCGGATCAAGTCCCGCTTGTTCACGGCGTCTCCATACCGAGGTCGCGAGAGATATATCAAAGGCTGCAGCATGGTGTCAATCGTCACTGCCGAAAAAAGTATAATAGCGCCATGACACGACTTCCTGTTGCCCTGCTCCTTTTCGCTGCTTGCGGCGTGACCGCCTTCGGCGCCGATCCTTCCACCTCTTCGGTCAGCAAAGTCTTCGACGGCCAGCTGTCGATGATCGAGCACGAGCTGGTGCCGCTTGCCGAGGCCATGCCGGCCGATAAATACAGCTTCGCCCCCACGCATGGCGAGTTCAAAGGCGTGCGCACGTTTGGCCAGCAGGTCGGCCACGTCGCCGCCGTCATGTATCTCGTGTCGGCCACCACGCTGGGCGAAAAGAACCCTAGCGAGGGAGGGGAAGGCGAAAATGGCCCCGCGAACCTGAAGACCAAGGACGACTACGTTAACTATCTGAAGGCCGCCATCGCTTACAGCCACAAAGCCATGCAGAGCCTTACCAGCCAGAACCTGACGGGCATGGTGAAGTCGGCTTTCGGCAATGAGCAGGTTCCGCGCGTGTCGATGGCGACCGTTACCGTCTGGCACTCCTTCGACCATTACGGACAGATGGTAGTCTACGCCCGCATGAACGGTATCATCCCGCCCGCCAGCCGGCGGTAGGCGATTTGCGCGCCGGAAACCGGGAGGGAGCGGAGGCCACTATCCACCAGCTCGCCCGGTTCGATCATTCCATTTGCGCCGACCTCGACGCCGCGCTCGACCGCGAGTGGCTGGAGACCAATGGCCTCGGCGGCTTCGCCTCGTCGACCATCATCGGACTCAACACGCGGCGCTACCATGGCCTGTTGATTGCGGCCACGCGACCCCCGGTGGCCCGCACGCTCCTCCTCGCCAAGCTCGAAGAGACGCTGGTCTTGTGCGGCCGCCGTTTCGATCTCTCCGCCAACCGCTATCCGGGCGTGGTCCAGCCGCAAGGCTACGCATACTTGAAGGAATTCCGGCTCGATCCGTTTCCGGTTTTCGTCTATCAAGTGGAGGCCATCGAGATCGAAAAGCGCGTCTTTATGGTTCACGGCGAGAATTCCACCGTCGTGGAATATGAAGTGCGAGGCGCGTGCGCCGAGTGCTCGCTTGAGCTGCGGCCTCTGACTGCGTTTCGCGATTATCACGCCACCACGCACGCCAACGATGCCCTGAACCCGGAAGTCACGACGGAACCGGGACACGCTTCGATCTCGCCCTACTACGGTCTTCCCACACTGCACTTCGCTCACGCCGCCGCCTCGATTGAAATCGCGGCGCACTGGTACTTCAACCTGGAATACGACCGGGAGCGCGAACGCGGTCTCGATTTTCGCGAGGACCTGTTCAATCCATTTGTCCTCAAATTTGACCTGGCGCAACACGCGCGCGCCACCGTAATCGCGTCTACCGAGGCGCGCCAAGCTAGCGCCGCACCCGCGCTCCGTATGGCCGAGATCGAGCGTCGCGCCGGCCTCGTCCGGCAAGTCCCGCGCCCCGATCCGCTGGTGCGCTCCCTGATGCTGGCGTCCGACCCGTTTATCGTCCGTCGCGGCGATGGCCACTCGGTCATCGCCGGTTATCCCTGGTTCGCCGACTGGGGCCGCGACGCCATGATCACCCTGCCCGGCCTGACCCTGGTGACCGGCCGCCCGGAAATCGCAAAATCTATTTTGCAGGCTTTTGCCCGCACCGTGGATCAGGGAATGCTGCCCAACCGCTTTCCCGATTCAGGCGAAGCCCCGGAATACAATACCATCGACGCCACGCTGTGGATGTTTGCGGCCGTCCAGGCGCTCGTGCGATACACCTCCGACCTGCGCTTCGTGAAGGATCAACTCTACGAAATTTTGCGCGGCATCATTGACTGGCACGTGCGCGGCACGCGGTACGGCATTCATGTGGATGCCGACGGCTGTCTCACCACACGCGGCGAACAACTTACCTGGATGGACGCCAAAGTTGGCGATTGGGTCGTCACGCCCCGGCGCGGGAAGCCGGTTGAAGTACAGGCGCTCTGGTACAACGCGCTGCGCATCATGGAGGGGCTGGCCAGCGAGTTTGATGATGCCGCGACCTGTACGCGCTGCGCGGAGTTAGCGGAACAGCTGCGCGCCAGTTTCCCGCGCCTGTTCTGGAACCCCCAAACCGGTGGTTTGTACGACGTGGTGGATGGTGAGAGACGCGATGCCGCAATTCGTCCCAACCAGATCTTTGCCCTTAGCCTTGCGCACACCTTGCTGGCAGAGGATCAAGCGCGCTCGGTTTTGCAAGTGGTCGAGCGTGAATTGCTGACGCCCTATGGTCTGCGTACGCTCGCGCCAGGCAATCCGAACTATCACGGCCGCTATGAAGGCGATCAGCGCGGCCGCGATGCCGCTTATCATCAGGGCACGGTGTGGCCATGGTTGCTCGGCCCCTTCATCACCGCGTATCTCAAAGTGCACGGCCGCACGCCACAGACGCTGGCGAAGGCCGCCGAGTTCCTGGCCGCGTTCGCCGGACATCTTCGCACCGCCGGCCTCGGCCAGATTTCCGAGATCTTCGATGGCGCCGCACCGCACCGCCCGCGCGGCTGCATCGCCCAGGCGTGGAGCGTGGCAGAGATTCTGCGGGCGATGGTCGAAGACATCTCCGGCATCTCTCCCTCTGGGTCCGGGACGACCCGCGCTGTGTAGCGCAAACGCAACCGCATTCCAACGCCTTACACGCTCACTACCGGGCACGGTGACTGCCGGATGATCGCGTACGCATTGGTGCGCAGCCGCCCGAACATGCCCGCGGCTTCGCTGCGCCCGATAACCAGCAGGTCCGCGTTGAACTGCTGAACGGCGTCAGCGACTATTTCGGCGGGATTTCCGCTTTCGATGAATAGCGCCGCGCTGGTATGCATCCCGGCTGTCAGCTGGTTCAACTTCTCGCGGATGCGATCTTCCACCGTGGAGCGCCATTCCGGATCGAACGTCTCTTCGGAGTGGCTTTCGGCCAGCGGCATGGCGTGAACCACAGTCACCTGCGAATGGAATTCCTGCGCCATCTGGTCCGCCCACGCGAGAGCTTTCGAACTCTGCGGGCCCAGATCGACCGCGCAGACAATCTTGCGCGGCGCCGTCGCCTCGAGTACTGTGCCCTCTTCGATATGCACACCCGTCAGCACCGGGCAGTCGGCATCATGCAACACTTTGGCCGCCACCGATCCCAGCAGGAAGCGCCGGAATGGCCCATAGCCGTGCGTAGGGATGACAATCAAGCCGGCGTGCTCGCTGTGCGCATATTCCACGATCTTCTGCGCAGGATCGCCTTCGAGCACCACCCGCAGCACTTTCTGGCCGGCTAGCTCATCGCGGAGAAATTCGTCCAGCTCCCCGCTGGCTTGTGCGATCCGATCGGTGAAAGCCTCCGTCATGACCACGCCGCCGAACTCGAAACCGCCCAGCTCGTAAGAAATCGGTGACAGCACATGCAGCAAGGCCAACTCGGCGTGAAAATGGCACGCCAGGTTTCTGGCATAGCGTATGGCAGCCACGGAGCGCTCCGAGAAATCCACCGGTACGAGAATCTTGGATAATGGCAGCATGAGAAGCTCCTTTCCTACCGGCTGATGCAACACAAACACCAAAAAGAGGTGCTGGCGTGTAAGGGAGTTAGGGCTGCCTACCCCCCATCATTGGGGCATATTCCGCAAATCCGAGCGCGGAATTACGCGGTGGCGGAGCAGGCGGATCGGGCCAGCGCTGCATCGAGTTCGCGTGCTTCGCGGCTCCACGTCCGGCACGCGTGCCCGACTGAACGCGTGACCTCGGCGTGATTGAAAGGCTGTGCCAGAACGTCGAAGCCTCCGAGGTTCAGAACCTCCGCCCAAAGACGTTCGTCGGCGAGCCTGGCCGCCACGATCAGCTTGGGCGGAAAAGCCATACGCGTCAACAGATTGAGCACTGTTTTCCAATTGCCGTCAGGCAGATCGCGCGACGCGATGACCACCGGCGCCTCCTGCCACTTGAGGTACCGCGCCGCTTGTGCATAGCTGCGGACACATACCACGCTCCAGCCCGCCGGGCGCAGAATCTCTATCAGCGCACGATGGTCTTCGCCGCTAGGGCTTACGATGACCGTATGCGGCATCTCGGGTACGCAATATTGATGCATTACCTTTCTATAGGGCAAATGGCGTGCCAAACAGGCTTTGCTGCTGTGTCAGACTCAGGAGACCATGACCTCTCAAAAGTCCAGTATGTGGATCTGAGGTGTGAGGTGCCAGATTCCAAGTGTTAGCAAGCACACCCGGCACCTGACACCTTGACAGCTATTTCTCAAGTCCCAGATCAGTCAAAATCTTAGGCGCGGCTTCCTCCATAGCCAGCATGTTGTGGCAGGCGCCGCAATCCTGCGTGATCTTGGCGCCGGTCGCGGCCGCGTGATTGTCGTCGTGGCAACGGAAACAGCCGGGGAAATCGGTGTGGCCGATGTTGTTAGGGTAGGCTCCCCAGGTCACCTTCATCTCCGGAAAAATATTGCGCTGGAAAATGGCCATCAGGGCGCTTGCGGAGTGCTCGACTTCCGCCTGTTTTTCACTCCAGATCGCAGGATATTTTTCGCGGTAGAAGCTCGTGAATGCCGCCGGAATGTGCGACTCCGCGTCAGCACGCGTGGCATACGCTGCCCGCAGGATGGCCACGCTGGTCTTCTTGGCAAAAGGCAGGGATGCCGAAATGCCGCCTGCCGCCATGGCGCGGTCGACCGCAGGCTCAGGCATCTCGTATGCATGGCTCGGGCGGTTGTGACAATCCATGCAGTCCATCTCGCGAACGGGCAAATTGCCGGGCATGGCGCCCTTGGCGTCGCTCGCGGTGTACGCGGTAACCTTGCCCGCCGCGTCGCGATGCTCCACCCACGGGATGGTCTGCCTCCTTTCGTCGGCCGGCGCGTAGCGGACTTGCACGCCCGGACCCATGTGCGCCCCGTGGATCCCCTGCGTGCCGTTGCCGCCGCCGATGTGCATGAACAGCACCGTCTTGGTGGCGGTGTTGGTTTCGTCGTCGGCGTACTTGGGGATGACCCGCAGCCGGTCGCCGCCATAGACCTGCGGCCAGTGGCACGCCTCGCAGGTTTCGCGCGCGGGGCGCAGGTTGTGCACCGGCGTCGGAATGGGCCGCGGATACGTGTTGAACGCAACCGCGAAGACCTGGCGCACGCCCGATAGCTTGCTGCGCACAAACCAGCCCGCACCCGGCCCGATGTGGCACTTCACGCATTCCACGCGCGAATGCGGCGATCTCTGGTAGGCCGTGAATTCCGGCTGCATCACCGTGTGGCAGGTCTGGCCGCAGAAGCTGACGGTCTCCATGTAGCTTACGGCGCTGTAGCTGAGCTGCCCGGCGATGATGACGTTGGCGAAAGTCGTAACCCCGATGAAGGTCACTAGGCGCCGCAGTTCCGGGTTGCGGAAGTTCAGCGGCGGATAGCTGTGAGGCAGCTTACCCGAGGCGCGCTCGCGGTGCCGGCGCCATAAAATGCCGGCAGGAATCAACACCAGGCCGCCGATGAATACGGCCGGCAACGTCAGATACACCAGGATGCCGAAGTACGGATTCGAAGCGTCGCCGCGCACGGTGGTGGGCAGCAGGAAAAACCAAAATACCGTAGCCGTGGTGACGATGACGACGCCAAGCAGGCTGATCCAGTTGTTCGACAGATGCACAACGGGCGACAGCCACCCGCGCAGGGGTGATCCGGGAGGTGGGCTCATAGTTTGGTGATGGGTGCTTCGACGGTCTCTGCGGCTTCGGTCGCCGCGTGCCGGGGGCGCGTGCTGAAACCAGTGATCGCGGCGGTATCCAACGGATATACATCGGGATCGAAAATCACAGAATAGAAGTGCCAGACCAGAATAGCAAGCGTGGCCAGAACAGCCTCATAAAAATGAACCGCCGTGGCTACATCGAGAAGACTCTTGGGCAGCCAGGCCAGCGCGACGCTGTTGGCCCACAGCATCACCCCGCTGAGGATCATCACCACCGCGCCCCACACTACCGCCCAGTACTCGGCTTTTTCCACGTACGAGTGCTGTGACACCGCAGGACGCTCGCTCCGCACGCCCAGATTGTAGCCGAACGTGCTCGTGGCTTCGGAAACATCGCGCCGCCCCGGCAGCAGTTCGCGCCAGTGCCGCCGGAGCCTGCGGCTGGCCAGTAGCGAAACCGCATGCATCACGGCCACGGCAATAAACACCACGGCGGCTGTGCGGTGCACCAGGCTGCGCACTGGCGACGAGCCCTCCCAGAACAGCATGGGGCGCGCCCACCATTGGCCGGGAAACTTCAGCGCGAACCCGGACCATACCAGTATCAGGAATGAGCCCGCCAGCAGCGCGTGTTGCACCCGCTCGAACGCGAACATGCGGAATTGCGGCTCGCCCGTGGTGCCGGCGTTTGCGCTCGCCGCGCCGCTGAACCGCAGCCGGTAGAGCTTCCGCGCCCAATCGCCTGCATTGTGCAGCAGCATCAGCCCGATAGTCATGGGAATGATCCACAGGTAGAACTGGCGCACCCAGCCGACCGCCACCGGCTCCGTGCGGGCCGCGGTGAAGTGGACCGATCCGATGGCGAAGCGCTGACCGGCGCCGGGATGGCAGCGGCCGCAGGTAGCGGCGAGGTTCTTCGCATAGACGGTCGATTTCGGATCGGACGAGGGCAGAATGTTGTGCACGCCGTGGCAGCTCGCGCAATTGGCCACCGTCAGTGAGCCCGACCGTGCGGCCAGGCCGTGGAAGGACGCGTCGAAGCTCAACAGCCGGTCGGGAGGGAAGCCGAATTTGCGCGCCAGGCGCACGTCACCATGGCAGCTGCCGCAAGTCTCGCGAATGTTGCGCCTGTTGACTGGAGAGGCCACGTTGCTGGGCGGCAGAATGGAGTGCTCGCCGTGGCAATCGGTGCACACCGGGGCTTGCGTCACTCCACGTGCGACTGCTTTGCCATGAACGCTCAATTGATATTCGGCGGCAATATCGCTATGGCACATGCCGCAGGTGCCTGCCACCGTCGCCCGGAACGTCGCGGATTTGGTGCCCTGCACCTCGTGCGCCGTGCCATGACAGGTACTGCATTCGGGTGCGGCGGCGTTGCCTTTACGAATTTCTTGTCCGTGAATGCTACGGGCATGCTCGGCGGCGACCTGATGATGACAGGTTGCGCAAACCGGCTTGGCGATGCCTTCGGGGTGGGGATATTCTTCGTGTCTTTCGTGGCAGGTAGTGCAGGCGAGCGGGGCGTGCGCCCGCTTCTCCATCTTCTGCGCAATATCGTGGCAGGAGGAGCAAGCGGCGCTACCGGAGTCCTGCGCCTGGCAGGACAACCCCGCTGCCCACAGGGTGATCGCAATGCAGGCGGCGAGCGGGGCCTCGCGCCGCGCTCGAGCGCGCCCGGTCATGCGGTCATCTCCACATCGTACGGGTGCCCTCAATCCAGATCTGATAGGTATAAGCGGCCGCCAGCAAAACGCCATAGATCGTTACGATCACGGTCAGGATCTTGCCCCAGCGGTCTACCGAGTCCAGCCGATGGGCCGTAGCGGCCTGTTTGGCCACATGTGACTCGTTGTCCAGGACATGAAGCATATCATCTTCCCCGGCCGCGACCAGTCTGCGATAGATCGCCAAACCCGCCACTCCGCAAGCCATCGCGATCCACACTGCCACAAATGGAATCAAACTGACGTTCATAGTGCCCTCCTCTAATTAATCGTGAACGGAAACCCCGCCCGCGCCGTAATAAAGTCGGCTGGCCGTTCGAATTTTCTCCCCGTTGCCTCTTCAATGGCGTCCACAATCAGCAGCAAGTAAGCGTCCAGCGAGCATGCCACTTTGGCCCTCGTCTCGCAGGTGCCATCGGCCGCCTGCTTCTCGCAGATCGAGCACACCTGATCCCGAATCGCCTTCACGTAGTCGCGAATATCGTCGCTGTGCGTCGTTTGAATCGCCTGCGCGACCTGCGGAAACAGCCGGAAAAGGGCACACTGCCCCGGATCTTCCAGACCGCAGGAGCCATCCACATTCCGGTCCGAGCAGACGCGGCAGACCGTGTTGCGAACGATCTGTTCGAGCTCCTCCAAAGAGCGTTCCATAGAGAGCTCCTTTCCCCTCAATGGCGTATGCACGCCGACGTCCATAGAAGGGGGGCTCGGATCAGTGGATTTTGGGGTGGTTGGCGGGGCTGGGCACTGAGGAGTGGGGGATATTTCGGGGGCCATCCAGCGCATTGGGTGATCTCACCCTTAGTCCGGCGCCCATAATAGCTAAGGCCATGGTCCGGGGCGGATCGCTGTCGAAGACCACGCAGCGGATACCCGCTTCCCAGGCGCGTGCCAGGCGCTGGGGCTCTTTAGGCGTGATCAGCACGACCCGCTCCGGCCGCTCGAGGGGCAAGGGCAGGCGCTCCAGAGTCTGCTCGTTAACAACCAGCACGCCCGGCTGACGCGGGTCGGGACGGTCCACCGCCGTGACACGGCAGCTTTCCGCATGAGTCAATAACTCGCTCAGCACCGCGCCATACGGGGCGTTTCCTACAGCGAGCTGGACTGTGTACATAACTTCCTCCCACCAGGCTCAGCGTTACTTTTTCGCCTGATAGCCCTCGAGCGAATGGTCGTGTTCCTTGTAGTATTTGCCGGCGTCGTTCAGTTCTTTGGATTTCGCGGTGACGTGGCAGAACGTGCAGCCCTTCTTTTCCTTCTTCGTATACTCAGGCTTGGCATACGAGAGTGTGGAAGAAACCACCACGCCGGCCAGCAAGACCAACATGGGAATTGCGTATTTCATTCGTTCTTCTCTCCTCTTCCTGCCCCGAAAGGAGCAATCGCGGGGCCATAACAGTTTGCCAAAGTTTTCAACGCCATGCCGACGTGCTGGGGGCATATCGCGCGGTGGGGTTGCGCACGCGACGCGAAAATGCGCTGTACGCTGTTATACTTACGTCAAATGATTTCCAAGCTGGATCCCGCTTGGCAACGCGTGCCGGTGCTGGAAGCTGTGTTCGACCAGCTCTCCGATGCCTTGGTCCTCTATAACAAGGACCTGGTGATCACCGGAGTGAATCGCGCCGCTGAAAAACTCTTTGGCATGACCGCCGACGAGATGACGGGGAAAAC